>Ga0209992_10000011_pt1 | contig 313181 bp, 251 predicted proteins | sample 2SBtaG_2_FD_182564 | JGI IMG/M metagenome (GOLD analysis project Ga0209992, IMG submission 182564) | Deep subsurface microbial communities from Kolumbo volcano to uncover new lineages of life (NeLLi) - 2SBTROV12_ACTIVE470 metaG (SPAdes)... | ecosystem: Environmental > Aquatic > Marine >... | reverse complement strand
TAGTCTTTCTGCTATTGTTTGCATTATTCACCTTGTTTTGGAGAAGTGGTTGTGGATATTACCGAACTTTTGGCTTTCAGTGTTAAGAATAACGCCTCAGATTTACACTTATCAGCGGGCCTACCACCAATTATTCGTGTAGATGGCGAGATGCGTAAACTGAACGTGCCTGCCCTCGATCACAAGCAAGTACATAGTCTCGTTTACGAGATTATGAACGACATGCAGCGCAAAGAATACGAAGAAAACTTAGAAACCGATTTTTCTTTTGAAGTGAATGGGTTATCTCGTTTTCGTGTCAATGCCTTTGTTCAGAACCGCGGTGCCGCCGCCGTTCTGCGTACTATCCCCAGCAAAGTATTAACGTTAGACGACCTTGGTGCCCCGGAAATATTTAAAGAGATCATCAATCAGCCTACAGGTATTGTGCTGGTAACCGGTGCCACAGGTTCGGGTAAAAGTACTACCTTGGCGGCCATGGTCGACCATATTAACACGCACAAACGCGAACATATTCTGACCATTGAAGACCCCATCGAATTCGTGCACGACAATAAGCTCAGTTTGGTAAACCAGCGTGAAGTGCATCGCGATACCCACTCTTTTAACAATGCATTGCGTTCCGCGTTACGTGAAGACCCAGACGTTATTCTTGTCGGTGAGCTGCGTGACCTCGAAACCATTCGCCTTGCTATCTCGGCCGCGGAAACAGGTCACTTAGTATTTGGTACGCTACATACTAACTCAGCGCCTAAAACTATTGACCGGATTATTGACGTTTTTCCTGCAGAAGAAAAAGCCATGGTGCGCTCTATGTTATCTGAGTCTTTACGCGCGGTTATTTCTCAAACACTGCTCAAGAAAGTAGGGGGAGGCCGAGTGGCAGCTCACGAAATCATGGTAGGTATCCCAGCTATTCGTAACCTCATTCGCGAAGATAAAGTGCCTCAGATGTATTCGGTTATCCAAACCGGTCAGGCCCACGGTATGCAAACCATGGATCAGTGCTTACAGCGCCTGGTCGCCATGGGAGTTATAAGTAAAGAAGACGCGGCTGCAAAGTCAGTGGATAAACAGTCGATGAACAATTTCTAGAGGCCGTTATGCTAGATTCACTACTTCAAAAAATGGTTGATACCAACGCGTCAGATTTATTTGTCACTGCGGGCTTTCCGGTTAGCGCTAAAATAAACGGTAAACTTACCTCTGTCACTGATAGCGCAACGTCAGAAGAGGCATCACTCGCGCTGGTTCATGAAGCCATGACCGATAAGCAGCGAGACGAGTTTCATACGTCGAAGGAATGCAATTTTGCTATCGTGCGTGATGGCATTGGTCGTTTTCGTTGTTCTGCATTTTGGCAACGAGACCAAGCGGGTATGGTTATCCGTCGTATTGTGACGCAAATACCGAAAGCCGATGACTTGGGTCTGCCCCGAGTATTGAAAGAAATTATCATGTCTAAGCGCGGTCTTGTTCTATTTGTAGGTGGGACAGGTACGGGTAAATCAACCTCGCTAGCTGCACTTATTGGGCATAGGAATGAAAACTCTCACGGGCATATACTGACCATTGAGGACCCTATTGAATTTGTGCACGAGCATAAAAACTGTGTGATTACACAGCGTGAGGTGGGTATTGATACCCAGTCATTCGACGATGCGCTTAAGAGCTCGTTGCGACAAGCGCCAGACGTTATTCTAATTGGTGAGATTCGGTCTATGGAAACCATGGAATATGCCATGTCGTTCGCCGATACGGGCCACTTGTGTGTGGCAACGCTGCACGCGAACAATGCGAACCAAGCCATAGAGCGTATTATGCACTTAGCGCCAAAAGATCAACACGACAAGCTGCGCTTTGACTTAAGCTTGAACATTCGTGCTATTGTTGCCCAGCAACTGGTACCGACGCCAGACGGTAAAGGGCGTGTGGCTGCCATCGAGATACTGCTTAATTCACCATTAGTGCGTGACCTTATTCAGCGCAATGAAATAGGCGCGTTGAAAGAAGCCATGAAAAAAGGCAAAGAGCAGGGCATGCAAAGTTTTGATATGGCGCTTTACGACCTTTACAAGGCCGGCCGAATTGACATGGATCAGGCGCTGCATCATGCTGACTCACCGAATGATTTACGCTTAATGATTAAGCTGGATACCAGCGATGGCTCAAGCCTAGGTACGCTGTCTAATGTGTCGATTGATATGGACGATTAATGGTTGTAGAGCGTGGGTATAGCCTTTGAAAAAACTGTTCTCTTCGCAAGATGCTTTTGAATTACAAGCTGTTCGCAGTGAATTAGATGCGTTGTCTATTCCTTATATGGTAAAAAATGAGTTTGCCAGTGGGGCAATAGGCGAATTACCTTGGCAGGACTCGCAACAAGAGGTATGGCTTGTTGACGATACTTGGTATGCGAGAGCATCAAAAGTAGTAGAGGCATTGATAGAGCGAACGAGCGACAAAGCGGATATGCGATCGGACTGGCGCTGCCAACAGTGCGGTGAGGAAAACAGCGGCGCGTTCGAGCTCTGCTGGCAATGCCATGCGGGAACGCGGCCTGAATAGTTCTGGCCTAATTCGTTATAGGGTTTATACCCCGGTGAGCCTACAAGGCTAAAAGGGAAATGCCGCAGTGAAACTTTGCTGCGTTAAACGCTACTCGTATTGGCTTTCATTCCAACTGGCGAAAATAACGCAGGCCGACACGCTATCGACTTTGTCTTTTGTCAGTTTTTTGTACCCACCTAACTCAAATAGCATAGATTTGGCGTCAGTTGTGGTGAGGCGCTCATCACACGTTTCTACTGCAACGCGAAAACGCCCGTGAAGGCGGTTAGCGAACTTTCGCGCACGCTGCGTCATTTCCTGTTCGGTGCCGTCCATATTAAGGGGCAAGCCTACCACTACCACGTGAGGCTGCCACTCTTCGTAAAGCTTTTCAATTACATTCCAGTCTGGAATACCGTCACGAGCTTTTAACGCGGGAAGAGGTGAGGCTGTACCGGTAATTTCTTGGCCAACTGCCACACCAATACTCTTAGTGCCAAAGTCGAACGCTAATACAGTACGACTGCCTAACTCAGGCATGACCGGCTCCTGGTGCTAGCTGCCAAACATCCACACCGAGTTTATTCACAGTGGCCTGCCATTTTTTGTGCATAGGCGTATTAAAGAGGATTTCTTCATCGGCCTCGATGGTGAGCCATGCGTTCCCCTGCATTTCCTTTTCTAGCTGACCGGCTGTCCACCCTGCGTACCCAAGGGCAATTAAAACATCATCTGGGCCTTCGTCATTGGCAATAGCGGTAAGTATGTCCTTCGATGTAGTCACCATGACCCCTGGCGCAAGCTTAAGGCTAGATGCCCATTCTTTTTGGGATGAATGAAGCACAAACCCTCGCTCTTGATTTACCGGGCCGCCGGCTAACACTATTTGCTCAGCTTTATCATCAGATACCACAAGCGCTTTGTCTGTTTGCTCTAAAAGCTGCTTAACGTTCATCGTAGAAGGTTGGTTTACCACTATGCCCATTGCGCCTTCTTCGTTGTGCTCGCATACATAAATAAGTGAACGAGAAAAGTACGGATCGTCCAAACTGGGCATCGCGACTAAAAAGTGGTTTTGTAAGCTTTTCAATTCCGTCATAAATCTTCTTTCATTTGTCTTTCGCTGCCAATTAATAGCGGCTGCATTTTGTACACTTATGTTTCGTTATGCGTTATACGCAGTGGCAACTGGACACTAGTTTTATACCTATTACTTAGCTAAGCGCTTTTCAATGGCGTCAAATAATGCACCCATAATATTAACGTCGTAGGCTGCTTCTATTTCTCTTACGCACGTTGGGCTGGTTATGTTTATTTCGGTAATCTTATTGCCAATAACATCAAGCCCCACAAAAAGAATGTTGTTTTCTTTCAAGGTGGGCGCAATCGCTTCTGCTAACGCTTTATCCGAGTCTGAAATTGGCTGTGGACGTCCCGTACCCCCTGCGGCCAAGTTTCCTCGGGTTTCCCCTTTGGTGGGCAGGCGTGCTAGGCAGTAGGGCATCACTTCGCCATCGACAATTAGCACGCGCTTGTCGCCATCTTTAATTTCTGGCAAGTATTCCTGCACCATCATATATCGCGTGCCCAACTGAGTTAGCGTCTCAATAATAACACCTAGGTTATTGCCATCAGGCTTCACGCGAAAGATAGAGGCGCCGCCCATGCCGTCCAGCGGTTTACAAATAATATCTTGGTGCTTAGCGTGGAACTGGCGAATTAACGCTTGATTGTTCGACACCATGGTATGGGGGATATGCTCTGGAAAATACGAAGTGAACAGCTTCTCGTTGTAATCGCGAAGAGCCTGCGGATTATTCACCACCAGCGCACCTGCATCTTGCGCTAATGAGAGTACCTGAGTGGCATATAAAAATTCACTGTCAAACGGCGGATCCTTGCGCATAAGCAGCACATCAATGTCGCCCAAATGAACGGTAGACTCATCTTCAATGGTGTAAAAGTCGGTTGCTTGGTCTTTCACCAATACGGTTTTAGCCAGACCCATCGGCTTACCATTGTCTAAATACAAGTCTTTCAATTCAAAATAAACAACCTTTGCACCGCGGCGCTGTGCTTCAAGCATCATCGCGAAGCTCGTATCTTTATGTGGCTTAATGTTCGCAATGGGGTCCATGATTACGCCAACGGTATATTGCATAATGTTTTCACCTTGAATGTTTATAAAGTGCCTGCACACAGGGCTTATCTGATAGATTGTTAATATTGGGGCGTAGCTGAATTCTTCAAGATACGTGACGCCTAAAGGTTAGGGCGCTTTGTACCTTAGCAACAAATATCAAGTTGTTGAAAATAGCACTCTTTATAACACGGAGTAAGCCCTATTTTACTTGATAGGGCACCAGCCTAATAGTGGGAACTAAAAATCGCCGTGCTGCGCTTGAAGTATGCTTAAACTTGTTATGGCTGCGGTTTCAGTTCGCAAAATACGCGGTCCCAAACTAACAGGTTGGTACCCATTTTCGTTGGCTTGATGTATTTCCGTGTCTGATAATCCGCCTTCTGGACCAATTAATAAACGAAACCCCTGTGCGTTGTATGGCTGTCTTGCTAGCGGCTGTTCAGCGCCTGGCGCAAGCACCAGTCGTGTGGTATTGGTTGAAGATGATAGCCAAGTGTTTAGGCTCACCGGCGCGTTTAGTTTAGGGATGATATTACGCCCACTTTGCTCACAAGCTCCGATAACAATCTTCTGCCATTGCTGGATTTTCTTTTCCCAGCGAGACTCGTCGAGCTTCACGGTGCAGCGTTCGGTAATCACTGGTGTTATCTCTGACACACCAAGCTCAACGCTTTTTTGAAGAACCGTATCCATCCTGTCGCCTTTAGATACACCTTGGCCGAGATGTAGGTGAAGAGGAGATTCTTTAGCTAGGGAAAGGCAAGCATCGGCTTCTACGATTACTTTCTTTCTTTGAACACTGATAACTTGTGCGCTGTATTCATTGCCGTCGCCGTTAAAAAGTACAATGGGACGATTGGGCTTTATGCGCAGTACGGTAGCAATGTGATGCCCTGCATCTTCGGTTAACTCGAATTCTTGTTCTAACGGAATAGGGTTGGGGTAATAAACTCTAGGTATACGCATAGTAAATTAGGTGTTTGCTTTTACCGCGTATAATACGTGTGTAAATACAGGTTGCAATGCTACCGACGACATCATGCAAATAATTACTTCAGAATTTACATAAACGGCAGCACGCTGCCTATTTTAGAATCACTTGACTCGTGTGGTTGCTCTAAGCCGCATAAGGCGAAGAGTTGTCCGAAGTTGATTTCAACACTGAGGTTGATGGCTTCGACTTTGGTGCTGAGCGGTAGTCCGCTCTTGCATACTTGGTATGTTTTCCTTTATCAGTGCGCAGTGAGTACAAAAATAAACACAAAACAACTGAAAAGAGTGTTATGAGAAGCAACATGCGTTAATCCTTTAATTGACATAGTTTGCTAAAGCTCGTTCATACCGTCGATCGCCGCCAGTAGAAAAAGGGAATAGATCGACGCGTTGAATGAGACTTTAGTCTAAAGCTTTACGGCTAAAAAATCATCAAAAAAATTATCTTAAAACTCGGTAACTTCCAGCAATCTGAAAAGTAAAAAGCGCATTTAAGCTTCATAGACAAGTTTGCTTTGACTGCGTGACAAAGGTGTGACAATTATTCAAAAGTATACTCAAACTTTAGTCTAAGGAGAGTGAGAGAACGGAGGTTTACATCACTACTTTCGGATAATACTAACACTTTCAAAGGGCTATGAAGCTTAGACTTTAGAGCAAATTTAGCCTGTTTGGGCCTATATTGTATTGGTGTTCATATGAATTGCTGCTAACGTAATTGCGCATTTAACAACTAACCGTGACAAGGACCATATTATGGAAGAGAAACTTTCGCTTTTTTCTGCAAGCGATGTTGAAAGGTACATAAACGATTACGCTATCCCGTGGGGTATTAACATTGCGATGGCGATTGCGATTTATGTAATAGGTAGGATTGTAGTTGGATTCCTTCTTTCTATATTTAGACGTGTGATGTCAAAGTCTAAATATGACGACATGCTAGTAGATTTCCTAGAAGCTATTCTAAGCGCTATCTTGATGCTCTTTGTTATTGTGGCATCACTTGATCAGCTAGGTGTAGATACCACATCGTTGGTTGCTATTCTCGGTGCTGCAGGTTTAGCGATTGGTCTATCGTTGCAGGATTCTTTGAAGAACTTCGCCGCTGGCGTAATGCTACTGGTATTTAAGCCGTTTAAAGCGGGCGACTTCGTTGAAGCTGCAGGTACTGCTGGTTCAATCAAAAAGATTGGTATTTTCACAACCACAATGAATACGCCAGACAACAAAGAAATTATCGTTCCAAATGGGAATATCTACAGCGGTAACATCACTAACTACTCGGCTAAAGATACTCGCCGTGTAGATATGGTTGTAGGCATTGGGTACGACGCTGATTTGCTAAAAGCTAAGCAAGTGCTGCAAGAAATGATTGCAGCGGACGATCGAATCCTTGCTGAGCCTGCGCCAACCGTAGCGGTTTCTGAATTGGCTGATAGTAGCGTTAACTTTGTCGTACGTCCTTGGGTAAATGCTGCAGACTTCTGGGCTGTGAAGTTCGACTTTACAGAACAAGTTAAGCTGCGCTTCGACAAAGAAGGTATTTCAATTCCATTCCCACAAATGGATGTGCACCTTCACAAAGAAGACAGCGAATAATCGCTTGTTTCTATCACGAAAAAAACGCTGCTAATTTGCAGCGTTTTTTTTGCGTGTAAAACGCGAATTGAAGAGTCAATATCGCGTAAGTGTATTCAACCTATCGGCAGTTTGGTCTATACGCCGTTGCTTGATAATCGGCGTACGCGTCAGGCATATTTGCTTGTAAGTTATCTATACGGGTTTGTGGCGCGGGGTGAGTGGATAAGAGTTCCATAGGGCGGTCGCCGCTACTCGCTGCATCCATATTCTGCCACAAGTTAACAGATTGTCTTGGGTCAAACCCCGATTTTGCCATGAGTTGTAAACCGATAACGTCTGCTTCCGATTCATGAGTCCGACTAAAAGGAAGTTGAACACCAACTTGAACACCTAAGCCTATCGCCGCCATTATCGGGCCAGATTGGGGGACTTCGTTCGCCGCAAGCACTTGGCCAACAGCTTGGCTGCCCACGTTTATTAGGGTAGATTGAGACATACGTTCGTTACCGTGCTCAGCGATAACGTGGCCTACTTCGTGACCTATAACCGCGGCAAGTTGATGCTGATTCTCAGCGACTTTCAACAACCCGGTGTACACGCCAATTTTACCGCCAGGCAGTGCGAACGCGTTCACTTGTTCATCATCAAAAACAACGACTTCCCATTGCCCGTTAAAAACACTCGCCGGAACTTGCGCGGTAATCGCGTTTGCAACGCATTCCACGTAAGAGTTTTGCACGGCCTTATTTGAAATTTTTAACTCTTCTTTCATACCTGTGAAAGCTTGATCGCCCATTTGCGCCAATTGGCTTTCAGAATAAAGTAGTACTTGGTTTCTTCCCGTCGGTGAGGTTGCGCAAGCTGTTAACGTGAGCGCTGCTGCCATCACTGCCGAGGCTGTGAATTTCAATTTCATGGTTAATCCTTTTAATAGCCAAACTTAATAGTACACGCAGTAAACACTGTAAAAAACGCTATTTTGTTTAGGGGGTACGTTTATATGGCGATATTAGTATCAGATAGCGCTTATAAATAAAACTATACCTTTGCGGTAGGCGTCTTGCTTTCTTCCTTTAGGCTTAAGGCAGTAGAGCGCTAACACGATTATTTGAAATGTGTGGTTACAATTAGGCGAGTATGGCGTAAATACTTGCCCGTGTTATAGAAAAGTTACCCACCTTTGCCTATTTAATATTTGTGTCATAAACTGATTCTAATTTATACATAGAAGTTACATAAATTTTCTGGTGTACTAGTTCATGAAATCACCGTTTTCCCTAATACTTTTCTCAGGAAGAAATGGAAAACTCTGAGATTTCTGAAACCTCTTAACGTACGACAAAAATACAAATAAAAAGGAAATCAAATGGCAGTGCGTAATAAGTTTAAATATGGATTACTCGCATTTTTAGTTTCAGCGGCACTTACGGGTTGTGGCCTTGACGGCGACGATGGGGCGCAAGGGGAAACTGGTGCACAAGGGCCACAGGGTGAGCAGGGTGAACCTGGTACAGACGGGAGCGATGGTACCGATGCATCAATCGGTATTGCTATGGACATTGTTGGTCGCGCATTTTTAGGTAATCAAACGGCTGCTGAAATTGTTCAGTATCATGCTGAAACCAGCACGATTTACGCAACCAATGGTGAAACCAATACCATAGCTATCATCGACGCGTCTGGTGTGAGTTCAGCCACTATGGCAGACCCAATTAACACCACTTCGCTTACGCCTACCACTATTGCACTGCCAGCAGATATCAATGGTGTAGCGCTTGGTAGCCTTACCAGTATTGCCATAAGTGGTGACCTTATGGCGGTGGCGGTACCCGCAGCCGTTAAAACAGATAATGGTTTTGTACTGTTTTACAACGGGCTAGACAGTTCAGCACCTGCCTTCCTAGATTCGGTAGAAGTTGGTGCATTACCTGATATGGTTACCTTCACGCCAGACGGCGGAAAGGTATTGGTTGCAAACGAAGGTGAGCCGTCTGACGATTACACCGTCGACCCTGAAGGTTCAGTTTCTGTTATTAATATTCTTGCAAGCGGTGAGCCTGAAGAAACTGGCACTACCGTGGGCTTTAGTGCGCTAAACGGCAGCGAAGCCGAGTTGATGGCTCAGGGCATGATGTTCCCTAACCCAGCAGGGCGCACAATCAATGGCACTGCTATTACCTCATCTGTCGCTAAAGACCTTGAGCCTGAGTACATCACAGCAACCAACGATGTGGCTTATATCAGCCTTCAGGAAAACAACGGCCTTGCTATTTTAGATTTAGAAGAGCTAACGATAGATGTTGTAGGGTTGGGCTCGAAGTCGTGGGCTGGCCTTAATATCGACATACAAGAAGACGGTTCGGTTAGTTTTGGTCAATACACTGGGCTTTACGGTGTATATCAACCGGATACCATCGCTAACTTCACGTGGAAAGATGCTACGTTTATTGTGACCGCTAATGAAGGTGACGCACGAGAGTATTTCTTTGACGCGACAGACGAAGCAGCCTGCACGGCAGCGGGTGGCGTAGACTTCGATGAAGATGATGGATGTTTAGCTTACACCGACGAAGTCAAAGTAGAAGACCTGACGGCTGCTGCAAATTCTGAGTTAGCTATGCTTCAAGCTACTGGCGAAGCAGATGATTTACGCGTTACTTCAGCCATGGGCGATGCGGATGGCAATGGCGAGTATGACGCCGCGTACGCATACGGTGCCCGTTCATTTACCATTTGGGATCAAAACGGTTTAGTTGTTTATGATTCAGGTGATGACTTCGAGCGTATTACGGCTTCTGTGCATGGTGCGCAGTTTAATAACGGTGATGATGAAAACGAAGGCGATTCTCGCTCTGAGAATAAAGGACCAGAGCCAGAAGCACTCACCGTGGGCCAAGTTGGCGATCGCACTTATGCGTTCATCGGTACAGAGCGCATGGGCGGTATTTTCGTCTATGACGTTACCAACCCCTACGACGTTCAGTTTGCAGAGTATGTGATTAATCGTGACCTTACAGAAGGCCTAACTGCTGATGACGTGATTGGCGACCTTGCTCCTGAGAGCCTGGTATTTGTCAGCGCAGAAGACAGCCCTAGTGGTGTGCCGCTGTTAGTGGTAGGTAATGAAGTAAGCGGTACAGTAACCGTTTGGCAAATCAACCAACTATAACTTGTCGCTTAAACGAAATAAGAAAACCCGCTTCATGAAGCGGGTTTTTTATTGGCTTTTCACAAACGCCTCAGCATTGCCGAGGCATTGTTTTGACGGTTTATTAGTACTTAACGGTAACGCCCGCGAATAGGCGAGGGCCGTAGTCGTTAACTTCTCCAAGATTACCTTGAACGTAGTAATCTTGAGACTTAGGTGCACTAAACAAGTTGATAGCTTCCACCTTAACCCTTACGTGTTCGTTCACTTTATACGATGCACGGGCTTCCCATACACCTACCTCGTCAACGTAACGTAGACGGGTGCCGTTGCTGGTATAAGGTTGGAAGTACTCGCTTCTGTATTTATAGATAAGCGCGGTATCTAGATCGCCAATCTGGTAATAAACTTGGCCGCTAAATACGTGCTCAGAAAAACCAGGAACCGCACCTGGAGGAATGATACCTTGGGTTAACTGAGTAGTATTACCATCAAGGTCAGTAATAAAGGTATCGCCGTAGTTACTGTCTTCGAACTCGTAGTCTGTATCGGCATAGTTATAACCGAATTTAACACCAATGCCGCTATCCCAGCGGTAAGCAATAGAGGTTTCAATACCGATTAAGCTGCTGCTGTCATCTGTTGTCACTGAGTTGGTAATAGGCAAATCGTAGTTATCACCTTCAATCTCAAAGGTTTCTAACACCGTTTGCTGTTGGAAGCCACCGTTAAACTGCTTGTAGTACACACCAAAAGCAAAGATTGAGTCTTCGTTGGGGTACCATTCAATGGCAACGTCATAGTTCCATGACATCAGCGGTGTGGTACTAGGGTTACCTGAACCGTTAACGCCTACAATTAAGTCTGAGATAGTGGTAGGGGCAACCTCGTCATCAGTTTGGAATGTGCGACTGTAACCCAAGTCTGACGGGTCTGCGCGTGACATACCGCGATAAATACCCGCACGCAATAAAATGTCATCACTGTAATCCATAACAAAGTTTGCGCTTGGTAGGACTTCAGTGTAGCTGCCACCGCCTTCAATACGCTCCACAACCGAATCGTCTTCAACTAGCGTTAACGTACCAAGCTCACCTTCAATAACTTCAAAAGCGCTTCTAAAACCAATAGACGTAACCTCAGTATTTACAACGCGTACGCCAAAGTTACCGCGAATAAACTTGCCCCACATTTCTGTATCGTAGTTCGCCATTAAATAACCCGCGTACGTACGTTCAGTGACATCGATGGTTCCAGCGTTTTCATATTCTAAGCCCGGATAGGCAAAGTTGTCGCCATTTGAAGCCGCAACGGCCGAAGCAAAGCAATTATTGTCGTAAGTGGCCCATGATGAACCTGTTCCGCTTTCTACGATATTCCCATCGCCGTCCACATGGGTAATGATGTCACCATCAGACACGTTAGACAAAAAATCGCTATCAGGGAAGTCTATCTGACAGCTTTCCATAAGGGCGATAGCCTGTGCAATGGTTTCCTCATCCGTCGCGCCTTCAGTGGCCGAGAACGTCCACTCGGTTCTTGAGCCATTACCTTGCGTGCCGCCAAGCTGTACGAATGTCATTTCAGAAGCGCGAAGCCCACCTTCAACGCTAACGAATACATCGTGGTCGAGGATATAGCTGAAATCTACCTTGGCCGATTTTATCTCGTTTTCACGGGTGTTTTCTCTATCTGCGCGAGTACGTAAGCTATCGTAAAAGTTAGTAATATCGGTTACATCAAAGTTTTGCACTGTGAAATGAGGAATGTCATCACCCATATCCCACGAGAAAAACTGTCTATCTTCGGTACGTGCACGGTTTGAAATTTGCAGCTCTTCGCGTTCAGTCTTCGAATAAGCAAGGTCAAAACTCAGCGTGAGAGCATCAGTAGCGAAGTGCTCAACGTTTATCCCAAAACCATGATAGGTTTCGTCCCTTGAAAATTGCTCACCGGAACTCTCAATACGATCTTGCCCTTCCCAGTGTAGAATTCCGCCCACCTCATTGGTTACCAATGTTGGGCCTGTTAAGCCAGGAATAGCACGCTTTTGTAGAAAGATTAAGTCGTGTCTGGCTTCTTGCTGTAAACGGTTAGAGTATTGGAAATCGGTATTGATATCCCAAGCCTCGTTTGGTTGAAACTGCAGTGCTAAGAAAAACGCGTCACGCTCGTCCGAAGTTTCATTCTGGCGATAGCTTCGAGAACTACCTGTCCACGCATAAGGACTACCTGCACTAATAGCTTCACCGGTTTCTGGGTCAATTTCTGTGTTGTAACCTTGGTTGGAACTACCGCTTACTTGATCTTCACAGTCGCCTGCACTGCTGCGGAAAAAACCTTCATTAGTATTGGCCGGGTCATTCAAACACGCCCATAATGAAGAGCCTGTTGGGCTTGAGCTTCTATATTCCGCTTCTGGTTGGCTGATATCTTGGCGCTGTGCGCCCACTGAAATACCCAAAGCAGAGCCATTATTAAATTCAAATTGGTCAACATAGCTTATGGTACCGCGAAAGCCGAGATCTCCATGAAGTGAGTTGTCTACATCACCTTCATCAGGATTATAGTTTCCTTTGATCTCGCCCTGAATTCGCTGCTTGCCGTAATCTAGCGGCGCCACGGTTTCGAGTGTAATAACACCGGCTACGCCACCTTCAATCATAGAGGCGTCTTGGGTTTTATAAATAGCCACCTTCTTTACTAATTCACTTGGGAACTGCGAAAAGTTTACCGAGCGGTCACCACTACCGTTGGTCGCTTCACGGCCATTTATGTGTGTGGCACTTAAAAATGGCCCTAAACCACGAATGGTAATTTCCGTTGCACCGCCGTTCTCTCTGTGCGATGCCGCACCGGTAATGGACTCAAGTGCTTCACCAATAGAAAGGGCCGGCAGGTCACCAATGTCTTCGGCTGACAAGCCATCAACAACCGTAGTCGATTCGCGCTTAATTGAAATCTGGTCCTGAATGGTGCGACGGGTACCAACAACGTCTATAACTTCAACGTCTTCGGCAGTCGACTGCTCTTGTGCTTCTTGCGCTTGCACTGAAAAAGCAGCGGTGCTGGCTACGCCTGCGATGAAAGCTGCTTTTACCCAACGTGCTGTAGGGTGTAGGGTAAAGGGTGTGCTTTTTTTCAACGACATTACAATTTCTCCGTTGTGTTATCGATGCACTCACGCCCCGAGGGGCGCAGTGACTTAATGTGTAGGGTATTCGTGTTTTGTGTATTAATTATCTGCGGACCATGAAGAGCCTGCACCAACATCTGACGATTGAATGTAGTAAAGCCCTTTAGCACCAGCGATAGCTTGCGCACCGTTCGGGTCGGTTTCAATTAACCCGTTGGTAGCGGTTACAAACTCAGGTACTTCCTTGCCATTGTCAGCGGGGTTTTGGTCGATAGCGCCGTCGGTATCGAATTCGCCATTGCCGTTAAGGTTGCGAATATCTACCCAAAATTCATCTTCAACATCGCCTGATGCATAGCTGTCAGTGAAGCCGAAGTTGTTTGAAAGAAGTGATTCATCGTGATTGATAAGGTCGCAATCGTACTCAAAGGCGTGGTCGCTGCTCACGGCTTCTGAATCAAAAGCAAAACCTAAGGTGCTCTCTTTATCTGCGTCATTAAAACCATTAGCAATGGCATTGGCGTCAAAGTCTATAACGAAAAAGTTTTTGGTTAGGCCATAAAGGGTAGGGGCGTTATCTGCAGTTAATTCATCGCAGTCTCCCACTGGCGCTTTACTTCCAATTTCAGTACTAAACACAATGGGTTGAAGTGAATTTAGAACCGTGTTTTGTGAGACAGTTAGCGAAAGGTCCCCGCTGCCGTCAAGTACTGCTTGGTTACCCGCATTAGGCACGCCACCATCAGCCTGAGAGAGTGGGTTAGCGGTAAATACCAAGCCACCAGCTTCTTTATTACCTGAACGGATACCTGCAATGTAGTTATTCGTTACGGTATGACCAAGGGGCGTTATCAATACACCACTTGGGCGGTCGTCTGAGCCGGAAATATCCGTGGTTCGAATAATAATATTGTCAGCAACGGTATTAAACCCGCCATCTTCTAGCGATATACCGCCATTGGCATCAATAATGGTATTGCCTTTAATAGTCGCGCCCGAGGTTTGGACACGCATTAACCGACGGCCTGAGACGAAATTATCAATACGGTTATATTGAACAACAAAGTTTGTATCTTCTGCTGCATCTGCGCCAGTCGTGCTTCCTACATTTAACAGTAATAAACTTGATTGGTTGAAGTTAGGGTTCTCAGCATTTTCAAACAGGTTGTATTGGATTGTGTGATTTAAACCCGATGAAGCAAGTTTAATGACAGATCCTTTTACCGCGTTGTTTCTATTGCGAAAAGTATTTCGCTCAATCATGGCACCTTCACCTTTCACAACAAGCCAGTGATAGGTTTCTTCGTTTAGGACTTCTTGGTCACCATCCATTGTATTCTGCGCGAAGGTGAAGTTGTTACCTTCTGCGTATATCATCGCTGCTTCTTCGTTTTCACAGTATGAGTCGAGTGCGGTATCGATATTCTCAAAACGGATACCAGTAATCGCAGCGCCGTCTACAGTGCTGGCAACATTAATACAGGCTTCGCCAGAGATGACCGGCGTTTCGCCCTCAACCGCCGCAAGCGTAACCGCACTGGTTAACATAATTGGCGCTAAGTCAGCGTAAACATTCGTGTTTAGTCCAAGTACGTCGCCATCGGCTAAACCGCTACCAAGTGCATTTTCAAGGCTTGTTTTATCATTGACCACAGTGGTGTAGACGATGGTGTCTACCGCATCTGATGCTGAACCCTCGAAGCCATCGTTGTCGGTATAGGCCGCTTCTACTGAAATTATTGCGCCAGCGTTTGCATTTGGCGTGAAGGTATTGCTGTTACTATCAGGTACCGCCACACCGTCTGCGAACCAAGTATACTCCACATTGGCTTCATCAAATCCGTTGTTATCGGTAAGTGTTGCTGTTAAAACGCCATCGACAAGATAAGGCACAGTACCAGAAATTTCGATAGAGCCTGCTTCATCAACGGCTTCTTCATTTACAGGAATAGTGGGGGCTGAGGTGATCACTTCTTCAAATCCGTTATCGTCCGTATAGGTAGCTTCAGCCGTGATCACCTGGCCCACTAGCGCGGCTTCAACCACATAGCTACTTTCAGTTGCACCATTAATGGCGGTGTTATCACCATACCATTGATACGAGACATCACCCGTTGCGCCATCGTCATCGCTAATTTCCGTTGTGAGTGTATTACCCACTGTAGGTGTTCCAATAATGCTAATAGTACCTTCGGAATTAACCCTGCCAACAGGAGTGGTAGGCGCAGAAATGGGGGCTTCGTCGAAGCCGCGATTATCGGTAAACGAGGCAGATACAGTGATAACCTTACCAAATTGAGATTCTGTAAGTGTAAGTGTTGACGTGACTTCGTTTTCAATAGCCACATCATCTGCAAGCCATGTATAAATAATGGCTTCTGGTTCAACGCCATTTTCATCTGCTACGGTAGCGGCAAGTGTGCCACCTACTACAACATCGCCCGAGATGGAGATACTCGCATCAAACGCTATTGCCATGACATCGCTAGTAGGGTCACTTACGTGAGATTCGTTTATTCCGCCGTCGTCGGTATATGTGCCTTGCACCGTAATGGCAGCACCTATTTGATCATCAGTTAGCGTAAAGCTTGCACCGTTGGCATCGGCAATAAGTTGATTATCCGCGTACCAGTAATAACTTACCGAAGAGGAAATACCATCTGGGTCGCTTACAGAGGCAGTTAACGTTTCCCCCGATATGGCGGTTCCAGATAAGGTAATGCTTCCTAGCGTGTTGGGGTTATTGTCTGAGTCAACATCACATCCCGTAATGGCTGCAGCTATGGCGCAAAGTGCAAATGCTTTTATCTTCATGATGGCATCGTGCTCCGAATTAAATTGTAGGGTGGTAAAGTTATTATTGCTCTTTGGTGTTACCAATATGTTTATATGTTTTTACCAAATTGGTAATAAGGCTAATAAAACCACATTTTATTAACATTTGCTAGCGTATTTACTAAATTTCTTAATTTTTTAAGCAATTAAGTTACAAGAAATGAAGAAGATAAAGTGAATTGGTCAGATAGGTTGGGCGCATTTAGAGGGAATGCTACTGAGCAGGTGAAGCCCTGCCCAGTAGGGGGGGGATGTTGTTATTTTGTTAAGGCTTAGGCTTCAGTGCTTCTATTTTGGGAATTAATAGCCATATAGCAGCAATAGCGATGATGGCCAAAGAGGCACCTATCACAAACGCTGGGGTATAGTTACCGTCAGCGGTTAGCCAAGGCACTAGAGACGTTAATCCTACAGCGCCTAGTTTAGCTGCCATACCTGAAAAGCCAGATAATGTACCCACTGCTTTTTTCCCATAAAGATCGCTGGGAAGGGTTTGTACGTTACCGATAGCCGTTTGGAAGCCGAACAGAATAACTGCCATGATAAGCACCGCGACCGTAGGTGCGCCTGGGTTAGACATGGCAATTAAAGCTGGAAGCATAATTAAGCATCCAAGGGTGATGACGAGCTTTCTGGTTTTGTCTGTATTCCAACCTGCCGCTATGCGGTTTTGAGCGAGTAAACCGCCGAACCACGCCCCGAGCATAGCGCCTACGTAGGGTACCCAACCGTAAATACCTATTTCAGTAACGTTCATTCCGTAAACTTCGTTGAGGTAAATAGGGATCCAGAAAACGAAAAGCCACCAAATAGGATCGATAGCTGCCGAGGCGATAATAACCCCCCAGCTTTGCTTACGTGACAATAATTCGCCTGTTGAGGGGCTGTACTCTTCTACTTCTTCTGAGCTGTCAGATTGGCTATCACCTTCACGGATTACACGCTGACCAGACAGAATATAGGCTTTTTCTTCTTCTGTTATCCAGTCGTGCATAGCGGGTGGCGCTTTCACAATAATTACCCAAGGGATCAGCCACAACAGGCCGATACTACCAACAATGATAAATACAGCTTGCCAGCTAAAGTGAAGCGTCAAGAAGCCAATGATTGGGAAGGCAATGATGCCTCCAATGGCCGCCCCTGAATTGAAAATACCTTGGGCTAACGCACGCTCTTTAGTCGGGAACCATTCGGCGTTGCCTTTAGTGGCACCAGGCCAGTTGCCCGCTTCAGCAATGCCTAAAATAGAACGGAAAATGCTGAAGCTGAGCATACCCTGAGCAAAGGCATGCGCGATTGTGGCTAACGACCATACACCAATAGAGAGAACGAAACCGATACGGGTACCAATCCAGTCGAAAACTTTGCCAAAAATAGCTTGCCCGAATGCGTATGAGAATACGAACACGATAGATATATTGGCGTAAATTTGCTTCCTTTCTAAAGCAGTTTTGTCAGGAAACAAGTCTTCTACGATAGCAGGCCATAACACACTTAACGCTTGTCTATCGATATAATTGATTATCGTTGCGAGAGCAATAAGCGTAATTACCCACCAACGTAGACCTTTAATTTTCACGGCATCACTTCTCTTTTTTAGTTAGGTTTAGTCTCGCCTGACATCCACTTTATTGCTTGTTAAGCGATACAAAGTAGTCGTAAATTTCAGGAACATTGCCATTGCCCATACCCGCGTCAAGAGCCGCTTGTAAGTTAGCTGACGAGCCCTCTGCAATTTTTGACTCGGTGCCAAGATCTTCAACCATCTTCAGGAAGTAGCCTAAATCTTTGTTGGCGTTAGCAATAGAAAAGCCTAAATCACTATTATTATCAACCGCGTAGTTTTTACAAAACTGCATAAATGGTGAATTAGAGGGGCCTGCAGACATAATATCGAAAAGCTGTTTTGTATCGACGCCTGCACGTTTTGCTACCGCAAAGGCTTGTGACATGGCGCATACCGTAGTCATACCCATAAAGTTATTGATAAGCTTTGTTGTATGACCTGCACCTAGTTGCCCTAAATAGAAAACATTTTCACCTTGCTCGTCGAGAACTGGCTTTACTTTATCAAAGGTTTCTTTGTCACCTGACGCCATGATGTTAAGTAAACCATCTTTAGCGTGTGCAGGTGTGCGGCCCAGTGGTGCGTCAATCATGCCTACACCTTTTGCCGCTAAATCAGCGCCAATTTTCCGTGTTGATGAAGGAATAGAGGTACCAAAATCTACGACTATTGCCCCCTCTTTTAGACCCGCTAAGACGCCGTCATCGGCATACATAACCGACTCTACAATGTTAGATGTAGTGAGGCACAGCATTATAATATCTGATGCAGCAGCGAGCTCTTTGCCTGAATTCGCTACACTTGCTCCCCGTGCAGTGCACTTGGCAACCGCATCCTTGTTCAAGTCCATTACCGTTGTAGGAAAACCTTTGTTTAGTAGGTTTTCAACCATATTGCCGCCCATAAGGCCAAGCCCGATGAAACCAATAGCTGGTTTAGACATTATCTTTTCCTCTTCTTTAAATTTCTAAAGGTTCGATACAACCTTGTCACCATTGGTATCAGCTAGTCGTTTACTTGCAAGCTGCTATAAGTTCATGACTATTGTTATTACCAATTTTGTGATTCAACCCTATTTCTATCTTGCCAATTTGTCAACCAATAACAGGGAAAAGGTCATTTTTTTGTAAATATTTTGTTGAGGAAGGGAGGGGGAAGATAATGTATTTTCTGCCTATTTATTGTGTGCCAATCTAAATAAGTATTAATTTTCATGTTCTTAGGTTTTTAGCGTAGCGAATTTTGAACTGATTTTGAAATAGAGTGCGGGGGGAGAATTGACGGAAACAGATTTTAAACTGAATAATCCCATTTTGGTGTTTTATTGGTCAGGTCAATTTTGTTGAGGTACTGATATGCCGCTGAAAGTGGGTTTGGGTACGTTAGCTATGGTTACACTGAAAGAGGATTGAGGTAAGCTATAGGTCATAAAACGCCGTCGCTACCCCTGTGGAGGTAGGAGAGCGGTAAATTGCGCGAGTAGCAGTGCGTTCAGGACACACAGTAACGCAATGCTCAATACACGTGTGGTATTAACTAATAGTAGAGAATGCTTATGTCTCAGCAAGTTGTGATTAGCGGTGTTGGTGTATGGCACCCTAAAGACAGTGTTACGAACGAAGAATTAGTAGATAGTTATAACGCTTACGTTGATGCGTTTAACGAAGACAATAAAGCCCAGATAGACGCAGGTGAAATCGCCGCGATGCCTTACTCCAGTGCCGAGTTTATTGAAAAGGCATCTGGTATCAAAAGCCGCTACATTTATCAAAAAGAGGGTGCGCTTGATATTAAGCGAATGAAGCCGAAAATCTCCCCTCGTGGGGATGACGAGCTTTCGCATCAAGCTGAAATTGCCGTTGAAGCCGCTAAGCTAGCATTAGCATCGGCTAATCTAGAAGCAGCGGATATAGACGCGGTAATTGTATCGTGTGCTTACACGCAACGCGCTTATCCTGCTATTGCCATTGAGGTTCAAGAGGCGTTAAACATTGAAGGTTTTGGCTTTGATATGTTGGTAGCCTGTTCAGCGGCCACGTTCGGTATGCACCGGGCCTACGAGATGCTGTGCGCGAAAAATGCGTCGCGGGTATTGGTCATCAACCCTGAGTTAGTTTCCCCACAAATCAATTATACAGACCGCGACAGCCACTTCATTTTTGGCGACGTCGCAACGGCTACCGTATTGGAGCTAGCTGAAACCGCTAAAAGCGAGCACGTTTACGATGTGCTAAGCACCAAAGCGCTGACCAAGTTTTCCAACAACATCAGGTCAAATTTTGGTTACATGACCCGCGCAGAAGATGTTGACCCCTACGGACCTGATAAGCTGTTCCACCAAGCTGGGCGAAAGGTGTTTAAAGAAGTATGCCCAATGGCTGCAGCACATATAGAAGCGCATTTGGCAAGTCATGATCTTACCCCGGAGGGTGTGAATCGCTGGTGGCTACACCAAGCGAATATTAATATGAACACCTTAATCTGCAAAAGGTTGCTAGGTCGAGACGCCGATCGTACTGAAGCACCTATCGTGTTAGATGAGTATGCCAATACCGCATCTGCAGGTTCTGTTATTGCTTTTGGCTTAAATCACGAAGATTTGGTTAGCGGCGATGTGGGTGTGCTTTGTTCTTTCGGCGCTGGCTACTCAATTGGATCGTTGGTTATCCGTAAAAGGTAATCAAATAACGTACAGGGAAGTTCTGCGCGTTATCGGGTGCAATGAATACAGAGACGGTGCGCGCCGCTGCTGTTGTAGTTTTCATAACAATGATAATAAGGGTGAGATAAAAGGATGATTTCAGATATAGGCTATGGGTTAAATAGTCTGGCGCACTTAGCCCTTTTATTATTGTTATTTACGGTACGAAAGCCAGGCGTGGCCAAGCATCTTTTGGTGTTGGCCACGGCCGCTACAACATTGTGGTCCACCAGCCTGATAACCTCTCTTTTCGGGCCCATCTCGCTTAGTTGGTTGTTAAGTGCAGATGTGCTTAAACAGCTAGTGTGGCTATTGTTTTTAGCGGGCTGTTTGCAAAGTAGCTTTAATCGCTTTTCCGATGTATTAAAACGCCCGGTTACGTTAATTATTGTAGCGCCGGCTCTTCTTGCGCTTCTTACTCCTTACTTGTTAGCGGTAAACCCGGCCTGGAGCTTTCTAGTACTTATTGTACTTTCCTTAGAAGTACTGGTGCTGCTAGAAGTGGTCTACCGGCAAGCTGGCAGAGAGAAGTGGGCGTTTAAGCCTCTCATTATTTATCTTGGCGCTACCAACTTATTCGAGTTTGTTACCTACGCCAATGCAACTATGGTTAATCAGGTAGAAATTGGCTATATCGCTGCGCGAGGTTATATCTATTTTTTATTGATGCCGCTATTGGTGATTTCTATCAGACGTATCCACCATTGGGGAATCGATATATTTATCTCCCGAGACGTTGTTCTACACAGCTCACTTTTATTAGTGGCAGGCGGCTACTTGTTTGTGATGGCGGTGGTGGGATACGCGATTAACTATTTAGGGGGGAACTGGGGCGCGACGGTTCAAATTATACTGGTGGTGATGTCTTTTGCCCTATTGGCAACGGTGTTTTTGTCGAATGCCTTTCGAACAAAAATTAAAGTATTTATTACCAAACATTTTTTCGCCAACCAATTTGATTACCGCGTTGAATGGGTGAAGCTCACTCAGTGGCTTACTCGCGCTGGAGATACGTCGCCGCAGGTGTATCACGCGGGTCTAACTGGCGTACTGAATGCCATTCAATACGAGTCGGGGTTGCTGTTTAAAGTGACTCAAAACGGTTACGAATGTGTGGCTGAAGCGTCACCTGTTGCAAATAATGGCAATATTCACACGACACTTGATGTACTAGCCCACTACAGCGACAAGAATGGTTGGATAATTGACACAGACGCTTATCTTGTAAAGCCCTTTGACTATGAGGGGCTCAATCTAGACCGCGAGGCGTTAAAAAAATGGGGCTATCAACTTTTTGTCCCTTTTTTGAAAGATGGTGGGTTATGGGGCTTCGCCGTACTTGCATCGGGAGATAAAGAAAAGATTAGTCTAAATTGGGAAGTTAAAGACTACTTAACGGCGGTATCGGAGCAGGTGGGTACGTATATGCAGCACCACGAGGCCGCACAGGTGGTAGCCGAGAACGCTCAATTCGCTGCATTCAACCGTATGTCTGCATTCGTCCTGCACGACTTAAAGAACGTGCTGGCCCAGGTTGATTTAATTTTAGCCAATGCTCAACAGCACAAACACAACCCAGAATTTATCGACGATACGTTTGAAACCTTGGAGCACACCAAGGCGAGAATGGAGAAAATGCTCAAACAGCTGACAGATAAAAAAGCGGTAGAAGAGGGCGTGAATTCAGAGTTTTTACTTTCCGATATTGCCAATGATGTTGTAGAAAACCGCTGTATGGGGTTAAGTCCAATTCCTTCTGTACATGTTGTCAGAGAGCGCGCTGTGATGGTGGATAGGGAAAAGGTAGCAAACGTGCTTTATCACCTTATCAGTAACGCTCAGCAGGCTACTGCAGATGACGGTGAAGTTGATGTGGTTATTACAAGTAATTCCGATGATAATACGCAGCTCGTCATGATAGAAGACAACGGAATAGGCATGGATAACGAGTTTATTGAAACGCGTTTGTTTAAACCGTTTGATACCACCAAAGGCAATGCTGGCATGGGAATTGGCGCCTATGACGCGAAAACCTACATAGAATCAATTGGTGGTAAACTGACTGTGCAAAGTGAACCTGGTCGCGGTAGCTGTTTTACGCTGTATTTTCCGATAGGATAGAGATTATCAGTGACAAGGCCGTAGTAGACACGGGTCAGCCCCCGTGCCCTTAATGGATGAAGTATAATAATAGGATGATGAAATGACCGATACCATTTTGGTAGTAGACGATGATTTAGGTATTCAAAAGCAGCTTAAATGGAGCCTTACCGATTACAATGTTGTTTTTGCTGATGATCATACGTCTGCCATAGCTCAGCTACGTCGTTTTGAACCTAAAGTTGTCACCCTGGATTTGGGGTTGCCACCAGACCCAGCAAACGCGTCTGAAGGGTTGAGAATTCTTCACGACATCATTTCATTAGCGCCGCGCACCAAAGTTATTGTTGTAACGGGCAATAACGACAAACAGCATGCGCTTAAAGCGATAGATTTTGGTGCCTATGACTTTTACCAAAAGCCCATAGATTCTGACACTATAAAGCTGTTAGTTCACCGCGCGCTTAATCTAGCTACGTTAGAGCATGAAAATAGTATTCTTGCTCGCACCCGCTCGGGAATGTCTCGCATAGTCGGTAACAGCGAAGCCATTCAGAAAGTCGTACGTCGCGCAGAGAAAATTGCTAACACTGACATTAGCACCCTTTTACTTGGCGAAAGTGGCACAGGTAAAGAGGTATTCGCGCGCAGTATTCATGAACATAGCCCAAGAAGAGACAAGCCATTTGTAGCTATTAACTGTGCATCTATCCCTGAAAACCTTTTGGAAAGTGAACTGTTTGGTTATGAAAAAGGCGCCTTTACGGGGGCTAATAAAACCACGCTCGGTAAAATAGAAACAGCGCAGGGCGGCACCCTGTTTTTAGACGAAATTGGGGATATGCCCATTGGCCTTCAGGCTAAAATGCTTCGCTTTTTACAAGAGCGGGTTATAGAACGGGTTGGGGGGCGTAACGAAATACCTGTAGATATTCGGGTAATCTGTGCTACTCACCGGGACTTACAAAAAATGGTGGCAGAGGAAACCTTCAGGGAAGATTTATATTATCGGGTAGGGGAAATGCCGATCCTGATCCCACCGCTTCGTGAACGTGACCAAGATATTATTCTCTTAGCTCGAACCTTTCTCAATATTTACAGAGAAGAGTTTAAAGCAAAGGCAAAGAGCTTCTCTGAGTCTGCAGTGAACGCTATGCTGGGACACAAATGGCCTGGCAATATTCGCGAGATGCAAAACAAATTAAAATCAGCGGTAATTATGGCTGAAGGAACCGTTATTCAGCCTGACGACTTAGGCTTAATGCCGGTTGATGCTCAAAATGAGCCTGAAACTCTTAATCTGCGTGAAGTTAGAGAAATCGCCGAAAGTCGCGCTATTCGCAAAGCCTATCAAAAAGCGGAAAAAAACATGTCGAAAACCGCCGAATTGCTTGGTGTAACTCGGCCAACACTTTATTCGCTGATCGACAAATACCACATGGAAGACATTAAAAGCAGCGACTAACAAGCCGCTTGTAGTACCGGTGAGAGGAGCTTCCACCGGTACTAAAAACAAACGTCGAGCCTTGCCGCTAGATAACAAATTGGCAGTGAGGTTCAGATAAAATGTCATGGCCACTGTAAGTAACCTCAACCACCACACTATGCGGGCTACGCTCAACATAAATGACGCTGCCACACAGGTTACAGACGTGGTGGGTTTCACCATTTGCTTCGTGTAAAGTGGCTAACGCTGACGGTGCGCAATCTATCAGTAGTTGCTCTTTTGAAACCGTTACACGAAGTGTACGTGTATCTGCGAGAGACAAGGTTTCATTGTCGGCATCACGTTCATCAATGTGGTCAACTTCATATTGAATAGCTTGGCAATTACAACTTCCTCTATACATAATGCTAGACCTCTACTGCTTATTATCGAGGGTATCAGGCCACTGAATGCTTGCGATGTTGTTAAATGATGTCGCAATTCTGGAGCCAGTAAAATTAAATTTTTCATCTATTGGCGTGCGGTTCTTAAAGTCTGTATCAAGGGTCTCAATAACACCTACCCAACCGTTCCTTCCTGAGAGTTTTGATGCATACAGCGCGTAGTCAATAACGGCGAACGTGCGCTCCCATGCCACATCGGAGTTGTCTTTCTTGTCAGGAGGAAGTAGCGAGAACCCTATGCTGCAGGTAATTTTTATGGGCTTGTCTAAGCCGATATCAAACGGCGTACTTGCCACCATTTCCCGGCAACGCTCGGCAAGTTCAGGAAGCTCTTCTCGATTAGACTGTCTGCATACCACTAAAAACTCTTCTCCGCCCCAACGGATAATGAGGTCGGTTTGTCTAAACACATTTTTTAAAACCTGAGCAAAAGACGACAGTACTTTATCACCAGCAATATGGCCATAATCGTCGTTAATACGTTTAAAATGATCAATGTCTATCAGGAGGCAAAGTAAATCTTGCTTTGCCTTATCGGTAGTAGGGCTTTGGCGTGCAGAAAATTGACTGCGCCTAATTTCTCCAGGTAACTGAGACTCGAGGTAGTGTCTGTTGTACAAACCGGTTAATGGGTCTCGCAAGCTAACTTCTTCAAGGGTTTTGTAGGCGGCTTGGAGCTCCTCATTCTTTTTGTGAAGATCAAGGGTTTGTTGACGAACTTCGCGGCGTAAAATAATGGTTTGTCGTCGCTGCTTGTATCTACTCCACACTAAAAAGGTCAACAGCATTACCGCTAGCGACACGCTCCAGACGAGTGTGGTTTGCAACTTCTCCCTTTCTGCTTGGGCAAGAGCTAGCTGTTTTGACTCCTCTAGCTTTTCTAGCGTACGCGATTGCCTGATAAGCTCTATTTCAGCTTGAAGCCCTTCGATAGCCGATTTATTTTCAGAATCGAGTAAGACTTCACGTAACTGCTGGATTACAGATTGAATATCTAGAGCTTTTTTAAACTCGCCTAAGGATACGAAAGCACTAAGTTGCAACGATAAAAAGCTGAGCTGGCCGCGTAAATCCCGGCTTTTCCTTGCGTCGATAGTCCCGGACCTGGCTTCTGCTAACGCACGCTCAAAATCCTGTTCTTTCATATAAGCTTGAGCCAGCGACAAGCGACCTTCAATCATGAGTTTAGCTTGCCCTGAAGAGCTTGCAAAGCGCATGGCTTCCATTAACAGCTCGCGTCCTTTAGTCGTCTCACCGTTTTCTACTAGGGCGCGGCCCATCAGCATTTTCGCTTCAGCGATAGCGCCCACATCGTTTGTCACCTGTAGAAGCTCAAGCCCCTCTTTGATGGCAACTGTTGCTTGCGCACTGGCGCCAGTTTTAAGTAAAAGGGCGCCGATACGGGTTTTAATAGTGCCACGAAGACGCGGGTCAGTAGACCCTTCGATACTGTCGAAAGCATCCTGGTAATAGGTATGCGCAAGAGAGGCTTGGTTAAGAAGGCTGTAGATATCACCAATGCGCAGTAGCGAAAGACTCATTTCATTGGACATGCGATTTTCTCTGAAGAAATCGAGTGCTTGCTTTAAAGGTTCAAGGGCGACTTCAATCTGGTTTTGTTGCTGGCGGATAATGCCAAGCTCTAAATTCAGTTTGGCTTTTAGCAGGTCGTTGCGCTCGATGTGCGCGATAGACATAGCGCGACGTACATAGGTAAGGGCGGTGTTGTAGTTTGAAAGGTGTCGTTCCGAAGTCGCAAGCTGCAACAGCGTTGACGCCATCTTTTCCAGCTCACCTTCTGTGGTGTATCGCTCTAATGCTGCGTTGAATATCGCTTTGGATACTTCAAAGCGCGAAGCATTTTGAAGCAGTTCACCTAGGCTTGAGAACATATCTGCAGGCATGTGCTGCTGCTGAAGGGCTTGCTCTAGAAGGAGAAGTGCCTTGGTGTCTGCGTTGGCATATTGTTTTGCGTGTAACAGCGATTCAACGTCGGCGAACTCCTTATCAAAAATCGTTAACGCTTTTACCGGGTTAACATGAGCAAAGTGCACAGCAACGAGTAGGGCACACATGAGCACGCGCAATGTGCTAAATCCTTCACGGCCCATTTGGCTCTATCTCCTATACAGTGAGTAAGTTTGCTGTTGCAGAATATTCCAGCAGGCTGTTTCCGTAGCAATACTATAATAATGGAGGATAAAACGAAAAAAATACGTATATGGTTTTATACTTTAGTCTAATTTTTGGTGCTGTTCGTTAATCCACTCCCGAATCAATGCAGACTTTGCTTTTCCTGTCCTAGCGGCTAACTCGGCAAGTTTATCAATACATTGTGGTGTCAAAGTAAAGGTAGCGTGACGCATACCTTTTACTTTGTCTGGCTTTTTAAGCGGCACAACACAATTTGCTGCCGTGGCTTTACTGTTTTCTTCCGTTGACTGCTTGCTAGCGAAATCCACTTTACCCTGTGCGTAAAGCAAGGCGTCATCGATAAAGTCTTCAACCGTACGAAGGTTGGGCTTAGCTAATGGCTTCGACTTTTTTAGGTTGAGCAAACTCATAAGCATCCTCCATTTTGCCAGCCAATAGCTCTTCAAATAATGTTCTGATTTCGGTTGCTGCTTTGCCTTCAGGTTCGCTCTCTATCACCGACTGTCCCGATTCTTCAGAATCGTCGTACATGTTGCGGCTAAACGTGACCGCGTTTAATACCGGAATGCCAAATGAACGGCAGACTTCTTTTGCTTCCAAAATGCGGCTAGCAAGACTTGGTAATGAGGGGCACTGGGTGATCACAAACGCCGCGTTCATTTTAGGGTTTACCATTTTACAGGTAGATAAAATGTCTTCCATGTGCGGTACCGTTTTCAAGTCCCGTCTTTTCGGCCTTAAGGGGATGAGGATATGATCAGCAACAGCCATCGACGAGCGCAGGGCCAAGTTATCTTGCCCACCACAGTCGATGACTACGTAATCATAGTGCTGACGCAGACTTAATAATTCGTTGCGAATTTTTCCATAAAGTTGGACACAGTTAATTTCTGCAAGGCGAGGGTTGGCTTTGCGCTCCTGAATCCAGTCTGAGGTGGTCCGTTGAGGATCGCAGTCCACCATTAATACCTTGGCACCTTTTTCGGTGCGAAGATATACGGCAATGTTTTGTGCCAAGCAACTTTTACCGCTGCCGCCTTTTTCTCCACCAACTAAAATAATCATGGTGATAACCCTCGAATGTCGCTTTACATTAAAAATTTGCGCTACCAATAGTCCGTAATTACGCTTGCAAACGTACTTACCTTCGAATCGAAGCATAGGCAGGGAAGGCGTTAACTTCAGCATCAAAATCGATATTAACGAATGTAGGGCGATACCTATTGATTTGTGCTCTAACTCATTCTAGGCTTCTAAGCCTATAGAAAGTTTACAATTACCATTTCTAACGAGAGGTTGTTATGTCAGAGAGTCGCTTTACTTCAAAAGAAGGCCAAAAAATCCCGAGTGTTTCATTTCAGTGTCGAGAAGGCGACGCGTGGGTAACGAAAACGACAGAAGCGCTATTTTCTGGCAAAAATGTTGTAGTGTTCTCACTTCCTGGCGCGTTTACGCCAACCTGTTCTTCTACGCATTTACCTCGCTACAACGCGCTGGCGAAAAAGTTTGCCAAACACGGTATTGATGACATCGTGTGTATGTCGGTAAACGATACGTTTGTAATGAATGCGTGGTCTGCTGATCAAGAGGCTGATAACATCACGGTTATCCCCGATGGTAATGGCGAGTTTACTGACGGTATGGGAATGCTGGTGGATAAGGCCGATTTAGGTTTTGGAAAACGAAGCTGGCGTTATTCTATGCTGGTGAAAGACGGTGTGGTAGACAAAATGTTTATCGAACCAGACGTTGCTGGCGACCCCTTTGAAGTATCGGATGCCGATACTATGTTGGCTTATATCGCCCCAGAAGAGCAAAACAATCCCCCAGTTTCAATTTTAACTAAACCAAGTTGCCCGTTCTGCGCAAAAGCCAAAGCCTTGCTTGACGAAAAAGGCTATGAGTACGAAGAAATTGTGCTGGGTAAAGGTGCGTCACTCACAAGCCTAACGGCTATTAGTGGCCGTGAAACCGTGCCTCAGGTATTTATTGGTGGGAAGCACATTGGTGGCTCTGACGACCTAGAGGCTTACTTTAGCTAACCCAACTTGTGTTTTAATCGTCACAAAAACGGGAGCATGTTAATATGCTCCCGTTTTTTATTGAAATTCCATAGCGGAGAAAAATGGTGTCGTTGAAGTCTTTTGTAAAAATGCTTGCGTGTTGTATTGCGCTAGCTAGTGCCAATAATGCGCTGGCCCAAAATAATGAAATAAAAGAGTCGCAGGCGCAGTTTAAAGCTTTTTACGAGAAAGAGTGGGGGCAAACCCAGCCTTGTAGAGAAACCGCGCTTAACCGTTTTTCTGTGTGTAGCAATGTGTTGCGCAATGAAGGCAACGGGCCTTTTATGCTTACCAACAGCGCAAGTGACAAGGTCGCTGTGTTAATTCACGGGCTAAGCGACTCTCCCTTTTTCATGCGTGAAATAGCAAATATCTTATTCGAACAAGGTTTTACCGTTGTGGTGCCGTTACTACCCGGCCACGGCAAGCGTGACGCGGATGACGACATGTCTGACTGGGATTTGGCTGAACGTTGGCAGAGTCATGTTGATGAAATCATAACATTAGCTGACAGCATGGGTGACACACTTATTGTCGGAGGGTTTTCTACGGGTGGCGCGCTTGCAGTAGAACACTATTTGGACGGGGCCGATAACATAGACGGCTTAATGTTGTTTTCAGGGGCCCTTGCACTATCTGATAACGCTGAAGGCATGTCGCGTATTTGGGGGATTAAGCTTTTAGCTAAAATGATAGACGGAAGCTACGTGACACACGGGCCAAACCCTTACAAATATCCTAACGTAGCAGGGTTCGCCGGGCTAGAGCTGATGGATTTAATTAATGCAATTCGCGAAAAGATAGAAGAAGGTAACCATATTGAGGTGCCCTTATTTGCAGCCCATTCTCAAGCCGATGTCACTACGCCTATTGCGGGTGTTGAAGGGGTGATGAATGCTAGCAAAGGGCCGAATACGTTTTTCGTTATTGATGAGTCTTATTCACTGTGCCATGCTGACTTAGTCGTTAATTCCACTTTACTGAACGACATGAATTTCAATGCTAACATGGTTAACCAGCAAGAAGAATGCGCGGTGCCTAAAGCAAACCCATTGTTTTCTACTATGCGCTTTATGCTAACCGATTACTTGAATCAGTTTTAAAATAAGACGAACGGGCCCTGCGCACAGAGTTTACCGGGGCCTTTTAACGCGCTATTATTTAAGCTGCAAATAGCAACTATAGCCACGCTCTTGTAAAGTGGTATTACTGAAAGCAGGTAAACCTAAAAAGGTACAGCACAGTTTTATGCCCATAAAACCTAGGCAACAAGGTCAAAAACGCGTGAGTTTGGCCGCTTTTATGCTCTTTTTAATGATGTCCCTTGTGTCGTCAGGGAACGCTGTATCTTTTGAAACGTCATCTCATTTGCATAATCAAAACTTTTCAATGTCAGAAATGGCAATGAAGCCTGTACCTTCGGACCTTTCTCAACACGAGGCCGATGCACCGCATTGTCAGCATCAGGGTATGCTAATGCGCGAAATAGCAAAGGAACAGAAATTGGATGCCTCGTTGGAAGAAGCAACCTTGGCACAAAATGCTGATATGTCTTGTTGTAATGACGAGTGTCAGTGCCCCACTGATCACTGTTACAACTTTAGCGCTACAGCACTGTTACAGCCGCTCATGGAAGCTGAAGTAACGGTCAACAGAACGGCTGCCTTGTCGTTTGTTTCGCAGCAATACAAAACTCTTCATTTCGGGCAGTTTCGCCCACCTAAAACCCTTTTCGCAGCATAGATCTATCTCGCGTTTGCGACCCTTGCCCGAAACACTAGTGAAGTGACATGGGTGAAAGGCCTTCGCAAACACTGTTTGTCTATGTAATGCGCGTGTAGTGTCTTGGCCCTTCGCTATTTTAAAAGCTTATTTTTATAACGCTTAAAAGTTGGCTTTCACAACGCGCATTGCACCTAAAAAGTAATATTCACATGAGTAATTTATTGGTAACCCCAAAAGTCCATCTGGCTTTTGGCACATGTTCAAAACTACGGGGCGTGTACGCTCAATATACGCTGCTTTTGTCGCTATTAGTGTGTCTGTGTTCGATAGGGTTTTCTAAGATAGCCACGGCCGATACCTTTAGTTTAGAGCAAGCGGTTCAGTTGGCCATTCAACACGACCCTTTGCTAAAAGGGAATGCCTATCGTGAGCAAGGGTTTAAAGCAGACGCAGATGCAGCGTCTTATTGGTCTAACCCGCAAATGTCTGTATCGATGCAAAACTTACCTACAGATGGGTTTGCAATTGACCAAGAGCCCATGAGTCGAATTAAAGTAGGGTTTAAACAACAGCTTCCCCGCGGTGATGAAAACCACTATAGCCAAAAAAAATATCAGGTGATGGCGAGCAAAGTGGTAGTAGAAAACCAGGCCAGAACGGCGTGGGTAAAGCGCGACGTTACGCTGGCGTGGTTAAATTGGTTTCACGCGACGCGACGTATTGCCTTACTAGAGAAAGAAAAAGCACTTTTGACCCAACTGCTTGACTTCACCGAGTCGAGTTACAGTCAAGGTGTTGGCTCAACATCCCAACAAGATATTCTTGAAGTGCGCTTAGCGCTTCTGTCCTTAGACGATAAATACGTTCAAGCTTACCAACAGCGAGATGAAGCAAAAGCGGCTTTTGCACAATGGTATGGTGCACCGTTAGATGAGCATTTAAGTGCCCCTGAACAACTCAATGTAGCGGCAGTATTGCGCGAAAGCAATATCAGCCTTTCATCCTTTATAGCGTTTATTGATACTAGTGAGCCCTTTTTACTATTGCAACATCACCCAGAAGCCAAGTTATTTCAGTTTCGTACGCAGGTAGAAAAGCAAAACCTAAATATTGCCCGTGAACAAACTAAGCCCCAGTGGACGCTTGAAGCAAGCTATGGCTATCGACAAGATGACCCGAGCGGCGCAAGCCGAGCCGATTTTGTATCGTTAGGCGTTCAGGTAGACCTGCCGTTTTTTAACACGCCTCGTCAAGATGCTTCTATTTCATCAGCTGCTTCTAAAATGAGCGCGTCTGAGACTGACTTTCGGTTAAAAGTTAATGAACTAGCCGCCAAAGCGAACGTGCTGCAAAGGCGTTTATCGGCGTTGAGCGAGCGAAAAGCACTTTACGAAACCGTGTTGATTGGTGAAACGCAGCAGCTTTCAGAAGCTGAACTTTCGGCTTACACCGTTGATACAGCTGATATCAATGACGTAGTGAACGCCAATCTTAAGCTGGTTAAGGTTCAAGATGAACGGCTTAAGATTGATGTGGAACGCGCCAAAACCCTGGCAAACCTTGCGTACTTATACCTGCCATCACGGGCATACACATTGAATAAAGAGTAGAAATCATGACGTCTTCGTTAACAGTTAGTTCAACTACAAAAAGCTTACTTATAGGCTTGTCGATAGGCACACTGGCCACACTGCTTATAGCGTCACAGCTAGGTTTGCCCTTTTTCAACAATGAAACGGATGCAAGCGACTTACAAAGCGATGAAAAAGCGCCTCTGTATTGGGTGGCACCCATGGATGATAGTTACCGGAGAGACAAGCCCGGGAAATCGCCAATGGGTATGGATTTAGTTCCCGTATATGCTTCAGATACGACGCAGAGCGAGGATAACACTGAACGTACGCCTGGCACTGTGATGATTCCGCCCAACGTACAACAGAATATGGGCGTAAAGATTGAGCCCGTCCGCGTAGGGACGCTTGAACAGGAGATTAGCGCCCTAGGCACTGTCGCCTACGATGAAGATAGCATTGTTCATATTCATCCTCGTGTAGAAGGATGGGTTGATACCCTTTTTATTAAGTCGCAAGGAGAGCAAGTTGATAAAGGTCAGGCACTTTATACGCTCTACTCGCCTGAGTTGGTAAGCGCCCAAGAAGAGTATGTGTTAGCACTTAAAAGGGGCGATGCTCGGTTGATAGACGGTGCAGCTGAGCGGCTGAAAACGCTAGGTTTGTCAAAGCCCGTAATTGATAGCTTAAAAACAAGTAGGCGTATTTCTCAAACTGTCACTTTTCATGCACCGCAACGTGGGGTAGTGGAAGCACTTAACATCCGAGAAGGGTTTTACGTTCATCCAGGTACTACCATGATGAGTATTGCACAGCTAGATACAGTGTGGGTTATCGCGGAGGTGCCTGAGAAATATGCCCAAGTTATATCGCTGCATGACTCGGCTTTTGTCAGCCTTGATGAGCTAGCGCATACATCGAGTGCGACATGGGAAAGTCATGTTGAGTATATTTACCCGTCGTTGTCTAAAACAACGCGTACCCTAAAATTACGCATCCCACTTAACAATCACCACCAGTCGCTAAAGCCGAATATGTTCACTCAGGTATTGCTAAGACCTGCTAAGCGCTCTGCGGCGTTACTGGTTCCCCACAGTGCGGTCATACGTACGGCGCAAGGCGCAAAAGTGGTGCAAAGCGATGGGAATGGAAATTTTAAGTCTGTTAGCGTGAAGCTTGGACAAAGTGACAGCCGCCACTTCGAGGTACTTGAGGGTGTGTTGCCAGGTGACGAGGTTGTGGTTTCCGCGCAATTTTTGATTGATTCAGAGTCGTCAAAAAACAGTGACTTTACGCGTATGAAAGCGCCGAATCATCAAGCTACCACCACAGGTACTATAGAGGCAATCAAGCGCCCTGACGCGCAGTCTGCAGATAATGTAGAAATGACTATCGCCCGCGGGCCGATAGAAAAATGGGGGCGTGGTCCTGCGGTAATGGACTTTGCGGTATCACAACACATTAATGTATCAAATTTTAACGTGGGCGATAGCGTTGTGTTTACTTTCGTTACAGGCGAAAAATTCACCGTTATTGACATGCGCCGCAGAGCAAAGCCGGCAGCCATGCCAAGTGAAACCATGCCCCATGATATGCGTCACGGTGAGCATGACGCAACAAGCGGCCATAACAGTGAAAGTGGCCCACAAAGCGAGGGCAATAGCGACACCAAGGCAATGAATCACAAGGAGCACATGCACCATGATTGAGTCAGTCATTCGCTGGTCGGTAAATAACCGTATTATGGTGCTGCTAAGCGCGATTGTGCTGAGCATTGCTGGGGTATGGGCAGTAAAAAACACCCCGGTCGATGCCATACCTGATCTGTCAGATGTTCAAGTTATTGTTAAGGTAAGCTACCCGGGGCAGTCGCCCCAGGTAGTGGAAGATCAAGTGACATTTCCGCTTACGTCTGCGCTCATGTCCGTACCCGGCGCTCAGACAGTTCGTGGTTATTCTTTTTTTGGTGATGCTTACGTTTACGTCATTTTCGATGACGATACGGACATGTACTGGGCGAGAAGTCGCGTTTTAGAGTACTTAAGCCAAGCGTCATCTCAACTTCCGCCGGGTGTAACGCCCCAGCTAGGGCCTGATGCGACGGGCGTAGGTTGGGTGTATATCTATGCCTTAGAAAATGACACTAGTCAGCCTAACGCTCTGGATGCCGGGGAGTTAAGAGCACTGCAAGACTGGTTCTTAAAGTTTGAACTGCAGTCTGTACAAGGTGTGTCAGAAGTTGCCTCGGTGGGCGGCATGGTGAAGCAATACCAGGTTATTGTCGACCCGGAAAAATTGCGCGCTTATAACATTATGCCTTCTATGATTGAACTTGCGCTAGCGCGAGGCAATCGCGCGACTGGCGCGTCGGTTGTTGAAATGGCCGAAGCGGAATACATGGTTACTGCGCAAAGTTATATTCAAAGCATAGACGATATTAAACGGCTGCCTACTGGGGTTATCAAAGATGGTGTGAGTATAACCATTAACGATGTTGCCCACGTGGTCGAAAGCCCTTTAATGCGAAGGGGTGTGGCGGAACTTAATGGTCAGGGCGAAACTGTGGGCGGTATTATCGTTATGCGTTATGGCGAAAACGCGAAAGCCACTATCGACGCCATAAAAACGAAGCTCGAGGCATTAAAGGCAAGCTTGCCAGAGGGCGTTAATATTGTCCCTGTGTACGACCGCTCCACGCTTATCGATAAATCGGTAGAAACGCTCTCAAATAAGCTAATGGAGGAGCTGCTGGTAGTTGGCGCGGTTTGTGCCCTCTTTTTATTCCATTTGCGCTCGTCTGTTGTAGCGCTAATAAGCTTACCTATTGGCATACTCGCAGCGTTTATCGTAATGAAACTACAGGGGCTTAACGCCAACATTATGTCGCTGGGGGGAATTGCTATTGCGATAGGCGCTATGGTGGATGGGGCCATCGTAGTCGTTGAAAACCTGCATAAACATATTCATCAACACGCAATTTCAAGTAAACAAAAGTCGCTAAAGCCAATGCCGCTTAGCGCAGCGAAACGGTGGGAGTTAGTCATAAGGTCAACATCAGAAGTTGGGCCTGCGCTGTTCTTTTCGCTGCTTATTATTACGGTGTCGTTTATTCCTGTCTTTGCGTTAGAAGCACAAGAAGGGCGACTATTTGCCCCCCTTGCATTCACCAAGACTTATGCCATGGCAGCGGCTGCAGCGCTAGCAGTAACGCTAGTGCCCGTACTGGCGGGTTACTTTGTCCGGGGTAAGATACGTTCAGAAGCGGAAAATCCGGTCAATCGTACGTTAAGCAACCTCTATAAGCCGGTGTTAACGCGCCTGCTTCATTATCCGCTAGCTACTGTTGCGGGCGCTATATGCCTGCTGGTTTCAATGTATTGGCCACTAAGTCATTTAGGTAGTGAATTTATGCCTGAATTAGATGAAGGTGACCTGATGTACATGCCCACCACGTATCCGGGAATTTCGGTGGGTAAAGCCAGAGAAGTTTTACAGCAAACAGACAAGCTCATAGCAACGTTACCCGAAGTGGAAAGCGTATTTGGAAAGGTAGGGCGAGCGGATACTGCTACTGACCCTGCGCCACTCACTATGATTGAGACCTTTATTCAGTTAAAGCCGAAAGCTGAATGGAGAGACGGCATGACAACAGAGAAACTTAAAGAAGCGCTTAATGCACTGGTACAGTTTCCCGGGCTCACTAATGCATGGGTCATGCCTATCAAAACCCGAATCGATATGTTGGCGACAGGAATTAAAACCCCGGTGGGGATTAAAATCGCCGGGCCTGATTTGGCGGGAATTGAAGCCATAGGTAAAGATATTGAAATGCAGCTAAAGGACGTACCTAACACCGCTTCGGTATACGCAGAGCGGGTGGTGGGCGGTCGCTACGTCAATATTGATATCGACCGCCAATTAGCGGCGCGCTATGGTCTTAGCATTGATGATGTCCACAGTATTCTGGCCAGCGCTGTAGGCACAAAAGTGGTAACTCAGTCGGTAGAAGGGCGCGAGCGCTTTCCCGTTAGCATGCGATTTTTGCAGCACTATCGCGATACACCTGAATCCTTGTCGTCAATGCCCTTTGTAACACCGAGTGGCGCTCATATTACGTTAGGGGATATTGCCAAGGTTCGAATAGCAGATGGCCCTGCCGCAATTAAAAGCGAGAATGCGCGTCTAAACGGGTGGGTTTATATTGATATTGTTTCTGACTCAGCCACCGGTATAGATTTAGGGGGGTATGTTGAGCAGGCTAAAGCGCATTTGCAGAAACACCTTAAATTGCCGCCGGGCTACTCCATTTCCTGGGCGGGCCAGTTTGCTTATTTAGAACGGGCGAAAGCCAAGTTATCGCTGGTTATTCCAGCAACGCTAGCCATTATTTGCTTGCTATTATACTTAGCCTTTAAACGTTTGCGCGACGTGGCACTCATATTAGCAACCCTCCCTCTAGCCCTTGTGGGTAGCGTCTGGCTGCTGTACTTCCTTGATTTTAATCTGTCGGTAGCCGTGGGCGTTGGATTTATTGCGCTAGCAGGCGTTGCGGTAGAGATTGGGGTAATTATGTTGGTCTATTTAAAACAATATGTTGAAGATGCCCTCGCTAAGCATCAGGAAGGCATCATGTCGAATAGTCGAAATGACGCTAACGGCGATACTGAAACTGGTCGCGATAATGATAGAGCAATCGATGCATCCCTAGCGCATAGAGACTGCGTGGTCAGAAGTGCAATCGTACACGCTGCGTCGGCAAGACTTCGTCCTGTCATGATGACGTCTTTGTCTATTATTGCGGGTTTGTTACCGGTTGTTTACGCATCGGGCACCGGTAGTGAAGTAATGCAGCGTATTGCAGCGCCAATGGTGGGCGGTATGGCAAGTGCGTTGGTGTTAACGCTTTTGGTATTACCATGCGTGTTTTACTTAAGCATAACCCGCGGTAGAAAGCGCTAAATAAATGCAAAGGGAAGCGCTTATGGCTTCCCTTTGGTTAAATTGCTATTTATAGCAGGGGGCTGAAAAGGTGTTAGTGCGCTGCCGCATAGTCTTCCACCTGCTGCCATACGCGCATAAGGTTACCGCTTAATATTTTTTCAATATCAGTACGGCTGTAGCCTCTATCCAGCAACCCTTGAACTAAGTTTGGAAAGCTCGCCACGTCTTTAAGCCCAATTGGCAGCGAGTCGCCCACGCCGTCGTAGTCAGACCCAATGCCCACGTGCTCAACACCTATTAGCTTTACAACGTGGTCAATGTGGTCAAGCACTTCATCTAACGTGGAGTAAGGATAAGGTACTTCCTTACGGTAGGCTTCTTCAAAGTTCTCAAGTTTAGGGCTATCTTCCCCTTCTTTTTCAATCAACGCTTTACGGGCAGCTGATAGGCCTCTTCGCCATTCACCGGCCTCTTTTGATACAAAGCTAGAGCCAAAGTTAATCATGATAACGCCGCCATTCTCACCTAGCTTTTTAATCATGTCGTCGTTCATATTGCGCTCGAAACCCGGGGTAAAACGGCGAAGCGATGAATGCGACGCAATAACCGGCGCTTTTGTTAGCTCAATGACTTGGTAAAAGGCATCGTCAGACACATGAGAAATATCTAACATAATGCCGATGTTATTCATTTCTCCCACTAGCGCTTTGCCAAATGGGCTCAGTCCTTTCCACTTTCTACGCAGGTCATAAGAGGAATCTGAAATGTGATTAGCCTGGCTGTGAGCAAGAGTAATGTAGCGTATGCCGCGCTCGTAAAAGGCATTTAAGTTTGCTAAATCACCTTGAATAGGTGAGCCGTTCTCCATGCCCATTGGCAACGAAATGAGGCCTTTTTCAAACTGCGCTTTTACGTCAGAAGGGCTTTTGGCAATGGCAAATTTATCAGGCGCTCGCGCAACAATCGCTTCTACTGAGTCGATAAGTTCATGAGCGAGCTGTGTAGACTCTGGAGAGTTATCTAAGCTTGCTGGTACGTAGATACTCATAAAAGGGGCGTTTAAACCGCCCGCAACGGCACGCGGGTAGTCAAAATCGCCGTCTTCAGTTGCGTTGGTTACATTCACCCATTTTTCTTTAACGCGATAAGGTACGTCAATATGACCATCTACGATAATGGTTTCCTTCGCGATATTTACCGCTCGTTCAGAAGCAGAGTAGGTCGGTGTTTCTGCCAGTGCGGTGTGTGAAGCAAAAAGCGCAGAGATAACTAATGCGCAAGATGAAAGTGGGAAGCGCCCCTTCATAGAAAGTCCTTATTTTGTTTTTAATCGCTTAGGCCTTAAGCCCCTAAAATGAATAGCAACTAGAGACTAAAGGATAATTCATACCGCGACAATAGGCTTTCGTTTCCCCTTCATTGCTCGCGTAATTCTTCAAATTCGTCGGAATTGCTCATTTTTAGAGCGCTTGGGCTCATTCACTTAAAGTTTACATTGCAATAAAAATTTAAAACTTGTTATGGTGAAGACTGCGTGACTTCATTGCGCGAATACGGGATACTCCCAAGCGCTCCGCCAACTATCGATGAATAATATACATCAGCGCGGCCGACGTAATTTTTTAGTGGCACCCGCTCTTCTCACATAATTAAGCCGGGGCCACAGCTAACAAGTATGAGAAATAAATATGGCTATTAACTTTGTACCGCTAGATAAAGAAAAGCATAAAGACCTAAAGGTTGCGGTAAACACTTCTTTCAGTTTTGCTAAAAATACACACCTAGCAGCAGCAACAATCCGTGAGTTCGCACAACTAGCAGCAACTATGCCGCTTGTTTTCATTGAAGACACGAATGCTAAGCGCCACCACGTAGTTACTATGCTTGGTATGGAACAGGGTCAAAACCTTTTCCTAACTGGCGACAGCTGGAAAGGTCCTCACGTTCCAATGAACATCCTTCGCTACCCGTTCGACGTACGTCCTGACGGCGACAAGCTTGGTGTTTACATCGACGAAAACTCTGATCTTATTTCTGATGAAGGCCAAGCGCTATTTACAGAAGCTGGCGAAGCAAGTGAATTCCTAGACAACCGTCAAAAATTCCTAGCAGACCTTGCAAACAGCGAAATGCTAACACAGCGTTTTGTAGCGAAAGTTGTTGAGCTAGACCTGCTTGATCCAATTCAAATTCGCCTTACTTACCAAGACGGTAAGCAGCGCAATGTTACAGGCATGATGAGTATCAACGAGAAGAAGCTTCTTGAGCTACCTGAAGAGCAAGTACTTGAGCTACATAAACAAGGCTTCCTAGGTGCAATCTATGCGGTAATGATGTCTGTTGGTCAGCTTAATCGTCTTGTTGAGCTTTCAAACGATACAGACAACCCAATTCGTAACATGCAGCTCTCAGCGGTTAAAGCAGAAGAAGCTGCACCTGAGGCGGCGCCAAACGCTTAATTGCTTCTCAATTCTGAAGTTTAAAAACCCGCTTAACAGCGGGTTTTTTTATGTCTTTTGCACTCGTTCAGACTTCGTCATGTTTCGTTCAGAAATCGTTAAGTTTGAATGTCTTATCTTATGCGGGCTGGTTATTACAGTTCCCAACACATTTTTTAAGGACAAAAGACATGAACATCAAATCTAATAAACTCTCAACAACGCTAACTGCACTATCACTTATTACGGCTTCGGTATTTACAGTTTCAGCAGCACATGCAGCTACGCAAAACGAAGTACAGGTTACCGCTGTCGATCCTGAAGGATTCGATGACAACCTCTACGGTGCAAGGTATGTGCGCTACCTTGACGAGGTGAGTGGCAACAGCGGCGCTTACCTTATAAACCCTTATCTTCAGCGCGTATCGAGTTTATCTGGTGGTTACGCCAATTTAGATGGTGCCGACTTTTTTAATCTTGGAGCGACGTTTTACATCGATGAAAACTTAATGTTAGCAATCGAAGGGGTTCATAGGAAATGGAACAATGGCTATGGCGAATCTGATAGCACCGACATAAATGCTAAGCTGGGTTACAACTTATCACGTGAGTGGCAAGTTGGCGCAGGTTTGACTTATCAGCACTTCAGCACTGAATATGTCTTCGAAGATGACGTGTTTGAAGCCAGCGGTAACGAATCTTCTGCATTAATTTTTACTCGTTACACAACTGTTGGAAAGGAGGGTAAAGGCTGGGACTTTATGGCCGAGTATATAGCTGAAAGTAATGACGTTTTTTATGGCTCAGTTCGTTACTTCTTCAATAAAGGTTTCAGTGTTGCTGGCTTGTTCACCTATTCAGATGCGCCAGACGGCTTTGTAAATGAGAAGGCTGTTGGAGTAGCACTCGATTATTGGGTTAATGAACAGTTTTCAATATCAGCAAGCTATGAAACGGATATTGATGGGGAAGAAAGCAGTGACGTTGCTTCACTTTCAGCATCCTATCGTTTCTAAGTTAGGACACCCTGATTATTGCTATGCGTTAGCACGCGTTGATGTAAATGCAGTGAGTTAGCACTAGTCGTGTTAACTCACTCGTTTTTTAACGTGCTGATGTGGCGCAGCTGGTTGAATTACGACTCAGCATACGTGCGATACCGCTGAAAACAGCGTTAAACATAATCGTGAGATCTCGCCGCTTATTTACAGTTAAAAACAGCAGTTCATCGATTAATTACACCTTTATTTTTCCTCACCTGAATATTTTTTAATCTTTTTTACACGCCTAATCATACACTTCCTAAAAACACTGTATATCCAACCAGTTTAAACCCAGTGTTTATGCGGCTTACACGCCTTTTTTCTACTTGACAGTGGGGATCATTGATACCTAAACTGTATCTCAGTGGGTAAATGTGGCGAATTGTGGATCAAATCATCATCACTTTGCAGATTAGTACTCAAAAAACAAGAAAAACAAGAGCAAATAATAAAAGGCTAGGGGAATGTTCCGCGGCGCTAACGCAATCAATCTGGATACAAAAGGCAGACTGGCTATACCGACGAAGTATCGTCAGTCGCTGCTGGATGATTGTCAGGGACAACTAGTCTGCACAGTCGATACACAACAAAGTTGTTTGCTACTTTACCCACTTCCCGAATGGGAAGAGATTGAGCTTAAACTCTCTAAGCTTTCTAGCATGATCCCAGCCGAGCGTCGCTTGCAGCGATTGCTACTAGGTTATGCTTCAGAAGGTGAGATGGATAAAAGCGGGCGTATTCTTGTTCCTACTCCACTGCGAAGTTTCGCAAAACTCTCAAAAGAAGTCATGTTAGTTGGTCAGTTAAACAAATTCGAAATTTGGGATGCCGATATTTGGGCACAACAAGTTGAAGCTGATATAGACACCGAACGCAAAGGCGAATTTGAACTTACCGAACGATTACAGGACTTTTCGCTATGACGCAGCCTAATGAATTTAAACACATTTCCGTACTTCTTGACGAGTGCATTGAAGCATTGGCGATTAAACCAAACGGCATTTATATTGATGCTACGTTTGGCCGTGGCGGGCATTCAGCGCATATTTTAGACGCGTTAGGCGAGAAGGGGCGACTCATTGCCTTTGACCGTGACCCACAGGCTATCAAGGCCGCTGAACGCTTTGCCGATGATAAGCGCTTTAGCATTATCCACTCACCATTTGGTGATATGGCTGAAGAAATCGAAGCGCTCGGCCTTACCGGCAAGATTGACGGTGTGTTAATGGACCTAGGTGTGTCTTCGCCTCAACTTGATGATGCAGAACGCGGTTTTAGCTTCTTACGAGACGGCCCACTTGATATGCGTATGGACACCTCGCGTGGTCAAAGTGCGGCAGACTGGCTAGCTAACGCCGAAGAACAAGACATTACACAGGTCATTAAAGAGTTTGGCGAAGAGAAGTTCGGCAAGCGCATCGCCCATGCCATTGTAAATACTCGCCAAGAAACGCCCATTACACGTACTGCACAGCTTGCAAAAATCATTGATGAAGCCGTACCGGTGAAAGATAAGTTTAAGCACCCGGCGACGCGTGCATTCCAGGGTATCCGTATTTATATCAATGCAGAATTAGAGCAATTGCGCGTTGGGCTAAAAGCGGCCACACAGGTATTGGCGAAAGAAGGGCGTCTTGCGGTTATCTCGTTTCACTCGCTTGAAGACCGCTTAGTAAAACGTTTTATAAAGGATCAAAGCAAAGGAAAAGTCGTACCTCACAACCTACCGATTACACAGGCAGAAATTGACGCCGATAAAGTGTTAAAAGCTCTGGGTAAAGCAATAAAACCATCTGAACAGGAGATTGCGAATAATGTTCGCTCCCGCAGTTCGGTATTGCGTGTGGCAGAAAAGTTATGACCAAAGTCACGCCAGACAAAGACAGCACTAATTTCAAATTATTGCTCATTATTGTTTCAGATTTAACCCGCCACAAGTTGCGGGTTTTGTTGTATTTAATGGTTATCACAAGTGCCATGGCCGTAACGCTTAGTAGTCACCACAATCGCCAGCAGGTCATAGCCCTTGAAGACTTAATGCAAGAGAAGGACGAGTTGGACGTTGAGTGGCGCAATCTAGTGTTAGAGCAGCGGGCGTTAACCGAACATAACCGCATTGAAAACCTTGTTGAAAAACAGTTAGAAATGTACCGCCCCACCGCCGACGATGAAGTAGTGGTGAAATTGAAATGAATTCATCAAGCCCACGCCAGCGCAAGAAAACCGGCGCAAAGCAAAATGTAACGCCAAGCCTAGTGCACTGGCGCTTTGTGGTTGTGCTTGTGGTTATTATGTTCGTCTTTGGTGTGCTTGCAGCCCGCGCAGCTTACATTCAAGTTATCGAGCCAGATGAGCTCATTCAGCAAGGCGACAACCGCACGCTAAGAACCCGCGATATGCCGACCTATCGCGGGCTTATTACCGATAGAAACGGCGTTGAACTGGCGGTGAGTGTGCCGGTTCGTGCTATTTATGCCGACCCGAAAATTATTCACGAGAATAATGGGTTTGAGGAAGAGCGCCGGTGGGAAGCGTTAGCCGATGTATTGCGCCAAGACGTTAATGAACTGAAAGAAAAAGTGGCGAATCCAAAACGCCGCTTTGTGTATTTACAGCGTCAGGTGTCTCCAGCAATGGCAGAGTACGTTGATAAGCTAGACATCCCTGGTATTTACCTTCGTCGTGAAAGCCGTCGTTATTACCCAACAGGCGAGGTTTCAGCCCAGCTTATTGGTGTTACTGATGTTGATGATACGGGCGTTGAAGGCTTAGAACGCATGTACGACGAGTGGTTAACGGGTACGCCGGGCTCTCGCAAAATTCGCCGTGATGCCAAAGGACGCCAGGTTGAAATTCTAGAAACCACGTCGGGCGAAAAAGCGGGTGATTTGCAGCTTACTATCGACCAGCGTATTCAGGCGCTAGCCTACAAAGAAATTAAAGAAGCCATGATTTATTACCAATCAAGCTCGGCTTCTGCCATTGTCATTGACGTTAAAAGCGGCGATGTATTGGCCATGGTCAACGCGCCGTCATTTAACCCGAACGACAGAAGTAATATCAGCCCCCATCGCATGCGTAATCGCGTGATTACCGACGCTTTTGAACCCGGTTCATCGCTTAAGCCGCTTGCGGTATTAACCGCGCTTGAGTTTGGTGAAGTAGAACCTGAGGATTCAGTTGATACTAATCCAGGCTGGATGCGTTTAGGCGGTAGCCTTGTAAAAGACTCACGCAACTATGGCGAGCTAACGCTAGAAGAAATTATTCAACACTCCTCGAATATGGGAACGTCAAAGCTAGCGTTGTCGGTACCAAAGCACTTCTTGCTTGATACTTATTACAACATGGGGCTGATGAGTGATACAGGGCTTAACATGGCAGGCGAGAGCAGCGGTATCTTTCACGAGCGCAGCCGCTGGTCTGAATTTGAATTAGCCACACTTTCATTTGGCTACGGCATTTCAGTAACTACCGCACAGTTAGGCCGTCTTTATGCAACCCTCGCGAACGGCGGTATAAAAACGCCACTTAATATTATTAAGTCGCCGGAACAACCGTCTTGGCAGGCCCAGGCTGAACGCGTTATTAGTGAAGAAAACGCAAACGCCATTGTTCAAATGATGGAAAGCGTTACCCAGCGTGGCGGGACTGCGACAAAAGCAGCGGTACCCGGTTATCGTGTTGCCGGCAAAACCGGAACTAGCCGTAAAGCCGTGGCCGGGGGATACGGCGAAGAGTACGTCAATATTTTTGCGGGGATCGCACCGGTTTCAAACCCTCGATTAGTTACTATAGTGCTTATCAATGAACCGGGTGGCGACTTGTATCATGCGGGTGACACTGCTGCACCTGTATTTTCGTCAATCATGGGCGGTGCATTACACATGTTAAATGTCACACCTGACGATAAACAAGTTACCTCGAGCCGCTTATTGAAAGGAGGTCAAAGTGGTAGTTAGTGCCTTTATTCAAAGTACCAAAGCATTGCTGGCGAAGTTTGGTGTAGACGCACCGGATATACGTATTGAAGGCCTTACTTTAGATAGCCGCGAAGTGAACACCCGGTTAGCTTTTTTAGCCATTAAAGGGCATGAGCGCGACGGTCGTGATTTTATCCCTCAGGCAATAAGTTTAGGGGCCCGTGTAATTCTGGCGCAAACTGACGACAGTGAAGCTCATGGTCAAATGGAAATGCGCGACCACAGCGTTATCATTTCTCTTTATGAGCTACCCCAAATGCTCTCTGCATTAGCTGCAGCCTTTTATGACTATCCCGCACAAAAGATGACAACGGTAGCGGTTACTGGAACTAATGGTAAAACCTCGACAGTTCAATTGCTTACGCAACTTAAAGACGCATTAGGTACGCGTAGTGCAAGCATAGGTACCCTAGGCAGCAGTGTGTTTGAAGGCGATGCGACGCAATGGTCGAACACGCCTGCGGCCAATACCACGCCAGATGCCATACGTATGCAGTACTTGTTGGCAGACTTTGTGCAAAGCGAAGTGCGCCATACCGCCTTTGAGGCCAGTTCTCACGCGTTGGTTCAGGGGCGACTTGGTACGGTTAAAACCGATATAGCTGTTTTCACCAACCTTACGCGGGATCATCTCGATTATCACGGCACGATGGAGGAATACGGTAAGGCTAAGCGCCTACTGCTTTGTCAGCCTGGGTTAAAAGCGGTGGTGTTAAACGCTAACGATGATGAAAGTAATAAATGGGACAATGTTGCTGACAATGCTATTACCCGCATTTGGACGGGTATTGATGAAAGTGCTGATGGTGGGTTATTTCGCGCCCACAACAATCCTCAAAGTCGCCATTGTTTCGCCACAAATGCTTCTTATCATTCCGGTGGATGTAGCTTTGAACTGGTGAGCTCGTGGGGAAGTGCCGCCATTTCCCTACCGCTTTTCGGTAAATTCAATATTAGTAATGTGCTAAGCGCAATAGGAACACTTTTGGCAGAAGGTGAGCGTTTTGACGCGGTGGTAAAAGCGGTTAATGCGATCACCCCTGTGCCAGGGCGAATGGAAGTGTTTCCAGTACCCGGTGCTGCCAATTTGGTGGTGGACTACGCCCACACCCCTGACGCACTGGAAAAGGTGCTGCTAAGCGCCAAGTTTCATACCGCTGGAAAAGTGTGGTGTGTATTTGGTTGTGGCGGTGATAGAGACACAGGAAAGCGCCCATTAATGGGGCAGGCTGCTGAAGCTGGCGCTGATGCCATTGTTATCACCACTGATAACAGCCGTAGCGAGGACCCTGAATCTATCGCGCAGGACATTATTACCGGTTTAAAAGACAGTAGCCTTGCGGTGTCAATTCCTGACAGAGAGCAAGCTATTCGTCATTGCCTAGCGCATGCTGATAAAAGCGACATCATCATTGTGGCCGGAAAAGGCCATGAAGATTACCAAATTATCGGTGACAAAAAGACTAACTATAACGAACGTGCGGTTGTGGCGCGACTGCAACAGGAGTACAGCAAATGATAACAACAACGCTGTCATGGATAGCCGACAAGGTTAACGGAAAATTATTAAATGGTAATGCTGACACGCAAGTGTTGGCCGTCAGTACTGACACGCGCACCATTGAAAGTGGCGCCGTGTATTTGGCGCTGAAAGGGCCGAATTTTAACGGCCACGACTTTATTGAAGCAGCCGAAAATGCAGGTGCAAGCGCAGTTATTGCCAGCGAAAACGTAACGACTTCGTTACCCGTGATATCAGTTGAAGATACCAAAGAGGCCTTGGGGTTATTAGGCGCTGCGGTTAAACAACATATAGCCCCAAAGACGATTGCCATTACCGGCAGTAGCGGTAAAACCACTGTAAAAGAGATGTGCGCTGCTATTTTAGCGCGCAGAGGAAATGTGCTTGCCACTAACGGTAACTTTAATAACGATATTGGTGTACCGCTTACTCTTCTTCGCCTAGAGCCACACCATGAATATGCCGTGATGGAATTAGGCGCCAATCACTTAGGCGAAATAGCTTACACCACAAATCTAGTGAAGCCGGATGTTGCAACCATTGTGAACGCCGCAGCATCGCACTTAGAAGGCTTTGGTAGCTTGCTTGGCGTAGCGCGCGCCAAAAGTGAAATTTTTAAAGGGTTAGACAAAGACGGTGTCGCTGTTGTCAATGTCGACAGCCAGTTTGCAGAATTTTGGCAAGGCAAACTTAAACAAACTAAAACGCTAACATTTTCCCCGCAGCAGAAAAACGACGCAGATTTTCAAGCCGAAGATATCACCATTTGTCTAGATGGCTGTGCGTCATTCCACCTAGTATGCCCGCAAGGCGAAATCGCTATTCAGCTTACTATTCCTGGCGTTCACAACGTTGGTAATGCACTAGTGGCTGCAGCATTAACGCTTCAAGTTGGCGCAAACCTTGAAAACGTGCGCGACGGATTGATTGCCATGCAGCAAGTCAGCGGGCGTTTAAATGTAAAACAGCTTACCGACCAAGTTCGGCTATTAGATGATACTTACAACGCCAATGTAGCGTCAGTTAATGCAGCAATTGATACGTTAAGTAGTTTTTCAGGCATCCGCGTTCTTGTGCTAGGCGATATGAAAGAGTTAGGGGAAAAGGCGCGTTTTTACCACGAGCAGGTGGGGGAATACGCCAAACAAAAAGGAATTAACTACCTGTATACCATGGGTGTTTTGAGTCAATCAGCCAGTGCTGTGTTTAATGAAAATGGCGGTCATTTCAGCGATGTTGAAAGTTTGTTGGCCGCAATGGAGAGTGATTTGTTAGTGCAGCAGCGCGATATTTCAATTTTAGTTAAGGGTTCACGCAGTTCCAAAATGGAACGCGTGGTAGAGGCGGTCGAGGCCTCTGCGCTGGGAAAGCACGATAGCCGTCGGGAGCGAATAGCATGTTAATTTGGCTAGCCGACTGGCTGACGCAATTTGATTCAGGGTTTAACGTATTTTCATACCTTACCCTTCGCGCAATTTTAAGTACGCTGACCGCGTTACTTATTGCCATTCTTATTGGCCCTAAGATGATTCGTTATTTACAGCGTATGCAAATAGGGCAAACGGTACGTGACGATGGCCCTCAAAGTCATTTGTCAAAATCTGGCACGCCTACTATGGGTGGGTTGTTGATCCTTGCAGCAATCGTAGTAAGTGGTCTGCTGTGGGCCGACCTAACTAACCGATACGTTTTGGTTACCCTTACTGTAGTGGTGGCCTACGGCATTATCGGATTTGTCGACGACTACAGAAAAGTCATTCGCAAAGACTCTAAAGGGCTCATCGCCCGCTGGAAGTATTTCTGGCAATCGGTGGTAGCGTTAGGCGTGGCCTTTTATCTGTATAGCAGCGCAACCATGAGCGCTGAAACCTCGCTATTGGTGCCCTTTTTCAAGGAAGTGTTCCCGCAGTTAGGGATCTTCTTCATCATTATCACTTACTTTGCCATTGTGGGGACCAGTAATGCGGTAAACCTTACTGATGGGTTAGACGGCTTAGCGATTGTCCCTACCATCTTGGTGGCAGGTGCGTTTGCTATTTTTGCCTATGTAACAGGTAATGCCAACTTTGCTGAATACCTCAACATTCCACATATTCCGCTTACCAGTGAACTGGTGATTGTGTGCACCGCCATGGTTGGAGCAGGCTTAGGTTTTTTATGGTTTAACACATACCCGGCACAAGTCTTTATGGGTGATGTTGGTTCATTAGCGCTAGGCGGTACCTTAGGGGTGCTCGCCGTATTAGTGCGCCAAGAGCTGGTGTTAATCATTATGGGCGGTGTTTTTGTAATGGAAACCTTGTCGGTCATTCTTCAGGTGGGCTCTTACAAATTGCGTGGCCAGCGCATTTTCCGTATGGCACCTATTCATCACCACTATGAATTAAAGGGCTGGCCAGAACCGCGCGTTATCGTGCGCTTTTGGATCATTTCTATCATTTTGGTATTGGTTGGTCTTGCGACCCTCAAACTTAGATAAGCGCTAAAGAGACACACATTAATGTCGTATAACGTACGTGAGCATAGTTATGTAGTCGGTGGCCTAGGTGTTACAGGTCAGGCTTGCGTGCGCTTCTTGTTGCAACACAAGGCAACCGTGAAAGCGTTCGATACGCGGCCTACCTTTAGCGCACCTGAAAACCTTGATACAAGCATGCAAGTATTCATGGCTGAAAAGGTAACTTGTCGCGCTCTTAGCGCCGATTACTTTGACGGCGTTGATACCTTGGTGTTAAGCCCGGGTTTGGCGCTAGATATCGAGCAGGTGGAATTAGCGAAGCAGTGCGGCGTTGAAGTGATTGGTGACGTTGAGCTGTTTGCTCGTTTGAATACATCATTTAAGAGCGACACATCAGCGAAACGCGTTGTCGGTATAACGGGGTCTAACGGTAAAACCACGGTCACGTTGTTGGTAAACCACCTACTTAACGCATGCGGCGTAAAGAGCATTGAGGCAGGCAACGTTGGGCGCCCTGTACTTGAAGCCCTTGAAAGCGACGCAGATGTAGTGGTGATGGAGCTATCGAGCTTTCAACTTGAAACAACCTCAAGCCTAGTTTTAGATGCTGCTACTGTGCTTAATATTTCCGATGATCACTTAGACCGCCACGGCACCCTTGAGCATTATGTTGATGCAAAACATCGTATTTTCGCTAACGCCAAGTCAGCGGTAGTCTGGCGCGACGGCGAGTTTGTCGCGCCAGACGACGCCTTGAATGTCGAAAGCCAGGCTAATTCGCAAAATGCAAATCAAAATGGGCTTTTGCGAAGCGCGATAGAATACGGTCTTGGTGCCTCTGATACCGGCTTTTCAATAGTCACAATGTTGGACAGCAAACATATCGCATTTAACGGCAAGCCAATTATTGCGCTTAGCGATATTCACTTAGCGGGCATGCACAATGTATTGAATATCATGGCCGCGTTGGGCATTTGCTGTAAGCTCGGGGTTTCACCAGACCAAGCGGTTAAGCATTTACATAGCTTTAAGTCTGCGCCGCATCGCTGTGTGGAAGTTGCGCGGGTGAATAGCGTGCGCTACATCGACGATTCTAAGGCAACAAACATCGGTGCAACCATTGCTGCTTTAGAAGGGATAAGCCCCACAATAGCGGGTAAGCTTTTACTTATTGCGGGTGGAGACGCCAAAGGCGCAGATATAAGTAGCCTAGCCCCTTATCTTACGCAATACGTGTCACATGTTTTTGCTTTAGGCAAAGATGCCCACTTGTTTGCGCAAAGCTTTGCACATACAACCCAAGTCGCGACCATGAAAGAAGCGGTGAAAGGGGCTTTACGATTAGCAGCGCCAGGTGATGCCGTATTACTATCGCCAGCCTGTGCAAGTATAGATATGTTTAAAAACTACATGCATCGTGGCGAAATGTTTAAGCAAACCGTGCATGACTTACTTGATATAAAGCAGGAGGCCGTATCATGATCACAGCCTCTACTAAGTTAAGTGCGTTGTTTGCCGCCAAACACGATGGCCAAGCAGCGGCGAAACACCCCTATGATGTCACGCTTATTCTTATCGCGCTCGCACTGATGAGCATAGGCGTAATTATTGTTACGTCTGCGTCGATGCCTGTGGCTGACAGATTACACGATAACCCTTTCTACTTTGCAATTCGCCACGGTATTTACATTGTGGGGGCCATTATCGCCGCCATGATTGTGCTTAATTTACCGATGCAATTTTGGCGCATGACCAACCCTTATTTATTGCTAGCTGCAATAGTGCTACTCCTTGCCGTACTTGTTGTGGGAAGGACAGTTAACGGCAGTACCCGCTGGCTCGCAATCGGGCCTATTACTATTCAAGCCGCTGAGCCAGCCAAGCTCTTTTTCTTCGCTTATCTTGCTGGCTACTTAGTGCGCCGTTATGAAGAGGTAACGGAAAACCTAAAAGGCTTTTTAAAGCCGCTGGTGGTGTTCTTCGTATTAGCGATGCTGCTATTACTTCAGCCCGATTTGGGAACGGTGGTTGTTATGTTTGCCACGACTATTGGCTTGTTGTTTTTAGCTGGTGCAAGGCTGTGGCAGTTTTTCGCACTGGTATTCGTAGGGATTTTGGCAGTGGTCGCCCTTATCGTGTTCGAGGAGTATCGATTAAAGCGGGTGACATCATTTCTCGACCCTTGGGCCGACCCTTTCGGCGCAGGCTACCAGCTTACTCAGTCATTGATGGCTTATGGGCGAGGTAACTGGTTCGGACAGGGGCTTGGCAATAGCTTACAAAAACTCGAATTTTTACCAGAAGCACACACCGATTTTGTCATGGCGATTTTAGCTGAAGAGTTAGGCTTCGTGGGCGTAGTAGCGGTACTGGGGCTTATTTTGTGGATGGTACTTAGAGCATTGCGTATTGGAAATCAGGCGCTTGAAAAAGGCCGCGCATTCGATGGCTACCTCGCATATAGCATCGGCATTTGGTTTAGCTTTCAAACGGCAGTAAACATTGGCGCAAGCGCAGGTATTTTGCCTACTAAAGGATTGACGTTACCCTTGGTAAGCTATGGTGGCTCTTCGCTTATTATCATGTCGATAGCGGTAGCAATATTACTTCGCATTGACTTTGAGTTACGGGTTGATGGTGTGCAGGCAATAGGGCGCGGCGATGCAAGAGATGCTAAGCAAAAGCCACGCAGGAAAAAGCCTATAGCTGCCGGCGTAGCGAAAGACGCAGACAACAATGGAAAAGATAAAACGGTTGATGATGACGATAACTTTGCCTCGTCAACGGTAGAAGCTAAGCCAGCCACAAAAGCTTCATCGGCAGAAGATGAAGGCAAAGCCGGCATAAAAGCCATACTCGCTCGCGTAGCACAGGAGGCTGACAATGGCTAAGCGTTGCTTAATTATGGCTGGGGGTACTGGCGGCCATGTTTTCCCAGGTCTTGCTGTCGCCAATGCGCTTCGAGCGGAAGGCTGGGATATTCATTGGCTAGGCACCGCCGAGCGAATGGAAGCGCAAGTGGTGCCTAAACACGATATTCCCATTCACTTTATCCCTGTGAAGGGGCTGCGAGGCAAGGGCATTTCAGCGCGTATCCAAGGTGCAGTGGCATTGGTTAAAAGCTTGTTTTCAGCGCGTCGAATCATTAAGCGGCTACAGCCTGATATTGTTGTTGGGTTTGGCGGCTATGCCAGTGGGCCGGGCGGCGTTGCGGCCAAGAGTTTAGGGATCCCTGTCATTGTTCACGAGCAAAATGCTGCGGCAGGTATGACAAATAAGCTGCTGAGCAAACTCGCAAGTCGCGTGCTTCTTGGCTTTGATGATGCTAAAGAACAATTTTCAGACGCTGCGGATAACGTGCATACTGTGGGTAATCCCGTTCGCGATGACATTTGGCAGGTTAAACCCAAAAAGCGAGAGTCATACGCAGGGGCTACATCCCTTAATATGCTCGTGGTCGGTGGAAGTTTAGGGGCACAAATTTTAAATGAAACCGTGCCGGAAACCTGCGGCGTACTAAATGGTCTATCTATAAAGCACCAGTGCGGAAAAGGAAACAGCGACGCTGTTGCAAAAGCCTACGAGAGCGTAGGGGCTGACATGGCTAACGTGGAGGTAAGCGACTTCATCGACAACATGGCAGCCGCTTACGAATGGGCTGATTTTATTGTATGTAGAGCCGGCGCGCTTACTGTTAGTGAAGTGGCTGCGTCTGGCCGCGCCGCGATTTTTGTCCCCCTGCCATTTGCAGTAGATGATCATCAAACAAAAAACGCGCAGTCGTTAGTGAAGCAAAATGCAGCGCTAATGATTGCACAATCTGTATTGAAACAGAACTTAGGGCAGGCAGTGCGTCGATGGTTAGAGCACCCCGAAGACTGCTTAAAAATGGGTGCGCTAGCAAAAGCATGTGCAAGCATTCATGCCACGGAAAATGTAGTAAGCCACGTTAAAAGCGTGGTAGGAGAAGGGGACTAATGGTTTTTAAAACCCCATTTGAAAGCCCGCAAATGCGCAGGGTGAAAAATATATTTTTTATCGGCATCGGCGGTGCCGGTATGGGCGGTATTGCAGAAGTACTGCTAAATGAAGGTTATGCAATTTCAGGCTCAGATATTCAAGAAGGGCCTATGACAAAACGCTTAAGCGAATTAGGCGCCGATGTAAAAATTGGTCATCGTGCAGAAAACGTAGAGGGCATGGACGTCATTGTTGTGTCTAGCGCTATCAATGAACAGAACCCGGAAATTATAGTAGCGCGCGAACAGCGCATTCCTATCATTCGCCGGGCAGAAATGCTCGCCGAACTCATGCGATTCCGTCACGGTATTGCCATAGCGGGCACCCACGGTAAAACCACAACAACGAGTTTGATTTCCACTATCTTCGCGGAAGCAGAGTACGATCCAACGTTTGTTATCGGTGGTTTGTTAAATAGCGCGGGCACCAATGCACGCTTAGGCAAAAGCCGCTACCTAATTGCTGAGGCTGATGAAAGCGATGCGTCATTCCTGCACCTTCAGCCAATGGTATCTGTGGTAACTAATATCGAAGCTGACCATATGGACACCTACGGCGGTGATTTCTCAAAGGTAAAAGACACCTTTGTTGATTTCCTGTCTAACTTGCCATTTTACGGGCAGGCTATAGTGTGCGGTGACGATGCTAATATTCAAGAGATTCGCCCTCGCATAGGCCGTAGCATCATCACTTACGGGTTTGAGTCTCATAACGACTATCGCGCTGAAAATATCAGCCTGTCGTTTGGCAAAGCAAACTTTACGGTTATTCGTCCCGACCACGACCCCCTTAAGATTACGCTGAATCTTACCGGGAATCACAACGTGCTTAACGCCCTTGCAGCAATCGCTGTGGCCACAGATGAAGGGGTCAACGATGAGGCGATTATTCGAGCGTTGGCAGGTTTTGGCGGTATTGGCCGTCGATTCGAGCAATTAGGTACGTTTAATACCAGTAAAGGTGAAGTTTGTTTGGTAGATGACTACGGACACCATCCTACAGAAGTCAGAGCCACAATAGCCGCAGCGCGAGCCAACTGGCCAGATAAGCGCCTTGTTATGGTGTACCAGCCTCACCGCTTCACGCGTACCCGAGATCTCTATGAGGACTTCGTGGAAGTTTTATCAAGTGTTGATGCGCTGTTATTGCTTGATGTTTATGCTGCAAGCGAGCAGCCTATTGAGGGCGCGGATAGCAAATCGCTATGCCGCTCTATTCGCCAGCGTGGTCAGATTGAGCCTGTTTACGTGGGTGATAAAGATGCTCTGCCGGGAATTCTAGCGAACATTATGCAGGACGGCGATATCGTGATGACCCAAGGCGCAGGAAATATTGGGCAAATTGCTAAGTTGTTGGCTCGTCACGAGTTAGAGCCGAATACACTTACAAAGGAAGGAAAATAAGATGTTTAAACCTTCAGTAAGTACACACTCACCTGAAAAGTATGGGAAAGTAGCTGTACTTTTAGGTGGTGACTCGGCCGAGCGTGAAGTATCGCTAAATTCGGGGAATGCGGTGCTAAACGCACTGTTAAGACAAGGGGTAAATGCATTTGCCTTTGACCCCGCAGAGCGCCCACTTAATGATTTGCTGTCGCTAGATGTTGATAGAGCCCTTATTATGCTGCACGGTCGCGGTGGTGAAGATGGTTCTATGCAAGGAGCTCTTCAGTTCCTAAAAATCCCCTACACGGGGAGCCGAGTTTTAGGTTCTGCGCTGGCAATGGACAAAATTCATACTAAGCAAGTGTGGCAAAGTTTAGGCTTACCCACTGCAAAATATGAAATTGCTGATAAAAGGCACTTTGAAGCTGGTAAGTGCAGCGCTATAATGGATAAATTGGGGAATGAAGTCATGGTAAAACCGGCCAGAGAAGGGTCGAGTATTGGCATGGCAAGAGTGACAAGCGCTAAACAGCTCGAAACTGCCATTCAGGACGCTTTCAAATACGATAATCAAGTCCTGTTAGAGCAGTACATAGACGGCCCTGAATTTACTGTTTCTGTGATACAGGGGCAGGCGTTGCCGTCTATTCGCATGTCTACTCCACATACATTCTATGATTATGCTGCGAAATATCAGGATAATACAACAGAATACTATTGCCCAAGCGGTTTGTCGGAAGAGCAAGAAGCACAGCTTGCAAAGTTAGCTTCTCGTGCGTTTGATGCTATTTCTGGCAGCGGTTGGGGCAGAATTGATGTCATGCAGGACAATCAAAGGCAGTTTTATTTGCTAGAGGCAAATACAGTGCCTGGCATGACAGAAAAAAGTTTGGTGCCTAAAGCGGCCAAAGTTGCAGGCTTAACGTTTGACGAGTTGGTGTTGAGTATTCTTTCGACCAGCTTTGATGACGTTGCAAATAAGGCGTAGGCGTGGCTAATACGAATACTAGTCAAGACAAGCGCGCTACTGAAAAGGGCGGCAAAAGCAAAACGGCAGTATGGGGCGGTGTCGCTTTCTTACTTTTCGTTATAGCAGGGTTAGTATTTGGCGGGCTTAAAGCGAACCAGTATTTGCAGGACGAACAGCAAATGCCGGTACAGGTTATCGATTTTTCTGGTGATTATCAGCACATCGATATTACTAAACTAGAGCGGTTAATACGCAAAGCGCAGCCGGGAAGCTTTTTTGCGCTCGATGTCAACGAAGTGTTCGAGTTGGTTGAAGCCCAACCTTGGGTGTATCGTGCATCGGTAAGAAAAAAGTGGCCAAACACGCTAAAGATTTATTTGGTCGAGCAACAGCCTGTAGCACAGTGGAACGAAGACTTGTTGTTGAACCCCTACGGAGATACGTTCAACGACGAAGGCATAAAGCTTGATTTACCGCGCCTTTACGGGCCTGGTGGCAGTGAAAAAACGGCCCTTGAGGGTTACAACGCTATGCACGCGCTGATATCGACGACAAACATGACATTAGATGAGTTGTCGTTAAGTGAGCGATTTGCATGGCAAGTGCAGTTGAAAAACGGCATTAAGTTGAATTTAGGGCGTCAGGAGTTTATCGATAGGCTACAACGCTTTATTGATGTGTATCCTCTTTTGGCGCAACAAGAGAAGGCGGTGAAATACGTCGACCTTCGCTATGACACGGGTGTCGCCGTTGGATGGAAAGACGACAGCACCACAGATGAAGAGAGTTAAGGAAACCATGTCAAAACCTGCTGAACGCAATTTGATTGTAGGACTAGATATCGGCACCAGCCAGGTAAAGGCTGTGGTGGGTGAATTACTAGAAGATGATCAAATCAGTATTGTTGGCGTGGGCACCCATGCATCGAAAGGGATGGATAAGGGCGGCGTTAACGATTTGAACTTGGTGGTTAAATCGGTACAGCGTGCGGTAAACGAGATGGAGTTAATGGCAGATTGCCGTGTGTCTTCAGTGTTCATGTCTATCTCGGGCCGCCATGTGAAATGCCAGAACGAAAATGGCATGGTACCGATTAACAACCAAGAAGTAACACAAGAAGACGTAGACAATGTTATTCATGCGGCGCGCAGCGTGCCTATTGCTGCTGAACGTCGTCTGCTTCATGTGCTACCACAAGAATTTACCATTGATGTGCAGGAAGGAATTAAAAACCCGATTGGCATGTCAGGAGTACGAATGGAAGCAGACGCTCACATTATTACCTGTGCCGATGATATGGCGAAAAACATGGTGAAATGTGTAGAGCGCTGTGAGCTGAACGCCGATCAGCTGATTTTCTCAGCGTTGGCGTCAAGCTATGCGGTATTAACTGACGACGAGCGTGAGCTAGGCGTTTGTGTAGTTGATATTGGCGGCGGTACCATGGATATGGTTATCTATACTGACGGCGCTATCAGACACACTGCAGTTATACCGGTTGCGGGTAATCAAATTACCAGCGACATCGCTAAAATATTTAGAACGCCTATCAGCAATGCAGAAGAAATTAAGGTTAATTATGCCTGTGCATTGAAAGATATGGTGAGTATGGAAGACAGTATTGAAGTACCTAGTGTGGGTGGACGCCCGGCTAGAGTAATGTCTCGTCATACGTTAGCTGAGGTAATTGAGCCTCGCTACCAAGAACTTTTTGAGCTGGTGCATGACGAAATTCGCGCCAGCGGTCTGGAAGAGCAAATCGCAGCAGGCCTTGTACTTACAGGCGGTACCGCTAAGATGGAAGGGGCTGTGGAATTTGCCGAAGAACTTTTCCAGATGCCCGTGCGCGTGGGCAAACCCATTAACGTAAAAGGTTTATCTGAATACGTTGATGACGCAGGATTTGCGACAGTCGTAGGACTGCTGCAATATGGCAAAGTACAATCTGATAATAAGAAGTCCAGTACGCAGAAGACCGGTGAAAGCTTGTTTCATCGAGTGCAAAGCTGGTTTAAAGGTGAATTTTAATTTTATTTTGGGGGCGCTATAGCTACGGCATTAAGGCTAGCAGGATGCAATTAGCCTAAGGGAATGACCTGGCGTAGTGTTTAAAAGACGTACAACCGGAGAGTAAGTATGTTCGAATTAATGGATAGTCACGGCGAAGAAGCCGTAATCAAAGTCATCGGTGTCGGTGGCGGCGGTGGTAATGCAGTTGAGCACATGGTGTCTCAAAGCATTGAAGGCGTAGAATTTATTGCAGTTAACACCGATGCGCAGGTGCTTCGTAGCTCAAGCGCAGACGTTACGCTTCAAATTGGTTCAAGCGTAACCAAAGGGCTAGGTGCAGGTGCCGATCCGAACATTGGTCGCGAAGCCGCACAAGAAGACAGAGAAACCATCCGCCAGGCACTAGACGGCGCAGACATGGTTTTCATCACCGCCGGCATGGGTGGTGGTACAGGAACGGGTGCAGCGCCAGAAGTGGCAAAGATTGCCCGTGAAATGGGTATTCTTACGGTGGCGGTTGTTACTAAACCATTCCCGTTCGAAGGTAAAAAGCGCACCTCGTTTGCAGAGCAAGGCATTGTAGAGCTTGCTAACAACGTAGACTCGTTAATTACTATTCCTAACGAAAAGCTATTAAAAGTAATGGGTCCAGGCACGCCACTACTTCAAGCGTTTAGCGCGGCGAATGACGTGCTACGCGGTGCGGTTCAAGGTATTGCCGAGCTAATTACTCGCCCTGGTCTTATCAACGTTGACTTTGCAGACGTACGTACTGTTATGTCTGAAATGGGTAAAGCCATGATGGGTAGCGGCGCAGCGAGCGGCCCAGATCGTGCCGAAGAAGCAGCTGAATCAGCAATTGCCAGCCCACTGCTTGAAGATATCGACCTGTCAGGCGCGCGCGGTATTCTTGTGAATATCACAGCCGGCCCAGATTTCGCTATCGATGAGTTTGAAACGGTAGGTAACGCCGTTAAAGCTTTCGCATCAGAAAACGCGACTGTGGTAGTAGGTACGGTTATCGATATGGAAATGACAGAAGAGCTTCGCGTTACCGTTGTTGCAACGGGTATTGGCGCAGAGCGCAAGCCTGACATTTCGCTAGTAAGCTCTGAAGGTTCTCGTCTAACGCAGCCTGCTAAAGAATACGGTAACACACAAACAAGTGAACCGCGTTCGGCTGTAGGCGGTACAGAAGGTAACCAGGCACTTAAAGCAGATGATAGTGCTCAGCCAGACAACGATTTGGAGTACTTGGATATTCCTGCGTTTCTGCGCAAGCAGGCAGACTAATTTAGCTGCCTGAAAACGAAGGGAATTATTTTACGTTCGTGTTGTCTCACCTTATAAGGTGTAGAAACACAACGTGAAGAATTCGCGTGAATAGGTTAAAAAAATACGTAATTTGACTGAGTGAAATCCGTCAGATCGGGTATTTTTTGACATGTGAGTAAGAACTCACTATAATTTGCGCCCGCTTTTTTAATAGGTAAAAGCTTAAGCAGATGATTAGACAACGTACAATCAAGCAATCGGTACAAGAGACCGGAATTGGGCTTCATAAAGGGGAAAAGGTCACAATGACTCTCCGACCTGCGCCAGCAAACACGGGTATCGTGTTTAGGCGTGTTGACCTTGAACCACATGTTGACATACCTTCGCGTGCGAACGCGGTAGGTAATACCATGCTGTGTACGTGTTTAAATAATGAAGACGGTGTAACTATCCAAACGGTAGAGCACTTAGCGTCTGCGTTAGCGGGTTTAGGTATCGACAATATTATTGTTGAAGTAGACAGTAACGAGCTGCCAATTATGGACGGAAGTGCTAGCCCGTTCGTATTTTTACTTCAATCTGCAGGTATTGAAGAGCTAAACGCGCCTAAGCAATTTATTCGTATTAAAAAGCCTGTTCGCGTAGAAGATGGCGACAAGTGGGCCGAATTGGTACCTTACGATGGCTTCCGCGTTGATTTTCAAATTGACTTCGACCACCCGGTGATCAGTCAAACTCGTCAACACATGGTCATGGATTTCGATTCATGTTCTTATGTGAACGAAGTAAGTCGCGCGCGTACCTTCGGTTTTATGAGCGATTTAGAGTATATGAATGCTAACAACCTAGCGTTAGGTGGTAGCATGGAAAACGCAGTGGCGCTAGACGAATTCCGCGTGCTTAACCCTGAAGGGTTGCGTTACGATGATGAATTCTTGAAGCACAAGATATTGGACGCCATTGGTGATTTATATCTTGGCGGACACAGCTTGATTGGTGAATTGCGAGCATATAAAACGGGCCACGGCCTGAATAACAAACTGCTTAATGCAGTGTTAGCGCAAAAAGAGTGCTGGGAGTTCGTGACTTACGACTCGCAGGAATCAGCACCAATACGTTATGCTCAACCCGTATTAGCGTAAGATTTTTAAAAAGCCGCCTTACGGGCGGCTTTTTTTCGTATGGCAATTACTGAAATTAATGATACAGTAGCCGAATAATTAATATAAATTTCACCCATGTGTAAAAAGTGGCAAGGTAAGGCACTCGCCTTAACGTAAAGTCATAACACAGGCGTGAAACAGCAATAATCTCCGTGGTATGAAACTAACTATTACATTGGCTGGTAAAAATAAACGTTACAGACACAGCATTCGTGTCCGTACGCTTGTTAGTGCTACCGTGTTATCGTCAATTTTTATGTTAGTGTCGAGCCGTTCTACCGAATCGGTATCTGAAGATATTGCTCGTGTGCGTTTAGCCCAAACAGAAGTCAACGAACAACAAAAAGATGTTGAGGCGCTAAAGCAACAAACCTCCGTAAAGATAAAAGCCTTACTTTCTCACGTTGCTGAACTTTCAGCACAAGTTACATTGCTAGATGAGAAAGGTAAGCAAATAGCAACAGAATTAGGTATGTCAGCGGCTGACCTGGACGCTTTCGTGCCGGTATCGATACCGGATAACCTTCAAGACGATCCCATCCTTAACGAAATAGCTAAACTAGAGCAATCTCTCGATTTGAAGTCTCAACAGTTATCTATGCTTGAAAGTTTGGTTAGGGGTCACCATATAAACGAACAGAGCCAATTATCTGGTCGTCCCATTGAGTCAGGATGGTTGTCTTCTTATTACGGTATGCGGGCCGACCCGTTTACCGGCAAATCAGCCATGCATAAGGGTTTAGACTTCGCCGGTAAAGCAGGGGAGAACGTAGTCGCCACAGCAGCAGGTATAGTGACCTGGGCAGGCGAACGCTACGGTTATGGCCAGCTAGTCGAAATTGATCACGGTGATGGTTTTGTTACCCGATATGGGCATAACGACTCCCTTACTGTTTCAATTGGTGATGTGGTCACTAAAGGTGAAGCTATCGCTAAAATGGGCAACACTGGGCGCTCAACCGGCGTGCATGTTCACTACGAAGTAATAAGAAACGGAAAACAAGTCGATCCTCTGCCTTTTGTCTATAAAAAGTAGATAGAGGCAGCAGCCAGGTAAATTCGCGTAGTAGGTGCGTTTTATTAATAAAGCACTAATGACGACGAAGCATTTTTTTAGAACATCGCTAAACACCCCTTAATTAGGGCTGTGTTTTATAGGTTTAATTTAGCTGTGCACGTTGTGCGGCGCCTCGACAAGTAGTGGAATATAAAAGCTAATGTTTTCAAGCATCCTTCGAAAAGTATTCGGTAGTAGAAACGACCGACTATTAAAAAAATTACGCAAAAACGTAGATGCCATTAATGCACTGGAAGCAGAATTTGAAAAGCTTTCTGATGAGGCGCTAAAGGCAAAGACCGACGAATTTAAAGCCCGTATAGAAAAAGGCGAAGCGCTAGACGATATTCTTGTAGAAGCGTTCGCTACAGTGCGAGAAGCCAGTAAGCGTGTATACGGCATGCGTCATTTCGACGTGCAAATGCTTGGTGGTCAAGTTTTGCACGAAGGCAAAATCTCAGAAATGCGTACGGGTGAAGGTAAAACCCTTACCGCGACGTTACCTACGTATTTAAATGCATTGTCAGGCAAAGGTGTCCACGTTGTTACCGTGAACGACTACCTTGCCCGGCGTGACGCTGAGTGGAGTAATCAGTTATTTACCTTCCTTGGTATGCGTGTAGGCTGCAACATACCGGGTATGTCACCTGAGCAAAAGCGTGACGCTTACCAAGCTGATGTGACTTATGGAACCAACAACGAGTTTGGTTTTGATTACTTGCGTGACAACATGGCATTTAGCCCTCAAGACCGCGTACAGCGCCCCCTTAACTATGCAGTAGTGGATGAAGTTGACTCCATTCTTATTGACGAAGCCCGTACGCCGCTTATTATTTCTGGTCAGGCCGAGGATAGTTCAGAGCTTTATCGCCGCATCAACACCATTATTCCTAAGCTTGTTCAGCAAGAAAAAGAAGATGAAGAAGGCCAAGAAGGCGACGGTGATTACACTATCGACCTTAAAGCAAAACAAATTCATCTTACCGAGCGCGGTCAGTTACACGTTGAAGAGATACTTCACGAAGAAGGCTTATTGCCTGAAGGTGAGTCGCTGTTCGCTGCTGGTAATATTTCATTGCTTCACCATATCAATGCTGCACTTCGTGCGCACAAGTTGTTCTCGAAAGACGTAGATTACATCGTTAAAGAAGACCAAATCGTTATTGTTGACGAGCACACGGGTCGTACCATGGAAGGACGTCGTTGGTCTGAAGGTTTACACCAAGCGGTAGAGGCAAAAGAAGGCGTTCGTATTCAAAACGAAAACCAGACGCTAGCCTCTATTACTTTCCAGAACTACTTCCGCCTGTACAACAAACTTGCGGGTATGACAGGTACAGCTGATACCGAAGCGTTTGAATTCAACCATATTTACGGCCTAGAAACGGTAGTGATCCCAACTAACCGCCCTATGCAGCGTAAAGATATGCCTGATCTTATCTACCTAACGGCGGAAGAGAAGTACGAGGCTATTGTTGAAGATATTAAAGAGTGTGTTAAGCGCGGACAGCCAACCCTTGTGGGCACCGTGTCTATCGAAAACTCTGAGCTTATTTCTCGCATTCTTAAGAAGTCGAAAATTCCTCATAAGGTACTAAACGCCAAGTTCCACGAACACGAAGCCGACATTGTTGCTCAAGCTGGTAAGCCTGGCGCTGTCACCATTGCAACTAACATGGCTGGCCGTGGTACGGATATCGTACTTGGTGGTAACTGGCAGGCCGAGCTTGAGAAAATCGAGAATCCGACCGAAGCACAAATTGAAAAAGTAAAAGCGGCGTGGAAAGAAAGCCACGATGCGGTACTAGCGGCAGGCGGTCTTCATATAATTGGAACCGAGCGTCACGAGTCACGCCGTATTGATAACCAGCTACGTGGCCGTTCAGGCCGTCAGGGTGACCCTGGTTCAAGCCGTTTCTACCTATCACTAGACGATGCCCTAATGCGTATCTTTGCCTCTGAGAAAATGGGCAATATGATGAAGCGTTTAGGTATGGAACGCGGTGAAGCGATTGAGCATCCGTGGGTGACCCGCGCTATTGAAAATGCCCAGCGCAAAGTAGAAGGTCGTAACTTCGATATTCGTAAGCAACTGCTTGAGTACGATGATGTGGCTAACGATCAGCGTAAGGTTATTTACGAGCAGCGCAACGAGTTGCTAGATGAAGGCGACATTAGTGAAACTATCGCTGTAATCCGCGAAGATGTTGTTTCAAGCGTCGTGGACGAATACATTCCGCCACAATCACTAGAAGAGATGTGGGACGTAAGCGGCTTAGAAGAGCGTATGCGCGCCGACTTCGCGGTAGACCTGCCTATTAAGACATGGCTTGAAAATGACGACAAGCTGTATGAAGAGAAGCTTCGCGAGCGCATTTTGAATGAAGTCGTCGATGCGTATAAACAGAAAGAAGCGGTTGTGGGCGAGCAGGTGCTACGCCAGTTTGAAAAAGCAGTAATGCTACAAAACCTAGACAGCCATTGGAAAGAGCATTTAGCGGCTATGGATCACCTTCGTCAAGGTATTCACTTACGTGGCTACGCGCAGAAAAACCCTAAGCAAGAATACAAGCGAGAGTCGTTTGCGCTGTTCTCTGAAATGCTAGAAGCGCTTAAGGTTGAGGTTATTACTATCCTTGCCCGCGTTAAAGTGCAAGCAGAAGAAGACGTGCAAAAAGTAGAAGAACAACGTCGCCAAGCTGACGATGTACCAAAGAACTTTGAGCATGAAGACGCCACCGCAGCGCCAGAGGAAGCGAGCGACCAGGTGCGTACACAGGTTCGCGAGGGAGCCAAAGTAGGCCGTAACGACCCATGCCCTTGTGGTTCGGGTAAAAAGTATAAGCAGTGCCACGGTAAGCTTAAGTAATGAAAGTAGTACACGTTGCTGTGGGCGTTATTGCCCGCGGCGATGAAATCTTCATTACCCTTCGCCCAGACAATGTCCATCAGGGCGGGAAATGGGAGTTTCCCGGCGGTAAAGTGGAAGCAAGCGAAACCGTGCTTCAGGCATTAAAGCGAGAACTTGCTGAAGAAGTGGGTATTAGCGTAGACCACAGCGAGCCTGTGATTGTTATTACCCATGACTATGGCGACAAGCAAGTTAAGCTAGACGTTCATCGCGTTTATGACTTTACCGGTGAGCCCCATGGCAAAGAAGGTCAAGCATCGCGATGGGTTAACATTAATGCGCTTAACCCAGAAGATTTTCCCGAGGCAAACGTGCCTATAATAAAAGCATTACAGAAATAAAAATGGCCACAATATGATGTGGCCATTTTTTTGTCCGAACTATTTGTAACATCTGCGCGTTAAATAATGAAAACAGATGGTTGATTAGGCTTAAAGCACTATTCGCTCTGAGGTCGCAAACGCCACGTTTAGCTTGAAGTAAGCGGCTTCGTTAATGAAGTGAGGGTAAGTTTCTTTATCACCGTTCCAAGTAATATCTTTCCCGTCAAACGTTCTAAACACAGGCATGCCCGGCATTAACGGCTTGAAATCACTATCTTGAAGGGCGTGGTGAATCATTGCAGTGCGCTGACCATTTTCATCCAGCGGAAACCCGATGTTTTCACCTAAGCGAAATGCTTCGCATTGTGGCAGGTTGTCAGTTGATATACTGCCGTTGTTATAAGCCATACAGAAGTCTAAAATGACCTCTGCCATGGTTTGCGTTAGAAGGTACACATCTTCTCGTAACACCCCCTGTGGCTGGCCGCCCACTTCTATCATCACGCCTTTTTTGCCCGTGGTACACAAGTAACCATGGTCAAGATAAGGCTTTTCGTCTTCAACCAAAATATTGGCTTCGGGCATGTGATGCTTCACATAACGCGCTAACTGGGTATGGAATTCGTCAACTTCCAGAATGATTAACGTTGCGCCCATTTCGCTGGTGGTGTTGTGAATGTCAATCACAAAGTCGGTCTTCGAATTCCCCTTAGGGCCGAGTTGTTGGTTTATTGACTTAGCCAGTACTGCTTCCTTGGCGCGACTCTCATTCGCAAGTCCCGCTAAGGTGAACTGCCTATTTAGGTCTTCTTCAACAAAACGAACATTAGCAGCCAGCGCTGCTTCGTTGGCAATAGATAAAGAAACGTTTAGTTCGTCGAATCGAGCAGGAAGGCCGAACTGTTGCCAGTTTCGAATCAGTTGAATACCACTGGTTTCATTTCCATGTGTACCACCAACAAGCGCGATAGAATTAAACATTCATGTTCCTTTTAAAAAATTGATGATGGGGAAGCCACAGGGCAACCCGTTAAAGTGAACTAGCCATGCAATCATTGAAAAGCGAATCTCGCATTACCAGACAATAGCTTGATACTACCCCACGGTACAACACACTTAAAACCATGCCTCGAGACTTTACCTAAAGTTCGTCTGTTCACCTATTTGAAAAACTTAGTGCTTAAAAAAGTCGTCAGACTGCTCGGCTAGCATGGCTTCTATTTCTTCAACATCAATATGCTTTGGGGTGGCATCTTCTGCTGGTTTACCGGCAATCTTTCTATCTTCAGCCGCCCACTCGCCTAAATCGATAAGCTGGCACTTCTTACTGCAAAAAGGGCGAAACTCACTTTCAGGGCTCCACACGACCTGTTTAGCACAAATAGGACACTTCACTTCCATAATACGCTCCAGTGAAATACGTCACGCAAAGCTGAATACTCAATTATGAATGCTGTTGCGATAACAAAGGGAAAAGGAATTGGTGATAGTTTAACAGGCAGCGAGGCGAAACTGAATATTGCTTTCTACTGCGCCGCTTTGGCCTTCTTCTGGAGAAAACAGCATGAAGCGCAGTGCATACCGGTATTTATTTCCACTAAGCGTAGGGTAGTAGCCATCGTCTACGCTACACTTCACGCGAATGAGTTCATTTTTATCTTCGGCCGCGCCTTGGTAAAAGCCATTATCTGCAACGGCATCGACAAACTGACCACGTTCACGAATAAAAGAAAGGCTGACGGCAATAGCATCATCAAGCAGACCTAAGGTATCGAGCCATTGATGTATATCAGCGTGTCGCTGCTCAAGAGGTTGCTGTAGCCAGAAGTGCAGATTAGGCAAGTCGAAACTGCATGCACCGCCTGGAATCGCAAACCGTTGTCGAATAGCACTAAGCAGTTTGTCGTCTTTTAACATACTGCCAAATCGGCGATCGGTCTTCAGTTTTTGCCTTAATGTCAGTACGGTTTTAAGGGCTTGCTCTAACGCTGCGCTGTCAATTTTAGGGTGTTTCGACCAATAGACGAGATTCTTTTCGTGGGCTTCAAGATCTTTCGTTAAATCAGAGCGTAAATCTAGCCTTTCAATTAAATCTAAAAGTTCGAAAAGCTGCTCAAAGAAAACAAGCTGCAGGTGAGTATGCTCAGATTTAGCCGTAATTTTTAGTTGTCCAAGCAGCTGCTCAACACGTAGATAGTTACGTACTTTTTCCTTTAGTGGAAATTCGAAAACAGCGTTACCCATGAAACCCCTTAAAACACGTTGATTTGGAGAAATTGCGCCAGAAATGCAATAAAACAGCGAATGGCAATAAGCCTAAAGCATCAAAGCGTTTAAGCCAAGTACACTTGTTCGACAAATCTTCTGTTTGACGCTATTTGTTCAAAAAAGTTTCAAAAAGTGTGCTTACAATGGGGGAAGCTCGCGTATTCGCTAGATATACCGTTTAACGTACATTTATTTGGCAGAATGTTTCAACAGCATTTCGTGAAGTTTTGAGACTTGGTCTTCAAGGGCGGATAAGGTTGTACTGTTATCCAAAACTTTATCTGCCGCTTTTATTCGTTCTTCTCGGCTGGCTTGAGACGCCATAATACTTTTTATGGTCTCTGCTGAACTACCGTCTCGCTTTAGCGCGCGTTCAAGCTGCATAGTTTCAGGGCAATCTACCACTACGACATAGTTACACATTTCCGTAAGCTTGTTTTCCACTAAAAGCGGTACTGATAAAATGCAGTAGGGCGAGGATGATTCGCCAATAAGCTGTTGCATACGCGTGCGAATAAGGGGGTGAAGTAATCCATTTAGCCAGTTTTTCTCTTCGCTGTTTGCAAACACTTTTTCCCGAAGCGCCGCACGGTTGAGGCTGCCATCTTCAAGTAAAATAGTGGGGCCAAAGCGCTCTGTAATCTTACTTAAGCCTTCAGAACCAAGCGCTACCACATCCCGAGCGACCTCGTCTGCGTCAACAATATCTATACCGCGTTGTTTAAAAAGGTCGGTGGCAGCCGTTTTTCCACTACCAATGCCGCCAGTTAACCCTACTACAAATGGAGGTCGGAGTGATGCCATAATCATTCTAGCCTTATCGGTTTAAAGCACGTAATCAAGGTAAGTAGTGATAATTTCAGCTTTAAAAAGCAGCGTAAGCCACCCTGCTACAGCAAGGTAAGGGCCAAAGGGGATGGCTAAGGACTTCCCCTTATTTTGCACTACCATAATAGCAATACCTGCAATGGCGCCCACTAATGATGAAAGTAAGATGATAACGGGGAGCCCTTGCCAGCCTGTGAACGCACCTAAGGCGGCAAGCAATTTAAAATCGCCATAGCCCATGCCTTCCTTGCCCGTAACAAGCTTAAATAGCCAATATACCGACCACAAGCTTAAATAGCCTGCCGCCGCGCCAATAATGGCATCGGTCGTACCAACAAAAATGTTTTGAGTACTTAACAGCAGCCCAAGCCAAAGCAAAGGGAGCGTGAGCTGGTCGGGCAACAACATTTTATCTAAGTCGATAAATAGCAAAGCCACGAGTACGTAGGTAAAAACCACGGCCCAAAGCGCTTGAGGTGTAGCGCCAAACTGATAGGCTGCGAAGGTGCAGGCGATGGCAGTGAAAAGCTCAACCAGCGGATAGCGTACTGAAATACCTACCTTGCACTTGGCACATTTGCCCCTTAGAAATAGGTAGCTAATTACTGGAATGTTTTCCCATGCGCGAATTTTGTGGCCGCAGCGCGGGCAAGTACTGTCTGGTTTTACCAGGTTAAAGGTATCGTCTTGCGATGGAGCGTTAGGTGTATCTAAGCTGGTATCACTGTCGGTAAAGTAGCTTTGGTATTCCTGCTGCCAGCTGCGCTCCATCATAATGGGTAAGCGGTAGATCACTACATTTAAAAAGCTGCCAACCATTAAGCTCACTAAGAAGATAAGGGTATAGAATATAGCGGGGTATAGTTGGCTAAGGGTTATTATAGCGTCCATGAAGTGCAATTCTTTTAGTTTTATTGGTGTTTAACTGAAACGGATGTGTCCAAAAGCGCTACTTTATAGACCCGTTTCTAAGCGCTGCTTTTAAATCTGTAAAAATGCTTAGGTAAGTTATACCACGTTACCCATTTCGAATATAGGTAAGTACATGGCCACAATCAAGCCGCCAATAACCACGCCAAGTACGGCCATTATCATAGGCTCAAGCAAGCTGGTTAAGCCGTCTACCATGTCATCAACTTCTGCTTCGTAAATGGTGGCAATTTTACTTAGCATCTCATCGACAGAGCCAGACTCTTCACCTATAGCTATCATTTGAGTCACCATGTCTGGAAATACCTGGGTTGCGCGCATGGCAACGTACATTGGCATACCGCCAGCCACTTCTTTGCGTATATATAGTATCGCGTCTCGATAAACAGCGTTACCCGATGCACCCGCTGCCGACTCTAACGCGCCTATTAGCGGTACACCTGCCGCAAAGGTGGTGGCAAGGGTACGGGTAAAGCGGGCGATACTGGCTTTTTTAAGTATCTCGCCGATAACAGGTATTTTTAATATATTACGGTCTACGCTATCGCGCAGCTTTTGGCTACGTCTGTGTGCACGCACAAATATAAAGCCTGCGGCTGCCACGCCCATGGCGATAAAAATACCGTAGTCTTGCACAAATCGCGAAATTCCCAATACAAATACAGTAAAGGCAGGAAGTTCTGCGCCAAAACTACTAAAGATTTCTTCAAACTGAGGCACAACGAAAATAAGAAGGATAGTCGTAACAATAAAAGCAACAACCAAAACCGCGATAGGGTAAAACATCGCTTTTTTGATCTTTGATTTTAGTGCTTCGGCTTTTTCTTTATAGGTGGCAATACGGTCGTAAATAGTTTCAAGGGCACCTGACTGTTCGCCCGTGTAAACCAAATCACAATACAGGTCGTCAAAATAAAGGGGGTGTTTTCTAAGTGCCGATGACAGTGGGTTACCGGATTTGACTTCATCGGTGATTTCACCAAGTAGTTTACGCATGGAAGGGTTTGCGTGACCTTGGGCAATCATGTCTAGTGACTGAATTAGCGTAACACCTGCGGCAAGCATGGTGGCGATTTGACGAGATACGACAGAAATATCCGCTGGCGTAATTTTCTTTGCGCCACCGAAAAGTGGTTTGGCAAGTCTTTTTACTTTATTCGCAGAAATACCCTGCCGGCGCAAAAGGTTCTTTGCTTCAGAAAGCGAGGTAGCCGATATTTCGCCTTTACGAGCTTGACCATGTCGGTCTTTGCCTTGCCAAGTAAACGTTGCCGTTGCTTTTGCCATAAAGCGATCTCAAGGTTTATTGTAAATAAAATAAGTGAAATTTAGAAATACAAAAAACCCGACGAGCGTCGGGTTTTTGTTTAACTCGTTTCGATTAACATAGACCTTTGTTTACACAACCGCCTGTTGTTGCCCATGTAACCGCACCATTATTAATAGTGCCGGTTAGAATTAGAGTGTCAGCTACTTCTATACCACTTACTGCGTTCGGAGTTACTGTTATAGTGTAAGGGCCGCCCGCAGCTCCGCCCAAAACAATAGAATCTACAGTTGGTGCATTCGTCCAGCCAGCATTTACCGCAATAGTACTACAATCCGCAGGTACGCCTGTTTGTGCACATACTTCAACCGCAGTTTTGGCAGCACTAGACGCTGAAATCACTTCACTGTAGGTTGCACGTGCAGTATAAGTCTGGTAAGCAGGCAATGCGATTGCTGCAAGAATACCGATAATTGCAACAACTATCATTAGTTCGATTAGGGTAAAACCTTTTTGGTTTTTAGTGTTCATGTTCATCATGGTTTTTCTCCGGGACGCGTATACACGCTAAGTTTAAATGTAATTCAAATTGACGTTTATACCCGAGTCGTCCTTGTCAACGCCCCTGGTACTTGATACTCAGTATAGAATTTTATTAGTCGCTGACAAGTATAGGCAAATATACGTATGTCTAGCTTTTGCAGTATGACATGGTTCGTTATGCCTGTGCAGGCCTTATCACTTGTACTTTCGTATGAAAGTTAATGACTTATCTACGTATACCTAGCTATACACAGAGAACATCGAAGAGAAATGACGGAAGATATAAGTAACTTATCGTATTTCGGTTTATACCGCTACACGCTCATACTCATTGGCTTAAACAAACAGTATTTACGCTAAATTCCTAACAAAATAAGAAATACAAAACACAAAATATAAACGGCGATTAGCGATGGATAAATGGGTGTTTTCGTATTAGCTAACATATTTTAGTGCTACGAAAACACCATCGTCTTTCGCGTTATATCAATATAATTGTGCTCTTTCGTTTTGCGTTATATCACTTGCTTTGCTAAGACAAATTGATACGTAGTGACAAATCTATAGCCTGAACGTGTTTCGTTAACGCGCCAGATGAAATGTAATCTACGCCCAGTTTGGCAAGCGAGGCCAGTCGTTCATCAGTAATGTTCCCTGATACTTCCAGTTTACATTGGCCTTTATTTAGCGCTACTGCCTCTTGGATCTGTTCGTTAGTAAAATTATCTAACATAACAATATCGGCTCCCGCAGACAGGGCTTGTTCAAGCTCGGCTACGTTTTCAACCTCTACTTCCACAGGCTTGCCCGGCATCATAGATTTCGCTCGGCTTATCGCCTTTTCAATATTGCCACATGAAAAGATATGGTTTTCTTTGATAAGGAAGGCGTCGAATAGGCCAACACGGTGATTTTGTCCACCGCCGCAGCGTACGGCGTATTTCTGCGCATAGCGAAGCCCGGGTAGGGTTTTGCGCGTATCGAGAATTTTAGTGGTAGACCCTTCTAAATATTTGGCATAAAACGCAGTGACTGTGGCGGTAGCTGACAGTGTTTGCAAAAAATTAAGCGCGGTGCGTTCGGCAGTGAGAATCGCTCTGGCAGAGCCTTCCAAGCTAACAAGCAAGGTGTCAGCGGCAACACTGTCGCCATCTTTTACATGCCAAGTTAGTGATACCGATTCATCAATAAGCGCGAAGGCTTGTGTTGCCCAAGCGATACCGCACACAACGCATGGTTCGCGAGTAATTATCGAAGCCTTAGCATTTACGCTTTCGTCTATTAGGTTTGCGGTTATGTCGTGCGCGGCATCTAACTCGCCGCCAAGGTCTTCAATAAGCGCGTTAGAGACCTGTTCTCGTATCGCTTGCATATCTGGTGATGTCATCTTCATCGCTATGGTCTATTTAAAGGGTACGCAATATTAACCAATCTCCGCGCTGAGTAAACTCTAATTGGCGAAGAACACTCATTCCAAGCAGTATATGGTCATCCTGCATACCGGGGTTTAGGTTTGCTTTTACATTGCGCACCACAATGTCTCCAATGCGCAAGATATTTATGGTAGATTCGGCGACTCTTACTACGCCATTGGCGGTACTGGCTAAACCTTCGCGGCCGGCTTTCAGCTGAAGGCGATTGGCTAAGTGAGCAGGTACTGCAACATCGGTTGCGCCTGTATCCACTAAGAACACCACTTCTTCGCCGTTTATATAACCTGTGGTTACATAGTGCCCCTGACGATTCTGCTTTAAGCGCACTTCGGTTTGAGAGCCAATGCGTTCAGACCTAGGTTCGCTATTTGGGTTAACCTGTTTCTCTAATAAGTCTGAGAAAACGAACACTAAAAGGCCGAAACCACAGATCCATGCCAGTGCAATCATCCATTTGCCCGTTGATGCCGTCGGGTCTTGTTGTTCATTCATGCATAAACCTTTTTTAATTCAAAGTGGTGGCGAACTAAGCGTTTAGTTTCCTCAATGCTTTATCAAACAGACAATATGCGAGAGCTGCTTGATTTTTAAAGTATTGCAGTGCCACACTTATAACACTATACAATGTAGGCGGTTACGCTAAAAATCAAATATCGAATCAAACACTATGGTGCTTTATAATCAAGCAATCTTTACCGAAAGCCCTCATGCAGACCCTCGGCCCGACGCCACTGATGTCAGCCTTTTAGTTATACACAATATTTCATTGCCGCCATCACAGTTTGGTACGACTGGCATTCGGGAATTGTTTACCGGAACGCTCAACCCCGATGAGCACCCTTTCTATAAAGAAATAGCGGGGCTGCGGGTGTCTGCGCACTGCGTTATATACAGAACGGGGGAGGTTGAGCAGTTTGTTCCGTTCGACCAGCGAGCATGGCATGCCGGGCTGTCGTCGTTTCAAGGGAAAAGCCGTTGCAACGACTTTTCCATTGGTATTGAGCTAGAAGGTACAGACACCTTGCCATTTACCGATGCGCAGTATCACGCCTTAGGTGACTTAACTGATTTTATTACAAAGCGCTATCCTCGGATCACTTTAGGGCGTATCGTAGGACATAATGACATTGCACCGGGGCGTAAAACCGACCCGGGTGAAGCCTTCGATTGGGCACGTTATAGAATGCGAATATCGCAAGCGTAAGTGGTTTAACTAAAAAGGAAACACACGCCTATGATGCTAATGAGTTTACTGTTGGTTCTCAGCTTAGAGCGGCTGATATCCAAAACACCAAGCTGGCATATTGAAAAGTATGCGTCCCAATATCGCGATTTTCTGCAGAAAAAAGGGTGGTTAGGTGAGAAAGCCTCTTCGGCGGCACTTTACTTTTACCTTTTAGTGCCCGCGTTATTGCTAGGGGCTATTGAATATTGGCTGCTAGGCGCTTTTCTTACCTTTATTGAGCAAAGCATTGTGCTGTTTATCTGCATAGGTTGCCCAGTGCTAAGAGGAATTTATAAGAACTTCCTTAACGCTGCACAGCGGGGTGACCTGCAAGCCTGCAGCATGTATACCGATCAGCTAGGACACTGTGCAAGTCAATCTGACAGCGACGGCAGTGCAGGTGCAGAAGGAAAAAGCTTTGGCCAGCACCTTACATGGCTTAACTATCAGCATTATGCTGCGGTGATGTTGTGGTTTATCGCGTTTGGTGCACCAGGGGCACTTTTTTACAGCATAAGTAGAAGCACTACGGAAGCCTTATGCGGGGCTAATCACCCTTTAAAAGGAGCGGCGGGAAGATTAATGTTTGCGCTCGACTATATTCCGGTTCGTGTGACGGCATTTGGTATGTTGATGATGGGGCATTTCTCCCGCGCCTTGCCAGAGTGGCTCAGTCATGCGCTTCAATTTGATGTACCTGCGTATGATGTGCTTACCCATATCTCTGCCAAAGCTGAGGTTTTAACCCCTGAAGAGCACCAAATGCAGGCTGAAAATGCAGCGATTGAGCCGCGAGTACTTGTAAAGTTAGCAAAACGTAATGTTATTTTTCTACTTGTTATCACCTCTGCATTAACGCTGGTAGGCAGCCTCGCGTAATCAATATTTTTAACATTTACGACTTCGTGAGCGTTTGGTCTATTTATTAACTGTAAGTAGATCAAATGCTTTGCATCGCATCACGGGCTCTTTTTGCCTCATCAGACCAGTTGTCGCATTTTTACTTTTCTTAACAAATTCAATAATAAAGCTTAACACAAAGCAAATCCCTGTGGCTTTGCTATGCTTGGAAGTATTTACCTCGAATTCGATCTGCCTTAAACTAGATAGGTAAAATGGTATTACCAATTGTGTCTGTGATTAAATTATCTCCGATTATTTTTTACATTCACCACCGTTATATCAGTACTGATTTAATTTAAAGGATACGAAGCGCGCATGCGTCAGCAGCGAAAAAAACTCTCTGATGTGATTACCGAACAACTCGAGTCAATGATACTCGACGGTACGCTATTGGCTGGGCAGAAGTTACCGCCAGAAAGAGAGCTCGCGTTAGAATTTGACGTTTCCCGTCCTTCACTGCGAGAAGCTATTGGTAACCTGCAGGCACGCGGTCTGGTCGAGCGCAAGCAAGGCGGCGGTACGTTCGTAAACCGCAACCTTAATTCAGCCATGACCGACCCGCTGATGGACCTGGTTAGTCAGCGCCCTGAAACCCAATTCGACTTGCTTGAATTTCGTCATGCCCTTGAGGGAATGGCAGCGTATTACGCAGCACTTCGTGGGCAACCTGAAGATTATGAGGCGTTAAAGCAAGCACTTAACGATGTACCTACGCCTAAAGCGCATGAAAGTAAACGTGCTCAGGCAGAGGCATTGGGTCAGTTTTACATCATTATGGCAAGAGCATCCCACAATATGGTGCTTTTACATGTAATGAGCACCATGCAAAGTATGCTGGTGGACAATATTGAACGAAATTTTGACATGTTGGCAGCGCACCCTGAAGCGGTGGAAGACATTGCGAAACAGCGTCGCGAAATTGTAGAGGCGATTGCTTCTCGCGACCCGGAAGCAGCGCGCCAAGCATGTAATACGCATTTAGCGTTTATTGAAAAAACGCTATTAACCATTAATCAACGCGATACACGGGTTCAACGCGCATTGCGTCGATTAGAGATTTAGTTACTTGGCTAAGGCTAGCTAAGCAAGGCATAGGTAACTATTCATTCGCAGAGGCCGGTCAGGTTTTTTCCTGTGCCACTGCAAAAGCAGGTGAGCCAGATTGGGTCACTGTGAGTACAACGTAATTTAGTTTTCCTTCTTTTAGCGCTTTTAAGATTAAGGGCAATGCTAAGGGAGGATTTTCTATAAGCAAAAAATAGGATGGCACCATGTCTGATATGATGCACCAAGATGTAGATCCTCAAGAAACTAAAGAGTGGATTGATGCGCTTGAGTCGGTTTTAGAAGAGGAAGGCGTAGAACGCGCCCACTATTTACTCGAAAAACTTATTGATAAAGCACGTCGCAGCGGAGCGCACTTACCGTATGACGCTACTACTGCCTACATCAATACTATCCCAGCAGCGCAAGAGCCAAACATGCCTGGCGACTTGACCATCGAAGCGCGCATCCGTGCCGCTATTCGTTGGAACGCACTAATGATTGTATTGCGTGCATCGAAAAAAGACCTAGAGCTTGGTGGCCACATTGGTAGCTTCGCATCATCAGCTATGCTTTACGATGTAGGCTTTAACCACTTCTTTAAAGCGCCTAACGAAAATCAAGGCGGCGACTTTATCTTTGCTCAGGGCCATATTTCTCCGGGTATCTATGCGCGTTCTTACATGGAAGGCAACTTAACTGAAGAGCAGCTAAATAACTTCCGTCAAGAATGTGCGGGCGATGGTCTATCGTCTTACCCACACCCTCACTTGATGAAAGACTACTGGCAGTTCCCAACCGTATCTATGGGCTTAGGTCCACTTCAAGCTATCTATACAGCACGCTTCCTTAAATACCTAACTAACCGTGGTATTAAAGACTGTTCAGGTCAGCGCGTTTACTGCTACATGGGTGACGGTGAGTGTGATGAGCCAGAAAGCTTGGGTGCAATCGGTCTTGCGTCTCGCGAAGGCCTAGATAACCTAACGTTTGTTATCAACTGTAACCTTCAGCGCCTTGACGGCCCGGTACGTGGTAACGGCAAAATTATCCAAGAACTTGAAGGTACGTTCCGCGGCGCAGGCTGGGAAGTCGTGAAAGTTATTTGGGGTAGCTACTGGGATGAGTTACTAGCTCGCGATAAATCTGGCAAGCTTATTCAGCTTATGGGTGAAACCGTAGACGGTGAATACCAAAACTGTAAAGCCAAAGGCGGCAAGTACACCCGTGAAAACTTCTTCAACAAGTACCCTGAAACAGCGGCACTTGTAGCGAACATGTCTGACGATGACATCTGGCGTCTAAACCGTGGTGGTCACGACCCAGTTAAAGTATTTGCAGCTTACCAAAAAGCCATTGATACCAAAGGTCGTCCAACAGTAATCCTTGCGAAAACCGTTAAAGGTTTCGGTCTTGGTGCATCAGGCGAAGCACAGAACGTAGCGCACAACGTTAAGAAAATGGACGTTGACTCTATTAAACAGTTCCGCGACCGTTTCAATATTCCAGTAGCAGACGACAAGATTGCTGACCTTCCTTACTTCAAGTTCGACGAAGACAGCGAAGAAATGAAGTATCTTCGTGCACGTCGTGAAGCATTAGGTGGTTACCTGCCTTCTCGCCGCGAGCAAGCAGAAGAGCAACTAGAAATTCCAGAGTTAAGCGCATTCGATGCTATCTTGAAAGGTTCTGGCGACCGCCAAGTATCGTCAACCATGACGTTTGTACGTGTGCTTAATGCATTGTTGAAAGATAAGAAAATTGGTAAGCGCATTGTGCCAATTATTCCTGATGAAGCCCGTACCTTCGGTATGGAAGGCTTGTTCCGTCAGGTAGGTATTTATGCTAACGAAGGCCAGAAATATGTGCCTCAAGATGCAGACCAAGTGGCTTACTACCGTGAAGACAAGAAAGGTCAGGTACTGCAAGAAGGTATTAACGAGCTAGGTGCAATGGCATCGTGGGTAGCGTCTGGTACGTCTTACTCAACGTGTAACGCGACCACTATTCCGTTCTACATTTACTACTCAATGTTTGGTTTCCAACGTGTTGGTGACCTGGCATGGGCTGCGGGTGATAGCCAAGCACGTGGTTTCCTATTAGGCGCAACAGCAGGTAGAACCACACTTAACGGTGAGGGTCTTCAGCACCAAGACGGTCACTCACACGTTCAGGCAAACCTTATTCCTAACTGTATTACTTACGATCCAACGTACGGTTATGAAGTCGCGGTTATCGTTCAAGACGGTCTACGTCGTATGTACGGCAACAACGAGAACGTGTTCTACTACCTAACGCTGATGAACGAGAACTATCAACACCCGGCAATGCCAGAAGGTGACGATATTGCTGAGCAAATCATTAAAGGTATCTACAAGCTAGAGCGCGTTGAAAACGACAAGTCTAAGCTTAACGTACAGTTAATGGGCTCAGGTACTATCTTGAACGAAGTACGTAAAGCAGCGCAGATTCTGTGTGAAGACTACAACGTATCTTCTGACGTTTACTCCGTAACCTCGTTCAACGAGCTAGCCCGTGAAGGTCAAGACGTAGCGCGCTACAACATGCTAAACCCAGAAGCCGAGCAAAAAGTCCCTTACATCGGTCAGGTAATTACGAAAGATGCAGGCCCTGCAATTTCTGCCACTGACTATGTGAAGAACTACTCAGACCAAGTACGCGCGTTCATTGAAACTGAATACCGCTGCCTAGGTACAGACGGTTTCGGTCGAAGTGATAGCCGCGAAAACTTGCGTACTCACTTTGAAGTTAATGCGTCATACATTGTGGTTGCATCACTTTACGAATTAGCTCAGCGCGGCGACGTTGAGAAGAAAGTGGTGGCAGAAGCCATTAAGCGTTTTGACATTAACGCTGAAAAACTTAACCCACTTTACGCGTAAGCCAGATAAGGTATTTTACATATGTCAGATATTCAAAAGATTATCGTACCCGATGTAGGTGGTGACGAAGTTGAAGTTATCGAGCTATGTGTTGCCGTAGGCGACAACATTGAAGCCGATGAAGGCGTTGTTACTGTTGAAAGTGACAAGGCGTCAATGGACATCCCAGCACCGTTTGAAGGTGAGATTGTAAGCCTGTCTGTATCAGTAGGCGATAAAATCAAAGAAGGCGATGTGATTGGTGAAATGAAGGCTGCAGGTGGTGGCGGTTCGGATGAGAGCAGCGCTGAAGAATCATCTTCAGACGACGCTTCACAACAAGAAGCGCCTAAGCAAGAAGAAGCTCCAAAAGAAGAAAGCAAGTCAGATGCAGCGCCTGCTGCTTCTGGTACCAGTGAAGTGATTGAAGTTGCCGTACCGGATATCGGCTCTGACGACGAAGTAGACGTTATCGACGTGTTGGTTTCAGTGGGCGACACCATCGAAAAAGAAGATGGTCTTATTACCCTTGAAACTGATAAAGCGACGATGGACGTTCCCTCAACACACGCGGGTACAGTGAAAGAAGTTCTTATCAGTAATGGTGATAAGGTAAAAGAAGGCACGGTAGTGATTAAGCTTGAAATAGCTGGTGAAGGCGGTTCAAGCGAATCGTCTTCAAGTGCATCGTCTTCAACTGAGAAAGCTGAAAAATCAGAAGCGTCTTCTAACGAAGCGTCGAGCCAACAAGAATCAGCACCTAAAGCAGAAGCAAGCAGCGAGACTATCGAAGTTGCTGTACCTGATATTGGTGAAGACGGTGAAGTTGACGTTATCGATGTACTTGTATCGGCTGGCGATACGGTTGAAAAAGAAGACGGCCTAATTACGCTAGAAACTGATAAAGCCACCATGGATGTACCTTCAACACATGCAGGTACCATCAAGGAAGTCTTTATTAAAACAGGCGATAAGGTTAAGCAAGGCACATTGGTTGTTAAGCTAGAAACTAGCGGTGGTGAAACTTCAGCGCCAGCGTCTGAAAAGCCAGCTGAAGCACCTAAACAAGAAGCGCCTAAGAAAGAAGCATCAAAACAGTCTTCGCAACAAGGCGAGTCTCAAAATCGCTCTCCTGTGCCTCCAGCGCCAGAAGCGAAAAGTACAGGTAAAGCACACGCTTCACCATCAGTACGCCGTGTTGCGCGCGAGTTTGGTGTAGACCTAACTCAGGTTAAAGGCTCAGGCCCTAAAAACCGTATTTTGAAAGAAGACGTTCAAGCCTATGTGAAAGCGGAACTGGCTAAGCCTAAAACTGCGGCCGCGTCAGGTAATGCCCCTGCGGGTGACAACGTACTTCAAATTGTGCCGGTTAAACCTGTTGATCACAGCAAGTTTGGTGAAATTGAAGAGCAAAAGCTTTCGCGCATTCAGAAAATTTCTGGCCCGTTCTTACACCGTAACTGGGCGACGATTCCGCACGTTACGCAGTTTGATGAAGCCGATATCACAGACGTAGAAGAATTCCGTAAAGAGCAAAACGCTTACCACGCGAAGATTAAGTCTGGTCTTAAGATTACACCGCTAGTATTCGTAATGAAAGCGGTAGCGAAAGCCCTTGAGAAATACGAAGTATTTAACTCATCACTGTCTGACGACGGCGAAAGCTTAATTATCAAGAAGTTCATTAACATTGGTATTGCGGTGGAAACACCGGGCGGCCTTGTAGTTCCTGTTATTCGCGACGTGAATAAGAAAGGCATTGAAGAACTTTCTCGCGAGCTTATCGAAACATCGAAGAAAGCCCGTGAAGGTAAGCTTAAAGCTGCAGACATGCAGGGTGGTACGTTTACTATCTCTAGCCTAGGTGGTATTGGCGGTACGGCGTTTACGCCTATTGTAAATGCACCAGAAGTCGCCATATTAGGTGTGTCTAAGTCTGAGATGAAGCCTAAGTGGAATGGTAAAGAGTTTGAACCGCGTCTGATGGTGCCATTGAGCCTGTCATACGATCACCGTGTAATCGATGGTGCAGTAGGTGCAAGATTCTCTACCGAGGTTGCTGCAAACCTAACTGACTTACGCAGAATCATACTTTAAATAAAAGGTCGAAAAAGTTTACAATATCAGTAACATTTTCGACGATTTTATCAGCCCATTTGGTGGCATTTAGGTTATGCTATTACACAAAAGTAATAGCATAACCCTACAAGAACAGGATTGAGGTTCACAATGAGCGAAATTAAAACGCAATTGGTGGTACTGGGCGGCGGCCCTGGCGGTTATTCAGCAGCTTTCCGTGCAGCTGACTTAGGTATTGAAACAGTTATCGTAGACTCGCGTGACACCCTAGGCGGTGTTTGTCTTAACGTTGGCTGTATCCCTTCAAAAGCCCTTCTTCACGTTGCTAAAGTGATGAAAGAAGCGAAGCACCTTGCAAGTCACGGTGTATCGTTTGGCGAGCCTACCATCGATTTAGACAAAATCCGTGAATACAAAGACGGCGTTGTTAAGCAGTTAACAAACGGCCTTAGCGGTATGTCTAAAATGCGTAAAACCAAGCATGTACAAGGCTTTGGTAAATTCACAGGCGCAAACACCCTAGAAGTAAAAAATGGTGACGACGTTACTACTATTACTTTTGAAAAAGCGATTATTGCTGCGGGCTCAGAGCCAGTAAGCCTACCGTTCATCCCTGAAGATGACCGCGTAATCGACTCAACTGGCGCACTGGAAATGAAAGACATTCCAGAGAAGATGCTAGTATTAGGCGGTGGTATCATCGGTCTAGAAATGGGTACTGTATACGAAGCACTAGGCTCAAAAATTGACGTAGTTGAATTCTTAGACCAGCTAATTCCAGCTGCTGACAAAGATATCATGAAAGTATTCATGAAAGACTACAAAGAAAAATTCAACATCATGCTTGAAACCAAAGTGACTGCGGTTGAAGCGAAAGATGACGGCTTGTACGTAACGTTTGAAGGCAAGAATGCACCTTCAGAGCAAGTGCGTTACGACAAAGTATTGGTTGCTGTTGGCCGTAAGCCAAACGGTAAGCTTGTTGGCGCTGACGCTGCTGGCGTAAACGTTGACGATCGTGGCTTTATCAATGTTGACAAGCAAATGCGTACCAACGTTGACCACATCTTCGCAATCGGTGATCTTGTTGGCCAGCCAATGCTTGCCCACAAAGCCGTTCACGAAGGTCACGTTGCTGCAGAGGTTATTGCAGGGCAGAAGCACTACTTCGACCCACGCGGCATTCCTTCAGTTGCTTATACCGAGCCAGAAGTTGCTTGGGTTGGTGTTACTGAGAAAGAAGCGAAAGAACAGGGCCTTAGCTATGAAACAGCGACGTTCCCTTGGGCTGCATCTGGCCGTGCGATCGCTTCTGATGCCACTAACGGTATGACGAAAATGATCTTCGATAAAGAGTCAGGCCGCGTTATCGGTGGTGCAATGGTAGGTACAAACGCAGGCGAAATGCTTGGCGAAATTGGCCTAGCATTAGAAATGGGTGCTGACGCAGAAGACGTTGCACTTACTATTCACGCTCACCCAACGCTTAACGAGTCTATTGGTCTTGCGTCTGAAATCTTCGAAGGAAGCATTACTGACCTGCCAAACCCTAAAGCGAAGAAAAAGAAGTAACATAGCTTCTTTTAAAAATACTTTGAAAGCCCGCTTCTAAGCGGGCTTTTTTGTACTATGCTTTTAATTCACGTGCTAATTTCAAACGAAAATTTAGGACGTTAGTAAATAGAACGCTAGTAAATAGTAAGCGGTGGTAGATGTCGGAAAAAATCACAGATCCAATTAAAGTACAGTCAAAACACGGTGAATACAACATCGAACTACAGGGGAACATTATTCGCCTAGACGGCAAAGGCGTAGTAACAAAAGCGTTATTCCAACTTTATCACGAAGATGTAAAAAAGCTTGCTTTGCCTTTAGGTGGCCAGCCCTGGGGTTTTTTAATATCTGTTGAAGGCGTAGGCATATTAACCCCTGATGCCGAGCACGCGTTAATAGAGTCGGTACGGATGAGAAAGCAATATGGAATGCAAGCATGTGCCTTTGTTACTACCCATGCAGACATTCCAGCGCTCGTGAAAAGTCAATTTGAGCGAGTTTATAAAGCCGCAAGTATTGCCTGTTATTTTTGCGATTGTGAAAGCGAAGCCCTTAGCTGGCTAGCCACACTAAACTGCTTTTTAGAAACAGATTAGGCCGTTTCCTTCCCAGTTATCACTTTTGCTTCTTCATCATTACTCGGCGTGTTCAAATGAGCTGGCGTAAACCCTTCACAGTCCATGTTTCTCTCATCCATAAAACGCTTCACCGTGTCAGCGCAGTACGCCTTTCGACAGCATTGAGAAAGCAACATTTCATGGCGTTGAACCCGCTCTCGAATAAACTTCACCACTAAACCGCGAAGCCACTGTAAGCCGGCGTCTTGGTCTTGGCGTTTATGCCACATCACTGAGAGCGGCGAACTGACGATTTCAATGGGCGTTTCAAACACGGCCAGCTCGCCAGAAAATATCTCTTTTTCCATTACAAGTGATGGCGCTACACAAATAAGATTACTCTCTTTTAATAACGGAGTGGCGTTGTGGAACTGATTCACCGACATAGCAACACGGCGCTTAAGGCCTAAATTTGCTAATACTTGATCAGTTGGGCCGGTTACGTCACCTGTTACCGAAACTAATAAATGATCAGCTGTCACAAAGTCTTCCAAGCTAAGCTGAGACTTAGCTAATGGATGGTCGGGGCGCATGACTACCACCCAGCTTGGGTCAAGCACGTGCTCAGCGCGAATAACCGAGCCCGGCTCTTGGTATTTTGAAAAGGTAAGTTCGGCTTCGGCGTCCTTTAGGATCTTGTCCGTCTCCATATCATAGTTCGGGATAGCGTGGATATTGATACCCGGCGCTTCGTTTTCTATAACTTTACGCAGCGGGCCCCATACCATAGAGACAATGCTGTCGGTGGCGGCAATACGAAAGGTACGTTTAGCTGTTGCTGGGTTAAAGTCGGTGGGGTTTACTGCAACCTCAAGCTCGCCCAATGGCCCTTGAATTTGGCTCCACAGATTTTTAGCAAACGAAGTCGGTTGAATACCGCGCCCGTCTTTCACGAATAGTTCATCGTTCCATGCAGTGCGCATACGCGAAAGCGCATTGGAAACGGCGGGCTGCGTCATTGATAACCTATCTGCTGCACGGGTAATTGCCCCTTCAGTCATAATGGCATCAAAAATCATTAATAAATTTAAATCATGTGGACGCATCGTCGTCTCCAAATATCGTTTACTCATTATATATAAGCTAAACGTAGTATAACGCTTGTGAGCAAGTCTCGTACTATGTCATTGCTTTCAAACAGCATGAAAATGCTTGTGATAAGTACCTTTAATACCACTCGTTATTATTTAAAGTTCTGATATATAGGGGCTTATTTATTTAAATTGATAACTAGCGCGATACTAACGTTTATAAATAACCGAACATATACCATCTTAAGTTTACGCCCCTGAAACCTTGTTGTAACGCTAAGTTTTCCAGTGTTTATCACTTCATTAACGCTTTTAAGGCGTTTTTTCAGTCTGCATCAATATATAACATCGTGTGATGTGTTGCATATGAAAAGATAATTATTTTTATTGTTTTGGGGTGTGCATAATGCGCGGCATCAAACTTTAGTTTAATTTTTTAGAGAATCTTGCAATGAAAACTTTTACCCGTTTATTGGCAATAGTAAGCCTAACTGCGCTAGTCGCTGCATGCGGTGACGAGCAGGATCCAGGTCAATCGATGAGCGCTGGCGCAAATGCTAGTGTGCCTGTTGATGTGGCTACGGTTATCACCCAGCGTTTAACCGAGTGGGACAACTTTACCGGCCGCTTAGAGTCCCCTCATATTGTTGCATTGCGCCCACGTGTATCGGGCTATATCGACTTTGTTGCATTTGACGAAGGTGAGTACGTCGAGCAAGGCCAAACTTTATTTCTAATTGATAACCGTACGTTTAAAGCGGAAGTCGACCGTTTAACCGCGCAGCTTGAAGAAGCGAAAAGCCGCGTTCAGCTTGCTGAACAGAACTATAATCGCGCGTTCAAACTTCGCAAGACGCAAGCGGTGTCTGAAGAAGTGCTAGACGCCCGTTTAGCAGAAAAGAATCAAGCGTTAGCAAGCTTAAATCAAACACAAGCTGCCCTTGAAGTAGCGCGACTAAATCGCGGTTTTGCGCGTGTTGAAGCGCCTATTTCAGGTCGTATATCTCGCGCGAACATCACTGAAGGTAACTTTGTTACTGCAGGTCAAACAGAACTTACTCGTATTGTTTCTACCGATCGCCTATACGCGTATTTCGATATTGATGAGCAGACTTACTTAAATTATTTAAGTGACAATTCAAACGGCAATAAAAAAGCATCAACTGCCGTTAGCGATCAACCCGTAGCTATGCGCCTTGCGAATGAATCGGATTATCAGCACTGGGGCCAAATAGACTTCATTGATAACCAAGTAAACGGCAGCACGGGTACCTTGCGCGTTCGCGCAGTATTTAATAACGAAGATGGCCGGTTAATTCCTGGCCTATTTGCACACCTTAAACTTGCAGGTGATACCGATGAACAGGCCATTCTTATAAAAGAAAAAGCCATCGGTACAGATCTCAACAACAAGTACGTATTAGTGGTTAACGACGAAAGCAAAGTGGAATATCGCGCGGTAAAACTGGGCGATAAAGTAGGCAGTATGCGCATTATCACTAGCGGCCTAAATGTCAGTGACACTATCGTAGTTGATGGCTTGCAGCGTGTGCGCCCTGGCGCCCAAGTTGCCGCTAATGAAGTGCCTATGGGTGATGAAGATGCATTAGCTAACTTATCAAGCTGGCAGCAGCGCGTTGACAACGCATCACAAGTTACCCAAAACATGGCGCAGGTCGAGGATGTTTTATCTGGCGGTTCATTTGCCACAGGTACAGCAACGGCAGGTCTTAAGTAATGAATATTTCGCAATTCTTTATTAGCCGCCCCATTTTTGCGGGCGTGCTTTCCCTACTTATATTTATTGGTGGTGCCATTGCCGTGTGGCAGCTACCGATTACCGAGTACCCAGAAGTCGTGCCGCCTACCGTGGTTGTCACCGCAAATTACCCGGGTGCTAACCCTGAAGTTATTGCAGAAACCGTCGCCACGCCATTAGAGCAAGAAATTAATGGTGTTGAAGACATGCTGTATATGTCGTCGCAGGCAACCAGCGATGGCCGCATGACCTTAACCATCACTTTCGCCATTGGGACAGATCCAGATGATGCAACAACGCTGGTACAGAACCGCGTTAATCGCGCTACACCGCGCTTGCCACAGGAAGTACAGCGTTTAGGGGTTGTTACCGAAAAGTCATCGCCAGATTTAACCATGGTGGTGCATTTGACCTCGCCTGACAACCGTTACGACATGTTATACCTGTCTAACTATGCCGACCAGTTTGTTAAAGATGAGCTAGCGCGAATCAATGGCGTAGGGCAAGTGCGCCTGTTTGGTGCGGGTGAATTCAGCATGCGTGTATGGCTAGACCCTAACAAGCTAGCGGCCCTTCAGCTAAATCCGGGTGACGTGGCAGCTGCTATTGCAGACCAAAACCAGCAGGCGGCGGCAGGTAGCTTAGGCGCACAGCCAACAGGCTCAAGCGAATTTCAGCTGTTAATTAACGTTCGAGGCCGTTTAAAAGATGAAGCCGAATTTGAAAATATTATCGTTAAGTCGGGCGTAAACGGCGAAATTACACGCTTAAAAGACATTGCACGCATTGAACTAGGTGCAGATAACTACGCCTTGCGTTCGCTGTTAAATAATAACCCAGCAGCCGCTATTCCTATTTTCCAGGCACCGGGCTCTAACGCTATCCAGATATCAGATGATGTGCGAGCGCGCATGGCTGAACTGTCACAAATGTTTCCTGATGGTTTGGAATACGACATTGTCTACGACCCCACGGTATTTGTAAGGGGCTCTATCGAGGCTGTGGTAGATACCTTGTTTGAAGCTGTATTACTTGTTGTATTGGTAGTTGTGCTGTTTCTTCAAACATGGCGTGCGTCTATCATTCCCTTGGTTGCCGTGCCTATATCATTGGTAGGTACCTTTGCTTTTATGCAGCTAATGGGGTTCTCTCTTAATGCGTTGTCATTGTTCGGTTTGGTGCTGGCGATTGGTATCGTGGTCGATGATGCCATTGTGGTAGTGGAAAACGTAGAGCGCAACATTGCAGAAGGTAAGTCGTCCTTTGATGCAACCGTTCAGGCAATGAAAGAAGTGACTGGGCCCATTATAGCCACAACGCTAGTCTTAGCCGCTGTTTTCATTCCCACGGCCTTTATGAGCGGTCTTACCGGGCAGTTCTATAAACAGTTTGCACTTACTATCACTATATCTACAGTTATATCGGCGATTAACTCGCTGACTCTTAGCCCTGCACTGTCTGCGCTATTGCTTAAGCCTCACGGTAAAGCAAACGACTGGCTAACCCGCGGTATGGACAAAGTGTTTGGCCGTTTCGTGTTTACCCCTTTTAACCGCGTATTTGAGCGAGGCTCAAAAAAATACACCAGCGCTGTGGGTGGGTTAATTCGTAAGAGCGGTATTGTGGTGGTGTTATATGCAGGGCTTATTGCGCTTACGTACAACCAGTTTGCAACTACGCCTACCGGCTACGTGCCCGGCCAGGATAAGCAATATTTGGTAGCATTTGCGCAGTTACCTAATGCGGCAAGCTTAGATAGAACTGAAGAGGTCATTCGCGAAATGTCACGCATTGCCATGGAGCACCCTGGTGTATCTGACGCAGTGGCTTTCCCGGGGCTTAACATTAACGGTTTCACTAATAGTCCAAGCTCAGGTATTTTGTTTACCCCGCTTAAACCTTTTGATGAACGTCAATCCCCCGAACTGTCGGCGGGCGCGATTGCCGCAAAACTTAATCAGCAATTTGCTTCTATTAAAGGCGCGTATGTGGCTATCTTTCCACCTCCGCCAGTAATGGGGCTAGGTACCATTGGTGGCTTCCGTTTACAGGTAGAAGACAGAGGGAATTTGGGTTTTGAAGCGCTTGAGCGTGTTACCCAAGAGGTGATTGGCAAAGCGTGGGCACATCCTGCTCTAACCGGTTCATTCACCAGCTTTACCGTTGCCGTCCCCCAGCTTGATGTAGATGTGGACCGCGAAAAGGCGGTAAGTCAGGGGGTGAACATTGATACCTTATTTACCACCCTTCAAGCATATTTGGGCTCGCTGTATGTCAATGATTTCAACCTGTTTGGCAGAACATACCAAGTCAATGTGCAGGCCGATGCCCAATATCGCCAAGAGATAGGGGATATTACTCAGTTTAAGATTAGAAATAGCCAAGGAGAGATGATCCCGCTGGGTTCTTTCTTAGACGTTCAACATAGCGCAGGGCCTGACCGCGTTATGCATTACAACGGCTATGTCACCGCTGAAATAAACGGTGCCCCAGCGCCTGGTTATTCGTCTGACCAAGCAAAAGCGGCGATAGAAGAAATTTTAGCGGACACCTTGCCACTGGGAATGACCTACGAATGGACCGAGTTAACTTATCAGCAAATATTAGCCGGTAATGCATCAGCCTTTGTTTTCCCGCTGGTGGTACTGTTAGTGTTCTTGGTGTTAGCGGCGCAGTATGAAAGCTTGCGTTTGCCATTAGCAATCATACTGATTGTGCCAATGACGCTGCTAAGTGCGCTTATAGGTGTGCAGATTTACGGTGGTGACAACAATATTTTCACCCAAATTGGCTTAATTGTATTGGTAGGACTCGCCACAAAAAACGCCATACTCATTGTCGAGTTTGCCAAAGAGCTTCAAGACAGTGGTATGGATGCACTTTCAGCTATTAAAGAAGCGAGCCGCTTGCGTTTACGCCCAATCTTAATGACATCAATTGCGTTCATTATGGGTGTTTTACCTATGGTTATTTCTACCGGCGCTGGTGCCGAGATGCGCCAGGCGATGGGGGTTGCCGTATTCTCAGGCATGATAGGCGTAACCTTCTTTGGCTTAATCCTTACCCCTGTATTTTACTATTTGCTAAAGCGCAAAGGTTAACTCTCCCGTCTACCCAAGCGTTGCCCTCTTAAGGGGCTCTTTAGGCCACTCATTTGAGTGGCCTTTTTTTGCCACCATTGGTCAGCTTTTATCTCGTTTTGTGAAACTGAAAAGCTTATATTCGCTTATACCCTGTAAGTTGAGTGGAAAGCACAGTAATCAAAGCGGAGTTTAGAATGAAAATAGGAGCGGCAATAGTAATAGCGCTGGGCATGGTGATTGCGGTGTCTTTGCTGGGCGTGCAGGTATCTTCTGCCATGAACAATATGCAAACGTGGGGCAGGGTAGTCACGGTGAAAGGGCTATCGGAGCGAGAGTACATCGCTGACCAAGTCATTTGGCCTATTCAGTTCGTCGATGCCGGTAACGACTTACCTCAGCTTTATGAGCATATCGAGAAAAACAGCATAAAGGTAGCTAGCTTTCTAGAAGATAAAGGGATTCCTGCAGAAAGCATCACCATTGGTAAACCTGAAATAAATGATAAACTAGCCCAACAGTATGGAAGCAGTGAAAAGGCGCCATTTCGCTATAGCGCCATTCAAACCGTTACTGTTTTCTCTGATGAGGTGGAAAAGGTACGCGAGCTGATGCATCAAATTGGGGAGCTTATCAAGACTGGCATTGTGCTATCAGAGCAAAGCTATCGCGCGCAGCCAGACTACGTATTTACTCGATTAAATGACGTTAAACCCACTATGATAGAAGAGGCGACGTTAAATGCCCGTGAAGTCGCAGAAAAATTTGCGAAAGACTCTAAAAGTACGTTAGGTAAAATTAAGCGTGCTAACCAAGGGCAGTTCAGTATCTCAAGTCGCGATAGTCATCATCCTCACATCAAAAAGGTCCGCGTGGTGTCTACCATCCAATACACCCTTATAGATTGATAATCATGATATGATCTTTAGGGCATTTACATGGCATGCGCTGCTGTTCTTGCCTGCACATTTAGCCATTTCGGTTTAGTGTTGTTTATATGATTTACTGCTAATGTCTACTGGCTAGATGTCTTCGAATACGTTTTAATTTGAAGTAGTACGATTTCAGAAGTAACGGGCACAGCACATTCACCTGGGATAGAGAGCCTGAAATGACGGACCAAAAGCCGCACTCGCAACAGTTGGAATTTTTCGACATTCCAAGCCCGTGTATTGGTGTATGTGAGTCCGGCCCCCGAGGTTACTGTAAAGGTTGTTTTCGAAGCCGTGATGAACGCCTTTATTGGCTGAAAGTTGATGACGCAACCAAACGCAAGATAATAAGCGCGTGTGTACGGCGCAAAAAAGCAGTGCTGGCCAAAAAGCGTAAGGCTGAATTACAAGAAAATACAGCACTGAACGAACAGTTTACGTTATTTGGCGAACCGCCAGAAGACGATAAAAATTAAAAAGAGACAGAGATTTATTAGATGTCGTTAGATAAGTACGTTGCGTTTGCCGCAAAATCTTTTACGTTGCCCGACATGTGTGTACGTTTACGCTCAACATTGGACGATCCGCATTCTAGTGCTGAAGACATTGGGCAGCTTATCAGCGCCGACCCCTCCCTTACAGCTAAAGTTTTACGTTTAGCGAACAGTTCGCTATTTCGCTTCCCATCCCAAATTGAGACAGTGGCCAAGGCGATTAATGTGATTGGCGGTGAAGCCCTTTATAACCTGGTTGTCGCTGAGACAGCCACAACCGCTTTCAAGCACTTTACTTCTGATCTTATCGAGCTAGACAAGCACTGGTACGCCTCTGTCTATTGCGGCATGGTAGCGAAAAGCCTTGCAATGCGGCTAAATGTTCGGGGAGCCGAACGCTTTTTCGTCATGGGTATCCTTCAAAATCTCAGCGAGCTACTAGTTGCAAATAAAGAGCCTCAGCGATATCAGAGCTATCAAAAAGCGGGAAAAGACGCACTGCCACATGTTAACCAGTTAGCGCATTTCGGTTTTACGTTTGCTCATTGCAGCGGTATCATACTCGAGAATTGGCACTTACCTATTGGGTTGTACTATCCGGTATCGTTCATGAACGACGAAGCTAAATATGCTTCTGATGTTGATATATGTGTTCTCGCGTTGGCAAGTCGTATTACCCTAAGCCAGCTTGAGAAAGAAAGTTACGCTAATATTGAACTTTTTACCCCAGAGATAGCCAATAAAGTAAGTCTCGACATGGAAGTGGTAAGTAATTCAATTGAATACGCTGAGCAAGAAACAGCGAAAATTGTTGCGCTTATTCACTGAGCTTTAAGTAGAACAACTCCCTTACTTTACCGACATATAGCAAGAACGTTGCAGAGCTCTTCCAGAGGATTGGTTTAACTAGCGTCGTACTAAGACGTAATCTAAAAATTATAAAAGCTAAACGTAAGTCAGATTATGCTCACAAAAATCTTCCGGCCAAGCCTTGTCGTAGGTGTTCTATGCTTAAGCGTTTGTGCTTCAGCACACGCAAGAGATCTCATTGAGACACTTTATCACGCAGACTTTACTCCAGACACTGACGATGAAATTCCCCGCTTTACGCTAGACGGCGAACTTGGCGTGCTGGTTAATACGGGGAATACGTCAGCGGCCAGTGTCAAAGCTGCTGTAAACGCTGATCACGAGACTGAAAACTGGAGCAGTATTTATCTAGCGGAACTGCTTTATAAAGAGAGTGGTAGTGCTACCACCGAGCGCGATATTAGCGCACAACGCTTTTACACCAGCGCTCAATTCGATTATAAATTACTCACGCCTGGCCGCCGCCTTTTCATGTACGGCGATTATGAGGATGACAAGTTTACTGGCTATGAGCATCGCGCCTCGTTAGCCGCAGGTTGGTCTCAGCGAGTTTGGCGTAACGAAGACAGTGAGTTTCGTTATAGTGTTGGGCCGGGGTATACCTTTATCGAGGCTGAAGAGGACAACGATGGTGTTGTGAATGACGGCATTATTGTACGGGCTTCAGCAGAATATAAATACCACTGGAGTTCAGGCGCAAAACTAAGGCAGTTTGTCAGTGCCGAAGCGGGCGAGGAAAATACGAAATCTCGCTCTGAAACCTCGTTGTCAGCTAACGTCTTCGGCTCTTTGGCTATGAAGCTGTCATTTATTTTAAGTCACGAGACAGATACACCAGAAGATGTTGCAGCGTTGAGTACAGAAACATCAGTTGCTTTGGTGTACCAGTTTTTTTAGTCAATTAGTGTAAATTCATAGGATAATGTGGCCTTTTTAACGGGTTCGCATTGACTGTCTAGGCTGAAAATGTACACTGCGCACCACAGTATTAGTGGTGATTGCCGAGTGCGACGCCGTTAAACCAATTTCTTCAAAAACTCGCGTTGTACCACCTAGCAGTACCAAAGGTCTCGAGTACAACTGATGGACCGTTAATCAATAGGATTGTTCAATGAAAAAGCAAGTGCTTGCATCTTTAGTTGCCATTTCTCTTTCTCCTGCCGTATTCGCGCAAGACGATGAAGTAAAACCTTTTACAATGGAAGGTGAACTAGGTTTCATTTCAACATCAGGTAATACTGAAACCACGTCAATCAGCGCAGGTATTCAAGCGCACCAGGAACTTGAAAAGTGGAGCAACGACTACGTTCTTAAAGGTCTTTATAAGCAAGAGACCGTAGAAGGTGATGACGGTGAAGACATTGAATTTACTTCAGCGCAGAAGTTCTTCGGTTCAGCACAGGGTAACTATAAACTAGCTAATCCAGATAACCGTCTATTCGGCTTCGCATCTTACGAAGACGACCGCTTCAGTAACTTTAACTATCAATCGACAGTGGCTGCAGGTTGGAACCAAAAGGTGCTAGAGAATAAGCGTCATACGCTTGAATACTCAATTGGTCCTGGTTATTCGTTCATTGAAACTCAAGATGGGGAAAACCTAGATAGCGTGATTGTTCGTGCGTCATCAGCCTATTCTTGGAAAATCTCTGATACCGCTAAGTTCACCCAAACCGTGAGTACGGAAGTCGGTTCTGATAACACTAAGTCTCGTGCTGAATCGGCCCTTACTGCAACTATTAGCGGTAACCTATCAATGCGTCTATCATTCAAACTTGATCATAACACCAATGTTGAAGACGATGTTGAGAAGCTAGATACAGAGACCGCTGTTAGCCTAGTTTACAATTTCTTCTAAGCTAAGGTGATACACACAACTACCCCCGCGGTAAGTTAGGCATTAGGCCTGTGTGTTAATCTAAAAAAACGCTGCATTATATGCAGCGTTTTTTTATTTAAGCCCCAATTTTCAAAAAAGGGGCTAACGTCAATAAAGCGGTATTAGTGTAAAATACGGGTTTTTATTGTGCCGTCAATTTGCTGAAGTTCAGCAAGGGCTTCATAACCGCGGTCTTCTTTCACATCTACAACCACGTAACCAATTTCTGCGTTAGTTTGAAGGTACTGGGCTTCAATATTAATGCCTTTCTCTGCAAACGCCTGGTTAATTTGCGTAAGAATACCTGGCTGGTTTTTGTGCACGTGAAGCAGGCGTGAGCGGTTCGTATGCTCAGGAAGCGATACTTCAGGGAAGTTTACTGCAGACAAGGTTGAGCCATTGTCGCTATATTTGGCAAGTTTGCCAGCCACTTCAATACCAATATTTTCCTGTGCTTCTTGCGTACTCCCCCCTACGTGCGGAGTAAGAATTACGTTGTCAAACGCACGAAGCGGAGACGCAAACTCTTCAGTGTTAGACTTAGGCTCAACTGGGAATACGTCGATGGCAGCGCCGTTAAGGTGGCCGCTTTCAAGGGCGCTAGCCAGTGCATCAATATCAACCACGGTCCCGCGAGAGGCATTGATAAGAATGCTGCCTTTTTTCATTTGAGACAGCTCTTTCTCGCCAATCATGTCTTGAGTTTGAGGTGTTTCAGGTACGTGAAGCGAAACAACGTCTGAGGTATTTAAAAGCTTTTCTAACGATTTCACCTGTGTAGAGTTACCGAGCACAAGCTTATCTTCAATATCAAAGAACTGAACACGCATACCAAGGTGTTCAGCAAGAATACTAAGCTGGGTACCGATGTGCCCATAGCCAATGATACCGAGTGTTTTACCGCGAGCTTCATACGAGCCTACAGCTGTTTTTTCCCATTCGCCGCGGTGCGCTTTGGCATTTTTGCTAGGCACTTGACGAAGAAGAAGGATAATTTGACCAAGGACTAACTCAGCGACCGAGCGTGTGTTTGAAAAAGGCGCATTAAACACGGGAATGCCGCGACGCTGAGTCGCTTCTAAATCAACTTGGTTTGTTCCAATACAGAAACAGCCGATTGCTACAAGCTTCTGTGCAGCATCAACCACTTTCTCTGTAATTTGAGTACGCGAGCGAATACCTACAAAGTGGGCGTCTTTAATCTTTTCAATCAACTCATCTTCAGGAAGAGAGGTTTTAAGAAATTCAATGTTGCTATACCCATTGCTTTTTAGCGTTTCCAAAGCGCTTTGGTGAACACCTTCTAACAATAAAATGCGGATTTTATCCTTCTCTAATGAAACTTTGCTCATGAACTCGCTATCTCTCACTGATGTAATTTATTTCGCTTGAATAACCCCAGCAGGTCTGAATATGCTAGGGAATGGTCACTGTCGATATGCTATAAAGACATCTAGACGTCCAAACGGAAATTAACAGAAAACGCATTAAGTTGAAAGTAGTTTTTGTATAGCTTTTCGCCGCTTCAGTTTATCGTTTACGTTAACTAACAAAATGATAACGCTGGCGGCGAAAGCCATTGGTAGTTTTTACGTTTTTACTTAAAGGTCTCAACACCGTTTTCTGTTGCACTTAGCACTATATCGGCACCGCGCAGAGCGAAAATGCCGTTAGTCACTACGCCTGGAATATTATTTATCTTTTGTTCTAGTTCCCGTGGATTAAGTATCTCAAGGTTATGAACATCCAAGATAACGTTGCCATTGTCGGTGATCACTCCCTGACGGTACTCTGGGTCGCCGCCAAGCTTAACCAGTTCACGGGCTACGAAAGAACGGGCCATAGGTATCACTTCAACAGGGAGGGGGAATGCGCCCAGTACTGGCACTCGTTTGGTTTCATCTACAATACAAACAAACGTAGTGGCTGCGCCTGCAACAATCTTTTCACGAGTAAGTGCGGCACCGCCCCCCTTAATCATATGCTTGTGTTCGGTAACTTCATCGGCACCGTCGATATAAACAGAAAGGTTGCTTACTTCGTTTAGCGCAAATACTTCAATGCCCAAAGCTTTTAAACGCGCTGTTGATGCTTCTGAGCTTGATACTGCCCCTTCAATTTTGTGTTTAATTTTACCGAGTTCTTCAATAAAGAAATTCACGGTAGAACCCGTACCCACACCGACAATACTGTCTGATTCAACGTAGTCGATAGCTGCTTTGGCTACGGCTTGTTTCTTTGCGTTCTGATCCATGGTCATTCTCCGACTTATTTTATTGGCAGTGTAACTTATATGCCTATATGAACCCACAAGTTCATAGTCACAATTTGTTATATCGACTATTCAGCGGTATTGAAAATTAGCGTGCGTGTGGGAGTAACAATAGCATCAAGGGGAACATCCCACGAGGCTACAGGCAACGCCTCGACTTCTTGCATGTCGTGTGCAATACCAACAAGCTTAGGTTTGTTACTGCTTATATTTTTGTGTAGATAAACGTTGCGTTGGGTAAAGGCTAGGGTGCGGTCGTAATAGCCGCCTCCCATACCCAGGCGATTGCCGTTAGTATCAAAGCCAACCAAGGGCATAAGGATAACATCGCATTGCGAAGTAGGAATAACGCTAGAGCAAACTAAGGCCGGCTCTTCAATATTGTATTTGTTTTTAACTAATGCTGTATGTTGAGTATAGGATAGAAAGAGCAGGTGGCCTTTACATATTGGGTGTAACACTGGCAGAGCGAACCGCTTTGTCTGAGGGGCTTGCCATTGCATCTCGATATAGTCTTTTAAATCAACCTCTCCGTCGTTAACTAGGTAGCCCGCGATGGTATTCGCCTCTATTAAAAAATTCAGCGAACAGAGTTGTTTAACTACGCCTTGCGCGGCATCACGCTGCTGTTGTGGGCTTAACGCACGGCGGGCTTCTCGAAGTTGTTTTCTCAATGTTGTACGGGCATTGGCTTTCGCTTCGGGCAGCGTATTACTGGTTTTAACGCGCTGACTAGCTGAAATTGTTGATGCGGGCATGGGTCGATTACTCACACACTTAACATTATCATTCTAATTCCTTTTTACCGCCAAAAATTGGTTGAGTACTCGTACTAGCTCATTACTGTCGACTGGCTTTGTAAGTACATCATCAAGCCCTTTTTCGTATAAAGACGCTGGCTTAGTGATGGCATCGGCGGTTAGCGCAATCACTGGCAGTTCGGGGTTTATGCTTTTTATCTGAGCGGTGGCCTCGTCCCCCTGAATGCCTGGCAGGTTTAAATCCATTAACACAAGGTCTACAGGGTTAGCGTTAACATACTTTACGCCTTCTTCGCCTGTGCTGACAATAGCGTGAGCTACCCCTAATTTCTCGAACAATGTTTGGATAACGACTTGGTTAATGTAATGGTCCTCAACAACTAAAACCCTGACAGACTTATCTATATTTATTTGCGCAACAAAGCTTTGTGGCTGTGCATTGGCAAACTCATTTGCAGTTAGGACATCGGAGGGCAAGGTCACGCTAATGCGAGTCCCTTCGTTCACCTTACTGCTCACTTTAATCGTGCCGTCCATTAACTCAATAAGGCGTTTTGATATATTTAATCCCAGGCCTGTCCCGCTAACTTGATGGGCGTTTTCCATTCTCTCGAAAGGAGTGAAAAGCCGTTTTTGATCTTCTTCACTGATACCAATGCCTTGATCGATAACATTGAATATTAACTTATCATTTTTGTATTTTACCTGGGCGCTAACCGACTTACCTCGGTTGGTGAATTTTATCGCGTTAGATAATAGGTTAAGTGCAACTTGTCCAAACTTAGTGTCGTCGAAAAATAGTGTATCGGGAACACGGCTATCAATGGTGGTCGTAAACGTAATGCCGCCATCTTCAGCGCGAATCTTGGTAAGTGAAAATAAGTGGGTAAAAAAGTCGTGTGTACTTACCGCGCGGGGCATGACACGCATTTTTCCTGCTTCAATTTGTTTGATATCTAAAACAGAATTCACTATCTCTAATAATCTTTCACCGCTTTGCGTCACATGTGACAAGGGGGTAGTAAAAGATTCGGGTAACTTAAGCTTTTGCGCTTTCCCTTCAAGTAGCCGACTGAACGTGTTGATAGCGTTTAGTGGCGTTCTTATCTCATGGCTCACATAAGACAAAAAGTCGGATCTAAATTGACTGGTGCGCTCTAGTTCTCTGTTTTTACGCTTTAGCTCTAAGTGTGCCACTACTGATTTACTCAGCGTTTGTAACGACGCTTTTTGGCTCTCTGTGAGTTTACGGGGCTTGCGATCAATGGTGCAAAGCGTACCAATTGCATGGCCTGAAGGAGAGACAAGCGGTGCTCCGGCGTAAAAGCGGATATCCGGAGCGCCGGTAACCAACGGGTTATCGTGAAATCGAGGGTCTAGCGATGCGTTGGGTATCTCGAACACGTCATCTTGTAGTATGGCGTGAGAGCAAAAGGCAATTTCTCGAGAGGTTTCTTCTGCGTCTAATCCCACTCGCGATTTAAACCACTGTCTATCAGGGTCGATAAGGCTAATAAGCGCAATAGGGGTATCGCATATTTGGGAAGCTAGCGTGGTCAGGTCGTCAAATAATTGTTCAGCTTCGGTGTCGAGAACATCGTAGCTCAATAATTCAGCAAGACGTTCATCTTCATTATCTGGGAGAGGAGCCGCTTCCATATTCTAAAAAACCTGCCCTGAAATTAAAAAGGGATTGTATATTAACAATCCCTTAAACATATCATAGAGCGTAGGTGTCTACGAATAGTTGTTCCAGCTTTTTGTGGTCAACTTTAGTTGCTACCTTAATCGTATTTGCTTCATTCCAAAGCGGGCTAGGTGTAGTACCCATAGGGGCAACCACCGTTTGGCCTCTGTCTAGCGTGCCAGTACCAACGCGAACGTGACCTTCGGTCAGTTCAAATAGCTCTGGGTGACGAAGGTGAGCAATAGGGAATGCATCGTGGAAAAAGCACACGCGGTCTTCGCGGTTTTGCGAGTAGAAGTCCATATAGAACTGTGCGCTTTCTTTCACAAAGCCACCAAGGGTATTGTTCTTCTCTTCTAGTTTTTCAACAAAAGCCGGAGAGAATGGCGTGAAGTTCGTCACGTCCAAACCAAACATGGTAAGTTCCCACTCTGCAGCGAACACAATTTCAGCGGCATGCGCATCGTTCCAAATGTTTGCTTCAGCTACTGGCGTAACATTACCAGGTACAAACGCTGCGCCACCCATAATGCTAACACCTTTAACCAATTTAGGTAGGTCTGGTTCAAGGCGAAGGGCTAGGGCCAAGTTGCCTAGCGGGCCGATAGCAACAATGGTTATCTCGCCAGGGTATTTACGGGCCATATCTACAATGAACTGCGCAGAGCTGCGCGGGTCGAGTTCAGTTTTAGGGGCTTCAGGCTTAATGTGACCGAAGCCGTGTTCACCGTGTACAAAGTGGGCGTACGTTGACTCAGGACCAACCCAAGGCATACCAACCCCTTTCGTTACAGGAATATCTTTACCCGCAATTTCACAAAGCGTAAGTGCATTTTGCGCAGCCATTGTTACCGGTACGTTTCCGTAAACCGTAGTTAAGCCGAGTACTTCGATATCCGGCGATTGGAAAGCGAAAAATATCGCCATTGCATCATCAATACCCGGGTCTGTATCTAATATGATTTTATGTGTCATCAAGTTGTCTCAAATGCGTCTTGCTAGTTGGCGTGTTTCGCTAAGAAACGATCCACTTCTTTTTGTGATGGAATACTTTGCGCTGCACCCTCACGGGTTACTGCAATTGCCGACGCGGCACACCCTCTGCGGAGTGCTTGCTTAGCATCGGTGTGGCTGCTGTAGGCAGACAAAAAGTAACCGATAAAGGTGTCGCCTGCTGCGGTTGTATCAACTGCATCTACCGTAAAGGCGTTAACTTCTATAACGTCGTCTTTACGCAGCATCATTACACCCGCTTTACCCAGTGTAATGATAACTTCGCAATGTGACCATTGTTCTTTGAACACTGTCACAATTTCTTCAAATTCTTCTTTGCCGGTAATAGCCGCTGCTTCCGTTTCGTTTACAATTAGTAAATCAACGCAATCTAACGGGAGCTGCTTAACAGACTCACTCATAGGGGCAGGGTTGAAGGCCACTTTTAGCTGGTTTTCTTTCGCTTGGCGCAGTACTTCTTCAATGCTACTTGTTTCGTTTTGAGTAAGTACCCAATCAGAAGGGCGTGTGTCATCTAGCGCCTGCATTACCGTTTTTGCGGTAATCGTTTGGTTTGCGCCTCCAAACAGTACGATGGCGTTTTCACCACTGGGCGTTACTTGAATGATTGCGTGCCCGGAAGGGACTTCTGAACATTTAACACCACGGCAATCAACGCCTTTTTTAATTAAGGCTTGTTTGAATGATGCATCGTTCTCGTGAATGCTGCCAACATGACGTACGTCGGCACCAGCTTGCGCTAAAGCGATAGATTGGTTTGCGCCCTTACCACCTAATAACGTTTGGTAATGGGTTGAGGCTAGCGTTTCACCAGGTTGCACAAAGTGATCTACCTGATAAACGTGGTCGATATTGATAGAGCCAAAATTTATTATTGCCATTTCTTCTTCCGTCGAAAGAGGGCGCTTCCCAGAATGCCGCTGTCCATGTTTCGCCCGTGAACCGAAAAGTTCAGGGCGGAAGAATCACAATTGCCGTAGGCTTCTCGATACGCGTCGAGCTTGCACAATAGCAGCTGTTTCAACTTCCTAGGTTTAAAGCATCGGCCAGGGACATGAATGAACTAGCAAACATCCCAGGAAACATTGTTGTTGTATTAACGCAACAGGGTATAACAAACGCGAGATCCAGTGAAGGGGATCACTTAATGCGCTTTATAACTATTTTGCGTGGTGAATATAAAAGTCGTTAAAAATTAACATTTTCTTGACCAATTGGTCAGCAATTATACACGCATATAAGATAAGCTCAATAATAACAAAACAGCTATTAAATACTTACAAGACTGTTGCGAGAGGAATTCCGTATCCAACACAAACGATCTTAGATGAATTCACGCTGTGTTACTACCCATAGTAAAGATAATTTTGCCAATTACATACTGATTGGACAGTGAGTATGCAACCTACAAGCCCAATTGAGCGAAGTGTGAACACGAAGTGCCGAGGGGTGTTAAAGTTCGTATATTGCTTGGGGCAAATGTGGGCTTTGTACATTGAATTTTGCTAGTATTAACTCCATCAAGGGATGACACGCTTGTTGGCCTAGCTTAACGAGGCGTTGTTCTCAATCCATTTACAAACAAGAGTACGATTCGTGGAAAAACAGCTCGATTACGATAGCGTAAGCAATAAATTGTCGCAGCAGAGCATCATAGTAGATGCGGCAGAGGTTCATGGCATTTTGTGCGGCATGCTTTGTGGCGGAATGTCACTGACCGACCAAAAGTGGTTAGAAGCCTTGAGCGAAACCATTAATCAAGGTGAAGGCTTTAGTGACCAAACGCAGCATCTTTTAACCACGCTTTTTAATCAAACGTGTCAGCAGTTGCTAGAACCTGAGTTTGCGCTTACCTTGCTACTTCCTGACGATCAGGCCCCAATTAACGACCGAGGCGCGGCCCTAATTAACTGGGTACAAGGCTTTATGCTGGGTTTTGGTTTGCATCAACAAGACTTAATGCAATGTTCAGATGATGTAAAAGAAGCACTTGAAGATTTTTCAGATATCTCACGCATGGAAGAACCGATGGATGCTGATGAAGAATCTGAAAAAGCGCTATTAGAGGTGGAAGAATACGTAAAAATCTCTGCTATTTTGTGCTTTAGCGAGCTAGGTCAGTCACTTTTGGATGATCAACAAGACACGCCGTCCGTACACTAATTAATTGTTAAGCAACAATAAGCTTTATCTGACTTATGTAGGGTTTTCTCATTTATGATTAGTGCGCAAGAGTTTATAGCTCGTCAAGACCGACTATTGGCGCAGTGTAAGCCAAATAGTGTGTGTATCGTGCCAGCTGCTGGGTTGGTAACGCGAAGTCGCGATACCGAGTACACTTTCAGACAAGATAGCGATTTCTGGTACTTAACCGGGTTTGAAGAGCCGAACGCATGGTTAATATTGTCAAATCACCCCCGCTATGGAGAAAGCTACCGTGCCATGGTGGTTCAAGAGAAAGACAGAAGCGCAGAAATTTGGCATGGTAAGCGCCTTGGTGCAGAGGCGGCATTAGCGCGTTTTAGTCTTGATGAAGCGTTTGAGCTGCACGAGCTTGAAGAGGCGCTACTTGCCTCAATTCAAGGGCAAGATAACGTATATTTCTCATTAGGCCACAACAAAGCGCACGATACACTATTCACTGAAGCGCTCACCACCTTGCGCGATGCGCCAAAAGAATCGCTTGCCCCTGGCGCTGTTTATGATTTATGTCCCATCTTGCACGAAATGCGTTTGTTTAAGTCAGCGTGTGAAGTGGCGATGATGAAAGCCGCAGGCGAAATAAGTGCAAGGGCGCATAAAAGAGCGATGCAGTTCGCTTCTCCTGGCTGTTTTGAGTATCAGCTAGAGGCGGAAATTCACCACGAATTTGCTATGGCCGGTGCACGTTCCCCCGCCTACAGTACAATTGTTGGCAGTGGTGATAATGCGTGTATTTTGCACTATACCCAAAATAACGGCCAGATAAATGATGGCGATTTGATCTTGATCGATGCTGGTGCTGAATATCAAGGTTACGCTGCCGATATTACCCGAACCTTTCCTGCAAATGGTAAATTTACCCATGCGCAAAGGGAAATTTATAGCTTAGTACTTAAAGCGCAAAAGAGTGTTTTAGATATGCTTGCGCCGGGTGTTACCTTGTCGCAAGCAATGTTACACAGCGCGGAGATTATTACTCAAGGTTTAGTTGACCTCGGCGTATTAGAGGGTAGTGTTGCTGAAAATCTAGAGAACGAGAGTTGGCGCCACTTTTACATGCACGGGCTAGGGCATTTCCTGGGGTTAGATGTTCACGACGTTGGCAATTATAAAGTTGAGGGCGAAGACCGCCCGTTAAAGCCAGGCATGGTGATTACCATCGAACCAGGTGTTTATATTAGTCAAGACAGCGACGCGCCAGACAAATACAAAGGTATTGGCGTGCGAATAGAAGACGACGTGGTTATCACCGCGACCGGTGTTGAAATTTTAACGTCGGATGTGCCTAAAGAGATTGATGAAATTGAAGCGCTTATGGCCAAAAGCTAAGCGCCCTTGAACTTGTATAACAGCAGGCAAGTAATAAAGGCCTCATTGAATTAGCTTAGTGTATACGACGGTATACAGAAACACTGAGGTGGGAAAAGAATAGTGCCGCGTTACGAAAACCGTTCATGAAACGAAATTAAGAGCAAGAGAACTGGGCGACAGGAAGGCAAATAGAGTGAAATCAGCAGAACCGGTTGATGTAGTAATTATAGGCGGGGGGATTGTAGGTACCGTACTGGCCAAAGGGCTTGCCGAGAAAGTGGGGCTGTCTGTAACGCTTATTGATGCAGCTGACCCACAGCAAAACAACGCCGCGACAGATGACTTTAATCCTTTTACCGATACCCGTGTTATTGCCCTAGCGCGACGCACGGTAAACGAGCTCTCTGATATTGGGCTAAACCTTGACGATTTGGCCAAACAACACAACGGTGAGTTACCCCCAGAAATAAAACATATTGAGGTAAGTGATAAAGGGCATATCGGCCTTTTGAACCTAAATAGCCATGATTACCATATCAACGCTTTCGGACAGGTGGTAAGTTTAAGTGCATTAACCCGACTCGCGGCGAATGCGAGTTCTGCTTATCAACATATTGCACCTGCAAAAGTAACCCGCGTGAATCAGCAAAATAATAGCGTAGAGGTGCTACTTGATAACGGCGAAACGTTAAGCACAAAACTATTGGTCATTGCTGATGGTGGGCGTTCAGGGCTGGCCGAGCAGGTGGGAATGACTAAAACGTCGTGCGATTATCATCAAACTGCCATTGTGTTTAACGTGCACACGCAGCTTCCGCATGAAAACAAAGCTTATGAGCGTTTCACCGAGTCAGGGCCCCTTGCGTTTCTTCCCTTCGATAGTGAAATTAATGGCGTTAAAGCCAGTGGGAATGGTTTTTCAGTAGTGTGGACAGTGGAAACCGATGCGGCAAAATTGTTGATGACTCTGACCCCCGATGAATTCACACAAGCGCTGCAACAGGCTTTTGGTTATCGACAAGGTAAAGTGCTACGAGTTAGTGAGTTGGCGAGCTACCCTCTGGCTCTTACTAAAGCGCAGAATGTTGTCAGCCATCGCGCGGTAGTAGTAGGGAATGCCGCGCAAGCTCTTCACCCTATTGCCGGGCAAGGGTTTAATTTAGGATTACGTGATTTAAGTGTGCTTATATCGGTATTGAGTTCGGCGGCACTAGATCACACAAAACAAACTCTTAAAAAACAAGGTTGTGCGAATGAGACACTGCTGGAAAACGTTGCTGATGGCTTTGACCCGGGCGCTTTTAGTATAACTCAACATTACGCCAACGCACGCAAGGCAGACAGAGAGAATACGGTCACCCTTACCGATACCCTAGTGAGAACCTTTTCGAATCAATACTTTCCAACCGTAATTGGCAGAAATTTATCGCTACTCGCGTTAAGCATGATGCCACAGGCGAAAAAAGCGTTTGTGAAACATACCACGGGCTACGGCGTAACACTCGATAAAGACAGAGATAACCATGCAGCATGTTGATATAGCAATAGTGGGCGGTGGCATTGTAGGGCTAACCCTTGCAGCGGCGCTAAAAGACAGTGAACTAAATATAGCGATTATTGATAAATCGCCCTATTATCAGGTGCTTGCAGATAGGCCAACGGCGCGTGTTAGCGCAATCAATCAGGCTAATATTAAAGCGTTGCAACAGTTCGATGTGTGGCCCCATTTACATCAAGACCGCGCTAATTCCTACACCGCAATGCATGTGTGGGACAAAGACAGTTTTGGTGATATTCATTTTTCGTGTGATGAAATGGGCAGCGATACCCTTGGGGTTATTGTGGAAAATCAGGCGTTAGTTAACGCACTAGCCCAAGCTGTTGAAGCGCAATCGAATGTTCAGTTAGTCACTGCCGGTATTGATAGAGTACTTGCAGGCCCTAATCAAACCATGCTGATGCTAGATAACGACGACGTGCTAAGCTGCAGATTATTAGTAGGCGCCGATGGGGCTAATTCGTTTGTAAGAAAGCAGGCTGGCCTGCCAATTACCTTTAAAGATTATGAGCATACGGCCATAGTAGCTAATATCAAAACCGATGAACCACACAACAATGTGGCGCGCCAAGCGTTTACGCCAACGGGCCCGCTAGCGCTACTTCCGATGGCAGAGCCCAATGTGTGCTCAATTGTTTGGTCGCAAACCCCAGAGCAAGCAAGCGTGCTGATGACACTAGATGACGACGCTTTTTGTCACGCTTTGACTGCCGCGAGTAATAGCGTTTTAGGCACTATTTCGCTTGAAACCGAGCGCGCTGCGTTTCCATTAACCATGCGCTATGCAAGGCAGTGGGCAAAAGATGGGGTAGTGCTGGTGGGCGATGCCGCGCATACCATTCATCCCCTGGCCGGGCAGGGGGCAAATCTGGGTATGCAAGATGCGCTAGCGCTGGCTGAGTCACTAAATAGCCTAAGCGCTGCTGGTAAAGACATAGGTTTGTACAAGCACTTACGCAGCTACGAGCGAAGCCGCAAAACAGAAGCCACGAAAATGATTGCCGCAATGGATGGCTTCAAATTCTTATTCGACGGTAACGACCCCCTTAAAAAGTTGATACGAGGCATAGGCCTTTCAGCCACAGACAAACTCACAACCATTAAAAACGCCTTCGTCAGCCACGCCATGGGCCTTTAAACCCAAAAATAATGGGGTCAGAGTACTTTATTGTTCTTTGTTACTAAAAGATAAAGCCGCTAAAACCCACTGGAATGATGGGGTCAGAGTACATTACTTAGTTTTTCTCGGCCTAAAACCGCAGAAACCTACTCCTACCCCATTATTGAAGCTGGGAAATGTACTCTGACCCCATTACTTATGTGTTGGCATTGAGATAGTTAAAGGTAAAGGATACTCTTCGGTATCCTTTTTTATTTGTACCAACGGTTTATGACTATTTCTCTTTTCAAACCTTTTCGGGTTTTATCTTTCGCTTGCGCCTCCCTGCTTACCACTGCTCTTTCTATTAGCTTAGCGAGTGCCGAAACAACTATTAAAATCGCCGGTAAAGCATCTTCGGCAACGCTAGCAAGCGAGAAAATGAAGCTGAATAATACCCCTATTGGTTTAGGCGTATATCGCGAGCACGTTAAAACATTGGCTAGTGATGAGTTCGAAGGGCGAGGGCCGTTATCAAAAGGCGAGAAGAAAACCGTAGAATACTTGGTGACAGAGTATAAGAAGTTAGGGCTTAAGCCGGCTTTTGGTGACAGCTATACACAAGCTGTGCCGCTCGCAAAAATTACGCCTAGCAATATGAGTTCATTAAGCATTGGCGACTTTTCTTTTGAAGCGGGAAGTGAGTTTACTGCACGAACACAACGTATAGTAAATGAATACTCAATAATTGATAGTGAGTTGATTTTCGTGGGGTACGGTATAAATGCGCCCGAGTATAACTGGAATGATTACGCCGGCCTTGATGTAAAAGGAAAAACGGTGGTAATGCTGGTAAACGACCCAGGTTTTGCTTCTAAAGATCCAAATCTGTTCCAAGGCAATGCTATGACCTATTACGGTCGTTGGACATACAAATACGAAGAAGCCGCTAAGCAGGGCGCAGAAGCTGTTTTCATTGTTCATGAAACCATGCCTGCTGGCTACGGCTGGGGCGTTGTCGAAAACTCAAATTCTAATACCAAGTTTAGCCTAGTCGATGACAATGGTAATGCGTCCCAAGTAGGCGTAATGGGGTGGCTTCATCTTAATGCTGCCAGAAAACTTTTTGAAAAAGCAGGTTTAGATTACGGCGAGCTTAAAAGAAAAGCATCCAAGCCTGGCTTCACACCTATCTCTTTAAACACCGCCGCATCGCTACAGTTCAACAATGCTATCGAGCATGCTGAATCGCAGAATGTTGCCGGTATTTTAGAAGGCACCTCAAAGCCAAATGAGTGGGTAATGCTGCACGCCCATTGGGACCACCTTGGTAAGGTAGAGAAGAACGGCAAAACTACTATTTACAATGGTGCGGTAGATAACGCTTCAGGCGTAGCAGGTGTATTAACCCTGGCCGACGCGCTTACAAAAACTGAAAAAGCATTCTCTCGCACTATAATGTTCAGTGCGTTTACCGCTGAGGAAACGGGGCTGTTGGGTGCTGATTATTTTGCAAATAACCCACCTGTACCTACCAAAAACATGGTAGCGTTTTTAAACATCGACGGCATGAATGTAAACGATGATGTTGATTATATCTTGCAGTATGGCGAAGGCTATTTATCTATTGAAGACGATTTAACGACAGCAGCAGCGTTACAAGGGCGAGCGGTCAAAATGGATCCGCGGCCTCAAAATGGGTTGTTCTTCCGCTCTGATCACTTCGCACTTGCTAAACAGGGCGTGCCCTCTATTTTGTTTATGAGCTTAGGCGATACCGACCCAAGTTTTATCGCCAAGCGCTACCATAAAGCCGATGATGACTATCTTCCAAGCTGGACATTAGGTGGCGTAAAACAAGACCTATCTCTTATTGGAACCATGCTTACTCATTATGCTCAAGGTGATGTATGGCCTTATTGGAAGCGCGAAAGTGACTTCAAGGCAAAGCGTCTACAGGCGTTATCTGGAAACGAAGCCACTACCAAATAAAAAACGCGTGAACGGCAGGTAGTAAAGTGATTTTAAAGGTAAAGCGACGCTAATGAGTTGGGTCTTATTTACATTGGGCGCGGTAATTATGCAAACCGTGCGTAATGCGCTGCAAAGCAAACTAAGTGGTTCAGTTAATACTTCTGGTGTTACGCTATCTCGCTTTATCTTGGCTCCGCCCATAGCCCTTGTTTATTTGCTTATGCTCTATAGCAATAGTGCCAGCCAACTACCGCAATTTACGGGTTCATTTATCACAGTGATCTTGTGCGCTTCACTACTTCAAATAGCGGCCACCTCACTTATGGTGATTTTGTTTAAACAGAAGAACTTCGCCATTGGAGCGGGCTTGGCGAAAAGCGAAGCTTTGGTGGCGGGTGTGGTAGGCATGCTCTTTTTTGGCAGTTACTTAACGCCCCTCGGCTGGGCAGGCATAGTAATAGGCGGAATAGCAGTGTTTGTGTTAAGTAGCGGCAATCGTCTACATGGTATTAGCGCGAAAACCATGGTTATTGGTCTAGCCTGTGGTACTTGCTTTGCTCTAACCTCATTGCTAGTGCGCGAAGCCAGCCATATGCTCGATATACAATACACCCTTGCAGCAGCTTGGGTTCTATTATGGGTGTTATGCGTTCAGGCGATAGCTTTAAGTGGATATATTGTATTAACCAAACCCTTCGTGTTTAAGCAACTAGTGAACGCTAAAAAGCAGGTGCTAGCGATAAGTACGGTAAGCTGTTTAGGCTCAATCTGCTGGTTTACTGCTATGGCACTGCAGCATGTAGCCCTTGTTAAAACGCTTGGTCAGTTAGAGGTTTTGTTAACCCTTTTGCTTTCGCATTACTGGCTAAAGAATGCAGTAACGAAGCGGGAAATAGTTGGCTTGCTTCTCATTGGTCTAGCCGCCGTTTTCGTTATGTGGGCGTAAAGTAAAGGCAAGCTTTACTGGCTAAACTATAGGCAATTCAATGTTATTCTCATAAAACAAAGGGTTCAGACAACCTCAATTAAAACGACAGGAAGAGACATGGATAAGCGACATTTCTTAAAATTAGCTGGGGCAAGTATTGCGCTTGCACCTATGGCGTCGATGGCTGCATTAGATAAAACCAACACAGCGGGCCTAAACGATATCAATGTATTAACGGATATCACCGCAAGCGCAAAGCCGATTACCGTGGAAGAGCGTAGAGCGCGTATTGAAAAAGCGCAGTCGCTAATGAAAGCCCAAGATATCGCAGCAATATTAATAGAGCCGGGTGCGGCAATGGAATATTTTTCTGGGATTAAATGGTGGCGCAGCGAGCGTTTAACCGCGTTAATTATCCCTCAAAAAGGCGACGTGGCAGTGACTACGCCGTTTTTCGAAAAGCCAAGCGTGCTCGAGTCGTTGGCTATAGGCGATGATGTAAGAGTGTGGCAGGAGCACGAAAGCCCGTTTGATGCTGTAGCCAGTATTTTAAAATCGCGCGGTATCACAAGCGGTAATATCGGTTTTGAGAGCAGCGTGCGTTACTTTGTGGTAACAGGAGTTAGCCGTGCGCTGCCAAATATGAAGATCGTTCCTGCCGAGCCCGTTACGCTTGGCTGTCGTATGTACAAAACTGCTAGCGAATTGGCACTTATGCATAAGGCCAATGAGGTTACTTTGCGGGCCTACGAGTTTGTTTTTAATAACTTAAAGCTTGGCATGGCACAGCAGGACGTCAAAAGTTTGATGAACACCGCGCAGCAGCGCTTAGGCGGAAGCGGGGCTTGGTGTTTGGCGCTCTTTAACGATGCAAGTGCTTACCCTCATGGCACGAGTGCAGCGCAAACTATCAAAGAAGGTTCTGTAATTTTGCTAGATAGCGGTTGCAGTGTGCACGGGTACCAAAGCGACATAAGCCGTACTTTGGTATTTGGCAAAGCGTCTCAGAAAGTTCAGGATGTATGGCACACAGTAAGAGAAGGTCAGAACGTGGCATTCGCCGCAGCTAAAATTGGTGAGCCCGCGGGCAAAGTGGATGATGCAGTGCGCCAATACTATGCCAGCAAAGGGTACAGTAAGGACTATGAATTGCCCGGGTTAAGCCACAGAACGGGTCATGGTATCGGTATGGAAGGGCATGAAAGCGTTAACTTTGTACGCGGTGAAAATACGCCACTTAAAAAAGGTATGTGCTTCTCTAACGAGCCAGGTATCTATATTCCCGGTGAATTTGGTGTGCGCTTGGAAGACTGCTTGTACATGACAGAAACGGGCCCTGCTTACTTCACTGAGCCACCAGAGAGTTTGGCGAAACCGCTGGGTAGGCTAAAATCTCTACCTGTTTAGGTAAGTGTTTTGCCCTAAAAACACACAAAACTAAGAATAAGTTTTATGTTTAAAATGTCCGTACTCTTTGTTGCGCCACCTCGATGTAGAACCACTATACCTAAGGTAACACGCCGCGATTACGAATATTTTAACTCTCGCTGAGTGGGTAATTATCTGTGCGGACTGGTATTAATAAACCTGCCTCTCAAAATTTCTATTAGCTGTTACACTTAACATTATTACCTAAGTGAATGATGGATAAACCATGCCTGAAAGAAAATTTAGATTAGTTACCCGAAGTGATTTTGACGGATTAGTATGTGCGGTCTTATTAAAAGACTTAGACATGATAGATGATATTTTGTTTGTACATCCTAAAGACATGCAGGACGGCAAAATAGACATCACTGAGAATGACATTACAACCAACCTGCCTTATGTGGCTGGCTGTCATTTAGCTTTTGATCATCACCTTAGCGAAACGGTAAGAAACGCGAGCGGTATCGAGAATCATATTATCGACCCAGAAGCACCGTCGGCGGCGCGAGTGGTTTATGACTATTATGGTGGAGCAGAGAAATTTCCCAATATCTCGGTAGATATGATGGACGCGGTAGATAAAGGCGACTCTGCGCAGTTTAGCGAAGAAGAGATCCTAGAGCCTACCGACTGGGTGCTTATGAACTTCATTATGGATGCCCGCACGGGGCTTGGCCGTTTCAGAGATTTCAAAATCTCTAACTATCAGCTAATGATGAAGCTTATTGATGCGTGTAAAGACCACAGTATTGAAGAAATACTGCAAATGGAAGATGTGGCTGAGCGCGTGAGTTTGTATCACGAGCACAATGAAATGGCGAAGGCACAGATAGCTAAGTGCTCTGCCGTACATGGTAACCTTGTGGTGTTAGATTTAACCGAAGAAGAGACCATTTACGCCACGAACCGTTTTGTTATTTATGCCATGTACCCAGACTGCAATATCTCTATTCACAAAATGTGGGGCCTTAAAAAGCAAAACGTGGTATTTGCTATTGGTAAATCCATTACTAACCGTAGCTCTAAAACCAATGTAGGTGAGTTGTGCTTGAAGTATGGCGGTGGCGGTCACATGAACGCCGGCACGTGCCAGGTTGAAACCAGTAAAGCGGAAGCTGTGCTTAGCGAGCTTATCGACACCATTACCAACGATGGGTAATGAATAATTATTTAGTAAAGGGCAAGGCAGTACCCTTGTCTTGCCCCTTTTGTAACACTCGTGCTTTATTATCGCCGTTAGCGGTAAATACTTATCAAACTAGCCCCTAAACTGCCTACTAAAACGGCGTATATCGCCAGAATACCCGCCGCTTTTTTTAATATAACGCCATCTTGACCTTTAAGCCCTAAAATTGCGGTTACCGCCACAATGTTGTTGATACATACCATATTTCCCATTGCAGCCCCTACACTTTGAAGGGCGAGCACGACCTGTAAAGGTAAAGACAATTGTTCAGCGATAGCGTGCTGAATTCCTGCAAAGGTAAGGTTCGAAATGGTGGCCGAACCGGAAAAAAAGCTACCAAGCGCACCAAGTAGCGGTGCGAAAAGGGGCCAATTATTACCCGCTAGGAATGCCATGTGTTTGCCAATCACTGACACGGCCGACTGTTCGCCGCCCAGCATCATTAAATTTACAAATACAAGCGCGCCCAATAGCGCAAATAGTGGTTTTGTCATACGCACTGCGGTTTGGGACGACACAGATGTTATTCTGGACACCCATTCCCGAGAGCCAAAACTATAAACACTGGCAAACGCCACGACAATAAAAGGTATTAAAGACGGAACGTAAAGCACGCTATGTTTCCATTGAATACTGGTGCCTAAGATATCTGTTATCGATATAACCAAGCTAGCGCTTACCGATAAATTGCCTAATATTCCCAGTGATGCCGTAATATTAGGGTCGCCATCTTGTAACAAGCTTCTAAGTCCAAGCTCTGGAAGTCGAGTAAGTAAAAGCATTATCACAGTGCCCCACAAGGGAAAAGATGCCTTGGCAAGTTCTCTGCCACTGGGTGAGGCAGTCTTTTTTTGTGTATCAACCTTTGTTTCAAACTCATTAGCTGCTGAGGAAAGCCCAAACCCTGATTTAGCCATCAAAACAGTAATGATAAGGCCAATGCCGCCGCCTAATAGTGAGGGGAATTCAACACTGTAAAAACTTAACGCGAAGAAAGGCAGGGTGCATGCGCATGTCGAAGAAACGATAAAAAGCGAATGCCTGAATATGATTTTCCAAGACGGTATAACTAATCGCAATGCCATAAACACAATCGCTGGTGCAACAAGCGTGCTGATTAATGCGGCAAGGGTAGCGATATCAATAATAGTGTCTTCTTGCAGTGATAACAGCGACATACCAAACCACACCGGCGTACCCATGGCACCGAAAATGACCGGAATGGTATTGGTCACTAAGCAGAATAGGGCAACGTTTACAGGCGCAAAACCTAAACTAAAAAGTATGGGCGCCGCTATCGCAGCAGGCGTGCCGAAACCACTGGCACCTTCAATAAGAAATGCGAACGCCCAGCCTACAATCATCAACTGAGCAACCTTGTTCGAACTGATTGTATTTAAGCCATTTTTCAAGGTTGCCAGTGCGCCCGTTTTTTCCATGCACAGAAACAAAAATATGGCGCCGGCTATAATTGATAACGGCGTTAACGCCAGTAAAGCGCCTTGTATAACGCTAGCATGTATAAGCTTTAAAGGTGAGTGACCGTTAAAAATCACGATTAAATAAGCGGCTAAGGCGCTTAAGGGCAAGGCTTTACTTGACGCCATACCGTTTGGTTTCACCATCAGGTAAATGAGCAAAATTAAGGGCGCATAAGCTGCGATATGTAACTTTGTGGCAATCATTTATTGTCTGGATTTTACTATTCTAAACGGGCGCGCGAACTCAAACTTAAGCCTAAAATACGTGGCGCTTCAACTGAAGCTTACCAAAGCTCCAGAGCGTTTGTGAAAAAGCGTGATTGAGCGAAGCGCACGTGCATTTCAATGAACACGATAGGCTATTTGCTCATAGTTATAGCACTAATTTTTGGTCTTAGAATAAAGGTTTTGCAGGAAATAAGTGCGTGTTTGACCAAGAACAATATAAGTAAAGATTATTATGTGATTGCGACCTGAGTGCTTGAATTTTGTTGGATACCCAAAGCCAAAACAAAGGGGGGAATCTGGCGGTAAACAAATTACCCTCTCAACCGCACCTTAAAGAATTCCGCCAAGGTTTTGCTTATCACAGGGTGCTGGGTGTCTTGGTTAAACAGGCAAATGTTCACTTTACCAAGCTTGGGCAAGTGCGGGTGGTTTAACACCGCTAAGTTGGCAGGCAAGCTTGATTTCGCGAGCGCGGTGACGCCAAGGCCTTGCTGAATAGCTGCTACCAGCCCGCCTAAATCAGCGTTGGTATAGCTAATCTTCCATGCAAAGGTTTGCTGCTTTAACTGCTCAATTACGCGGCTTCGATACATACAGCCATCTGGCGCCAACACTAACGGAATGTTATGTCCTACCAACGGATGGGCGTTGTCGCCAACCCATACAACGTCGTCTTCAAGCACGACTTCACCTTCGGTTTGCTCGTTAGGGTTTACCAGCGCCAGAATTAGGTCAAAGTGATCGCGCTGACTTGGGTGCAGGAGGTCGCGGCTTAATGCCGACGTGACTTCTAAAGACACATCAGGGTAGCGTTTTGAAAACTCACCAATTAAGCCCGGTAATAGGGTAGACGCGAATTCATTGGGAATGCCTAAACGCAATCGCCCGCTTAATGGAGCAGGGGTTAAGCTTCGAAAAATATTGTCGTTAAGCTCTAGTAGCTCTTTCGCTTTTGGATAAAGCCAGTTTCCATCGGCACTAGGTACATGGCGCTGACCAACTTTGGTGAATAACTTTCTGTCTAACTGCGACTCTAGCTTTTTAATTTGCAAGCTAATGGCAGGTTGAGAGCGACCCAAAAAGTCGCCCGCTTTTGCGTAGCCACCCAGTTCGATAACGCTTACGAAAGTGCGTAATGTGTCTAAAGAAAGCTGTTTCATATTTATTAGCTTTATTAATGCATATGCTTGTAGTGATTATATTTGCAAATGTATTGGAGTGAAAGCCCAGGTTCTTCACTCGATTCATTTTGAACCTGCACGGCTTTGTACATTTTACGCTTCGGGTGCCAAGCGCTTTGCTGTAACATCGCGCACTCTACCCATTAAAACGACTTACTATAATTGCGAGAACGTGTAATGAACTCTGAATTGTATTTTATCGGCATAGACGGCGGCGGCACCAATTGCAGAGTTACATTGCAAGATAAAAACGGGGCGCAGTTAGGAGAAGGCATTAGCGGCCCTGCCAATATCATGCGTGACGGAGAGCTTGCTAAAACATCCATAATGGATGGCGTAAACAAAGCTATTGCATCTGCCAATGCCTTTTTGGCTTCACAAAGCAGCGACACCAGAGTAAAACCCATCACAGCATCACAATGTATCGTTGGCGCCGGGCTTGCAGGCGCTAATATTACTTCTGCAAAAGCGCGTTTTGAAAGCTGGGATCATCCGTTTCATTCGCTGTTTGTGCTAAGTGATTTACACGCTGCCTGCGTAGGCGCGCACAACGGCAAGCCCGGTGCGGTAATTATTGTGGGTACGGGGTCGGCAGGAGCGGTATTTGCCGAGGGTAAATTCACCGATGTCGGGGGGCATGGCTTCCCTATAGGCGATGTTGCCAGTGGCGCTTGGCTGGGTTTAAAAGCCATTCAGCACACCTTATTATGTATAGATAATATTCGAAGCCCTGATGTTCTAGCAAAGCAGGTGTGTGAAGCGCTTGGTACAACAAACGCAGATGACATTGTGGCAAAGTGCGCAGGCTTTAACACACATCATTACGCCAGTTTAGTACCCTGCATGCTGCCACTTTTACAAGAAGCAAATGACGGGGTGGTTCGTATCTTTAAAGAGGGCGCTGAATATTTAGAAGCAATGGCCCAGCAGCTTTTAGGGGAGAACACCTATAATCTTGCCCTAATCGGTGGGCTAAGCAAAGTGTATGTACCGTACTTATCTGAAAAAATTCGCGCTCGAGTGCAAGCGTGTGAATTATTGCCTCAGCAAGGTGCTATTAAGTATGCTAAAGCCGTTTATAACGAACGCTAGTCTTGAAATAAATTAAGCACAACGCATAAGAGTTACAGACAGAGAATGTACGCAAGCTAGCGTTAACCCGCGCGTTAAACATAATGCTACAACCGCACCCAATTAGGAAAGTGAAAGCGCAATGATGAAGACTATTTTGGCCGAAAATATTTTGATAAAAGGTACATGGGAAAAAGACCAGGTACTTACCATCGAAAATGGCGTAATCGCTAACATTGAAACGCTTTCAGGGTCACAAACGCACCGCGAAGCGTTTTCTACGCGAGTGCACAACAAACTTATACCCGGGTTTGTAGACACCCAAGTAAACGGTGGCGGTGGCGTAATGTTTAATCACGCGCCCACATATCAAAGCATAAAAACAATGGCCCAAGCGCATCGCAAGTTTGGCACCACAACGTTCTTCCCCACACTTATTACCGATGATATTACAACCATTGAAAGCGCGGCCTATGCGGTAAGTGAAGCAATAGAAAGCGGTCATCCTAGTGTTGAAGGTATTCACTTCGAAGGGCCGCACTTAAGCGTTGAGAAAAAAGGTGTACATCTTTCAAAATATATTCGCCCGCTTACCGACAGAGAGCTTGCCACTTATACCCGCAAAGACCTCGGCAAGGTAATGATTACCTTAGCACCAGAGAATACCTCGTGTGATGTTATTCGCGACTTAGTAAACCAAGGCGTTATTGTAGCGCTAGGGCACTCTAATGCACCGTTTGAAGTGGTGGAAAGGGCGATTGAGGCAGGCGCGACTGGGTTTACTCATTTATACAACGCGATGTCGCCGTTCACCTCTCGCGAACCGGGGATGGTTGGCGCAGCGCTTCTAAGCAATAACACCTGCGGCATCATTGTCGATCATCAGCACTTACACCCTAAAGCGGTTGAGCTTGCCTTTAAAACCAAAGGGCCATCCCAATTAATGCTGGTTACCGATGCTATGGCCCATGTAGGGGCTGATAAAGACGTTATAGACTTTTTCGATACGCATATTACCCGTGAGGGTAACAAACTTACTACACCTGATGGCACGCTGGCAGGAAGCTGCTTAGACATGCACGGCGCGGTTATTAACTGTGTTAACGACATAGGGATTTCGCTAGAAGAAGCGATCCTCATGGCAAGTGCAACGCCTTCTGCGTTTATGGGCATTAACGAAAAGGTAGGCAGCATTGCAGTAGGCCAACGGGCAAACTTTGTAGAACTGAGCGAAGACAACGCGCTTGCGCACGTTTGGCAAAATGGCGAGGTGTGCGTTTAGCACACTTGCTGTCGAATAACTTACAACAGGCTACTAGTAAGTATTTAGACATTCCTTACAACCCCCTCAACAATTACGCAGCAAACACTCAGCAACGTTTCAAAAAAGCTAGGTATTAAATTGTAACTCCCTGTTCTAAACACCATCTGATATTAAGTTTTTTCAGGTTCGATAGTCGTGGCTGCGATCTTCGTTAAGCTATCTAAAAGCATCAGCAAGCGCTTACATATTTGCTTTCCTCATGTTTCCCCGAGAATACATTTACTTTTCAAATGTATTGATAAAAATTTCCAATTTGTTGCATAAACGTTAGCTCACTATACTCAATTTCGTTTTCTACCTTTCAAATTAAAAAGAGTAAGTGGAATGTCTAGTACCACCGCCCTACATGCAAAGCACCTAGAAGCCGGTGCGAAAATGGTCGATTTCTTCGGCTGGGATATGCCAATTAACTATGGTTCACAAATCGAAGAGCATCACGCTGTGCGTCAAGACGCCGGTATGTTTGATGTGTCTCATATGACCATTGTTGACGTAAAAGGCGCACAAGCCAAAGCGTATCTTCAGTATCTTTTAGCCAACGACGTGGCGAAATTAAAAGACAAAGGCAAAGCGCTTTACAGCGGCATGCTTAACGAAGAAGGCGGTGTTGTAGACGACCTTATCGTTTATCACTTCGACGAAACTAACTATCGTTTAGTGGTTAACTCAGCAACGCGCGAAAAAGACATGAACTGGTTAATGAGCAAAGCAGAAGGCTTTGACGTAACCATCACCGAGCGCCCTGAGTTTGCCATGATTGCCGTACAAGGCCCTAACGCAAAAGAAAAAGCAGCCTCCTTATTTAGCGCAGCGCAAAAAGAAGCGGTAGCGGGCATGAAGCCATTCTTTGGCGTACAAGCAGAAGACTTGTTCATCGCCACCACAGGTTACACCGGTGAAGCAGGCTATGAAATTATGGTGCCAGCTGAGCAAGCGGAAAGCTTCTGGCAAGCACTACTAGACGCGGGCGTTAAGCCATGCGGCCTAGGAGCACGCGACACCCTTCGCCTAGAAGCAGGTATGAACCTGTACGGCCAAGATATGGATGAAACCGTATCGCCACTAGCCGCCAACATGGGCTGGACAATTACATGGGAACCGGCCGATCGTGACTTCGTAGGGCGTAAAGCACTAGAAGCGCAGCGCGAAGCAGGTACCGACAAGCTAGTAGGTTTGGTGATGACCGAAAAAGGCGTGCTGCGTCACGGTCTTAAAGTGAAAACAGAAAGCGGCGAAGGCGTTATCACTTCAGGTACGTTCTCTCCAACTTTAGGTCACTCAATTGCGATGGCACGAGTACCACGTGATGTTGGCGAAACAGTAGAAGTGGAAATGCGCAAAAAGTGGGTTACAGTAAAAGTGGTTAAGCCCTCCTTTGTTCGCAATGGAAAAAGTGTTTTATAAAATTACTTCTTAAGTTTACAAAGATTAACAGGAACGATTATGAGCAACATCCCAACTGATTTACGCTATGCCGCTACGCACGAATGGGTTCGCCCTGAAGGTGACGGTGTTTTCACTGTAGGTATTTCCGAGCACGCACAAGGCTTACTTGGCGACATGGTTTTCGTTGAATTGCCAGATGTTGGCGATGCGGTAAGCACTGGCGACGATATTTGTGTTGCTGAATCGGTAAAAGCAGCGTCTGACGTATACGCGCCAATTTCAGGTGAAGTGGTTGAAGTAAATGAAGACCTAGAAGATTCACCAGAACTAGTTAACTCAGACCCATACGGCGACGGTTGGCTATTCAAAATTAAAGCTGACGACGCGGCTGAAGTAGAAGGTCTACTAGACGCTGAAGGCTACGAAAACAGCATCGACGAAGAGTAATTCGTTACGCAGTTTTAAAAGAACCATATTTTAAAAAGGGGCATGAAGATAATTCAGCCCCTTTTTAACTTAAAGATTTAACGCGCCCTTGCGGCAACCATTACGAGTGCTTAACAACGTTATGTCGAATACTTCCCCTACATTGGCTCAACTAGAGCAAAAAGATACCTTTATCCGCCGTCACATTGGCCCGGGTAAAGGCGAAATTGAAGAAATGCTGTCTGCCATTGGTGCAAGCTCACTAGACGATTTAATCGAGCAAACTGTACCGGCAGGTATTGCGCTACCAGAGCCACTAAAATGTGGTGAAGGGGCGACAGAAGTTGAAGCATTAAGTGAACTTAAAGCCGTTGCACAAAAGAACAAAATTAACCGTTCTTTTATTGGTATGGGTTACTACGATACTCACGTACCCAACGTTATTCTTCGTAACGTGCTAGAAAACCCAGGTTGGTACACAGCGTACACGCCTTACCAGCCAGAAATTGCCCAAGGTCGTTTGGAAGCCATTCTTAACTTCCAACAAGTAACCATTGACCTAACTGGCTTAGAGCTAGCATCGGCGTCATTACTTGATGAAGGTACAGCGGCAGCAGAAGCCATGGGCCTTGCAAAGCGTGTGTCTAAGAACAAAAAAGCGAATGCGTTCTTTATTGCTAACGACGTCCACCCACAAACGGTTGACGTGGTTGAAACTCGCGCTGAAATGTTCGGTTTTGAAATCATTAAAGGTGAAGCAGAAGAAGCAGCTGAGCACGATATTTTTGGTGCGCTACTTCAATACCCAACTTCTACAGGCGAAGTAAAGGACATCAGCGACATCATTGCTGCGGTACAAGCGAAAAAAGGGATTGTGGCAGTAGCCGCTGACCTTATGAGCTTGGTAATGCTTAAGTCGCCTGGCGAGCTAGGTGCAGACGTTGCACTTGGTAGTGCACAGCGCTTTGGTGTACCTATGGGCTACGGTGGCCCGCACGCGGCATTCTTTGCTACACGCGACAGCTACAAGCGTTCACTACCTGGCCGTATTATTGGTGTAAGTAAAGACACCCGCTGTCGCCCAGCACTTCGCATGGCGCTACAAACCCGTGAACAACACATTCGCCGTGAAAAAGCCAACTCGAACATTTGTACAGCGCAGGTGCTGCTAGCCAACATGGCAAGCTTCTACGCGGTATATCACGGCCCACAAGGCCTTAAAACCATTGCGGAGCGCATTCACCGCTTTGCTGACATTCTTGCTACTGGTTTAAACCAGAAAGGTGCGGAAAAAGGTGTAGCCCTTAAGCACAGCACCTACTTCGACACGCTAACTGTAATGGTTAACAACAAAGAAGACGTACTAGCAAGCGCCTACGCAAAAGGCATGAACCTGCGAGCTGACCTTGAAGGTGCGGTAGGTGTGTCGCTTGACGAAACTACAACACGTGAAGACATTGTTGCACTATTCGATGTGCTACTTGGTGACGATCACGGGCTTACTGTTGAAGGTCTAGACGCTGAAGTAACTACGCAAGACGTGAAATCAATTCCAGAAGGCTTAGTACGTACAAGCGACTTCCTAACCCACGAAGTGTTTAACAAGTATCACTCTGAAACAGAGATGCTTCGCTATATCAAGAGCCTTGAAAACAAAGACTTAGCGCTTAACCACTCAATGATTTCATTGGGTTCGTGCACCATGAAGCTAAACGCAACGGCTGAGATGATCCCTGTAACCTGGGCTGAATTCGGTCAGCTTCACCCGTTTGCTCCACTAGACCAAGCAGTAGGCTATCAAGAAATGATTGCCGAGCTAGCCGAGTGGCTAATTAACGTAACGGGCTACGACGCGCTTTCTATGCAGCCTAACTCAGGTGCGCAAGGTGAATATGCGGGCCTATTGGCTATTCAGCGTTATCACGAAAGCCGTGGCGAAGGTCACAGAAACGTGTGCCTAATTCCAAGCTCGGCCCACGGTACTAACCCTGCATCAGCGCAAATGGTTAGCCTTAAAGTGGTAGTAGTGGCTTGTGACGCTAACGGTAACGTAGACCTTGACGACCTTCGCAAAAAAGCAGAAGAAGTAGGTGAGAACCTATCGTGCGCCATGATCACATACCCGTCTACCCACGGTGTATATGAAGAAACCGTACGCGAGATTTGTGACATTGTTCACGAGCACGGCGGCCAGGTTTATATGGACGGCGCGAACATGAACGCGCAGGTGGGCATCACGTCACCTGGCTTCATTGGTTCAGACGTGTCGCACCTTAACCTACACAAAACCTTCTGTATTCCACACGGTGGCGGTGGCCCAGGTATGGGACCAATTGGTGTTAAATCGCACCTTGCGCCATTCCTACCAAACCACACGGTTGTTAACGTAGAAACGGCAGGCAAAGACTGTGGTGCGGTATCGGCAGCGCCATGGGGCAGTGCATCTATTCTGCCTATTAGCTACATGTACATCAAGATGATGGGCAGCGCTGGCCTTCGCCGTGCAACCGAAGTCGCTATTCTTAACGCTAACTATGTGGCGAAGAAGCTAGAAGGGCACTTCCCAGTGCTTTACAAAGGCAACAATGGCCGCGTAGCGCACGAATGTATTATTGACCTTCGCCCGCTTAAAGAAGCAAGCGGTGTAACAGAGCTAGACATTGCGAAGCGCCTAAACGACTACGGCTTCCACGCGCCAACCATGAGCTTCCCAGTAGCGGGTACGCTTATGATTGAGCCAACAGAGTCGGAAGCGAAGTATGAACTAGACCGTTTCATTAACGCCATGGTTAGCATCCGCCAAGAAATTGCGAAAGTAGAAAGCGGTGAGTGGGATGCCACTGACAACCCGCTACACAACGCACCACACACGCTAGCTGACATCTGTGACAGCGACTGGAACCGCAGCTACGACCGCATGCTAGCGGCGTACCCAGCGCCAGAAGTACACAGAAACAAGTTCTGGCCAACGGTTAACCGTATTGATGACGTATACGGCGACCGCAACCTAATCTGTTCTTGCCCTAGCATTGAGAGCTATGTTGAGGAGTAGGTTGGTTGTGTGACAAATAATGAGGTTACCCGTTAGGAATAATCGGTTTCCCGTTATTAATGAAGTTACCCGTTAGTACCGCCTCTAGTTTGTTCAAAAAAAGCCCTTTCTAGTTTTAAAAAGGGCTTTTCTATTTTCTTATTGCTTGAAGAATCTATTAAGAATTAAGCAATACCTTGTAACCCATTGACTGAATGACTATTGCAGCTTTTTAAATAGATCAGCCCATTTTGTTTCAAGCTCTTCAGAAACACTGCTGTGCTTGAATTTTTGTTTAATCTTTTTACTTAGTTCAACCTTCCAACCTAACTCAAGACCGATTTGGTTGTCCGAAGCATACTTTTCTAGCTGAGGAGTAAGCGGCGCACTGAATCGACCAGATTTTTAGACGGAGAGTATAAATATTCCTCTGTTAGCCGACACCTGCCTAAAATAATTGCTGAGTCAGACAAAATTATGAGGCTGACAAATCTTAAGTCCGGTTCGTTCTATGTGTTTTCTGAAGAAACACTGCGATTGATAATCAAAGATATTCTTCAGACTAGTAGGTGAGTCATCTCCCTATTTTTATGATAAAGCTGACAGTAACCTTCAGCAAAAAATAGGGTGTCCGGTTTGCGCTGGCGCTTCAAGTGGTTTGATAAAAATATGTCAGAGCATAGGGATACGAACGCCATTCAACATAATCCTGCTAGTACGACTCAGCAGGTTTTTTTGAGAACAACTAAATCACCGATGAGAAATTGCTGCAATAATATTCTTGTAAATACCGCTTGATCGCAGTTCCAGAAACTCATCAGTATCTATTCCACAAATATAATCGTTTTTGTGAACTGATACTGTTTTGTCTTGTTTAGCAATCCAAATGTAGTCTGACAAGTATGTAATGATATCTAGATCATGACTGACTATTAAAAGTGCTAATTCCCTATCTTTTGAAATCTGTTTTAGACCTCTAATGCATTTCAGCTTAAGCGGCACGTCAAGGGCACTGAACGGTTCATCGATAAGAATCAAATCAGGCTCTAAACATAAGCTACTGAATACAGAAATTCTCTGCTTTTCTCCGCCTGAAAGCATGGAGTAGTTCTTATCAAAAAGTGCAGCTATCTCGAATTCTTCTACCAAGTCGTTATATTTACTTAATGACTGCTCATTAATTCCAAGAGACGTCAGAGATTGCCTAGCAGTATACCAAGGAAAAATATTCTCTGTTTGACCTAAGAAGTCACATTTGTGCTCGGTAAATGTAATTCCAAGCCCGCCCTCGCTGAACGCTTTCGCGTTCGCAAGATTTCTGAGAAGAGTAGACTTTCCTACACCTGATGGACCTGTAAAACATACTGTCTCACCCGGCGAAATACTCAGATTCAAGTTCTCAAGTAGTGAAGTATTCTCTATCACCAAGTTGTAATTTGTCAGTTCTATCAAACTCATGATGGCAATTCACTCTTAAACAAAACTTTCCACAAATACTTCGAAAATCGTCTCCAAAGCCAAGCGGAAGCAACGCCTAGAAGGCCAAAGATAACCAAACCAAAAATTCCTACACCCCAAGCTCCATTCTCAATTGAAATGTATACAAGTTCACCTAAACCCCCTCTGTTCCATCCCCTATTCTGAGTTCCTATAATTTCCGCGGCCATAACAGTCAACCAACCTATTCCGAGTGATATTTCAACACCAGATAGAAAATGAACAAATGCTTGAGGGATTAAATAGTGCCTATAAACAACTTTTGTACTAGAAGGCAGAAGTGAAATTCGCCTATACAAGTCGTCCTTTTCTTTCATTATTCCTCTTGCCGTTGCGATGACAACCGGAAAAAAGCAGGCCCAAGAAATAAGTAAAATCTTAGACATTTCACTAATACTTATACGGGCAAATAAAACAGACATGCCTAGTATTGGTAGAGCTCTGAAAAAAGAGTAAATAAACAGCGATGAGGAGAGCAGTTTTCTATTTTTCGCTGAAACAAGCACCCAGCCAAGAGCTAAACCAGCCCCAATCAGAACGCCAAAAAACCACCTGAAGAAGGTTATAAATACATCCTGTAATTCTAAATCCATTAGGTTCTAATCCGATTGTGTATAAAATTGAGTCCGTCGTATTGTTCGATATGCCCCAGAAAAATCAGCAATGACTTTGTAGAAGGAGAAAGTGAATACGATTGATGAAAATGTTACTGATGCAATAGCGAAATAAAACAGATTTATGCTTCGGCTATGTTCGGAAGCACTGCCAATGAAATCTTCAAATAAAGTCAGTTCTTCAGTTGCAAACCCTATCCAAGTGTTCGTCGACAAAAGACTTATAATTGCTGAAAGAGCTATTACTATCTGTAAAGTAAATGCAAACCGCTGTTTTTTGAGAAATTTCACTTTCTGTTCCAATATTTTTACTAGCGATAGCTCTGATTTGTTTTTTCTCGCTTTGTAATTAAGCTTGCTGAGTTCAGCAATGAGGTTCTTCTTTTTGGAATTTATGGCCAATAGAAAGGCGAGAGGCCAGAGGAGCATTAATCCGAACAAGTACATTAGCGGGCTGATTTTATCCTTATAGTTGGCTAATATATCAGCCACATTTATTGGTGCTGTAGAGCTTATTCCTCGGAAGCCCTTTGACGGATCTCCATAAAAAGCGATTTCACTTTCCATACAAAGCCGAAATTGAACAGGTATTTCTTTTGAACTGTTGCAGATTCTCTCAAATGGAGCTAGTAAGTCTGACGAACCAGTGTGAACACTCGGAAATATTGCCGATACTGAAAGAAATACAAATACCACAATACCGATTCTTAATATGAACTCGATGAGTTTCAGTAACGGTAGCTCGTCGGATATATCATGCAATTCTTGCCTGCCGTTATAAACACCTCTGTCGTATTCGATGCATACAAAATAAGCCCTAGTTAATAAAAGTGCTATAATCCAGTGGAAAAGCATGAATTGAAATGAAATCAGCCGAGAAGGAGCGTTACCTAAAAAGTCGGAAATATGAACACCCAAGAGTTGGATATATTGCACCTGCTCAACATATACATACAGCAACCAAGCGTGTAGGAATAGGCTGCAAAGCGCAATAACATTTGGTTTCGGAGATAATTTTTTTTCCTGATGGTTGTCAATTCGATTGACATCTCCTTGGATAGCACCTGCCAATACCGATAAAAAGATGAAGATTACAGGCGTAAAACCCAACCACATTAGGTAACTCATGATGACTAATCTAAGAACCTAGTAATATTTGGAATGAAGTCCTCAATAGAATCCACTTTGTTTAAACCCGCAATTTTTGCAATTTCAAAGTCCTGCTTCAAGACGCCAGCCATGTCGCTTTTTGACTTGCTGAATGGGAATTTTGTGCCATTCCATGCGTCACTTTTTGATAGAAAGCCATCTTCAAACTTAAAGAAGTTTTCCAACTGCTTTGCAACCAAATCTCTGTTATTGTGAATGTAATTGCAAGCGAGTTGAAGAGCTTGGTTCATTTTTTCCATGTCAGCTCTTTTCGATTCATAAGCGTTGACCGAGGTGAGAAGGTAAATTTGTTGTGAATACAACGAATCGTCTCTAATAACGAAGTTTCCTGCTGAGTTGGATATTTGAGAGGCAAACGGTTCCCAGATTACCGCGACATCTATCTCTCCACCTTGATATGAGGCAGCGACACCTGCTGGAGATTGGGAGACCAAATTTAGTTTGTTCTCAATATACAGGTTCAGGTAATTCTCTCCCAATTTTCTCAAATGAGATATCAAGTAAAACTCAGCAATTGTTCCTTTTACTACTCCTATTCTTGCTGTAGACCAGTCGATTGACTCACTCCGAGATACAATTGAAACAGTCGTATTTGATTGCATGGTGTTACTCAAAATGACTAGTTGATTTAGGTCAGCTTGCGACGCTAGAGAAAATGAATTAGGAGCAGCAACACCGGAATGAGCGTTGTTAGTCGCTACAGCTTCTTTAGAGCGGGTGCCAGTTGCTACATTAAAGTCTCTGATGTTAAGATTTACTTTCTCGTAAAATCCCTGTTCTGAGGCAACCCATGGAGCTGCGTTCCACCATACAGGAGAAGGGCTAGCATACGAGAATACATTTGTTGGGGTGCATCCAATAGCAGCAAGAGTAGCTAACGTAGTCGTGCCGAGTAAAAACTCTCTTCTTTCCATGACAATATTCCCTGAAAGTGTTAAAAAATAGACCAGTTTTGTATAATATTGATACAATGATATGCGAACATTATCAACACATTTCGTTCATTTTATGTTAATAATTAGAATGTTAAACTTAATTCATCATATTTGGTGAACAGCGGGCGCGATGGATATTAGAAATCTCAATTTAGATAAAAACTCTTCTTCACAACTCATAAGTAATTTTGTGCCTGCTGAGGTGTTAAATAAATTAAAAAAAATTTGTTCAAGTCCTGTAAAGATTGATTTAGCTGGTGGCTCTTCAACTTCATGTCCTCATTTGGACGTATTGCACGAAGTAATACTTCGTCAACTGAAAAAATCATTTCTTGGACAACCTAATGATGGTTTATTTGTATGTGTTGAGTTGGCGGAGTCACCGACTTACCATGTAGATGACACCGAATACACATTGATTATTGGTATATCAAACGGATTCACCGAATATTTTCCTGCCGACGTCGCTTATGGAAGCGTTGAGTCAAATAGAAAGTATCCTCTAAACTGTATTGAAGTTGAGTTATCTGATGATAGTTTAGAAAAAGTTACAGCCAAAGATGGCTCTGCATTGTTAATCGCAGGTAATAGGTCGATATCAAACAAGACACCTATAGTTCACTCGTTACCATATTTGTCATCAGAGTTCTGCAATGGTGGCTATGGAAGTGCATTAATTTACACGTGGTGAAAAGATCTAAAACTTCGCTCTAAATTAGTGTGTTGAGAAACAATTTTCTGACCTAGCTGATAACTCAATACCTTTTTCAATCATGGAGTGTTGCGCATGGTTCCCTCACAACTATCCATCATTGAACTTTATGAAGCGGTATGGCAAACGCCATTAAAAGCACTCGCGGATCGCTGGAAACTGCATCCCATTGCATTGGGACAATTGCTGGATAAGCACCATATTCCGCGTCCGCCCAACGGCTTTTGGACACAGAAAGCTGTCGGTAAAGCTGTCACCATTACGCTATTGACAGACGATTTTTCACCGTCTCGTTTGATCGACCTCTCTTCATTGCAAGGCAACAAACGCGAGAAATCCAAGCAGCAAGTTAATCCTTTGCCACCACCGAGAAAGTCATTGGGGCGTTATCCTTTACTGAAAGTAATCAAAGGCTCATTGAAGCCGCCGCATCATCAGTTTGAATACATTATGACCCAACAGTATGACGACAATAATGTGCTGCGCTTGGAGGTTTCTTCCGATCAAAAACACCGAGCGATTTCGATTCTGCATAGTTTGATGTCGGCGTTCGACGATAATGGCTGGTTGGTGAAAGTCGAGGGGCGTCGTTATGAAAGGCGCATGATGAACATTGTAACTTTGGACGGCGTGGAGATCCGGTTCAGGTTGCGCGAGCGACTTAGGCAGCACAAACGCGAGCTGGACTCCAAATAGAAAATGAAAAAAGCACGTAATGAATGGGTATGGAAAGAAACCATTAATGTGCCTAGCGGAATACTTCAACTCTATATTGAAGGGCCTTTGCCACAAGGCATGAAATCGCTGTTTGAAGACAGAGTTTCGTTATCACTTGAAAATCAATTGGGCACCTTCGTTGAACATTTAAAGGTGAGTGCCGCGCACAGCAAGGTGCTAGATCAAGAGCGTAAAGTGCGGGAGCGTAAGCGGGAAGCTGAGCGTATGCGCCGAGAGGAATATGAGCGGGCAGTGAAAAATGAGAAAGAGCGTATTCAAGCGTTTATTAGTATGTTTGCCAAATGGCCAAAAGTGAATGAGTGTAGAATGTTCATAAATGAGGTTATGGCAAGTGAAAAGACTAAAGCATTCTCGGAAGAGGAGTTGCGTCAGTGGCAGGTCTGGAGTGAACGGATAGTCGAAACACTAGATCCGTTAAAAGGTGAAGAGCTGACAAGACAAATTAGTCGAGAGACAAAATTGGATAGCGAAATATTCGAGCAAGCATTATTTGAGCTAACCAGACCAACTTAACTGACTTTATTCTTATGCATGTAAATAATTTTACTCAATAGTATTTATATTTACTTGAAAATTATCTGGGCTTTGGTTAAGTTATTGAAAATTAATGCTTTAATGTTTGGCTCAAAAGTTGCTCCACGGGAAGGAGCGTATATATCAAAGATTTGTTGGATTTATCCATCAAAACAATCAGTAGAGGATATAACTAAATGGATAGCGAGCTATACAAAGCTTACATTTACTTTGCAGGGCCGGAAGCGGTAGGTCAAGACGAAGGCTTTATTGCCTTGGTTGATGCGCAGACAGGCTTAGGAAAAACCTATCAAGCCATTGAACTGCTATTAGAACATTTGGCGGCTGATTCAAAACGTAAGCTCATTTACACGACTAATCTTAGAGTAAACGTAACAGAAGCATACGAACAACTTATCCAGCGAGTTTGCTCAAGTGATCAGTTTAGTTCTACTCAAAAAAAGAAGTTTCTCAAGAATATAATTCACATTCCCTCTCAAGAAACATCTATCAAACTGCTTAGTGAAGATGACTGGCAGGTTCTTCTCAGTGAACTAAATGGGATTCATTACAGAAAGATTAGCACTTTAAGGGACAGCATAAAAATCTTCAGTCAGGCGGCACAATCTTTAAGCAACCATCAATTAAACGATGAGCTTAGTGAGCGCTACAGTAAACTATTCAGAGTAGTTCAAACGGTTTTTAAAGATAAGCTCAACAAAAAAGAACTAACGGATGTTTCGGCAGTAACAAAGGTTCTTGAAAAGCTATTCCCTGCAAGTCGCATAGATGAAGAATCCACGCAAGTCCTATTCATGACCACCGCTAAACTACTTTATCCGTGGCATGCGCTGAACAAAAACCATCGAATCAGTGATGTATTGAAGAATTCATTAATAATACTCGATGAATTTGACCGTCAACAATCAGAGTTTCTTAATCACCTGCTCAAGGGCGCGAGAGACTTTGATGTAATTTCTTTAGTTAGGCGACTTTACTCTAGCTTTCAAAGTTATGAAGTTAAGGGCGATGATGAATTTGAAGGTGTTGAAAGTAGTTTTGCCAAGTTTCGAGCGCAACTTGAGGACTTTAACTCCGGGTGGAGTGCCAACCTTCGCCCGTATATTAATGACGAAACTATTCAAGCTGGTGTTGAAAACCAAAACAGAGTATTCACTATGCTTTCAGACAGGATGTCTTTGCATACGATTAACTTCAAACATGACGAGCTGAAGTCAAAAATAAATAGCGTGAAAGGATCACACGAAATAGGTGTTGGTGGCGATAAAAGCTCTATCAGCTATGTCAACAGTGCCAGTCAGATTGTTCGAGCATTCTGCAATGCCATGCTCAGTGCAATAAATACACTGTCAAACAACTTGAGGAGAATAGAAGGAAGTAAGCCGCACTCAACCGAAGATCTCATTGTAAAGGTGCTGAATCACTTTGGCCTCGCTGAATTAAGAGCAGAAGTCGTTTCATTATTGAGTGCTAGATTGAGTTTCCGTGTTCAGAAAGAATATAAGTCTTACAGTTATCACGACAGTGGTTTTGAAATAGCAAAAATCAGTAAGTTTAGTGAATTAGATAACACGGCAACAGCAGCTACTTTTGAGTTGGCTCTGACACCCACTGGCCTACTAGGCAACTGGGTACTGGAAGGAGCAAAAATATTGGGGATTAGCGCGACAGCCACAAGCCCAACTGCAATTCATAACTTTGATCTACTTTATCTATCCAATTTACTGGGGGACAAATTTAAGCGCCTGAGTACGCAACAGAAGCAAGGTATCCAACGAGAATATTTATCAAAACGGCGCTACAAAGACTTAAACATCAATATAGATGTGCAAGCCGTATCTGAGCATGATCTCGGAGGAGGGGTTGAGCAGCTTTATAGGGAGTTTCTAGGCCATAGCATTGATGACCTCATGTTGGAAAACAGGCTTGCTAAGCTTTTAGATGTTTCTCCCAAATCCATCACTTTTGCTAAAAGTAGAGTTAACAAGTTAATTGCAGCTATCAAGCGGTTCTCGGTACATTCGACCAACCGATACTTATTCTGCATGCTCAACAATAGTTACAAGGGGCAAGAGTTCTCTAGATTCATGGAGTTTGTTGGGAGGAAGTTTGGTGTAACCATATTTGAGAATATCAATGCAGCTTCTTTTAGAAACGACCAATTTAGTGCTGTACTTCAGTTGCTTGAAGGGACTAATGAAAAAGTAGCGGTCATTACCAACTACCAAGCTACTGGAGCTGGCTTATCACCATCTTATCAGGTTAGAAATACCGAAGATTTCATTTATATAGGGCCTGTAGGGCAACCCCCACTCCAAAATAAAACCGATATCGATTCGATATACATTGAGCAACCCAAAAGCCTTATAGGCAGCTTTATCTATGAAGAACAAGTGCAAGAGGAAAGGGGCTACTCTATCAAGAAAAATATCCATGATGCTCTTATGCTGCATGAAAAAGAAGTGCTTGTCGCAAATGACGTAAAACCCATTTTGAGTAAGTTTATTGCGACCAATTTGAAAGGGATGTCAGTGAGTTCGTTGATTGGTCTATACAAAGATACTGATGACTATCGATACGCTGTATTCAGGTATATCGAACAAGCGTTGGGGCGGATGTGTAGGACTGAATTGAAGCAGAAGAAAATAAGTATAATGTTCGATGGCGAGTACGACTTTGTACAAACACTTGCTTCAGATAATCGTGACTTATCATTTCTTTCTGTGGAATATTCATCGCTGATTACAAAGATAAAGCATGAGTACAAATTTGAAGCGAGACAAAAGCTTACACATTCTTATTCTGCTAAGGCAAGCCGCAACCACTCACATATCCAAAGACTCATTACCAGTGTGTATCGTCACCAAAATAGTGATGCAGTTGGCCAGTACTCTCGATTAAGAAAATGTGTTTTACAACAGCCTACTTCGTTGGAGTTACCGACAGGAGAAACAAATCGATATTACATAAAAACAAATACCCTAGGCAGCTATCGATACCACATAGACCAGAAAGGTGAAAATGGAGTCACACAGGTTTTCATTAATTCGGATGATTATGCCAATCAACAAGAGGTATCGGCCTTATCGGCGAAATTAGATAAGCTGATGCTTAACGCAATCGTCAAGAAGCACTTTGAGCAGAATGGGTTTGCAACAACTTTTGGCAAACACGAATACCTTCTTGCGCCTGCGATGTTTGATATTTATATGGGGGCAATCGGAGAAGAAACTGCTTTTGCGATCCTTAACGACTTCGGTTATGAAGTCAAAGATATGCCGGACGGAACCGTTGAATGGTTTGATGGCTATATCAGCATCGGGGATAGAGTCTTACTCATCGATATCAAACATTGGGATGTCGAGAAGTCTTGTTTGCAACGCGATGACACGTTTGAAAAATGCAAAACTAAACTGCAAAACCTAAAAGAGAACCTACCTGATGTTTTTCAGGGAAAAATGTTGCAGGCATTGTATATCAACATTTCATACGACGAAGGAAGCACAATTACGGGGTCGAGCTTCACTGAGGAAAGCAGTTTACTTGTTGAATCAGCCAACCTTTTAGAGGCTGATGTAATCGATGTTCCGGGTGTGATCGATATCAACACAGGGCAATCTAATGTTCCTCCTCTTGAGCAGCTCCTCAATTTATTGGAATTAGTAAAAGGACTTAGTCGATGAGTAAAAGTTTTACGACACTAGTTGAAGTAGATATTAATCGAGCGGAATTGGCTCAATTGTTCGACATCTATCAAGTGAGTTTTAGCACTGAAGAGAAGCAACTAAGCTGGGGGAAAAGGCTTGCAAATTTTGACAAGCATAGTTCACCTCTAGGGTTAATTTATCACAGTGGCAAGTATTGGATAATACTGCACAAAGAAACTGATGCACCGAAAAAGCTCCCCGATATTGGATTTGTACAATCAACATTTTTTGATTGTGATGACCTTTTAATCACACGTTTGCTTACAAGGGCTTTAGGTAAATTGTCTGGAGAGAATTTTTTTTCTGGGCTAGGTGAAACCTATTTTTATCTGGAGGCGGACACGTTCAAAAAGGAAATACTTCATAAATGTGTGAGCATTGATATTAAGGAAAGCCTCCGTTTCAACTCGATGTTTGTTGAATTAAAAGGGACTGTGTTTTGTCCTACCGGTCTCGTATTCAAGTCACAGGCGTTTATAGAACAGTCTCCAAAATTCTCATTCGATATGACAACTGGAATGCTAAACAGGGATAAAAATGGCCCGTTTATCATTCATAGTCCGGGAAAGGGAAAGTATACGAGTAACGCAGTCGATATTTCAGGACAAAAGCCGATTTCTCTGAGGAAGTCGAGAACAGGGGCTTTGCATCATTATATTGAGCTTATGAACAAAGTCTTCAGTGGTGCGTTTGAAATTAGTTTGAAACAGGTTAGAGCAGACTGGCGTCAACACTACGGCAATGCTGAGATAAAAGCTGTTTACAACAAAATTTATGATGTTATTAATGACGCAGGAGGCATTCAGCTCTTTAATGCGTCGCTCTCATCTGAAGCATTTTCAAAGCTTCAAAGTGAGGAATGGCCTGTTAAGGTTAGCTTTGTTGAATCTATAAATGACGATAAAGCAGCCCCAACGCTCATCGTTTTAGACAGTAAGGAAGAGTACGAAGAAGCAGGGCTAGAAGACAAAAAAAAGGCTTTCTATGATTCGAAACGTATCGTTCAAAGCGTATACAACAAGACAATTGTCTCGAAAGATAGTAAAGCTTTGAAAGTACTCATTGATACTTGGGTCAAGGAGCTGGCAATAAAGTTAGAATGCCTTAAGCGCAGATTTTTGATCCAAGAGTTTAAAGATAATTATTGGTTTGTTTCAGTTGAGCAAAGATATAAATCCGACCCAGTTATCTACCACATCCTTAAGTGTAATGATGGTGAGTTCACCTATGAATCAGGTGATGAATATTACTTTGACGATTTGGGAATAGAACTGCCTGAAAAACAGAGGTATTTTGAAAGTATCAATTACGTCATTGATATGAGTTCAAGCGAGCCTCAGGTATGTTCGATTGTTCACGAAGGGATTGCTGCTGTCCCAGATGGGAAAGTGCTTTTTGAGATATTAAATCGGTTAGAGATGGGTAGCGTTGAAGGTATCACGCGACAATATGTCGATAAGTTTTTATCAGCGCATAGTATGTCTGATGACCTATTGTATTCGCGTCTAAAGTCTCTATTGGAGAAGTACCCTCATAAGCAGGAGTTTTATAAAGACGAATTAAAAAACGAGGGGGTTCAATATCGCTCCAACGCCGAAAAGCGCTTCTTTGATGGATACTTTGACGAAACGGGTATCTTGTTAAATTACTCTTTGAAGGGGCAGCATAACGAGTATTTGGAGTCGCAAACGGGTCACTTTTATGATGCCGAACACTCCGCCTATTTTGTGGGCATACCAAAGGGCGGTTTCAAGTTTAGTCGTGGTCAGTTTAATCATATTCGCTTTTTGGATGGACCTGATTACCTAAAGCAAAAATGCGTAGAGCTAACGGCTACTTATTACGTTAGGAATAAATCTTCAACAGTCTTGCCATTTCCTTTTAAAAACTTAAACGAAGTGATCAAAAATACATTTTAATTTTTCGTTAAACCTTTCCTGTAACCTCAGGGGATAGTGCTTTTGGATAGAATAGAAAAAAATATATACCCGTTCGTAATATTGGGCTTAACATCTGGTTATGTCGCCGTATACAAAGAAAAATTGCAGTCTCTAGAATGGTTACAATCCATTCTTTCCATCATGGCAATTCAGCCCAACTGGGGTGCTCTTTCTTTAGATTTATTTTCAGAGCATGTCGCTCCAACAACCCTCTCAGTCGTTATAGTATTTCTTACCTTATTCGTGATACTGCATCGAATATTTTTTGGGGAGGTTAGTGAGCTAACTTCATGGTTTGGCAAAAAGGTAATTATACCTTTCGAGAACTTTGGGGTTCTGATTTCTATCGCAATGCTTGGGCTAATCTTAGGCCTTGCAATAGCTGCGTTAACTACATATCACCTTACATATGCAGTCACGTTTTTATTGTTATCGTTGTTTCCATTGGCGATACTCCTTTTGATTAAATGTACTCTAGGTTTCTGTCGAAATTCAGAGTTAAGATTTGTTTGGCGGGATGATGAAAAAAAGCACAAGTGGAAATCTCGAATTCAAGGGGTACTTGTGTTGGCTATAATGGTTTTGATTATGATAGGGCAACGATATGTGTTCATGTTTCTAGAATATTTAAAGGGCTTTGTGCTAGACCTAATATTTTAATAGATGATGAAAACTCCCCCTTTTCATGAACATCATGTGTGCACCCTAAGCCCTTTAATAATAAGGGCTGCAAGGAAGTACCCAACTAGGTTTGTCTTAATCAAAGGAAACCTATGTGCAAGAATGCCTGAAGTTTCCAACTAGGTTTGCTCAACCCCTTATCGTAAGTTATTGAAAAATATAGGGGCCGAGTTTCTAACTAGAATTGTTGTGATCAGGTCTTGGTTTGGCAGCTTAGCTGTTAAAGGTTGATTGATTTGGAAGGCGAACCTAGTGGTTCGCCTTTTAGTTGCTTTATTTCGCTAGGCCTAGTCTTATTACAACTTAAGGGATGGATTCGTAGCATGTCAAAGAATGATCAAATACTGATTGATCAAATCATCAAACAAGAGCATAAGAATTACGCTGATTACAAGACCGAAGATAGTTTCTTTGAATTTTATAGCTCTTCTCAGCTTTTAAGGAATTATGATCTTAGCTATGATGAAATTGAGGATGGTATTTGCGGTTCATCTCTTGATGGTGGCGCTGATTCTATATATTTATTTGTTAACGGTGATTTAATAAATGAAGATAGCGAAATAGAAGATAATTATAAAAGAAATGCAGTTATCGAACTAGTTATCATACAAAGTAAGAATGAGAAATCATTTCGAGAAGATGTGATTTTGAAACTCGTTAAGTTAAGCAAGAACCTACTAGACCTAGAATTTAAAGCTGAAAGTTTTAAAGGGCGTTACAACGACGTGGTATTGTCAAAATTTCAGAATTTTAAGGAAACTTATCTTCAACTAATAACAAAAAAACCTAAGCTAAGAGTTAAGTATTTTTATGCTTCAAAAGGTGTCGATGTTCACCCAAATGTCCAAGCGCAGATAGATGAGTTGAAATCTGATGTTTCCGAAATCTTAACTGAATCAGAAGTAACATTCGAAACAGTTGGTGCGACTGAGTTATTAGAAATATATCGCAAAAAAGAAAATGAGGTGTTTAGTCTTAAGTTAGCAGAAACCCCTCTATCATCTCAGGGGAAAGTATTTATATCATTGGTAAGGCTGAGTGACTTTAATAGATTTATTACAGATAGTGAAGGAAATATTATTCGCAATATATTTGAAGCTAATTTTCGAGATTACCAAGGAAAAAGTAATGTCAATTTAGACATTAAGTCGACTTTAGAAACTAAAGATTCAAAGGAAGACTTTTGGTGGTTGAATAATGGAGTAACTATACTGGCCGATGACGTTTCAGCACCTGGTGGAAAGGAATTAATTATCCATAATCCAGAGATCGTGAACGGCTTACAAACTTCTACAGAATTATACAGATTTTTTGCCAGTGAAAAATCTCATGATGACAATAGAAGTCTACTGGTTCGTGTGATTGTTCCTGAAAATGAAGAGAGTAGGGATAAGATTATTAGGGCAACCAACAGCCAGACACCAATACCTAAAGCGTCTTTAAGAGCTACAGACGCGATTCATCGTGATATAGAAGACTATTTTAAGCCCAGGGGGCTATTTTATGATAGGCGAAAGAACTTCTATAAAAACGATGGTAAAAAGCCTGGTGATATAGTCAGTCTTCCGTTTTTAGCTCAGTGTGTAATGGCAATCACTATGCAAAAACCCGACTTTGCTCGTGCTAGACCCTCAACTCTTTTAGAGGATAATTCTTCGTATGAAAAGTTGTATAATAAAACCAACGATGTAAAAGCATATTACATTGCTGCGCTCCTGGGTAAAAAGATTGAGAGTTTTTTAAGGTCTAAAGACGATTTAACTACATCTGATAAAAATAATATAAAGTTCTACATAGCTTATGCAGTTGCATCTGAGTTAACTGACAATAAATATCCAGGATTTAGAGCACTTTCAAATATTGAGCCGAAAGACATAACTCAAGAATCAATTCAAGATTCGTTTAGAAAGGTATTAGATTTGTACAATTCTATGGGTGGTGGCGATAAATTAGCAAAAGGTCAAGAAATGATAGCGAAATTGAAAGCATTGTTTCCTGAAAAAAAACATTGAATATAAAATTTATTAAATGGGAACTATGTCGACAGGTTTTTAAAGTTATGTTTTTTAGATTATCAAGACTTTCGGAATAGGAAATGACTTCAGTAAGAAACACAAGAACCAACACTTATCAGATTACTATTGATATGAATTCTGACTCATCACATTTACTGTTGGAAAAGGAAAAGTTCCTTATCCTCAATCTCGGTCGTACTTTGATGAGCTTACAATCAGAGAAAACAAAACAGAGATCGTTGCTAAACGTTCTAGTATCATCGATTTGAAAGGGATTTTTCTTAATCACCAAAGTGCACTGTATCGTCAAATAACAAAGGCTCTTGTGTATTATTACTGCGCCACCCAAATGCCATGGCAGATTGAAAGTATAAAAGTACAGAGATTTGGTAAAAAAGTTAGCTGAAAAAATTCTGCGGAAAAGTGATATTCGTCAGGCTGTCAGCGCTAGTGCAGACTTGTCTGTGCTGAAAATGATAGATTTAGAGGCTCTTAAACTGGTTTTCTCTGAAGGAGAAAAAGCACACGGGTATCTTTTCAGCATAACGTATCTTATCAAATCCCTTTACGCTGGCAGTAAAAATGCAACTTTCGAAAATAAATGGAAGGCTTTTAATGCCATATAAGGCGATTGGTAGTTCTACGACAGACTTTTCATGTCATAAATTCATCAAAAAGGACTTAATCGAAAATTCGGCCTACTACTCACTTATTCTAAACAGAGTTTCTAAGATTTTAGTATCCGAAATTCGGGAAAATACTAGATGGATTAAATTCAGTCAAAATAACTTCTCGACAATCAAAAAGACTGACGCTTTTAGAGATTTTGTACTGCGGAATGAGGATCATCGTCTTGTTAAGATTGCTAGCGACACGCTCGGGGTTCGCGAATCTAATCTCAAAGAAAAAGGCTATTTTGGAGATGTCATTGAACATTTGAAAAGGCACGAAAGAACGGTAAATGATCCACACCTGGCAGTGACGTTATGCATTAAATATGCTTATTTTGCTCGCAATAAACTCATACACGCTGAAAATATTGAATCTGGCTTCAGGCTGGCTCCATTAAACAAAGAAGAAAATGAATTAACTTGGCTATCGGGTATGTTGGTTCTTCTAATCATAGATTTAATTAATAACTGTAATCGTTTGTAACATAAGTATAGTCGTGGCCACGCACTTCTGGTCTTAATTCGGAACTTCACAGATCATTCTAATGATTGTTTTAGTTACGTTTAAGAGTTTTTGTAATACAGTGAACCGATCCCCATCCAATCGCTAAATCCTCTAATCCATCCATTTGATGAACACAATAGCCTAGGTTTTCCCATGCTAACCTAGCCGCATCATCGAGCAGTTTTCGTTTAACTGTGTCGCCTTCATAACTTTCAACATTATTGCTTTCTAAATATTCAGTTACATCTTGCGAGAATGATGGAAGATATACATTTGATACTTCGCCATAGTTTTCAACAAGTGCGTTATTAAATGATAAATAATAAAAGCGCTCTTTGTTACCACTAAACTTAATTCTTGTAGGGAGGAGCGGCATACGCACAACTTCAAAATACAGAGCCATTTGGTCAGCGCATTCGTCAAAGTAAAAATCAAAATCCGTTGCTTTGGAGTGTTCGCCTATTGCTTCTCGTGCAAGCTTAGGGCTACCAACGACGACAATATCTTTCCCGTTAATGCTTTTTTTACCCGTGGGTGTTATATACATATCTATGTGGAAAATAGGCTGAAAGTGACCGCCACCTAAATAAATTCTATGCCCATCTTGAATCGGCTCTCTTCTCCCAACAGCTATTATTTCTTTTCCAAATGTCGCTTCAAATGCCGAGAGAACTTTTTCTTCAGTCTCAAGGTGCGCACGCCCTAGGTTTTCTACAATATAATCCATACCGATTAGTATGTAATCGCCAACCTCTAGAATATTCCCACCCTGAAAGTATAAATAGGACTGCATTGTGTTTTTGTCTGTTTGCGCTGAGACATCGTCTGCAATGGTTGGATCAGCATAGCGTGGAAAATGAACGCCTTCACACAGTATTGCCTCTCCATTTTCCCCTTCCATAGCCACATACGCATCTTGTGCCCATATGGAATATCCAAACGTTGATATGCTAATACTGAAATTTTTTTGTGGAATACTTAAATCAGAGAGCCATGTTTCTACATTTTGTATTTGACTAGGGTCACATAGCATAGTAAACATGCGGTCACTGTCAGAACCCCATAAAAGGCTAATTAAATGTGTTAAGTGCCGCCCATCCATAGGATCTACTGCCCTATCGTACGCTGGGTCAACTGGAGGCACAGTTAATAGGATATCTGCTATTTTACCATGTTCATCACTTACAAGTTGAGAACTTGTAGTTAAGCACAAATAATCTCCGATGCTTTTGGTATTTCTTATTGATGATGTAGTTGAGAACAATTCATTAAGGTTTAAATCAGAGGTCACTCTATCGAATGGACTCGTTAACGACTTAGTTAGGAGTAACTCGGCACTTTTCTTTTTCAATTCAAGCTGCTGCGTTGCTTGTTTCGCTGTAAGTGTAACGTGTTCTGGCTTTCTAAGCGGTACGATTCTCATATTGCCCCCTTTTTTGACATGTACCTAGTTAAAAGAAAAAACTTACAGCATACGAATATCGGCTAACTATTATGTAGTTCGCAGGTCGTTAACAAAGTTTGTTTTCAGCCTATATTTAGTTGATGGGCTATTTGGACTAGCATGATTATCTACTTTATTTACAAATTGTTTTTGCTGAGTGACTGTATATTGAATTGCACATCATTTGATAGTAACGAGTGCTCAAATCTGTCAAGACGTGACCTGCTAATAGATGCTTCTAGTAGTTCAGAAGCCAAGTGTGCATTTTGAGTTTGCAATGACATGATTACTCTGACATACGGTATCATAGGAGCCGGAATATTGTCTGGAACTCCATCACCATTTAGGTCTGGCCAACCACCAACTATTTGGGGAACAAACTTACCGCTTATTCCGCCTGAAGGGTTGAGTGGTGCGATGAATACATCATCAGATTCAGGAACTGAAATGTTTAATGTTTCGGCGTCTGGTACTGAATTAATTTGCTCAAGCATATCTTCCAAGGATGCCTTAAAAGATTGTATGTCTTCTTTAGACTTCAGAGTCATCAAAGTACTCATGTTAATTCCTTATCTTAATCAATTGAAAATGTTTGACCGATAAACAAACCTAAATTAAGGCCTGAGAGATCTGACCAAGCAAGCTTCACTCCACCATTCAATTTAAATGGTGCTCCAAAGAAATAATATGGGAGTTCGGCACTCCAAGATTCTTTTTCAAAATCATATTTGGCTTCAAACTTAATGGCTTTTGTACCTGTGCCGCCAAAAGTTTTTTTATAGGTAAGTGATGCATAGCGAGTATATTCTTTGGATGGATCACCAAAAACACCTTGAATACATTTCGTTGAAAGTTCATGACAATAAATACCAGGCTCTGAATCTTCATGTTTTGATTCTACTTTGTAATCAATACGCCAAGTGTAGTCGTATAAGCGTTTTTGACCAAAATGAAAGCCAGCATTCCAAGCATATCTATCTGAGTCTGTAGTTGTAGTTGCATCGACAGACTCGTAATAGGTGAACTTTTTATATCCTCCTGTAGCGCTTAGACCATAAAACCACGTAGGTTCGGTTAAATGCCTAAGTGCCATAATTATCTCCGTACCCTTTTCAGGGTGTTTCGTCAGAGAATCTCGAATAGCAATTAGGTCACAAGCACCATCACCTCCCAACTCTAAGTCTTTCCTTAGCGTCGTACATGCCTCATGTATTTCCCTACCACTGATTTTGTCACGAAACTTAGGCATCGATAAAAAGGTGGCCTCCAATGTCATTGAGGTGTAGTCCTTTAGACCACTTTCGACAGTAAATAGTGAGGTGTCACCACCTTTGTTAATTGGAGCATTTAATGCAAAGGAGAATACTTTGTCTTCAAGTGCTTTTGAAAGTTTTAGAGTTGCTGAACTTTCGCCACTTATTGTTTCGATTGCCGCATTAGATACACCGATGGCGGTTTTGTCGTTTGGATCGGCAATCAATTGACCAGCTTCATCTGCAAATAGCGCTGATGCATCTGCATATGTGTAAATGGGTGTCGCGAGCAAAAGTAGTCCAATGTAAACGTGTTTCATGTTGTTCTCCCTATGCAACAAATTCGTCAACAATCATTACAGACAAATCATTTTGAGACACTTTATTTTTCACTGGAGTGTTGGCAGCAGATGCATTGTAGATGTCTACCTGTAGGACCGTCTCAGCACTCTTGCCTCTTGCCGCGCACGTATAAAAATACTTTACATCATCTTCCAGATAGAATGTGAACGGGTTAGTAGTACCGACAGCTTTAGTACCATCAGGTTTATGAACCTCCAGTCGATACCCCAATAGATTACCAGAAACTAGAAATGTAACAGCTTTTTGCATTATTACTTCCTTGTAAATGAATATGTGTAAATAATAGATGCAGTATATTTATTGTGCAATTTTTTTTGGATTTCATTTTCAAATCAATTTAAAAAAGAGGAGCAATTAGATAATGACTGATATTGAACCCAACTATATTTGTTTCCCCATGTGAACTAGATTGCCAACTTAAATTCGTACATGGTCGAGCATTTCAAACATGATGTCCTGTTTTTATCCATCAGCCTAAAAATTTCTATTTTAAGAAAATTGCTCATACCTCACAGTCCGTTATACGTCGTGAGTCCAATTGATGTCTGTAAAACATTGGTTAAATCTCTAAGCCGGTGTTTCATAGTCTAGTGTCTTTCTTGGTCTTCCGTTTATTTGTTTTGCGACGCTAGTGAGCTTTTGTTGACTCTGAACTGATAAGTCGATGCTTTTGGGGAAACACTGTCTTAACAGTCTATTGGTATTTTCGTTCAAACCACATTTCTAAGGTGGATGGGGAGCCCCTAATGTCAGTTACCAACGTGAACTTCCTTTGCTCTTTTATTTCCCTCCATTTAGCCCACGTAAGTGATTTATATAATTCACTTCGCAGGTTATGGGCTTGTTTAATCAGCGAATTAATAAAAGTAGATGACGTACTACCCTCCACGCTAGAAAGCATCACATAGGGAGAGCGACGTTCAACGTGTGTAGCAATATAACAATGTCTTGAACCGCATTTGAGACCTCCTTCCCAAAGGCCTGGGACAGATATATCTTCAATGGTTGCTTGGTACTCAATTATTTATTAGCCATCTGGGATTTTACCTAGGCCCCGTATTTTTAGTGTTCAGGTACGTGACATAAAAACGGCTCTTTTTAGCTTAACTGTTATCAGTTTGCATAAAGTTAAGTGAATGATTAAATTATTTTTTTGGATTTTAAACTTCATCCCAAGCAGGCTGTTCGACTTTGACTGCACGATAGCACTTCCATCCGCCATTTCTATTTATCTCTCGGTAGATTGTTGATGGTGCTCTAGACAAACTCCTAGCAATTTTTCGAATGAATTGATTGCTGAAGCATGATCGAAGAGTGATAGCAGTCAAACATTCTGGTGATATTATGGCACGACTAGCACTTTTTATAATTGACCCAAATAAGTGCTTTTTGAGGAAGTGCATAGTAGATGTGTTTTCTTTGTTTCATGGCAACGTTCCTCATTAAATAAGGATAGCGTTGTATTCTCCAATTTAACTCATGGCACGTTACAGCCGTAGGCCGGTGAATATTTTATGGGCGTCAAACGACACAAAAAGATCTAGGACAGATCAACGATTCTCACCCTATAAACTATTCCTTAACACCCCGAATATTCCCATCCATCACTAGCGCCTCAACCAGCCCGTTCTTTTCATCCATCTCAAACCGAACACTACTCCCATTCTTCGCAAAAAATAGTCCATCACCCTCATGAAAATATTCTTCATTTTCAACATAGGGTAAAGCATTAAGCACAAAACCATTGGCTGTTTTTTCTAGCACCACATCAACGTTAACTGGCTTGGTCACCACGTAGGTTCCAATGTATTTACTTAGCTCTTTTTGGCTTATGGGTACTAACTTCCTAACTTCAGCTTCCGAGTAACCTACGTCTAACGCTTCTTTTAAACGTATCTCTAGCTCGCTTATTAACTGCATACCGTTGTTGCCGTTCGTCATAATGGCGTAGCCGTTGCCCGTATCTAGTTCAAGGTATAGCTGCGACATGAAGCCAGCATCTGCGCCACCGTGACCAAAGCCCAGAATTTCGCCTTTGTTATCCATGTTGATAAAAAAGCCGATACCAATATTAGGCGGCTCAATACTCGGCGTATTGTTGGTTAACATCTCCTGCGCGCTGGCTTGCGATATCCAGTCGGTTTTCTGCCCTAAATACGCGCTGCGTACGCCGCTTGCCAATTTCAACATGTCTGATGGCGTGCTCCACATGCCTGCCGCTGCTAATGTGGCGTAGGTATGGGCGCCACCCTTAATTGGCGCACCGTCACCATCATACGGCGTAGCCATATTATTTGATAAGTTGGTAGATATGGGCTGGTCGAAGCCAGAACGTGTCATGCCTAAAGGTTTAAACAAAAGCCGTTGCGACATGGTTGGCAGGGGCTCGTTAGCTTCGTCTTGCAAGGTAAGTTGAGCAAGCGTTGTGCCGCCACCTGAATAACGCATTTGCGTGCCAGGTTGAATATCAACAACAACGGCATCGGTATTGGCGGGAAATGCACCTTCTAGCACCTGCTGCAAAGTAGGTACTGGTTCGCCAGCTGCGTAACCAGGAAATCCATGTACTGTGGTACCTGCCGTGTGGCTTAATAATCTGCGTAAAGAGACAACGTCTTGCCCAGTCCATTCATGTTCAGGCAACTGCCAGCTGGTGAGTAAGGCATTAACATCTGCATCTAAATCTAGCGGGTTATCTTCGCGATATTTCATCAAAACGGTTGCAAATGCGGGTTTAGAAATACTGCCTGCTTGGAACACCGTGTTTTCATCAATAGCCAATTCAGAAGTCAAATCTTTAACGCCGCTTTGCATGGTCCAAGCTAGTCGCCCATTTCTCATAAACGCGACAGATACCCCAGGCACATCATAATGCGCTTGTCTTTGCTCCAGAGATTGGTAATCAACCTCTTGCCCTTCAATTCGAATGCGTTCAGTAAGCCCTGTTTTTAAAAGGTTGGCTTCTTTTGATTCTGCGGCAGCAGAGGGAGAGGCGGGCAGGGTTTCAGGCTCTGTACAGCCCAATAACGAAGCTAAACAAAGCGAAAGTGTTAAAGAGGAGAAGAGCTTGATTGATGTCATTATGTGTATTCCATTACGAGTGAACATACCAGAGTACGTTCCTACTATTATTCGGTCAATGCTGACGATTTTCTAGTTCAGGCACTTGATAGCTAGTCGCCTGCACCTTCCGCAATCTTCTTTCGCAAGTTAGCCAACCGCGTTTTATAAGCACCATTCTCAACGTTTTCTTCATAGCTCATTGCTAGCGCTTTTTCTCTCATTTCAAGCGCCATGCCTAATTCGCCGTTAGCTTCATAGCCGTCTGCTAGGCTGTCGTAGGCATCAGATTTGTTAGGGAAGCGAGCTATATTTTTCTTAAAAATCGCAATGGCAGAGTCAAAGTCTTGTTTGTTTAGCGCCGCATAACCCGCGTGGTTTACGGCTTTATATTCTGGCTTTGCTTCAAAAGCGTATTTTGCAGAAAGGTCTTTATAGTATTGCTCTACCGCAGGAATGCCTTCTTGTATTATCGCACCTGTTGGGCGTAACGAATTAAGCTGTTTTTGAAGCGCCAAGCTCATACCTGCAAGTGCAGTAGTATTGTGGCTTTCAGATGTATCCAGTTCGGTATCAAAGGTAAACCCTTTTCGTTCGCTGCTATTTAGTAGTTCAACGTAACGTTCGTATGCGCTTAGCATGTTCCCATCTTCGTTACCCATATTTATGTATAGATATTTGTTAAGGTCGCTATCTGACGCATAGAACGCTTTTGCCTCTGGAAATATCACTTCTTCGTGCCACCACAAACTTGGGCTGAATGCGAAGTAAGCTTGAAATAGTTCAGGCCGCTCTTGCAGTGCGTACACGGTAAAAAGGGCGCTTAACGAGTGCCCTGCAAGAATTGCGTAGTTATTGGTGCGATAGTTTGCCTTTATATAGGGCTTTAGTTCTTTTTGTAGAAAGTCTAAAAAGTTGCCGGCACCACCAGATATTCCCCACTGGTTGTAGCTTTCATCATAGGAAGGTGTGAAGTCTCGCGTGCGCTCGGTGTTGGTAATACCGATAACAATCATTTCCTGCGCCATTCCAGACTGATTTAGCAGATCAAGCGTGCCAACGGTATGTGCAAAATTACGCTGACCATCTAGCAAATATAAAACGGGGTAGGTGGTGTCTTTATAGCGGGAATAGTTATTAGGTAAGTGAATAAGTAGTTCTCGCGACTCATTCAAAACTTCTGACGTTATTGTTGTAATTACGGCCTCGCCACGCACTTTGGCGTTCACGTGAAAGCTAAGGCTTAGGGTGAATATGGCGCCGATGAAAACGCAGGCAAGCTTTTGATACATTTGAAATTCCCTTTCCCGCTATCAGGCGCGAGCTTTTTATAATTTGTTTATCCTACGCTGTCATAGTCGCTCTTGCTTGTCAAAAAATAGCCAAATAAATGGCCAGTTAAAAAGAAAAAAGCCGCATTCAGCAACGTGATGCGGCTTTCCGAGCCGGGCTGAATCAAACAGCCTTCTAGAGCAATTACGTAAAAGGGGTTAGCTAGAACGTCCCTCACTCATAGCTGCCTGTTCAAATACCTTAACTCTAGACATATGATCACCTCCTTATCTTCGTTGCTAAAACTAAATAGAAAATAACATAGGCGGGGCTTAAGTAAAGTATGGCTTCATTAAAGAAAGTTTAGGGAAGTACACACTATTCAAAAAAAGGAATAGCAAAACCAAGGCGACAATATAAACCTTACTTATTAAATCTACGTAACTAATGCTAACTGAAACCCTTTGCGCCGCCCGTTGACGTGACATTAAAGCCTCAACGTGTAACCAGTAGTACGCAAATTCTCTAAAAGGTTAGAACGTAGATGCAAACATTAAATACGCACAAAACCAGCATGAGCCGAAAAGCCGCATTATTGGTTACGCTTTTTGCTACCTCATTTTTCACCTTTGCTCAGCCAGGCTCTTCTGAGCAAATTGAAATGACAGGCAGTAATGGCGCGTCTGTTACGGGCAATGTTCAAGCCACCTTCGACAATCCGTGGGCGATGGCTTTTTTGCCTGACGGGCACAGTTTGGTAACGGAAAAAGCCGGTACACTTTGGTTGCTTGATAAAAATCAGCAAAAGCGTTTTGCTGTAAGCAATGTGCCAAGTGTTACTGCACGCGGGCAGGGCGGTTTGGGTGACGTTATTATTCACCCAGACTTTGCGTCGAACAACACCATTTATATTTCGTATATTGAACGGGATGAAAAAGACGATGCATTTAGCGGTGCAGTCATAGAGCGCGCTACGCTTAGTGTTACCGATAGTGGCGCGACATTATCTGATAGAACACTTATTTGGCGTCAATCGCCTAAAGTGACGGGTAACGGTCATTATTCACATCGTATGGCGTTTTCGCCTGACGGCTATTTGTTTATTACTTCTGGCGAGCGCCAGAAATTTACGCCAGCCCAAAACATGGCAATGAATTTGGGTAAAGTTGTGCGCTTGAACGAAGATGGAAGTGTGCCAGAAGATAATCCGTTTTATGGCCAAGGCAGTGTAACCGAACAAATTTGGACATTAGGTCACCGCAACCCTTTAGGCATCGACTTCGATGAGCAAGGTAATTTATGGGTTCACGAAATGGGGCCGCGCCATGGCGACGAACTTAACCTTATCGAAAAAGGTCGCAACTACGGTTATCCCACCGTGTCGCAGGGCGACCATTATTCAGGCGTAAAAATCCCAAATCACGAAGATATCCCTATTTTTAAATCACCTGAATTAGCGTGGGTGCCTGCCATTAGCCCCGCCGGTTTTATCATTTATAAAGGCGATAAGTTTAACAGCTGGAAAGGTAACGGTTTCATCGGTGGTTTGTCTTCAAAGGCACTGGTTCGTGTTGCCTTTAATAAGGACGATAAAGGTAAATGGAAAGTGGAAGAAGCCGAGCGCTATGAGTGGGGTAAGCGAGTGCGTGAAGTCGAGCAAGACAGCATGGGCAATATCTATGTGCTTGAAGATAAGGAAGGCGGGCGTTTGATTAAACTTCTTTCGGTGAATGATTAGTAAAGGAATGAAATCCAGTGTTTAGGTAGCGACTGTTATCTGAACACTCGGTTTTAGCAGTGATTTAAATTTACTTATTCATAAACATTTAATTAAGCGATTTAAACGTGAGCGCATTATTAATTGGCTGTCGATGTGACACCTTTCGGTTCATGCTCACGTATAATGGACGGATACAAACTATAGGAACTCTATGATTCAATTTCCTCAAAACTTTAACTTTGAACGTTGTGAAGACGAACCCATACACATTCCCGAAAGTGTACAAAGTTACGGTTTTCTTATTGCCTTTAGCTACGAGGATTTGAAGATTTCAATTGTAAGTGAAAATTGCGATGTAATTTTTACTCACAATATCATTGGCGAAGATTTTTTAAATATACTCTCGTCAGACACAAACGAGCGCGCCTTTCTTGAAGAGACGTTCGATAGGGTGTCGAAGAGCAAAATAAGGCTGCCCATTAAACTTCATTTGAAAGCATCACTTTTAAATGAAGGTGCGGCCATAGATTATTTAGCCGTTGTTTACGACTCGGGTCATCATTATGTGGTTGAGCTAGAGCCTGCTACAGAATTTAGAGATACCTACAGTGCAGAACAATTTATAAAGCTTTATGCGATGTCTATAGCGCCACGCTTCAAAGAAATGACGTCGTTAGGTGAGATGGCGCAAGAGATGGTGTCAACCATTAGGTATCTCACCAATATGGATAGAGTTGTACTTTATAAATTTAATGAAGGCTATTCGGGAAAGGTTATAGCAGAAGCCAAAGCTGAAGATATGGAGTCTTACCAAGATTTGTATTTCCCCGCCTCAGATATACCAAAGCAGGCCAGGGAGTTGTACAAAACAAACTGGGTAAGGCTAACTCCTGATACTGAGTTGCCCCCAGCTAGGCTAGTGCCTTCTGTGGAGGAGTCGGGACGAGAGCGGTTAGATTTGACTCGTTCGCTTCTGCGTACGTTCTCGCCTATTCACCTGCAATATATTAGAAACCAAGGTTTGCGGGCTTCATTTTCCATTTCGTTAGTCACCGATGGTGAGTTATACGGGCTCATTTCCTGTCATCATCGTGAGGCCTGCTATATTCCTCAAGATGTAAGGCTACAGTGCGAGAATTTAAGTCAATTGTTTAGCTGGCATTTGTTGGCTAAAGAAGAGGAAATTGCGAAACAGAAGAAGTTTGTCACCGATGAAGCTGTTGATGCCATGCTAGACAAAATTGGCCCAGCTAACCCTATTAGTCGCGTGGTTAAAAGCGGCGAACGGGCTTTTTTAGATGCGCTCAATAGTTCAGGGTTTGTTTACTATTCACAGTACGAAACCATTACGCTTGGCTCTACCTTACCGATAGACCTTATTAAAGACATCTTTTCTAAGGCCAGTAGTGAAGGCGGTTTTCCTTACACAAACGATTCACTTTATGATGATTACCCGGAAGCACGAGAGCATGGTATTGCGGGTATTATGATCATTCCACTGTTTGAAAAAAAGCAGTACTTTACCGCTTGGTTTAGAAAAGAAACCCACCGCGTTCAAAGGTGGATTGGCGCTGAAGATGAAAAATCAGAAGAAGCACCAAAATCCGAGCGCCTTAAACCTCGTTCGTCTTTTACTATCCATACTCGAACCATTGAAGGGCGCTCAACAGCTTTCGATAAAACTGACGTTGATACTGCCAATCGACTAAACAGAATGTTTTTGGTATATGCTCTTGATGTGCAAGAGCGTATGCATATAAGCATCCAAGAGCTTGAAAAACAAGATAATTACAGAAATGAATTCCTTGCTACCTTGGCTCATGAATTACGAAACCCATTGGGCCCAATTATGTCGGGGGCAAGCATTTTAGAAACGGTCGATGATGATAAAACGCGTAAAAGAGTAACGGCAATTATTAATCGTCAAGCGGAATACATGTCTAAACTCATCAACGACTTAATGGATGTATCTCGTATTACCCGCGGCAAGGTTAAGCTTGAATTTGAAAGATTGAGCATTCAAGACGTCCTTTCTGATTCCCTTGAAATTGTTGAGCAGCAAGTGAAAGCGAAGAAGCACGATATAACCGTAAATTGTCTTGATGAAGATGTGACCGTTTACGGAGATAAAGCGCGCTTAAGCCAGATTTTCTCTAACATTATTCATAACGCGACTAAGTATACAAAAGAGTCGGGGAAGATTGTTGTAGATATCAGAAAAGACGGAGTAATGATTGTTGTTTCTGTTAAAGATAACGGCATGGGCATCCCTGAAGATAGGCTAAAAGATGTGTTCAACATGTTCACCCAAATTGAAGCGCATTCTACACATACCAAAGGCGGGCTTGGTATTGGGCTAACATTGGTGAGTAAGCTGGTGGCATTACATCATGGCGAAGTATCTGTAATGAGCGAAGGCGTCGGTCAAGGAAGTACTTTTGAAGTTAGGCTACCTATCTCCAAAACAGCTTTTGAGCAGTCTGACAACAAAGAAATGGAATCTGTTGTACCAAATAAAAGTAAAGTGATGTTTGTGGATGACAACGCCGATCTTATCGATGCTTATTGCTTGTTAGCTGAGTCGATGGGGGTTACTGCTTTGGGAATTACCTCTCCGACAGAAGCGGTAGAGAAATTTAAAGCCTTTAAGCCAAACTGTGTATTCCTTGATATCGGCATGCCAGATATTGATGGTTATGAGCTAGTTAAAATGCTTAAAGCCCTACCAGAAGCAGACAGCGTTAAGTTTTACTCTCAAAGCGGGTGGGGGTCAGAAAAATACGTAGAAGACTCTAAATCTGCCGGGTTCGATGAGCATTTTGTGAAGCCCTTATCTAAAGAGACCATTAAATCGGTACTAAGCTAGTGTTGCCCCGCGCAACGGGGGGCAAACAAAGAAAAGTATTCGTAAGTGAATATCCACAGTGAAACACGCTATAATAGCAGGCAAACGTAATTAGGAATAAATATGAAAGTCTGTGGTATAGATTTAAAAGGTAACGAAGCAATTATTAGTTTGGTGTCGCTAGCTGACGGTTTGTTTCATTTGCCCGACTGCCGTACGCGCCGATTAACACTGGCCGATACCAGTGCCAAGGGGCTAAAAAGCTTTCAAAGCACCTTCGCTAAGCTTGTCGAAGATTATAAAATTGATGCTGTAATCATTCGTCAGCGTCAAAGCAAAGGTAAATTTGCAGGAAGTGCAATCGGCTTCAAACTAGAGGCAGCTATCGAATTGATTGATGGGTTAGAGGTTATTGTATTTAGTCCTACAGACATCAAAGAATCGCTACGCAGAAACCCATTAGCTGTGCCGTTCTCTGAAACTGGGTTAAAGCAGTTCCAAGAAACAGCCTTTACCACGGCTTACGCATGGCTTATGAAAAATGAGTATGCGTCGCAAGAGTCTGATCAATAATCAACATAGGTTTGCTGCTTAAACGGACAACTCTCTCGTGCCTGCATTTATCGTGCGGGCTCTACCCCTACTGGTTATGAATTTTCGAGATTGATTTTTAGCTTGAATATGGCAGACTTTGGCTAGACGTAGTTACTATAAGAACAAGGAATGTTAAAAGTCGTTTTCTCTTCCAAGCTGTCACCGCAGCTGAATGTCACTACACTGCTCCTATCTATTTTTTCAATTTTCTTTGTCGTAAGACTCATATTTCTTTTAGATATTGATGAAGACAAGCTATCGATTCCATTGTTTGAGTTTATAAATCTATTCACGAATTTAGAGTTTTTTCAGTTAGCTTTGTTGCCTGAATTTTGGGATTTCAGTGATCTGACGTTTGGTAATTTATTAGCAAATATAGGCACTATGGCAAACGCGTACGCTGCTATTTCGTTATGCATTTTCTGCACGGGGTTATTGATTTTTCACCGCTCTATGATGCGATTACCCGTTCGTTATTGTGGAGTAATGTTTTGTGTCATGGGGTGGACACACCTTTTCGTAGCGAAGCTTGTATTGCTCTCATCGCTGCCGGTATTACTCACCGGCCCCGTTGTAGCGGTTGGTTTAATGTCTGTCCTTTATTTTAGTGTTCCTTGTATTGTCGTTGAAGCAATTTACTTGCTTAGAGGAAGGGGAAGCCAGTGAAAAAACTATTTTTCTTAGCTGTCTTGTTTTCTTCCTCTCCGGTAGAAGCGGTATCAGACGACGTTTTTGAGTATCAACAAGTCGCAGCGAATGCCATTATGCTCGCTATTATATTGGCTATAAATCTACTGTTTTTCTTTTCACTTTTAACGATAGCTGGCTTTTTGAGTAGAAAAAAAGGTGCTGCTTTAAAAGCGGCGGAAACGTCTGCGAATCATGACCCGCTTACTGCACTACTCAATCGAAGGGGTTTTGAAGCTGCGATGGAGAAAAAAGAGGGTGTGGAAGGCTTTCTCCTTATTGTTGATATTGATGACTTTAAGCAAATTAACGATACCTATGGGCACTCTCACGGCGATAAAATTCTTCAGGAAGTTTCTGCGCGCCTTTCAAGTGTAGTTAGAAGTGATGATGTGTTAGCAAGATTGGGAGGAGAAGAGTTCGTTATATTTATATGTTCTGAAGATAAGGTAGAAGAGTTGGCCGATAGGTTAGTTAAAAGCGTAGCAAGCAAACTTTTTTGTTTAAATAATGATATTAACATTCAGGTCACCATAAGCGTCGGCGCCGCACAACTTAACGACTTTTATGCACACTATGAGGCTGCGTATGAAAAAGCGGACATGTCTCTTTATCAAGCTAAAAAACAGGGAAAAAATCAGTTTGCTATTTCGCTGTCTCAATCTCTATAAGCGCGGGTATAAGCTAAACAGTCAAAAGGCAATGGAAGAAATACGCCCATTCCGGTTGATTATTTACCCCATCATCCCCTTAACTTTTTCACTCAATTCCAACAAAGCTTCGTGAAAAGCTTTTAACTGGTCATCGAATCTGTCAGTTGTTTTATGCTCGTTGCGCTTTATGGTTATCTCTATCGTGCTTGCTAATTCTGCAAGCGGAAATGCGCCGATATATCGAAGCGCCGTTGTGAATATATGCGCTATCTTTGCGATGGCAGGATAGTCATGGGTATCTATAGCTTGTTTGAGCGCGCTAAGCTCACCTTCTAAAGCCACAAAATCGTTAAGCAAGTCGTTATAAAGCGTTTCATCACCAAGTAAGGTTTCTAGGGCTTTTGATTTGTCTATTAACGTAAGTGAACCAGTCGCTATAAGCTTGTCGTTAGTTACTTCTGAGGTGGCCGAAGACTGCCTTTTATCCAATACCTCAACAAGTACATCAAAAAAGCGATTAGGGTCGACAGGTTTATTGATATGACCATCCATGCCAGCCGCTAAGCTTTTATCAATGTCTTGTTGCATGGCATGAGCGGTTGTGGCGATGATAGGTAAAGTTAACTTCAGCTCTTCTCTGATGTGTTTGGCAGCAGTTAATCCATCCATTACTGGCATTTGGATATCCATCAATACTACGTCGAATGCGCTGTCTTTACGCAGTATGCTTATTGCTTCCAAACCATTATTGGCCACTTCAATAGTGGCATGGGTGTCGTTTAACAGCCCAAGGGTTACTTTTTGGTTTAATGCATTGTCTTCTGCAAAAAGAATGCGAGTGCCTTTTAAGTTAGGCACTGTTGGTTTGTCTTTAGGCAAGGCTTTAGTTTTTACGTTAAGACATAGCTCTTGCAGTTTATCTACCAACTCACTGGTGCTAAATGGTTTCTTAATAAAGTTGCGAATGCCTAGTTGGTTAGCTTGCTCTCGCATGCGTGGCGATTCAAACGCATAAAGCATAATTACTTTTGGCTGCCTAATTGAAAACTCTTGATTCATAATGGCCGTTACTTCAAGACCATCAATATCAGGCATACTCCAATCTAAAATAAGCACGTCATAGGGCGTAGATGTCGCTAATGCTGAGCGCATTTTAACAACCGCGTCTTTGCCTCCAGTGGCAATGTCAGCTTGAATGTTAGCCATAGAAAGGGCTTCTGAAATAGCATCTCGCGATGCTTCAATATCGTCAGCTATAAGTACCTTCAGCGCAGAAAGCTGTGTAGAAGGGGATATAATCTGCTGAGATGCGTCCTGCTGTACTTTCACCGTAAAGTGGAAAATAGACCCTTTTCCTAACTGGCTATCTACCCAAATCTCACCGCCCATTAACGCCGTTAACTGTTTGCAAATTGCTAAACCTAAACCTGTACCACCGTAACGCCTAGAAATTGTTTCATCGCCTTGATTAAATGGTTGGAACAGTAACGCTTGATGCGCGCTACTTAGTCCAACGCCCGAATCCTTCACTTCAAACTCAAGCTGAATGTCTTCTGAGACTTGCTTGCATCGCACGCTCACTGAGATAAGCCCATCCTCGGTGAATTTAAGGGCATTGCTTAATAGGTTGTTAAGCACCTGCTGAATGCGCAGTGGGTCGCCGATTAAGTTAAGCGGCACATCTCGTGAGATATGTTGTATAAGCTCAATATGTTTTTCTTGTGCACGGGCAAGATGCAGCCTAATGGTTTGGTTTACCAGAGCGTCTAAATTGAACTGCGTCGATTCGATATCCAGTTTTCCCGCTTCAATCTTCGAGAAGTCGAGAATGTCGTTAATTATACTTAGCAATGTCTGCGACGCGCCCTCAATTTGTATCAAATTAGTTTGTTGTTCTTTGTCTTCAGCGGCGCGCTGGGATAGCTTAGTAAGACCAATAATTGCGTTTAACGGCGTGCGAATTTCATGGCTCATACGGGCCAAGAAATCAGACTTTGCTTTGGTTGCTTTGCGCAAATCTTGGGTGAGGGTGTCGAGAGTTTTTCGTTGCTGCCGAGCTCTAACTAATAGACCAACTACCAGCCCTAATGAAAGGATCACAAAGCCAATAAAATAGAGTTGCTGAGTATTCTTTTTTTGTTGAATAAGATTGCGCTCTTCTTTTAGTTGGTTGTCTTTCTCTAAAAGCTTGATGGTTTCTTCTTTTTCAGAAATGGCTAAACGCACGCGGTGCAGCGCCATCAGTCTTGACTGCTGCTCGTTAAAGCTTTGCTTAAATACTTGTTGATACTGTTTCGAGTATTCTAGAGCGGCCGCTATATCGCCTTTTTCCTCGTAAAGCGGAATAAGTTTGTTTAAAACATCGATAACCAAAGCTTTGTCATTTTTAATAATGTCTTTTTTAAGCCCGGCTTCAAGTTCGGCAATAGCAAGTTCTACTTCGCCTTGTTGCAGGTAAATGTCTACCAAGTGAAGAAGGTGCGACCCTTCGTTGTACCGGAATCCTACCTGGCGGTCAGCTTCTGCTGCTTGGTTGAGTTTTTTAAGGGCTTCACTCAAACTACCTTGCGCGATGTGAAGCTCGGCCATGGCGCTATGTACAATGCCAATAAAAGGGTAATCAGCTTCGCGAAGCAGGCTTTCCGCTAATAGCAGGCTAACTTTAGCATCTTGGTATTTACCGAGTGCCCGCTGCGCGTACCCTTGGAAAAAGTATGCGGTTCCTTCACCTTCTTTGCTATTAAAACGCTGGGCTGCAGACAAATACTGATGCCCGAACGTAAGCATAAGTTCATAGTCTTTAAGCGACATGTAGACGTTACCCATGGCGCTATAAACCAATAAAACGCGGTCACTTCCGGCTTCGTTGTAGATATCTAAAGCCCGATGCATTGCTTCTAATGCACTGGCATGCTCGCCAGACAAATCTAGGATCAACCCTTCTAGGCGATACGACTCTGCAATGTCTAGCAAGTTTTTTACTGACGTCGCGTATTTACGCGCTTCAAGTAATGCTTCGTAGGCCGAAACATAGTCTTGCTTTAGAATATGAAAGTAGGACTTGATGTTTAAAAAGCGTGCATGCCCATCATCATTAGGGTGAGCTGCAAAAAATGCATTTAATTCTGCGAACGTAGTTTGAACGTTTGGGTCGTTTTCCTGAATGCGTGCTTTAAGTCCGTCAAGTTGAAGAGTGGGAGGTGAAACCTTGTCTTGCGGCTCTTCGAAAGCGCGAGCAGGTAGTGTCATTGATAAGGTAATGACACTAACAATACACAAGGCAATACGTTTCATTTTTCTTTTGCTATTAGTTAGTAGCTAATAACGCGAATGGTTTTACTGGTGTCGTCAAAGCGCTTAGAGAGCTCGCCCCAGTTTTTATCCGCAATAATCTTTACTTCATCGGCAGGTAATCCGTACTTCTTTGCGGTTGCCACAGGGTCGCTTTTGTAAGCTTCCATTAGCTTGCTGTTAGTGTCTAATTCAACCAAGAAATCTTGTATAGATTTTGCCATTTTTTATTATCCTTTTTTAATTTACGGTTGGGTTTCTATAGTTAGTAACTTGTTGTTCTGTTAGCCCTAGCTTCGCTAAGCGGTCTTGTCGGTATGCTGGCATTCCCTTCGATGGGACAACGAGCGTCGACACCAAGGTGGGTTTTGCGAATTCGAGCTCACGAAGCATGACTTTTTCTATTTTTGGTTCGCAAAGAGGAAGCGTCGCTGCTTCATAAATAATAAGTTCGTGATCACTTGGATAATGCTCGGCCAGTATATCTGCCAGCATAGCCAGACCTGATTGGCTGTGATTGGCATCTAGCACGCTTAACGTTGCTTCTCCTGCTAAGCCTATCTGCCAGATAATTTGCGTCATGTGTGGGTCTATGCGGTAGTCGCGGAACAGAAATTGGGTGGCCTCGTATGACTGGCAGCCATAGCGAGAAGGGTCTATGCCCAAATCGGCAATTAAGCAGTCTTCGGCGGAAACGCCAGGCAACATTTGCGCCTCTAAACCTAGCTCTTGTACCCGGCGAATAGCTTCATGTGAAGGCGTGACAAATACGCCTGGGTGACCATAAAAAGCAACGCAAACCTTGTTACCTTCTACCACTGATTGCACAATTCGGTCGGCCATTTGAGAATAGGTGAGGGCGCGAGATTTTCCTTCTTCATAAAGGTCGTCTAGCGAGACGCTATTGGAGTTAAGTTTGGTTACCACATGTTCGCCAATTTTATTCATGATACCCATGAAGACGATGTCGGCATTCTCAATGTGGCTTCTTGCGGCAACGGTCATTTGCCCCGCAACACTGATACCTGTGCCGACCACAATAAGCGATCCCTTTTTAGTGGTGCCCATACTTCCTATACCGTTTTCGACACTGTTGTTTTTCCTACTATAAAATAGAATTAAGGGTATTGCTATATTCACAGGTTGGCTAATGAAGGATAAGTTTTATTAAGTAAACGTTTGATTGCGTTTAGGCTATTATCGAAAAATATCGCTAATAAAAATGTATAAAAAAGGAATAGCGCGTGTTTTCAATTCATGTAGAGCGAACCATAAACAAACCTATCGAAGAGGTTTTTGCCATTTTGAGTGATCATGCTAACTATGCACAGTTTAAAGCTATCGAGCAGTCAAATTTACTGATTAAAGGTAAATATGAAAACAATGGACTGGGGGCGGTACGTGAGATTATTTCAGGGGGCTCGAACCTTCACGAAGAAATCGTTGCTTACGAGCCGCCATATAAACTAGGCTATAAAGTCGTGAAGTCCAAGCCATTACCATACAACCATCAATTAGGTGAGATTACGCTTAAAGACAAAGATGGGAAAACACACGTTACCTGGCGCTCGCAAGGGCACATTACCACTTTTCTTTTGGGAAGCCTTTACTTCGATAAGCAGATTCAGAGCGTAGGAAGCCGTGCTTTTGGCAGTATCTTAAAGCAAATTGACAATATGGCGTAATCAGGCGTTAGGCTTATGAAACAATTTGCTAAACGGGCGATAAACATAGTTCATGCAACCGGCAGACAGTAAGCCAGATAGCTAGCGCAATCTGACCTCTTTTAGCAAAAAGGCGCTAGCTCAATTCAATACTGGCTCGTTATCGACCAGTCAACAGTCAGTCCTGCCAGTCATTGGCATAAAACTGCGTTCACTTCTTGTAAAACATCTGCATACCGGCAGTGTTCCAAGCTACCAAACCCTTTAACTTGTCTTATTTTTAAGCGACTAAACAAAGGCATAGTCATGCCAGTTAGGAAGCGACAATAAATAGAAGGGGTGATTGGGCCTTCAAACTTACCGCTTAAATGCGCTTTTAGCGCTGTCATAGCTTCAGATATCTGCTCTCTATCCGGTATTGGGATTGGTGATGAATAGTTAAGCTTGGCCACTTTACCTTGGCACACACTGCAATGCCCACACGCTTTCGGTGCTTGAGTATCATCAAAATACGCTGACAAGTTGTGGCTTAAGCAAGTGTCTTGTTCGAAAAAGCTGACAAGTGCGGCGATGCGCTCGACTTCTTTACGCTCGTTTTCAGAAAAATAGTGCGCTAGCTTGTTTGCCAAATCGCCGTCTTGCAGTAATTCGTTGTTAACACGGTATACATCGGTAATTAAACGTGATGCAAGCTCTATATGATTGTGCTCGTGCAAGTATTCTAAGGCTGCCACTACTCTAGAGCGTTCCGCGCCATACTGCTGATAAATACTGTCGAAGTCGACCACGCCCCATACTTTCTTCATGTTTGAATGAGTGAATACCGCATCTAGAAACCGCGCTCGCTCTTCTGAAAACAAGCCGAGTATGGTGGCTTTATCTGAAAGAAAGCGGAATTTGTATTCTGCGAAATAGGCGAATAACGGGCGAATAACGTTTGCGAGTTCAAGCTGAACAAGTAAGGTTTTAAGAGGAAGCTGGCGAATATTACTGGCGCTCGATAAGCTATTTATTTGGGTTTCCCATTGGTAAACCTTGTTTTCTGCATTGATGAGCGGGTCATTTTGATTAGTTGTATATTGCTGTGCTCTATCTTGCTTGGCTCTATTTTGTTCAGCTGGGGCTTGCAACTTGATGTCGTCGATAACCCGTTCTATTGCGCTTTTATCGGGTGTGTCGCCGTAAACGAAGTTTTCTATGGTGACTAATCCGTCGAGGTTCGCTAATACGGTGCAATTTGCCGCTTCGCCATCGCGCCCACCTCTGCCGATTTCTTGGCTGTAGTTTTCAATAGATTTAGGTAGATCGTAATGAATAACAAAGCGGATATCAGATTTATCTATACCCATGCCAAAGGCAATAGTAGCTACAACGACTTGAATCTTGTTGCTCATGAAATCTTGTTGGATACCTTGTCTTACCTCACTGTTAAGGCCTGCATGGTAGGCCTTCGCAGCAAACCCTTGCTGCTGTAAAAAGCGCGCAACATCCTCTGCGCTATTTTGTAATGTAACGTAAACAATCCCAGCACCTTGTTGTTTTTGAATTTCTTCAACCAGCGCTTGGTTTTTGTGGGGTTCGAGAACAGGCCTGACATATAAATTTAAGTTTGGTCGATAAAACCCAGTCTGAATAATATTGTTCGGCGCGATATCAAAGCGTGCCGCCATATCTTCTTTTACTTTTTTAGTGGCGGTAGCCGTTAGCAGCAGTACCAAAGGAATATTCAACTCTTTTTGGTAAGCAGGAAGTTTTAAGTAGTCGGGGCGAAAGTTATGGCCCCACTCAGAAATACAGTGCGCTTCATCGACCACCAACATACTTACTCGAACGGACTCGATGAATTGTCGGAACCGTTCGTTTTTAAAACGCTCCACTGACACCATTAAAATTTTACACTGCCCTGAACGCACGTCGTTCATCACCTGCTTGTTTTGCTCAGGTGTTAAGGTGGAATCGATGCTAGCCGCCGCAATGCCTTTGCTATGCAAAAATTCTAGCTGATCTTTCATCAGCGCCAGTAATGGAGAAACCACCAGAGTTAAATGTGGCAGCTGCGTAGCAACGAACTGGTAACACAAAGATTTGCCCGAACCAGTCGGAAAGATCGCTAACGTTGAATGCCCGCTAAGTAGAGAATCCACCGCCTCTTTTTGCCCCTCGCGAAACGTCGGAAAGTCAAAAATTTGCTGTAAAATATTGGGGTCAGAGTACATTAATTTATTTCCAAACAGTTTGTGGTTAAGTGTTTGCAAGTTTGCGTTAGTTGAACCATCGCGACGTTCTCAAAAAATTTAAGGGGTCAGAGTACATTAAGCTATTTCCGAGTGGTCAGTGGTCAACTGTCGACTGGTTTGCGGTGGTCTACCCAAAGCTTCGTGCTTTAAGCGGTGCCCAGTGATGCTTTCAATTTCTAACTTGAAAGCATCACTTCCCAGTACTAACCCCCTTCGTGTACCACTTTGAATTTTATCGATGGCAGTTTGCGGTAATTCTTCTTTGAATAAAGCACGGTAGTTCGCAAGTCGCTGACTTTGTGAAGCCCCTAGGTTCAAAAACACAAAATGTGGAGTGCATAGTGTCGAAGATGTGCCTAGCGCATTGATCCTATAGCTTGACCATTTGTATTCAACCGGTTTTTCAACCATATTCGCCCTAACAGGGTTAAGCTCGATATATCTGTAAACTGTAAGAAGATATTCATCGTTGGAAACCAAGCTGGAATGAAACCTTCCTTCCCACAACGTCCCAGTACGCTCGTATTTATGATTAAAGTACCTCACGTACATGCGTCCAAGCGCCTGCATCATCTTACTTACCCCGAGGTTATCAAGGTTGGGAGTGCAAAGTAAATGAACGTGATTAGTCATTAATACCCAAGCATGTATACCGACGTTGAATTTCGAAGAGAACTTTTTAAGCCAGCTTATATAAGCGATATAGTCACTTTCACACTTAAAACATACTGAACGATTGTTGCCTCTTTGTATAACGTGTTGAGGGTAGCCAGCGGGGGCCAAACGGGGTTTTCTCGCCATAGCTTCACAAGATTCCTATCTATTTTTTATATTAAGATGAGGGAATTGAATACAGGCGGCAATCCTGTACCTGCTAAAACTGGCCTATGGGGCAATTCATCATATGGTAGAGCGCTTCAAAGCGGTGACGGAACAGAAAATGTACTCTGACCCCATTATTCATAGCCCCACGGTACGCTGGGAGGGGGAACGGGGAGTGTGGTGTCAAAGTCTACTTGCACTTCGCGCGCAGGGCGAATCAATCGATAGCTAAAGCGGTTGGGATAAATCATCATTTGCCACACGTTATCGGTGGATGCTGCAATCCCAGATTCTATAAATAATGCTTTTGAGTAGGCGTCCGAGGGGAATGACTGAACTTGGGCATATCCTTCATCTACAGTATGCCCGCCGTACATGGTAGAGGAGTGAAAACTGCCGTCTTTATTTCTGTGGTCGTGTTTTAACATAAGACCAGCGCCAGTCTTTGTTAATATCCAGGTGCGGGATGCGTCGTCACCCACGTGAAAAGGTATCTGAATTTCTGAGTCTGTGCACTTTCGTATGTGCATAACAAGTTCTGCATCACCGAAGGTATTACCTACATTATCTTTACTCACCTTCCCTTGAAACGCTTTACCGCAGTGCGCTTTTATAGAATTAAAAAACGCGTTGTGGGTAGGAATTGAGACCAAAGGTGCAGCTTTACCAAACGCCACATTACTTATTCCAACAAAACCAAGACAGAGGTAGGCAAAATGTTTATTCATTTCTATTCGCTATAACAACTTTAAACATGGCTAAACAGTGTAACTCATCTAAATAATGGGGTCAGAGTACTTTAATTGATATATGTTTTACGGCTGTAAAAAGTACATTGGTTAATGCACTTGTGAGGTAACAACGCCTACTCATACCCAATTGGCTTGCCGGATGGAGAGTGGAGGTCAGAAATGTACTCTGACCCTAACTTTTTTTCTAGCACAGCAGTAAGCTTGGTTTTCGGGTGCTTTTTTGTGATAAGGGAACTGAGTTATGCGCGAGTTGGTAAGCGAGCTAATGGGTGGGCAGGAAAAATGTACTCTGACCCCATTTTTCGTGTGTATAAACCATCGAAACGCATATGTATTCGAAATATAAATACTGCTGATAGTGGTGGCGTGTTAGCTTAACAATACGTAGAGCGTTTAATTTTTAGGGCACAAGAGTCAATATGAATAAATCTAAACAACTATTTACGCTAATTACATCAGAAGGTGAGCTTCAGGTATCGCTAAAAGAGGTAGATGTTCCAGAGCCGAAGGCCCATGAGGTGATTGTGCGCATGGAAGCCTCTCCAATAAACCCGTCAGATATGTGGCCTATGTTTGGTCCAGCAAGCCTTGATAAAGCCACTTTCGATGCTGATAAAAATGCATTGGTTGCACCGGTACACAAGCCTTTGTTGAGCCGTATTAAGTCTCGTCTTGACCAAACTTTACCTATAGGGAATGAAGGTGCCGGTACCGTGGTTGCCGCAGGCGATAGCCCGGAAGCGCAAGCTTTAATGGGAAAAACCGTGTCTATTCTTACCGGCGCCGCTTATACAGAGTTCGCGTGCGTGCCCGTGCAGGCGTGTTTACCTCATGTGGATAGCACTACGCCTCAGCAGGCGGCGTCTTCGTTTGTTAACCCGCTAACAGCATTGGGTATGGTTGAAACCATGCGTATGGAAGGGCATAAAGCCTTGGTACACACTGCAGCGGCGTCTAACCTTGGGCAAATGCTAAATAAAATTTGTTTAGAGGAAGGCGTAGAACTAGTAAATATCGTTCGTAGTCAAGAGCAGGTAGACCTACTTAAAGGTATTGGCGCGAAGATTGTACTTGATTCAAGTAGCGATAATTTCAAAGCTGAACTTTACCAGGCCATAGACAGCACTGGCGCTACACTTGCGTTCGACGCCATTGGTGGCGGTGAGCTAGTTAGCGATATCCTTACCATGATGGAAGCGTCGGGCAGTAAAGATGCAACAGGCTTCAACACCTATGGTTCTGACAGCAATAAACAAGTGTATATCTACGGCGGCTTAGATTTCTCTCCAACTATTTTAAACCGCGCTTACGGCATGACGTGGGGTATTGGCGGTTGGTTGTTAATGCGCTTCTTAGGCAAGCTTGATAAGAAACGCGTGGGTGAGCTTTATCAAAAAGTGGCTACGGAGATTAACACTACCTTTGCGTCATCCTACAGCAAAGAGTTAAGCCTTGAAGAAGCGCTACAGCCTGAAAACGTAGCGCTATACAATGCGAAAAAGACGGGTACTAAATATCTGATTGTGCCCAATAAAGGCGACTAACGACTCAACTTTGAAGCTTCATACTTTAATTAAAAGAATTAAAGAAGAAGGGCTCGTTGATCTTTGATGTACAAACTGCGGTTTAAAGGTACATTAAAGGCCACCGGGCCCTTTTTGTGTTAAGCAGTATCGCATTTTGATTGGGTTTTGCGTGTAACCCAATCAAAGAGGTGAGGCTACGCTATGCTTCAGCTCGCCCTTCGCTTTAAAAACATAAACACTAACAATACACTCAAACCAAATATGGCAATACATAGCGAGCCTATTGTGGCAGCTCTAAAGCTATAAAATTGCGCCACTGTGCCTGCGCCAATAGTGCCAAGCATCATACCCACGCGGGTGGCGTTCGAATAAAAAGCTGAGGTGAAGCCCGTTAAATTAGGTGCCTGTTGCTGCAGAAGCGTTAAGCCTATGCCAGCGTATAAACCGTAAAAAAGTGCGTTTAATATTTGAAGCGATAATAATTCCCAGCTTGATTGAGAGAAATACACGCCAATATAAAAGCAGCAGCCAAATAGAAAGGCAACAGCCATAACACCAGCAGGTGGAAAGCGTCGTGCGAGCTTAGCGGCAATTAGCATAGTAGGAATTTCAAGCGCTGCGACCGCGCCCATCATAAGGCCGGGTAAATTTTCAGGCAAACCTAGCTCTTGCATTACGTATAATGGCATTGACGATAGATACATAACATTACCGGCCATTCCAGCAAGCACTGCCAGCCCTACAAGCCAAAAAGGCAGTGAAAGCGACCCCTTTAATGTGGTGTTTTGCGAATGTTGGCAGGCTTGTTGAGGCGGTACCACCTTAACCACGAAAAGCGTAGCGGTGACTACGCAAGCAATAGCCACAGAGAATGAGGCGGCAAAGCCAAAACTAGCCACTAATGTAAACGCCATTGGCGGGCCTACTACCCAAGCTAAGGATATGGCCGCGCGTACTTTTGAGTTAAACGCTGCTAAATCTATATCTTGGTTTTTGGCCCATAGCCCTGAAACCGTTAGCATTTGCGAAACCGCCCCCGCGCCTACAGACATAAACAACACGCCGGCAAGAAATACGTGCCAAAACTGGTTGCTAAAGATAAAAGCTACCATGGCTATGCCAACGCAAATCATGGTGAGTCCGTAGAGGCGATTAGCGTTAAAACCTTTGTCGGCCAAGTGTCCCAAATATTGGCTTATCACCAGCCCTGAAAGCGTAACAGACACCATGTATACACTGATGTAAATGGGTTCAACGTTAATCTCGTCAATTAAAAAGTAGCTCATGAGCGGCGTGACGAACGATGATGTTAAGCCAGTAAGTAAACTCAGCAACAAGAAAGGTAGCTGTGGCGAAAAGGCGTGGCGGGATGACATGAAAATACGAGCTCCTAAAAACGAGGGCGCATTATAAGTGCTGCGTATTTCATGTCTATGATGATAGCGAACTAACCTCGCTTATTTAACAAATATTGTGGTGTTGTATTAATCATGCCCGTAAAGTCTGCGATGCTAGGACGAACAAAAAGCTACGCCTATAAGCGTTTATAAAAATCAAAGAAAACTAGCTATTTCGTTGAGTGATTTCTTTTGCTTCGCATGATTAGGAACGGTGGCATCGTGAGCGGGGTAACCGGCAACAATTAGCATATAGGCTCGCTCATTGTCAGGGCGCTGGCACACTTCGGTTAAAAAGTTCATTGGCTTTGGCGTATGCGTCAGAGTGGCTAGACCTGCGTTGTGCAACGAGGTGATAAGCATGCCCACTGCAATACCAACTGATTCATGGACATAGTAGTTTTGACTTCTATCTCCTGCTTCTGTTTCCCCGAATTTCTGGCTGAAAACAGCAATTAGCCAAGGCGCAGTTTCCAGATAAGGTTTGCTGGCATCGGTGCCCAAAGGTTTGAGATCGTCTAACCACTGCTGCCCAGCGCGCCCATCATAAAACCCCCGTTCATGAGCTTCAGCTTGTTCACGTATTTGTTTTTTTACAAGAGCTGAATGGATGGCAGAAAAATGCCAAGGCTGGTGGTTGGCACCACTAGGCGCAGTGCCCGCCGTTAAAATACAGTTTTCGATAATGGCTTTATCAACCGGTCTGTCACTGAAATGACGAATGCTATGTCGGCGCTGCATAGCGTTTAAAAACTCAGCGCTTCGCGCAAGCATGCTTTGTTCAGAGTATTCGATAAAGTCGTTAAGCGGTGAGTGGTCGTGAGGCTGCATCTATTTTCTCTTTTTTCTGCCGTTTTAGGTCACTTTATCGTTTGTAGGGCTGTATTCAAAATAAAAGCGCGCAAAACGAAGGAGTTTGGACTATATCGCGTAAACTAAAAAGCGACCCATTCAGGCAAAATGGATCGCTTTGGTGCAGTTTATCGATATAGGTAACGCCTATTAGTTGCGTTTAAATGGGGGGCGAGTACCACGCTTTTGTTTTTCGTTTTGTTCTTCTAGCACTTCAAGTTGAGCAATGTCATAGACAGGCATCATAGTCGTTACTCTGCGATAAGGTGGTTTACCGCGCATAATGACTTCCTTAACCTCAACATACTCAATGGCTTCTTCACCCACCGATTCAAGCTGCGCGACATCGTTAACACTCATGCTGACAACTTTGCGTTTAAAAGGCGGTTTTCCTGAATAATCCACGACTTGCACTTCGATAGTATCGCCGGTCGAAGCTGGCATAGCCTGTGCCGCGTTAGCAGTAAAGCTAAGTGTAACCGCGGTAAATAAAGAACTCACTAGATAGCGTAATTTCATATCGTGTCCTCATATTGATATTACTACTTTTGTCTATTGTATGAACGAAATCGTTTCAAACAATAGAGATTGGCGATAGTTATTTGCTATCAGATAATGGGTGATATAGAAAATGTGTAATCAGGCGTGTTAAGAGTAAGTGCGTCAAACAGTCTCGCTGCGATCACCTTTGGTGCGAAGCGGGCTAAGGCTTTGCACTATTTAAGTGCTTTTGACTTGTGACGTGTACAGAGCGCTAAATAAATCAAGCAATTACCGATTGGTCTTCATCTTGCTGTTCTATTTCAATCAGTAAAAGCTAATGCGTGGTGCATGTAAGATGAAAAGAATAGTAAAAAAAGCGGCGAAGGCGTCACTTTTAACATCGCTATCTTGCCTTTTAGGGCTCGCTGCACCGGTATCAGCAATCGAGCAAAACATCCCGCTATCTCAAAGCAAAGGCGGCACCTTGTATTTAGAAGCAACCCTTGAGTCGCAAGTTAACGCTTCCTTTCTACTTGATACCGGTTCGAGTTTATTAACGCTCAATCAAGCCACGTTTGACGCACTTACCCGAAATCATGCGCTACTCGCTACCCGAACTTCGGCGGCAAGAATGGCAAATGGAAAAATCTTGAAGGTATCACAATACCAACTGAACTCTGTTCGTATAGGCAATACTTGTGAAGTAGGCCCAGTGGAAGTCGCTGTGATTCCTAAAGGCAATAATATTTTAGGTATTAATACGCTATTACGCGTTGCACCGTTAACCATCACATCTAGTTCGGTGATATTGGCTGGGTGTGAGTAGGTTATAGCAACTTTTTAACTAAGCTACAAAAAAGCGAACCATAAGGTTCGCTTTGAGGCTTTATGAGCAATAACAGACGTTATTAATTTTCACACTCGCTCACATCGCCGCCCATTTGTTCTTTCATTTTTACGCATGCTTCATAGGCTTTTTTCGCTGCGGCGTCTTTAAATTCGCCTGCCTTTTCGGCACTCGCGTCATAGGCGTCAGAAGCCATTTCTTTACCATCTTCGTAGGCGTCAGAAGCCATCTCTTTGCCGTCTTCGTAGGCGTCAGAAGCCATCTCTTTGCCATCTTCATAAGCGTCAGAGGTTGCGTCTTTGGTCTCATCCCAAGAATCGGCAGCGCTTTCTTTTGTGTCTTCATAAGCGTCAGATGTCGCTTCGCCTGCCTTTTCCATCTCTTTACTTACTTCGCTTTTTGTTTCTTCGCTAGATTCAGTACAGCCCATTAAAGACAGTAGTAGTGCTAACGCCATTGCTTGTGTTTTCATTGTGAAGCTCCTTTTGCTGGGATAGTGGCTTGTTTAAAGCCGATCAACATGGGTAATTCAAATATTGGGCGCAATAGTGCGCACCGCTTGCCGTTGTTATTAATATTAGACTAGCCAAATATTCGACGTTTCCAGTCTAGCCTAATTACTATACAAAATGTAACTAGACTTTGTGTGGAAAAAAAGGAGGGAGCGTGGCTAATCTTTAGGTCCTTCAATTGTAAAGATTAAATGCCTTCGCCTGTCTTTTAACACTACGCCTTTTTTAAGTAACGCTGCGCTTAGCTGTTGCTGCCATTTCTTAAGCTCGGGCTCTGCTAACGCTAACGCTTCTTCGTTCTCAAACTGGAAGCGCAACAATAAAGACCCAGGAAACTGATGGTATTGAACGTCAAACCAGCACTGCTGCATACCTTCAAGCTCATCAATTGCTTGTGCTTCTAGACGGTTAGCAATATCAAACACCAGTGCTTGCTGTTTAAGTTGTACGGCAGAGAGCTTTTTCATTACATCCTTTTCTCAATGGCAACTTCAACACTTTCAGTAATATCTGCCCCTTCAATGGTAAGCCACATTTGTCCGTCTTGAATGGTAACCTGAATTTGCATCGAGCGCTGTACAGCGTTAGCCAGAGTAATGGATAACGATTCAGGTAAAGTAAACACCGACAAGTTTTTTCTTGTTTGTAATTTGTTTTGCTCTTTACTCCACCAAGCTTCAAAGCTGTTGTCCGCGTATGAATAAATCATCATTTGCTGGCTTTGGTTACAGCCTTTTTTAATGCGTTGTTCAGAAGGTTGACCTAGTTCTATCCACAGCTCTATTTCGTCGCTAAAGTTTTTCTGCCAAAGGTCAGGCACATCATCGTCAGATAAACCTTTAGTAAACTGCAAACGCTCATGGGCGTTTACAATAAAAGCAATAATGCGCAGCATCATGCGTTCATCGTTTTCAGACGGGTGGCGTGCAATCGTCAGGTTGTGGTCGTTGTAATAGTTGCGGTCCATATCGGTTATCGATATGTCTGCTTTGAAAATGGTTGCTTTGAGAGCCATGGTGTTCCTGCTTCGTTTTGATAAGGCCTGTTATTAGCCTTGAGTTGCTATGGCAACAGTGGCATAGCAATACTTTGCGGTATAGTACCAGTAAAAAACGATTTTCGCTGTAGGTGAGTGCGGTGCTTTTTGGCAGGTATGTTGATTGCGCATACGGCAATATTCTATTTTATGTGCTTTCCCCTGTGCTTCGGTTTAACTTGTTCGTCGCCTTTACAAGCTGTCACAATGCTAAATAATGGTGATAAAAACGCAAAGCCCTTTTTTGTTGGAACAGAAATACAAGGGGCTTTTAACTGGGGAAGACATTAAGCTTTTTCGCACAGCAGGTGCAAATAAATGTCACTAAGAAAACCACCGATGCCGTCAACACAATTTCAGTGTATCTATCTAGTTTGAAAACAGACGAAAGTGTATTTTGAATACATACAATGGCTACGATAATCGTAAGCATATAAGCAAGATACTTCGCTATCTGTATAAATGCATTTTGCATTGTAATCTCCTTAAGGGGAGGCGATATCGCCTCCGGTTTTTTATTCGTCTGAGGTAGATGTTGTGCGCTCTGACATTTTGTCGCCTATTTTACCGCCTGCATAGCCCAAGCCTCCAGACAAGCCACCTAAAGCGGCGCCAGCCCAGCCGGCGCCAATACCACCAATGGCACCTGCACCCACAGAAGCCATGAATCCAGCGAAGCTAAAATCGCCCCAGCAGTGCTCTTCACAGCCGCCCGATACATTTTCTATTTCAACATAAGTTAATTCTTGCATTGTATAATTCCTTTTATTGGGTTACCCGACATTGGGTAATATATAAGGTATACAAATCAAGAATGATGGGTAACTGAATATAGGTATAGTTTTATACTAGTTACAAATAGCACACTCGTTCTAAGCCTTTAAAACCTATGAGTTGATAGCGTCAATGTTTTACGTCATCGGGGGTATGGTCGGCTACGAAGGCATTTCTTTCACCCATAGGTTTGTCTTCACCTTTGGTGCTGTCTGCCGTAGTTTGAAGTTCTATTGCCGAGTTAACCTCGGCACCAATAAGAATAATGTAGGCACTTAGGTAAAGCCACATTAGCAAAATAATAATTCCACCTACAGAACCATAGGTTTTGTTATAGCTTCCAAACTCGTTTAGGTATATCGAAAAACCATAGGATGCGACCACCCATAGTACAGTGGCAAAAATGGAACCGGGCGTTACCCATCGCCATTGCGCTTCGCGGCGATGTGGCGCATATCGATAAAGTGCCGACAAGGCTATGTTAAATAAGCCTAGCATAACGGGCCAAGTAACCCACGTAGCCTCTTTCGCGCTAACAGCATTTCCCGACAGCCACTGAATAGACTCGGGTAAAATTGTAATGCAAGCTAGGGCGACGATAACGGTCAAAATCATGAAAACAGTGCAGGTAACGCGAGCCAGTATGCCTTTAAAAAAGCCCCTGCCTTCCGATTCACTATAGGTAATGTTACACGCTTTAATAAGCGCATTGGCCCCTTTACTGCTACTCCATAGAGATAGCACAAGGGTGAATAAAAAGCCCCACCCCAAGGTGGAGTTAGACTTCTCGATCAAGTTGGTCAATTGCTCTTCAATAATATATCGGCTGTCAGTGGGCACTACATTTACAAGAAACGTCATATGACTTTGCAGTTCTTGTGGCGATACCATCAGCCCATAAAGGGCTATCGTGGCACCTAACAAGGGAAAGATAGCTAATAGGCAATAAAACGCGACACCAGCAGCAATAAGGGGGATATTGTCCTTTTGAACGCTGCTAAAAATGCGCTTTAAAATGCTCCACCAACTTTTCAGCGAAATCTCAAATGCTGATTTTGCGTGGTTAAATCTTTCCTTGCTCATAAATCCTCTAATCGTTCTTTTACGCTTCGCAGCCCTTGTAGTTCTTCATACATAAAATCGTACTAGTCGGCTTACTTCGCCCTGTAAATCATTCATGTTTATCTGCAAATGTGAGTGCTTAATAGGGGTAGGTGATAACGCGGCTTCTTGAAATGGGTAATCTAATCATAGGGTTATGTTGTTTATTGCGCGCTGGTTTGTAATTTGCAACTTAGTTTTGCAACTTAGTTGTGACACAGGATTAGTAGCTACGTAGGATTAGTTAACACGTAGAAACGACGAGGTACAAAGTGGTATACCACTATAAAGCCTTTGGTTAAATAGCGTGTTTACCTGTGTAATTTAATGCTTTAAAAAAGGAGTGATATAGATGAGCAATACGCAAAATCTACAGGGTAAGAAGATAGCCATTTTAGCAACAAACGGTTTTGAGCAAAGTGAGCTTGTTGAACCTAAAACCTTGTTCACTGAGCAAGGCGCTAAGGTAGACATTCTTTCCATTGAGGACCAAACGACGATTAAAGCCTGGGATGAAGACAATTGGGGTAAAGAGGTAGATGTCGATTTACAAGTATCGTCAGCTGACCTTGAAGACTACGATGCCCTTATACTACCAGGCGGGCAGATTAACCCTGATGTGCTTCGAACTAACGACGATGCAGTAGCCTTTATCAGCAAAGCCAATGGCACCGACAGTATTAAAGCTATTGGCGCAATTTGTCATGGCCCATGGCTATTGGTTGAGTCGGGACTAGCTGACGGCGCCACGCTTACATCGTTTCCAAGTATTAAAACCGATTTACAGAATGCCGGGGCGACCTGGGTAGATGAAGAAGTGGTAAATCACGAGAAACTGGTGACAAGCCGTAACCCCAACGATATCCCCGCATTTGTTGCCAAAATTAGCGAGTTAGTTGCCTAACAGGGTAAACGCTAGCCCGTTTCAATTTTAATGGGCTGGTAGAAACGTATCTGTCTTAGGTAGGTATAAACGAATTAATTGCCTCTTGTTTTGACGTTACACGTCATCAAGGGGCAATCAACTAAATAGCAACGACTTACGAGTGAAGGAGAAGGTATGACGAGTTCAACGTCAGGTCAGAAAGTTATCGTGATCACAGGGGCATCTAGCGGAATAGGCAAGGCAACGGCAAAACAGCTCGTTGATGAAGGTTTCAAGGTTGCGCTAATGGCTAGAAGTGAAGATAAATTAGCGACGCTTGTGGACGAGTTAGGCAAAGACAATGCCTATGCCGTTAAAACAGACGTAAGCGTTTTTAGTGAATTAGAAGACGCCTTTAAAAAAGTAAACAGTCACTACGGCCAAGTTGACGGTATCTTCGCCAACGCGGGGCGCGGCGCCAAAGCAGCCGGTATTGAAAAAGGCGAGGTAGATGATTGGGATGGAATGTTAGGCGCGAATGTTAATGGCTTACTCTACACCGCCAAGGCAGGTTTACCCTATCTTCGCAACAGCAAAGGCCATTTCATCATTACCAGTTCAGTAGCTGGCCGTATCGCGCTTAAAGGCTCGGTTTACGGCGCTAGCAAGTGGTTCGCTTACGGATTTGGTCAAAACTTGGCAGAAGAAATGCGGGAGTGGGGCGGTAGGTGTACGACAATTTGCCCGGGCATGGTAAATACCCCTTTCTTCGACGAGCCTAAAGAAGACAAGCTGCAGCCTGAAGATATTGCCAATACTGTGCTATTTGCTTTAAACGCTAATAGCTCGGCGTGTGTACGAGAAATGTATGTTATGCCAGCGAACTAACATGCCGGTTCGCCCGTTGTTTTAACTTTTACTGTAACCAACAAAGACAGTTTTTACATACGTTAGATCGTTAAAGGGGCTTACACTTGCCCCTTGCCCTTTGCAACACCCCTCACTATGCCCGCCATCAATTTCGTGAAGTCATAGAAATTAGCTAAATAAAGTATATTCCCCGTTTGAACCCTCCTAATCTGTTTATTACAAATAGTCCGCTTTTTTCACTGTGCGGGATGCGACGAATAGTCGTGTGTCGCGCAAGGTATGCCTTTAGAACACAGAACGGTGAACACTGCGGCACAACAATAACAGGAGAATAAAATGTCGAACGAGTTCAATGGTAAAACGGCAATTATATCGGGCGCGGCTGGCGGCATCGGTTTGGCTTTGGCAGAGGCGTTAGCCGAACAGGGCATGAATATAGTGATGGGGGATATCGACAACGCTGCGCTAACGCAGTCGGGAAGTGCCCTGCGTGAAAAAGGCTATAATATTCTTACCTGCGCGTTGGACGTGACAGACTACTCCCAGTGGGAAGACATTGTTGCTAATGCGAAAGATAAGTTCGGCAAAGTTCACATGGTCATCAATAATGCTGGTGTGGGCGGCACCCCGGGGAAAGTCGAAGAGTCAGAGCACGAAACGTGGCGCTGGGTAATGGATGTTAACGTAATGGGTGTGCTTTACGGTGCGCAGGCTAGCGTTCCAGCCATTAAAGAGCATGGTGAAGGCGGTTGGGTGTTAAATGTGGCTTCAATGGCTGGAATGATGGGAATGCCGTACGCAGGGGCGTATTGCGCGTCTAAAGCCGCTGTGGTTTCAATGACAGAAAGCTGGATTGCTGAGCTTAAACCTTTCAATATTCACACCTCTGTACTGTGCCCAGCCTTTGTGAAAACGCGTATCCATGAGTCTTATCGAAATCGTCAACAAAAGTACGCCGTCGCTCAAGAAAATCGCATTGATAAAGAAAAGCTTAAAGCGGGGGCGCAAGCGGCTACCATGGCGGTTGAGTCTGGGATCCCGGCAGCTATGCTAGCCGAACGCGTAATCGAAGCCCTTAAATCAAAGCAAACCTATATTTTTACGCACCCAAATTACCGCAAAGTAACAACAGAGCGCTTCAACGCTATTGATAACGGGTTTATCGATGCTGAAAATAGCGCTGTTGTCGGGCACCTTATTGATGACGACATGATAACGTTTTGAAGCCGCCAGGTTATTTAAAAATGGCCAGCTCTTTTAGTGCCCAGAATAAACGGCGCGCTCAAGCACAGTGATTTGATTGCGCCCTTTGAATTTTACACATCAATAATACGCTAATACCATCTGAAATATTTTTTAACCTTCATAATCGTAGTTTGGTCGCGGAGTGCATTGAATTATCCAGTGTTTATAAGTAATGCTATAAAGTTGTTAACAACAAACTTGTAAAGGCGTGATGCCCTTTAAACACACTGGATAATAATAATGAAAAAGCTTCTTAAAGCGGCAGTTGCTGTATCAATAGCACTGTCGTGCTCGCCCACCTACGCAGATAAAAACGACAAAGACGAAATATTTAGCAGCTCAACGTTCAAAGCAATGGAGCTTAGAAACATCGGGCCTGCGTATATGTCGGGGCGTATTGCTGATATTGCAATAGATCAGAATAACCCATCCACATGGTATACCGCCGTTGGTTCGGGCGGCGTTTGGAAAACGACTAACGCAGGTACAACCTGGACGCCTATTTTTGACGACCAGCCAGTCTATTCCATTGGTGACGTTACTATTGCGCCAAGCAATTCAAATATCATTTGGGTTGGTACCGGCGAAAATAACGGTGGCCGGCATATCAGCTTCGGTGACGGCGTTTACAAGTCAGTAGACGGCGGTCAAACCTGGAAAAATATGGGGCTGTCTAAATCCGAGCACGTTTCAGACATTATTATTCATCCTACCAATCCCGATATCGTTTGGGTATCAGCCCAAGGCCCTCTATGGAGTGGTGGTGGCGAGCGCGGCCTATACAAAACTACCGACGGTGGCGAAACATGGAAGCAGGTCCTTACCCCTGCTGATAAGTGGACAGGCGTAACCTCACTGCTTATCGACCCTCGCAACCCTGATAAGCTTTACGCAGCAACCTGGGCGCGTCAGCGCTCTATTGGTGCTTATGTGGGGACAAACGAAGGGGCAGGTATTCATACATCAAACGATGGTGGCGAAACCTGGACCGAACTTAAAACCGGCTTGCCAGAAGGCAATATGGGAAAAATCGGAATGGCAATATCGCCTATGAACCCCGATGTTATCTATGCCACCATTGAAACCGACAACCGCGGTGGAGGTTTTTATCGCTCTGCCGACCAAGGTGCCAGCTGGACCAAGATGTCGGATGAAGTAGGTGGGGGAACCGGTCCACACTACTATCAAGAGATTTTCGCAGACCAGCATCAGTTTGATCGGGTGTATATAGCGAGTAACTACAGCAAAGTGTCAGACGACGGCGGTAAAACTTGGACACCCATTAACACGAAGCGCAAGCACGTTGACGATCATGCCATGGCATTTCACCCCACCGACCCAGACTTCGTGTTAATGGGTTCTGATGGGGGAATTTATATGTCGCACGACAGAATGGCGAACTGGCGCTTTATGGCTAACTTACCGTTAACGCAGTTCTATAAAGTGGCGCCCGATGATTCTAAGCCTTTTTATAAAATTTATGCCGGTGCGCAAGATAACTCTACCCAAGGTGGCCCTTCGCGAACAATGCGAGAAGAGGGGATTAAGAACAAAGATTGGTTCCTTACGCTTGGTGGTGACGGTCACGGACCGGCAACAGAACCAGGCAACCCGGATATTGTGTACTCGCAGTGGCAACAAGGTAACTTGACCCGTGTAGACATGAAAACCCGCGAAGGGGTTTACATTAAACCGCAGCCGCTACCTGGCGATCCCGCAGAGCGTTATAACTGGGACGCGCCTATTAATGTTTCGGCCCACGACCCTGCGCGTATTTACTTTGCGTCTCAGCGAGTATGGCGAAGCGATGATCGCGGAGACAGCTGGACGGCGGTATCAGGCGATTTAACGAAAAACGGCAATCGCATGCATTCGCCATTAATGGGACGTACGTGGTCAGTGGAAGCTGGCTGGGACCTGTACGCAATGACCGAATTTCATACCATCGCTAACTTCGCAGAAAGCCCGGTAGATGAAAATATATTGTGGGCAGGGACTGACGACGGCATTATTCAAGTGACCACTAACGGCGGTAAATCTTGGAAAAAGATTGAGTTAGACGATATTCGAGGGATTCCTGCGAACTCGTACGTCAATGATATCCGCGCCGATTTATACGACCCTAATACGGTTTACGTCGCATTAGATAATCATAAATATGGTGACTACAAGCCGTACCTGATTAAGTCGACAAACCTTGGTAAAAGTTGGACATCGCTTGCTGAAGACTTGCCTGAAAAGCATTTGGTTTGGCGCATTGTGCAAGACCACGTAAACAAAGATCTGTTATTTATTGGCACCGAATTTGGCGTGTTCTTCTCGGTGAATGGCGGCAAGAAATGGGTTGAGCTTGATGGCGGTATGCCAACAATTTCAACACGAGACGTTAAAATTCAGCGTCGTGAAAATGACCTGGTTGCTGGTACCTTCGGTCGCGGGATCTACATTCTTGATGACTACGCACCGCTTCGTTCATTAACCGAAAAGTCGATGCAGCAAGACGCGATTTTGTTCGGGCCAAGCCGCCCAGTAAAATGGTTCCAGCTAGATGATAATCACACCGACTCTGACGGCGACGATCGCTTTGTAGCGAAGAACCCAGAGCATGGTGCAACCTTCACCTATTACCTTAAAGACAGTTTGCTAACAGCCAAAGAAAAGCGCCAAGAAGCAGATAAAAAAGCAGTAGAAGATAAAAAGTACCCTAAATACCCGAGTTGGGAAGCGGTTGAAGCGGAAAATCAAGAAGCGGAACCTGCGGTTTATATTGAAGTGCGTGATAGCGAAGGCGACATTATTAAACGCGTTGATGGCAAGACCAAAAAAGGGCTACATCGCCTAACGTGGGATATGAAGTATGCATCTACTAACCCGTTAACGGAAAAAGACAGTAAAAATAATGGCCTGATGGCACTCCCAGGCAGCTATACCGCTACCTTGTTTAAACGCGTGGGTACTAAGGTAACGCCGCTTTCTGAGCCGGTTTCATTCGAATTGGCTGCTATTGTTGAAGGTGCACTTGAAGGTGCAACACTACAAGAAATGGAAGCCTATGGAAGTGCGGTAAGTGATGCACAAAAACGTGCGATTTCAGCCACAACAGTGCTAAAACAGCTGAAAGATACAATGGCGTTGCTGCGCACAGCCATTGATCGTACCCCAAGCGATATTGCAAAGCTTGAGGCGCAGTTTGCTGCAATTCAAGAAGAGATACATGCCGTAAACAGACAATTCTACGGCCTTAAGTCTCGCGATAGAATGGGTATAAAGCCCGCTAATATCATGAGCCGTTTACGATATGCTCGTTCGGCACTAGGCTCTTCCTACGGTCCTACAGCGCAGCATAAAGATCAGCTGGGTTACGCAAACGATAGCTTAGACAGTGCGGTAGCGCGTATTGGCACATTGCAAAGCACCGCCGTGCCTGCACTCCAACAAGCCGTAGTTGAAGCTGGCGGTCCGTGGACTTCTGGTCTACCTGTTATTAATAAATAGCGAAACGGGCAAAGCGCATGGGGTTACCTCATGCGCAATGTCATCTTACCTTTTTATAAGCCGGCGAAAGGCGCGGCGGTAATGAAATTGTCGTGCCCTGGCTTTTACATTTTAATTTTAAGTCTTAGTTTTATCCCTAACTTGTCTGTTTAATGAGTGTGCTTTTGTCTTCTTATTCCTCGCCTTTTTTTCTTTTTCTGTGTTTCTACTTTATCTCTACACGAGGTAAAAACGCTAAAAACACCGTGACGTTTTCAGGGCTATGTGCGGGTTTATTCTTTTCTTTTGTTTCGCCTTTAAGCCTCGCGCAACATGCAGATATCAGTCAGTTAGAGCGTTACACCGTAACCGCAACGCGGCCTTATTACGATGAAACCTTATCCCGTATATTTCCTCAGTATCAATTTGATAAAAGTCACCTGGTGACGCCGCTACACACCAACGAACTTTTGTTGCAAGCGCCTTCCGTATCCCTCAACGGGCAGGGCGGTCAGATACAAAGTATTAGTATTAGGGGGTACTCTCGTTGGCGTATTCAAACGCTGCTTGATGGTGTGCCTATTGTCAGCGATAGGCGAGCAGGTTCTAGCATTGGCTTTGTTCCACCTGAATTTATAACGTCGGTTTCTGTATTGCCTGGCGCAGCTTCTACGTATTTGGGGTCAGGTGCACTAGGAGGCGCGGTTAATTTGCAGCTAGATGCCACCGAGAACCCTTATCTTAATGTGGGGTACAGTAGCAACCAGCAAATGAAAACCCTTAGCTACAAAGACAGTGTCGGCAATACAGATTGGAATATAGCCTATCGCAATGCTAATAAGGGAGAAGATGCTAACGGCGCTCTGTTATTTGATCAATTTGAACAGGCCGGGCTTTTCTTGCGACATCGCCCTGAAAGCGGATTTATAAAAGAAGCGTGGACCCTCTATTCTGACAACAATAATATTGGTAAATCGAGCAGCGATTACCCTTTAAATCGAATTTCTACTTATCCAGATAACACGCACTGGCTAGGCAAGTTGACGGTTGGAGCGGATAACTACACAGGAAGCATCTGGTGGCATCAGTCTTATTTAGAGACGTCGGTGTTGCGTCCGCAAAGCCGTATTAACGATAGTGAAAACAAGGCGCTTGATTATGGCTTTGATATTAAGACCAAGGGCAATTGGCAAGATTGGTGGTTTAACTGGCAGTTACAGGTGTCAGGGCGCGACGGCGTAGAAGCAGACGAAAAAGAATTTAGCTTAACTGCTACCCCGATTGAACAGGGTGATAGGCCTGATTCTAGCGCCCTTTTAGAGGAAAGGGCGCCTGTACTTGCTTATGAAGTACGTACACTGAATGCAAATGAAATAAATGCTGCCGGTATTGTAGATGCCTCACGTCAATGGAATAGCACTTCATTGGCGCTAGGCGCGCGGGTGGATTGGCAGCGACAATCTGATAATACCGGTACCAATGAAAACGTCACAGCCACAAATTTAAGCGGTTATATCGGAGTAAACTATCAATTAGCAAAGCGTTGGGCAACAAGCTTGTATGTATCTAGCGCATTTAGAAACCCGTCATTAACCGAGCGCTTTTTCGCGGGGGAAACGCCCCGTGGCACAGTAATAGGCAGTACAATGCTGCAAACCGAGAGCGCCCTAAACTCACAAGCTACTTTTGCTTACAACAGCGAACAGCTGCAGGCCGCTATCGACGTATTTTATCAGCAAATTGATAATTACATAGAAAGGCAAGCGATAGCTGACGACGTTTTACAATATACGAATTTGGGTAGTGCCACCATTAAAGGGCTAAGCTATCAGCTTAGTTGGCAGTCGAAAGTTAACAACATTGATGCGACATTAAGTGGCGCATGGGTAAATGGGCGCGATGAGTTAGGTAATGCTATTGCTGATATACCTGCCGATAATCATCGGTTTAATGTTGGTATGACATTGGGCAGTGCGCGCTTTTTTAGCACGGTGGTTTATCGCGCTAGTAAATCAGATGTCGCAGAGGGAGAGCGAACCCTTGATGACGTTATTACGTTGAATGTGGGCGGTAGCTGGCGTATGAACGAGCGTATTGTGTTACAGGCCAGTTGGGAAAATTTAACCAATCAGCTGTACTATACCAGTACCGACGATAAAGCCCCTTTTGCCCAAGGTAAAAGCATACAGCTTGCATTAACCTATTTGCTTTAACGACTAACGTCGTTGGCGATTTTTTTGCTGATATTTTTGCTTTCGGTATTTGCTTTTCAACGTTGTTATCAGCATAACCAACCCGGTTACCCAGAGTACAAACAGTAAAATGGCCGCGGGTAGAAAAACCCAAAGCTTAGCGCCTTCAAAAAACCAGCTGCCGTCGTGAATAGCTTCTATGGTATCTGTCCGGCGATAGGCCACTTGAAGCACTTCCCCCGTTTGCGCGTTTAACTGCACTTCCCAGTGGTTCTTTCCTCTTACCTTGATAATGCCTTTGCCAGGACGTACATCTAAACGGTCAATATCCTCCCATGTCTTCAAGTTTGTTTGGGGGACTTGTTTAACTGTTGCTAATAAGTCATCGAATGCTAGGGTTGGCGCGCTATTTTGTGCCTTTTGTGTGGGTGGTTGGATCCAGTCGAACTCTTTTTTTACTTGCAGCAATAGGCCGCTGGCGATAACGATGATCACCGGAATAAAAATAACAAGCGACAGCCATAAATGAATACTTCGACTGTATTTACGAAGGGTAACCGACATTAAACAACACTTAAAACGAATAGGTAAAAACACACGATACTATACGGTATTCGGCGGGTGCAGTAAAAACACCCTAACGCGCCGTTTACGAGATTGGTCGGTTTGGTAATGATGAGCGAAGAGACGGCCTTTAGAAAGCCGCCTCTATTTATCATTACTGTTGAGGGTCGCTGATGCCCAGCATCACCTTATCCATGGTTATAGGGAAGTCCCTAACTCGCACTTTGCAGGCATCATAGATTGCATTGGCAATTGCGGCGCCTGCACCGGTTATGCCAAGCTCTCCGATACCTTTCGCCCCAACGGGGGACGCGGCATAGTCAGGCTCTTCAAGAAAGTCTAAGTTGACTTCTGCAATGTCGCGGTTCACGGCAATATGGTATTCGCCAAAGTCTGGATTAACGAAACTTGCCGAATCGGTGTGGTGGTGAATACCTTCAGTCAGTGCATAGCCTGCGCCCCACACCATTCCTCCTTTAATTTGAGAAGACGCGGTTTTAAGGTTCAAGATTTGTCCCGCGCTGAACATGCCGTACTGTCTAAGCAAGCGCACTTCACCGGTAAGTGTGTCTACTTCTACCTCTGCGAAGTGTGCGCCGCATGAGTACTGCTCTTGGTCGCTTGTGTCGTCTTGCGAAACGCTTCCTGTTGCAGAGAGAGGGAAGGCACTTTTATCAACAACATCCAACAGCAAGGCCGATTTAGCTGAAGAAGCTGTACTATTATCTGGCGCATTAGTAACAATAAATTCGCCTTGTTCCATGCGCAGCCGCGCGTTTTTATATTCGCCCGGTAAAGTCGCCATAATTTTTTGCGTTAACGCTTCGCAGGCTTTTTTCACCGCAGAGCCTGTGCTGGCCGCGCCAAATGAACCGCCCGAGCCACAAGATGCAGGAAAGCGGCTGTCTCCTAACTTTACAATAACGTTTTCCACCGGTGTAGAGAGCATTTCTGCAGCGATTTGAGCCAAAATGGTGTAGGTGCCGGTGCCAATGTCAGTCATGTCTGAGCGAACGATCACTTGCCCTTCGGCGTTAATTTCAACGTCGGCAGAGCTTTCTACTAGCACGTTCATTCGCATAGCACTTGCTACGCCGTGCCCAATGACTTTGCCTTCAGACGGTGAGGGTTTATGCTGCCAACCAAATTTTTCCGCGCCTTGGCGTAGGCATTCCCCTAAATTATGTGTAGTAAAGGGGCTGCCTTTCATTGGGTGCACAACGGGTAAGTTCTTTATACGAAAAGTGAGGGGGTCAATATTTGCTTTATGGGCTAACTCATCGATAGCGGATTCAAACGCAAGCGAGCCTATGGCATCGCCAGGAGAGCGGGTTGAATCGATAAGCGGTAAGTCAACATCCTTCACTCTATGTGTGCTTTCGATGTATTGCGATTTGTAAGTCACCCGCGCGCCTGCACCTGTTGCTTCAGCGAATTCATACCCTTTCGCTTTCGGCATAGCACTTTTGTGAGTGATATTGGTAAGCTCGCGGTTTGCGTTTGAAGACAGCGAAATATGCTGGATGCTATGGCCTCGATGAGGGGTATTGTAAAATACCTGGCGTCTACTCAACGCAACTTTAACGGGCTGTTTCACGTGTCGAGCGCCAATACACGCCAGTATGGCATCGTAGTGTAAACCTAGTTTTGAGCCAAAGCCGCCCCCCACATAAGGGCTTTGCACCACGATATCCTCCGGCGCCATTTCTAGAGTAATGGCTAACGCTTCTACGGCTGACGCGATAATTTGCACACTGCAATAAACTTCTAATTTCCCATCTTTAAAATCGGCGACCGTGGCATGAGGCTCCATGGCTGCGGAGATTTGCGAGGGCGTGGTGTAAACACTCTCTATTTCACTGCGAATATCATCATCGTGGGGCTTGTCACCGCTGGTAACATCGGGCTCAAAACCGCCATCAAGAGACGCTGGCTTTTGTTGTGCATCATCAAACGATGTCAGTAAATCGGGGGCATTCTCTTTAACGGTAAATGTGACTAAGCTTGCTGCATAGCGCGCTTGTTCAAGCGTATTGGCAATAACCAGTGCCACAGGAGCACCAAAATGTCGGATGTGTGGCTCGTGTAGCACCGCTCGACTTTGCGTAAACCGGCTCTCGTCGGCGGGCTTACTGAAAGGCTTAAGCGGCCCTGCATTTTTGTAGGTAATTACCGCACTCACACCGTCTGCACGTTCGGCTTCAGTGGTATCTATATTCGTTATTTCCCCTACCGCGGTATCACTTGACACAGGCCAGCCTATCAACGGATTACGCTCACTCATGTGCTCAGCCGCATAACGAGCTCTGCCGGTGACCTTCAAAGGCCCATCTACGCGATTAACAGCTTTACCGATAACAGGTTGATTATGCGTGGTCATATAACGCTCCTTCGTGTTTTGGGTGTTTCTCCTGATGAGCTGCTATTGAAGTCAGTACGCGTACCAAGGTATTGCGTAGTAACGTGGTTTTAAAGTTATTGCTGCCGTAAACTTTCGCATGAGACAGCTCTGCTTCTGCGGCTTGCGCAATAACTTCTTGAGAAAGCTCTGCGCCTTCGAGTACACGAATGGCGCTTTGTGGGTACCATGGCTTAGTACCTACGCCGCCAAAGGCAAGAGAAAGTGTGTCAACACGCCCTTCTTTCAAGGTTAAGCCCGCAGCTACTGACACCAGCGCGAATGCATAGGAAGAGCGGTCGCGCACCTTATGATAATACTGGGTGCCGTGGCGAGACTTTGGAATAGAGATATGAGTAATTAACTCATCGTTCGCTAACACGGTTTCTATCTGCGGGGTGTCGCCAGGCTCTCGGTAAAACTCACGTAACGCTATTTGACGGGTATCATTATTTGCATTTTTTACGTTCACTTTGGCATCAAGGGCTATCATCGCAACCGCCATATCTGAAGGGTGTGTTGCGATGCAGTGCTCGCTTGTACCAAAAATAGCATGAATACGGTTCATACTATTAAGTGCGCTGCACCCAGACCCCGGCTCTCTTTTGTTACACGCTTTAGTGGTGTCGTAGAAGTAATAACAGCGCGTACGTTGCAGCAAGTTGCCTGCGGTGGTGGCACGGTTTCGAAGTTGAACGGTTGCGCCACTTAAAAGCGCTTGGGCTAGCAAAGACAATGAAGGCTCGTCGTGGGAAAATTTTGCCAGTGCAGAATTACTTACCATAGCACCAATATGATAGTGCGCTTCATCTTGCGTAATGGCGTTTGCTTCTTTCCATTTCGCTAGGCTAATTAGCGTGTTGGGTGTCTCAACCTGAAGCTTCATTAAGTCGATGAGATTGGTCCCACCGGCTAAAAAGCGCGTCGTGTCAGTAAGTGGAAGCGAGTTAAGTGGCGTAGAGTGGTCATAATGGTGTAGGTCAAAAGGCTGCATTATTGACGCTCCAAAGCAATCACATCAGTAATTGCATCTACGATATTTGGGTAGGCGCCACAGCGGCATAAGTTACCGCTCATGCGCTCACTAATGTCTTCTTTGAGTGAGGCGCGGTTGCTGTAGGTGACCGCGCTAGGGTCACCACTTTTTAGCTCATTAAGTAATGATACGCCCGAACAAAGCTGCCCAGATGTACAGTAGCCGCATTGAAAAGCGTCGCGTTCAATAAATGCCTGTTGAAGAGGATGAAGCGCGTCGTCATTTGCAATGCCTTCAATGGTGGTTACCTCGCAATCTTCAAGCTGGAAAGCGAAGACTAAGCAGGCGTTTACCCGCTCGCCGTCAACGATAACTGTGCAGGCACCACACTGGCCGTGATCGCAGCCTTTCTTGGTGCCAAAAAGTGATAGGTGTTGATGAAGAAAATCAAGAAGCGTAGTTCTGGGGTCTTCGGGAAGAGAAACGTCTTTCCCGTTAAGTCTGAGTGTAGCCATGGATATGTCCTTCTACCATTGTGCTCAATTTCGGTACTCCTTTGAAATGAGCTTGACGAGAGATTTATCATCACTACGGGGGGAAAGTGGTTTCGGTTTAGACCGGGAAAATTAAGTCTTCTGAAACCCGCTTGCGCGCTAATAGATGCCAGCGTGTAAGTGGTGTAAAATAGTGAAATTGAGTATTTTGCTCTACGCTTTTAAGCGCCACTTCATATTTCAGGCCTACTTACATGATTCACAACGATGTTTTACGTCGCCTTCGTTATGCACTTGCCATCAACGACACCGCCGCTATCAGTATTTTCAAATTAGCTAACTACGACATGGAAATAGACTATTTGCATGCCGTTATGAAGCGAGAAGGTGAAGAAGGCTACTTGCCGTGTCGCGACAAAATTATTGGGCTGTTCTTAGACGGATTAATTATTAAGAATCGCGGTCGCCAAGAAGGGCAGGAGCCGAAAGTCTTGGGGCCAAAAGAACGGTTAAGCAACAACGAAGTCATGCGTAAAATTCGTATTGCGATGAGCTACAAAGACGAAGACATGATTCACGCACTACAACTCGCTGACTTTAGAATAAGCAAAAGTGAGTTGTCTGCATTTTTTAGAAAGCCTGACCATCGTAACTTTAAACCTGCTGGCGATCAAGTTGTAAGAAACCTCCTTCAAGGCATGGTAAAGAAACACCGCCCAGATTCAACCGTCTCGCACCGAAACGCAAAGCCAGATGATAGAAAGCCATCTAGCGGTAAACCGAATGAGATAAAACCTGCTAAGAAGAAGGGAACAACCCATTCGCCAAAAACTGAGAAAGGCGAGTTGAATAGCAGTCATACCAACGCAGTACGAGAAAGCAGCAAACAAGCAAATACCTCTGTATGGGGAACGCTGCCCTCTAAAAAGCGGTGAACGAAGCGCTGCGTTAGGCGGTCTTCATGTTTGGGTATATGTAAAATTGCTAAGCTTGGCTTACTAAATAACAGGATGTGGTGTTTTTATGAAACGGTTATCTTTAATTTTTCCGGCGCTGTGTGTGGGGTTAGCAACCACGCTTTTCGGGTGCGGCGCGATGAATAACGTCGAAAAACATAAAAATGTTGAAAGCCCTAAACAACAAACTTTTGTTTACAAAAAGGAAAATGGTAAAAGTTTAGCGCTAGATTTATTTCTACCTACGGCAAGCAACAACCCTTCTTTACTCGCAGTGTGGGTTCACGGCGGGGCGTGGATGCGAGGTAGTAAAGACGAAACGTTAACTAAAAATGGTAATTTGGTTACATCGCTGCTTGCAGAAGGTGTAGCTGTTGCGGCGGTAAATTACCGTTTGAGCGGAGAAGCGATTTACCCTGCGGCGCCAAACGATATTAATGATGCCGTTAATTTTTTAATGGAAAAGAAGAGCGACCTACACTTAGAATCAGACCGCGTTATCATGATGGGGCGCTCTGCTGGTGGACATCTAGCAGCGTTACTTACTACGTCTAACAACGACAAGGTTTCATTTCTTAGTCAAGCGCCTAAATATAGTGTTGTTGGCATGGTCGATTTTTTTGGCCCTACCGATCTCGTCTCTTTACGCGGTAACAGCGGCAAAGTAGACCACGACGCACCCGATGCGGCAGAAGCATTGTTCTTAGGTGAATCGCCACTTGAAAACACTGCGCTTGCCCGTGAAGCGTCTCCCACTTCTTATATTGATAGTGAAACGCCGCCGTTTATTATTTTTCACGGTCTTGCGGATGGCGTTGTACCTGCTTCTCAAAGTGAATTATTGAGTAACAAGCTAGATCAATTTAACGTGCCTAATCAGCTATTTTTAGTTGAGGGTAAACGTCATGGCGACCCCGTTTTTGACACCGATGAATACGTGACAAAAGTGGTGGACTTTGTGAAAAACATCAAGCGTAAAAGTGAGTAAATTGAACTTAAGTAAAGGAGAGAATATGAGTCGCCATTTTGAACAAGCAGACGGTTTGTGTGAAGAGAAAGACACCGCTACCCAAGGGTTCGTGTTTAATCAAACTATGCTGCGTATAGCTGACCCTAAACGCTCGCTAGACTTTTACACACGAGTTATGGGCATGACGCTTATCAAGCGCCTAGATTTTGAGGAAATGAAGTTCAGCTTGTATTTTCTTGCGGCAGGCGATGACTTTTCTGATATTTCTGATGACGTTGAAAAGCGCACGCAACAAACATTTGGCCGCCCGGCAATGCTGGAATTAACCCATAACTGGGGCGATACGCCAGAAACAGTTAGCTACCATAACGGCAATTCTGAGCCAAAAGGCTTTGGGCACATTGGTTTTCACGTACCTGATGCCGACGCAGCGTGCGCCCGCTTCGAAGCGCTCGACGTGCCTTTTCAAAAAGGGCTCAACGAGGGGTCTATGAAAGGTATTGCCTTTATTAAAGATCCCGACGGCTACTGGATTGAAATATTTGATGCATCAAAAGTGGCACAAACGTGTGCGCCGCATTTGAAGAAATAAAAGCCGGACAGATAAATACAGAAACGTTTAGCGCGCATTCAGAGCTGGCTAAACTTCCGTTAAAAAACTATCGAACACAACGAAAACAGGCAGCATAGTAATATGCTGCCTGTTTTGTTTTATCGATGGTAATGGTTTACACCTTACACGAAGGTGGTAATGACGCGATGGCTACTTTGCCTCTAAGGTTAACTCCACACCGCTAAATTCAGTATGTAAGTCGTGCTGAGTATTAAGCAAGAACAAGCGATTCGCTTCAATTTCAGCGTCGTTGGCCAAGTAACTTTTTACCGCTTTACTGCGCGCATCGGCCAGCAGAATGAGTTCACTTTCTGGAATATCGATGCTGTTTCGTAGTTTGTTGTAACGCGCGATGCTTAACGCGCGTTTTACGTCATCTTCTTTGATTACACTTTGATTATCTTTAGTGCTTACCTGACTTGGCTCTTGGCTTTCGCTTGCCAATTCTGGGTATAGCTGTGCCACCATGTTGGTGTACTCTTGGTTAAGGTCTGGCGTAAAAACGTCGACATAATAAGCTAATAGCGCGTCGGCTAATGGGCCATCTAGTGGAATGCTGCTGCCGGTTATGGGGCTAGACTGCGAACTATTAACAGCACCGTTCGCGGGCTTATCTGCAGTGCCCGAAGTGCTGGATGAATCAACGAGCCCGCTTCTTATCAACAGTGTATTGTTTAACTGGCGTTGTGCCAGCGCGCTTGCATCAGATACGGCATTGACCGTACCTTCAATGTTTACGCGCAGGCCAGGGCGCTTGTTAAGCGCTTTAGCAAGGGTATCAAGTTTTTCTTTCACGGCTGGAGAAAGGGTTGAGGCGCCAAACGCAAACTCCGCACTGTCTAATTCATCATCGCTACCCACAAGGTTAGCAAGTAGGGAGAAGGGGGCGGTTACCGCTTTAGTAATAATATTGCTAATTGCGTTTAGTATGATAGAGCCAAAGCTAAAGTCTGGGCTGTCTATATCCCCTGAAACATCCAAACCTAAATCGATAACGCCGTTTCTGTCTTCTAACAGCGCGATAGCAAGGCCTAATGGCAGACTTAATGCTTGATCTGAATTAGACTTTTTCCCCAATGTAAGCTGGTCGATAATCACATGATTTTGGCCATCTAGCTGGTCACCGTTGAGCTTGTATTGCACTGCTAACGATAATAGCCCCTTGTCAATGTAGTAGCCCATGTAGGTACCAGAGTAGGGGTTAACCGATGTGAGTTCAGCCCCTTTTACTGAAAAATTCAGGTCAAGGTCCAAATCCTGCTTTAATGGGTGAATTGTGCCAGCAAGTTTCACTGGCGCATAGTTGTCTATTTTACCGGTAATATCAACGCTGGCGGGTTCGTTCGAGCGAGAATCTATGCCCGATATTTTACCGTTTAGGCTTTCTATTGCCGACGCAAATTTAGGGGTTAATGAGTGATCGGCAAAATACGCCCTACCGTTTTCGATGGAAACACCGCCAACTGCAATAGCCAATTCAGAGGAAGCGGCTTCGCTTGTCGACGATGTGGCACTTTTACTTTCTGCTTCACTATTACCGTTGCCATCACCATTACTATTTGCAGCGTCTTGAGCCGCTAAATTATCGCTTCCTTCCCCATTAGTGCTTTCATTCTTAACAACGTCCTGTTCACTTGCAGCAAAAAGTTTGCTTATGTTGGTCTGCTTCGCTTCATCAATGATTAATCTAGCAAAAGGGGCTGTAAGATGAACTGTCTCTACGCGCAATTGATTGGCGTTACGGTCAAACTTTATGTCTTCTACGCTCAGTGCTTCCCATTGCAATAAGGGCGTTTGAGCGGTGTCGAGTATGCTTAAACCTTCCACCCGTGTGCTCGCATTTACATTAAGGTCGCCAGCGGCAGAGCCTTCAAACGTTACGTCGAGATTAACAGCGCCACTTTCTAGCGTTACTTTGGCGTACGGCGAGACGTATTGCTGAAACTGACTAAGTACTAGCGCGTCAAGGGCTGCGCTGCCCTTTATGGCTTGCTTGGCGATTGTTACACTGCCAGCGCTTGAAAACGCGCCCTGTGAGACTGAGCTGAAACGTTCGTCATTAGCAGAAATCTGTAAATTTGTGCTATAGGAAATAGGCGCCGACAAGTCTGTCGTAATGTTTCCGGTTTCAATATTGATATTACTGACTCTAAGAAACGTACCGGCACTTACACCGCGCTCTTCAATATCCAGGGTGCCACCGTTAAATACAAACTGCTGTAATACTACCTGCCACTCATTTCGGTCGCTTGTATTTTGAGCCGTGCTTTCAGCATCCACTTCAGCGTTGGGAGCACTTTTTGCCGCTTGCGCTAATGGCTCATCGGCTGTTTGAACACCACTGTCTTCCTTTGCAGATAGGCTTGGGGGCTGGCTAGCGGTAAGCGATGAATTATCTGCTGCGGTATTCGTCTTGGCGTTAACACCTGGTACGTTTTTCGGTGTAAATAACCGTTGTAAATCAATGCCTGACTTATCGTATACCGCTGAAATATGCGGTGCATCAAGCGACACGCGTTCAATATTTACCTGTTGCTGCAGCGCATCTACATTGATGTTATGAACGGCAAAAGAAGGTATGGAAAGAATGTCTTTGCCACCTTTGCTGTTACTAATAGGGGAGCGCTTAAACAGCAGGTTATTAATTTCGAATTCGCCATGTTGCAGTAGAAACTGGAAAGCGTCATTTTCTTCAAAAATTTCAGCATGTAGGCTAACGCTCACCGTGCCATCGGCTAAATTAGCGGCTATTAGGTGTTTACCGAGGGACCAGAGCGGTACAAGGGCAATATCATCGATATCCACTGAGGTGGTCAATTTTAAGGGAGATAACTGAAATTCGCCATCAATGGATACTTTACCTTTTTCGGCCGTTACCAACGTAAATTGATACTGATTAAAAGCAGATGTCGACCCTTTCGAGGCTGCATCATTCGCGCTTTGCACAGACGTAGATTGAGCTGTGTCTTTAAGTACCGCATGGGTGTCTAAATCTTGCAATGCAACTTCAAGTTCTGGGTAATTAAGTAGGGTGCCCGTTACCCTATCTTCGATAATCACGTGGCCATGAGTCAGTGAAAATTCACCTAATGTCATATGCGGAATTTGGCCATTTTCGCTTTCGGATGGCGCGCCGTCGGTTTCAGGTGTCTGTTGTGCTACGTGCTCGAGAATATCGGAAAAGTTGAATGTTTGGGTATTATTGGTGTTATTGAGGCGAGCAACAGTAACAAATGGCGCATCAATGGAGAGCTTCTCAACTGCTGGCGTTAGCGTAAATACTGAATGCCAAAAACCTACGTCTAATGACATATGCCCCACGCTGAAAAAACGGCTATCGGGCTGTGTATTGGTAGTTTCTTTCTCAATCTGGCTTTCAGAGAGAACCCCACTGTGAGCTGAGGCGTAAATAGTGAAGTTGCGAACGTCTACTTTTAGTAAAAACGGGTTAATAGCAATATCTGCTACGCTGGCTTTTCTCCCTGTTTGTTCCTCAACTATTTGGGGAAGTTTGGTTTTCAATATAGCAGGGGCTAAAACGCCTAACAGCAGCGCGTAAGTGAAGTAAACAAGCACAAGGTAAGTAGACACTCGAAACCATTTAGGCTTAGCAGCAAACCAAGATATTGCATTTTGCATAGGCGTTTATATTGCTTTATTGGATTAATAAGAGAGGCAAAGGCTAGTCTCAACAACGGAGAAAAGCCTCATCTGCAAAACAAGAATGGTTAGATTACAGAGCCGTTAGCAAATTATCTAGGCCAGACTTAAATAAGGCTTGGGTTTCACTATCGGCGTTTACATTTAGGTAAGTGCTTATTTGTGAAACAAAGCTCGCAATCATATCAGTTGATAAACCAAGGGCTTCAAATTGCTGTTTTAAGTCATTGACCGACTTAACGGTAGAGCTATACTCCGAGGCTTTGTTTAGTAACCCAGATAGCGAAGAGCTTGAGTTTGGCGCCGAACTGTCAGACAGCGCGGGTACGTCATTAAGCAAGCCGTCTAAGCCAGGGATGTTTTTCGCTAGCTGCGAGTATTCACCGTTAGATAAGTTGCTTTGTACGTAGTTCATTACCGACGCAATGCCGCCCTGCGATTGCTCGTTAGATACATTCAGATTAGCAGAAACAGCGCTGACTAAGCTGGCTAAGTCGATGTTAGATGCCGCACTTGTTGCCATTTGTGTAAGGCTGCTGGTGGTAACAGTTGTATCAGCTTTTTTATCGCCTAGAAGGCCCTTTAGCTCACTGATATTGGCGTGGGCTGAATGAGTAAAGCAAGTCAATGTAAGCAGAGCAGGGGCTAAAATAAAGCGTTTCATATTGAATATCCTTTTTGAGGCTGCGGGAATAGCGAAATGTAAATTCACCTCGAAAAAATTTGAATCAAGGCTATTCAGGCATTCCATTAATTAATAGCTAGAGCGTATGTAAATACTTACATTCTAACGCAGTAGTACCGCAAATACTGTAGAGAAAATGTAAAGGTGCTTTACATTTTCGCGAAAAGAAATGATGTGGGCCGAGTGGATAAGTCAATTAGACAAAACACTAAAAGGAGCGATTGCTCCTTTTAGTATTCTACTTTGTAACACGGCATAAAAGTGGCTGTTTTAGCTAACGTTACCTATTGCTACTCACCTCTTTTGTACCTTTTATATCCTAGGGCGTATCGCTAAGTTTGTAGTCTAGCTGAACAAGCAGCCCGGTTTGTCTTACGCCTTTGCCGCCCTGAATGCGGGGTTTGTATACCCATTGGTCAAGGGCGACTTGAGCACTCTTATCAAATACACCTGTGGGGGCTGATTTCACCACTTTGATATTATCTGTGGCGCCCGTCTCGGTAATATCGAAAGATAAAACCACAAAGCCTTCAACGTTATTCTTTGCCGCTTTGGTCGGGTAGGTTGGTGAGACGTGCTTAACCGGAGCAGCTTCGTTAATTTTCGTCTCAGCCTTTGCGGGCGGAGGCGGCACCTTGGCAAGAGCTGTGTTAATTGTGACTAAAGCAGCAATCGACAGTATTCCTGCTGCAAATACTTTACTGTTGCGCGTAGGTTGTTTTATGGCATTTAATCGTTTGATCATGGTCCTTTTTTCTCCAAAGGTTGGATAAAGCGTGATTGCGTTAGAACAATGCTCAGCACACTGCACAAGTGCTTTTGCATAAGTGAGTTTTTCGTTTTCGGTTTTGTTTTTCAGCACCGCGTTATCGCAGGCTAGTTCCTGATTTATTCTGAACGACTTAAGGGCAAACCAGACAAGCGGGTTAAACCAAAATAAAATTGCGACTGTTAGCGCTATCGTGTTCCACAGGTGGTCGTAGTGTTTGCGATGCACATTTTCGTGCTCTAACACGAGTGCTTGCTGCGCGCTTGAAAATGTACTTTTAAATGAAAAGGGAAGGAGTATTTTGGGCGCGATAAAGCCGAAAAGCATAGGCGTGGTGGCTTTACTAGAATAATACGCGTTAGTGTGTACAGCACGACGTTTGCCAATAGACGCCCATGTCGTTAGGTGGTGCACCAAAATATACGCCGTAATAACGCATACCCCTATCCCCCAGGTTATGAACAAAGGCGCGGCGTCGCGAGTGGTCAATGTAGGAGTGATCCCTACCACATATCGGCTGAAGTCATTCGATGGAATTGCTATTATCGACATAGGAATGTTGTTAAGCAGCAAGCAAACGGGGATCAATATCCATAATTTATACGTAAGTGATGCGCCGAGCTTCTGTGTTAAAAAATGCTCTGTAAATATAAGCAGTGCAAGCGTTACAGAAAGCATGCCCTGTTGAGCAATAATCCAATCAATCATTGTTCTGTTCCCACTTTTTTATTAGGGCCTTGAGCTCGTCCACATCTTGCTGTGAAAGTGAGTTTTGGTTGGCGAAGCCCGCTACCATTGGGGCTATTTTTCCTTTGAAAAGTCGACTAACGAAGCTTGTGGTTTCTTTCTTCGTGTAATCTTCTCGCGCTATTAAGGGGTGGTATAGATATTGGCGGTGTTGCTTTTCAAACCCCAGTACCTCTTTTTTAACCAGCCTTCCTAACAGTGTTTTTACGGTTTTTTCATGCCAGTCTTTTTTATTGTTAAGGCGTGCGATAACTTCATTCGATGTGGCAGGATGGTCTTCCCATAACACGTCGAGTACTTCAAATTCCGCATTAGAAATTTCAGGTTTGTCCGTCGATTTATTCATAATAATAATGTTTAATTAATGGATTACACTTGTAGTCTATGACTTTAGATTACACTTGTAATTCTAAAGTGCAAGTTTTATTGCGTATTTTTTAGACGGGATATACAGAAAGTGGGAGAGGGCTAGTATAAAACGGTGAAGTTAAGTTCATGGGTCTCTAAAAATTCACCTAAAATACGAGCCTGTTGATTACCTCTTGGCACCATAACGTAGCAAGGTGGGGCTGGCGAGACTTCTTGCAAGTCGTACCATAGTGTATCAAGTACTTCACTGCCACTTTTTAGAAATGTTTCGCCCCAAGACGTGCTGTAGATAACAGATACGTCTTCTACTGTGGCTTTTTGCCGTAGTGTAGGAAAGTTTACAATTGCAAAGCAGGCGGTGATCCGTTCTGGAGCGAGCAGGTTATTTCGCGGAAGTGCTGAAACCTTTACCGGTGGAAAATACTTGCATAAGTGCTTAAGTAAGTCGTTTAAATCAAGTTCGCTGACTTCGCCGTAGTTGTAGTCGAGGTAAACTTTACTGTGTGTATCGATGATTTTGCTTGATACACACCACACCATGAGTGCAATAGCGCTTGATGCCTGCGTAATTTTTTGCGACTCGTCGATAATACCCGACTTACTCAATAAATCTCCTGCATAGGCCGACCATACTTCCTTACCGTTTTTAAGCTGGCGCATGGCAATAGTGACCTTTTCACAATAAAGGCTTTCGTCAAACGCACGGCGAAGGAACTCAATTTTATCGGCTTTTTTCGCATAGTACGTGCTTAAACGTCTGCCCAATACCGTCATGTCTTTTTCATCCATGACTTGCTGGTGGTGACTAAGCTCTTTGGAAATACGACGGTAGCATTTCAATAAGAAACGATGAATGCGACGACTTAATTGCACTCGCTCGCTGAAATTCCATTCTTGCTGATTATCAAAATGACTAAGCTGCTTTCGATTCCATCCCCATTGTCTGGCATAAGACGCCATAATTCTGCGTTTGAAGTTGGGTTTCTCATCTTCCATCAGCGGTTGACTAAGGGCACAGCCGCATTTCAAATACAAACACTCTCTTAGTACGGCAATGTCTTCGGCTTGCCCATGCTCACTGTAGTGGGTAATTAGCTCATCAAACATAAGCGAGTAGGGGTCGATGTCTGCCACATGCCCCGGTGCTTCAGCGCCTCGGTGTACATGCTTTTTAAGCAGGTTGCACAATGGTTGTCCCTCGGCGATATTAGCAAGGTAAACCTCTAACTTTGCCATTTTTAGCACCGACTTAAACGGCGAGTCCATCGCTTTTCCTAACTGCCAGATAGCTGCCCCAAAAAGCTCACTGGCATCTAACTTTTCTAAATGGCCTAAATCCATAAACCAATCTAGATCTGGTGAACCACCTTTTTCAAGGCTGTTGTATATGGCTTGATACTGTTTTTCTGACGTTTTTTCTGGGGTTAGCCACCAAAAGGGTGCTTTACCTGCCACCACGATATTGGTGTTATAAAACTCGGCTTTGAGAAATAACGCCTGGGCGGAACCCGCACTTTCTCCTTCGGCAACGCCAAAGTCGTTTTGTTTTACTTTGTCTATTTCAGACAAAAAGAAATGCACTTCTATACCAAAGGTTTGGTCGGCCCACTTTTCTATAGCGGTAAGTTTTTGTTGCAATAGCGAAAGTGCGGCGGAAGTGAATTGTTTTCCGTCTATGCATACCCAGAAATCAAAATCGGAATCATCGGTTTGAGCGATAGTGCCTACACTGCCCATAAGCACCAAAGCATCGACGGCGCGTTGTCGCGGCCATATCTGTTTTATGTCTGCAAACAAATGGCTTTCTGAAGGGAAGCATCGTAACAGGGCTTTTTCTATATCAGTCCTAAAGGAATAATTATTGATCCCAAAAGGTACACTTTCGCCCGTTGAGAGGGGCGCGACAAAGCCGGGAAGCGACTCGTGATTGACGTGCACCAGAAAAGGAAGCACGTGAAAAAGAGGTCTGTGCTTTTCAGGCATGAGTGTAAGGGCACGCTCAATACGTGCTTTGTTGTATCTCAGTACCCGCAACAAGCGAATAGTGAGGTTTTGCTGAACGGAAAGCGGCTGTTGCGCTGCCATTATTTAAATCTGCACTTCATCATTACGTCAAGCATAGCGTTATTTTACGTCGACTTCCTTACATTTCGTCTTCACAGAGTGAAAGTTTATCGGCTTTTAGCCGTTTTTTTTACCATGCCTAGGTAGCGACACCTCTACGCACAAACCGCCTTCACTAGGGCTTTGCATAGTTAGGCTACCGCCATGTTTTTTAATTGCTTTTAACGCAATGCTAAGTCCCAAACCAAAGCCTTCAGTATGCATTTGGTTTCCTGCCCGGTAAAAAGGTTGCATCAACTTCTCGATTTCCTTTTCATCAACGCCGGGGCCTTTATCCGTAACCTTAATGAGCATAGCTGCGCTAGTCGACTCAATAGCCACACTCACAGGCTGACCTTTATCTGAGTACTTACAGGCGTTGCCAATAATATTATCCAGCGCTTGATGAATAGCTTCGGGGTAACAGCGAATCAATCGTTGTTTTTGCGTGCCTTTCGGCGGTGTCAAAACCGTTGGAATGCCAGGATAGTTTATTGCCATGCCATCCAAAATCCGCTCACACAAGGCTGCTATATCGCAAACTTGTTCCTCGGGTTGGGCGTTTTCCAATGTTGAAAAATTTAATATCTGTTGGATGAGCTGGTCTATACGATGGCAGTCATTATGAATTTGCTTTACATGGCGATTGTCAGGTTGATTTTGTTCTATCAGTGCTGCAGAAGCCTGTAAACGAGCCAGCGGGGCGCGCAATTCGTGAGAGACATCGTGAAGAAGCCTTTGCTGGGCGCTCGCCGCTTCATGGGTTTTACCCACCATAAAGTTTATATCTGTCGCTAAGTCACCAAGCTCGTCACCGCGAGCAAGCAAAGGGGCTGGTAACGGCGCGATGGTTTGGTCATTGGCGTAGCGGCGACTAAATGCACCTAAATACGTTATTGGTTTAACGATAGTCCAACTGAGTAGGGCACTGACAAGGGCACATGCCACAAAAATTAAAACAAATTGTATGGATTGAAAACGGTACAGCACTTGTTTATACATACGAGGTGCCTGCGGTTGGCGAACCAATACCGTATAGCGAGTGTTTGAAGGCCCATAAACATGCTGTTCAATACGCTGCTCAGAGGGCACCTTATTCATTCTATAATGATAAATAGAATCACCTTTAGCATTGTAAACTAGCATAGGAATAAGCTGGCCACCGCGGTTTTCTCGCTGCCGTATCCACTCTTTTATCTTTCTTTTGGCCTTGCCGTCAACAAGTACTTCATGCTCGTAACGCCACACAATTCTTTCAGCTTGGGCGGTAACGTCGTTAAAAAAGCGTTGATTGTATTCCGTGGAGGTATATTCGTTTATTAATACGTAGCCTGTAGTGGCCATTACCACGAGGCTAGCAATCCAGAAGGTAAGGAAGATACGCCAAAATAAGCGCTTGAATCCGAGCCCTTTTTTTATGTTTTTCCACGTAGTGCCTGCAGCCATATCACGTACCTTATTATTTTTGTGACTGAGGTGAGGTCAACATCTGATAGCCCACTTTGCGAATAGACTTAATCACATTATTCACACCTACAGCAGATAGCTTTTGTCGAATTCTACTGATGTGTACATCCATGGCTCTGTCATAGGCTTCCAGCGGACGGCTTAGCACCTCTTGCGTCATTTCCTGTTTCGAAATGGTTTGCCCAGCGCGCTCCATCAACAAGCAAAGCGCGTTAAATTCTGCGCCTGTCAAAGTAATAGGTCTTCCCTTTACCGAGGCTGTCCGCGCGCCAATATCTAGTGAGATGCCATGTAGTTCGGTTATCACAGTCGCGGGCGCTTTAAGCTGTTGTGTTCTGCGTATTATTGCGCGAATGCGCGCGCCAAGTTCTCTTGGGTTACACGGCTTAGGTAAGTAATCGTCTGCACCCATTTCTAAGCCGACAATGCGATCAATATCGTCACCCCGCCCGGTTAACATAAGAATGGGCGTTTGCTTTTCGGCTCTAACGGCTCTAAGCACATCAAGCCCCGACATACCTGGCATCATAATGTCTAGCACTACGGTGTCGTACTGATTACTGTTTAGCAGCGTGTTGACGGCGTCTTCGCCGCTGTGAATAGCATGCACACTAAAACCATCGCCTTCTAAGAATTCGCTTAGCAGCGCACAAAGGTCGACATCGTCGTCGACAAGTAATACGTTAATTTTTTCATTTTCCATGATTTAAGCTTACCCTTTTACGCTGGGTGTTTTTTTCAACTTTACCGAACTTTACACTAGCTTAACCCTACTTATCGATTGATTCACGCATACTTCATTTCGTTGATGAGACAACATTATTTTTAACGTCATGCATTATCATGACAAAACAAGTAGGAAGATTAAGATGAAAAAATTAATTACCGGTGTTTTATTAAGTGCATGTATCGCAACGACTGCCTATGCAGGCGGTAAGCATTCTGATGAGCGCAGAGGCGGGAGCGTTTTTCCGCTGCATAAAATGGAAAAAGTACTCGCCCTTACCGACGAGCAAATAGCACAATTTCAAACGTTAAAGGAAGAGCTTAAAGCGGAACGCCGAGCTAAAAAATCGGAAATGCGTGAAGAGGGCATGCGTAAAAATAGAAACCTCTTGGCTGGCCTAAATCCAGATGATGCAGACTATCAGGACAAAGTGAATGCCATCGCCGAGGAAAAAGCGCAGCAAGTAAAAGCGCGCTTTCTAAAACGCGCGGAAATTCGTGCGAAAGTTGCTGATATCCTTACCGATGAACAGCTAGAAAAATTTGATGAAATGAAAGGGAAGCGTGGAAAAAAGCAGCGTAAGCGCAGCTAATTAGCCGCCGCTTCTCGATAACATTGTAGGTAAAATGCTTAAAGTAAATGCCCCCTTTATTGACAAAACTCAACGAAGGGGGTGTTTTAATTACCACGCATTTTTGATTTTAAAAGTCTTAAAAAAGGCTCAAAATAGCGAAAGGGCCGGCTCAACCTATTGGGTATTTAGCGTTGTATTTGGGTAAGGGTTGAGTAACTCACTAACAAGTTCGTTCAGACTATTTTGTATACTGATACTGTCTTTCCCATCTAATTCAGTGCTTCCAGCTGCGCTATAAATAAACTTTCCGTCTTTTACCATATCAATTTGCAGCCCTTGCTGAAGCGACGTTTGCTCTCCCACGGGAATGCTGAAAATGCTGCCTAGTGAAATACCGCCAGAGCGGCCATAGCTACCGGTACCTAACCCTAAATTTAGCGTAGTGCCGTCTTCTTTCGTGCTTGTGGAAGGCACGTATCCCACAGCGATATCGGCGTCTTCTTCAGAAGCCGGTTTAAGACCCTTTGCGATGAGGTTCTCAGTGATAGCCGTTGATAGATGGTTGGCAAGCGTTGCGTTAATGGGGTTCAGCGGAGGCTGAATGTAAAACGTTTTGATGTCAGCAAAGTTTTGGGTTTCATCAACATTTATCTGAGGCTTATTACTACTGCAGGCGCTTACGATAGCGACGCACATTAACGCTAATAGGGTTGTTTTAATTTTGCTCAGTTGATGCGTTATTCCGCTCATCACATTTTTCGAAGTGCTGCTATACATAATATACCCACTGTAAAATACTGCTTTTTTGAAGACATGCTTAACAAAGCAAAGTTCGACTCGTTGTATCTTTAACGTGTTTTTCCCAGGTTTTGGATCGCATAGGCCTTACGATCGAAATAAGATTTGGAAATATTGATAGCATTTCTGCAACTAAGTGCGAAAGGTGGCTTAGGCCGGTGCACCAGACGGCATGATTTATCACGAAGGCAATGTCTATTTAGCTGACCTAGAAAAGCAAGAAGTGCAGTACCTCACGCCAAGTCTTGACCTTCGCACCTTTGTGAAAGGCGAGATGGTAAATTGGGCCGACACCTTTAGTATTTATAACGGTTCGCTTTACTATACCAACAGCAAGATACAAGATGCGGGTAATGATGTAAGCGACATGACGTTTGAAGTTTACAAGTCAACGCTTCCAACTCAATATAATTAGAGGGCAGAACAATGAGAATAGCTAATCGAATAGGCAGTGCTTCGCTTGCTGTAGCGGTGTCACTTTTGATGACAGGGCTCGCTTCAGCCAAATCAGATTTTGAATATGGCCCCGTGTTTGAAGATTTCGGAAAACATGCCGCTGTAGAAGGCGTTAGCTTTGCTAAAAATCAAAGCTTCAAGATAGCGTTCGATGTTGCCACAGCAACAGAACCCGGTGAGGTAAACCGTAAGTTTGAGTCGCTGGCGCGGTTTATCAATATGCACGTAGCTAATGGCGTGAAGCGGGAAAACCTTTCACTAGCGTTAGTGGTTCACGGTTCTGCTACAGAAGAAATGCTTAAGGCTGAGCACTTTAATAAGCGCAAAGGCCAACCAAACGGCAACGAAATACTGCTAAGTGCTTTGATGGAGCAAGGCGTCGAAGTGATAGTGTGTGGACAGTCTGCCGCAGCCCATGGCGTTGAAAAAAGTGCATTGATTGATGGGGTGAAAATGGATTTATCTGCCATGACAGCACATGCGCGTTTGGCGCAAAAAGGGTATTCGGTTAACCCGTTTTAAAAGGCCGTTTTCTTTTGTGATAAACATTTGTGCATTGCAGATATCCAATGCACTTCATCAGCGCGCTTACAATCGAGCTGAACGAAATAATTCAATCAATACACATATAATCTCAAAGCTATTTCAAGATAGGGTTTAGCTAGAAGAAACCCGCCCCAGCGCGATAATTTTTTCAAACGGCGTCGTGTCGGGGAGTGTACCTAAAGCAAAACCGCATGCTCTGCCGAGCCGTGATTCACAGAATGTGTGAGCAATGTCGTTATGGACGTTTTCGTTAGCAAGAAAGGTGCATGTAGCAAGTAACGTGCATGCTTGGAGCGCTAGCGCCATTTGCTCTGTTAAATAACGGCTGCGCGTTTCCATATTCTGCGTATTTGATAACTCGTCTAATAGTTTACTAAGGTGAATATCGTAATGTTTATTTTTGCCGGTTTGCGTTTTAAGTTCGTTAAACAACGCTTCTTTTACATTGGGCTCTTTAGCGAGTGCGCGAAGTACGTCTAAGCATTGCACGTTTCCACTGCCTTCCCAAATTGAGTTTAGCGGTGCCTGACGGTAGTATCGGGGCATGGGGTTTTCTTCAACGTAACCAATACCGCCTAAACACTCCTGAGCTTCGTTCACAAACATAGGCGTGCGTTTACAAATCCAGTATTTTCCAATCGCCGTGGCCAGCCTTGCTAATGCTGCTTCATAGCTATTACGTGATGCGTTGTCGACTGCTTTTGCAACGCGCATTGTGAGCGCAGTAGCGGCAGCGCACTCGATGGTAAGGTCTGTTAGAACGTTTTGCATTAAGGGCTGGTTGACTAAGGTTTTGCCGAACGCGTCGCGATGACTTACGTGATGTAACGCGTGTACCAGTGATTGCCGCATTAGCGCTGATGAACCAATCATGCAGTCTAATCGGGTTAACGACACCATATCGATGATCACCGGTACGCCACGGCCTTCTTCACCAATTAAGTATGCCGTGGCTTCCTGAAACTCTACTTCTGAGGATGCATTGCTCCAGTCGCCTAGCTTGTCTTTCAAACGCTGAATTCGCACGTTATTCAGTTCACCATTTTCGAGTATTCTGGGCAGCAGGAAGCAGCTAAGCCCGCCTTCGGCTTGGGCAAGAATGAGGTGGGCATCACACATGGGGGCAGAGAAGAAGAACTTATGACCTACGATACTATAGCTGCCATCGCGCTGCTTTGTCGCAGTGGTGGTGTTGCGCCTTACGTCTGAACCGCCTTGTTTTTCGGTCATTCCCATACCGATAGTAACCCCGTTTTTTTGACTTGCGGGCAGGGAGCGAGGGTCATAAACACCGTTAATGAGTTTATCTAACCAGTAAGAGGGAAGCGACTTACCATAGCGCATTGCCGGCACAGCAGCATGTGTCATGGTAAGGGGGCAAGACGTACCAGATTCGGCTTGATAGTGCATGTACATTAACACCGCGCGAAGGGTATGTGCGCCATCTTGTTGTTCATTTTGCCATGAATAGTTGTGTACGTTGTGTTTCATCGCACTTTGCATTAGCGCGTGATAGCTTGGATGAAAGTCAACGTGATCAATACGCCTGCCGTAGCGATCAAAGGTACGAAGCTCGGGTTTATTTTTATTAGCGAGCTCGCCATGCTCCATGAGTTCATTGCCTGCAAGCGCGCCAAAGCATCCTAAGAGTTCTGCATTCCAATGCTGCTTCTCGGGTAATTGCTGAGTAACGTATGTCTTTAGTAGTTTGTCATCGCGCCACAAGTTGTATGAATTTAGAATAGACGGCTGGTTTTCTACAGTATGTGTATCAAAGCGGTTAAGTGAGGTCATAATGTGGTGCCAAAAATAACAATATTAAGATCATTACACTGAATGTTTTAATTAGTCAAATTATGTAATGTTTGTGCTCGACAACCCTTTGTATAATGATGGTTTTTAACGTTGACAGAAACACAGACACGTAATTAAGCCACATGAAGAAGTAGTTATACGGTGCAACAAGCAATAGTGAAAAAGCCAGTGGCGAGAAAGCTACTGTTGAAACTTCTCGGTTCACGAGAAAATATACAAATGAATGCTGCTTCTGCAGTGAGGGTAGGCGCGTTATTTGGCATTTCTGAAAATAACATTCGCGTTACGCTAACGCGTTTACAGTCTATGCAGCTGATCACCTTAGTTGAGCGTGGTTATTACGCGCTTGGGGAAAACGGTAAGCAGTTTGCTAAAGAAATTAGTCAATGGCGCAACGCCGAAGACAGCCTTATGTCGTGGGGTAACGATTGGGTGGTAGCGCAGACCAATACGCTACCAAAAAGTGATAAGAAGCAGCAAAGAACTAACGAACGTGCGCTAAAGCTAGTGGGGATGAGAAAGCTAGTAAGCGACATGTATATTAGACCGAACAACATTCTTGATGGTGCGAAAGGGGTAAGAGGAAAACTTCAGACACTAGGGTTGTCCAAGAAAGTCATGGTTTTTAGTGCCACTGACTTTGAAGACAAAATGCATAACAAGGCAATGGAGTTGTGGCGTCAGGATGATCTTGAAGGGCTTTATCGCAACGGATGCGAGGAAATTGAACAGTCGCTGAAGCATCTGCATCGCTTACCTCTTGAAGAAGCCACCAAAGAGTCATATGTCGTAGGTGATAGCGCGTTATATCGACTGGTATTCGACCCTTTATTACCATCGCCACTGGTGGATGTCGCTTTGCGTAAGCGCTATCGAGATTTGGTAAAACACTATGACGATGTAGGCGCAGAAATATGGCATCGCTTTTTATCAAAGAATTAGGTCAATAGACCCCTGAATTAAAATGGAAGTAGCCGAACTGGAAGTAAATATGACCGCATCAAGACCGTTATTTAAACATATTCGCAATCACACCGCGCTTTTTAGTGAACTATCGCAATATAGAAATGCAGCGGTAAAAACAATGGGGTTTAACGGTTATGAGTTTCACAAAACGCCAAAGTTTATTACTGAAGATGGCAGCAGGTTAACCATAGAGCCAGAGCGCAGTATCGTTCTACCAAAAGTGAATACATTGTCGGGTTTGAAAAGAAAACTGACGCAAGCTATTCCCACTTTACATATGGTTGAGCACAGCGAAATTGGTTATCGGTACCCGACAGCCGCGCTTGCGGGTTTAGATGCCCCTTTTATTAAGCGTATGCGCTCTGAATATTTTCACAAAATAAACGAAGATCGCAGTATCTGTAGACCCGTAAATTTATCTTATGGCATAAAAAGCCGAGGAAAGGCCGATAACCGTCAAGAATACGAAGTATGGATGCCAGATGAAGCACCGGATCAAAACCCGTTGCCCTTACTCATCGATCTTTACGGTGAAGACCTGCCAGATGATGTACGTCACTTTGTAGAGCAGCCTTCTAAAGTTCACGGTTGGATGGGCGTTAAACGGGCTGCGTTTGAAGCCTTGTATACTAACCCTCAATATTGCGGTGATCTCATTGTTTGTGTTGCTATGAGTGTGGATGCATACAATATTGGGGCTAAGCCGGATTTAGCCTATTCGCCCGAAGCAGAAAGCTCTATTGCAGTAAGTAACGCGGAATTTGAGTGGGAAATAGAAGGTTACTACGCACCGCGTGGATGGGCGTTTGATCACGACGACGTGTGGTCTGCAATCAACCATACGTTAGAAGCGGTCAATGCGCCATTAGACGAGCTGTACGGTAACCAGATTATCCCCATCGCAGAGAGTAAGACTGAGCGTATCCTCTCTACCCTGAAGTCCCTTGGTGTAGAACAGCAAGAAGTTGATGATTTAAATTTACAGCCTTGGGAATTTATGCGTACTGAAAGTGCGCACAGAATGAAAGCACACGATCCAAGTCGGTCGGTAAATTTACTGGGTAGGCTAAATAGACTGTTTTACCAACCTGAGCAGCAACTACCTTCAATCAATTGGATGCATGATTTGATTTTATAGTTCTGTGAACAAGACTCTGCGTTACTGCTCAAAGAGTCTTCCAATAGATTTTTAGTTTCAGACGCGCTGAGCCCTGTTGCCAGCGCGTTTTTGTATCTACCGTTTAACCGCATCTGCCAGCATTATACCCAACTTATAAATAGCCAAAGCTGTAACGAAAAAGACTTATATGTAAATGTTTATACAAAACTTGTTATTTTTTGTAAATAACTTTCAGTTTTGGCGTGATCTGTCTGTTTATTTTGTATTTTCTGTAATTTAATTACGAAGAATGCTTTATTTTTTGAAAGTATTGTTCATAATGTACACATCACTTAGGTGATATCTAATTTAGTTACAAAATAGGAATTCAAAAAATGAAACTGTCTACTTTCGCTATTGCTTTAACGCTATCTGTTGCTGCAACTCAGTCTTTCGCAAAAGACATCGTACTTAAGCCAATTAACGATAATATTGAAACACAAGCGTGTTTGACTGCAGCTAAAGACGGCTTTGGTCCTGCATTGCGCCTTATTCGCTCAAAAGGTTTTAATGCGGAAGAGTTTAGTGCATCAGTTCGCTGTAACGGCGAGTCACTTCGCACGTTCGCTTACATGTACAAAAACAACAAAGCCTCTGACAACGCTAAAACTGTTGCTCTTGTTGCTAAAAACAAAGATGTAGCTTCGCAAGCATGTTTAGAAGCGCTGTCTGTAGGTAAAGAAGCGGCACTAGCAAAGTTTGATTTAGAAGGTGAAAACATTATCTGTAACCACAAAGCAATTTCTGACTTTGTTCGTGAATACAAAACGGAAAACGTGGTTGTTCGCACTGCTGCTGAATAAGCCTGCGAAAAGGGTAGCAACCTACTGCTAATTCTATGTACAGTTTCATGGCCTTTCGCTTAAAAGGCGAAAGGCCTGACACTTTACAAATTTTATCTCTCAGTCTCTTTTCCCGTACTGGCTATTCTTGCCACACGTTAGCGCTTATATTTCAAAATAAACTCAACGCCTCACGTATAGTTATTGCGCTTCTCCCGAATGAATTAAGTGAAACTCAGTCTGCCTATTATCTAAATACGTCACTGACTTACCGTCAAAAAACGCATCTTCTTCCAGCATAATTCTTATCTCTTTGTTCCACTTCTCAATAAAACTCGCTGCATTAAGTTCTATAGAGTACGCCGTTTGTGCAAACATTGGGTAATCACCTTTAATAGGCACTCCTTCTTGTGCATCCCACATTCCTATAGTTGGGCCAGCTGCATGCCCATGAAAACCAAGCGGGTGAGTGTAAATAGCAGGCGTGATACCCTGTTCTATAGCCTGCTGTCGCGACATATTTAAAATAGTGTTACCTGTTCTTCCTACTCTAAAATTACTGGTTAGTATGTCTTGCAACTGGTTACCGGCTTTGAGCGCATTTTTGAGTGACGCTGGTGCGTCTTTTTCTCCGGGCTTTAGCACGTAAGCATGCTGTTGTTGATCAGTGTTAAGCCGAAGGTAAGTAATGCCAAAATCAACGTGAATTAAATCACCAGGTCGAATAATATTTTCGCCAGGGCGCTTACTAAACGCACTGATTTGATCAAAAACTTCGCTGTCTTTACGTTGGATAGAGACAGTAGGGTGGAACCAGTTGGTTAAGCCTAGTGCGCGAGTTTGATCGCGAAGCCACCAAACCACGTCATCGGTTGTAGTGACATTAGGGGTAATGACTTCATTAGAAAATGCCGTGGCGATAAGCGCATGTCCAATTTGCGCAAGAGCAGGGTAGTGCTTCATCTCTAACTCACTACGCGTCTCTAGCCAACCAATAGCAAGCATTTCACCGCTTACCACTCGACGTTTGAATTCATCAGATAGTGTGGCCATAAACCTATTGTATTCGGTTGATGTCATACCGTCTGCAAGGGCAAAAGCATCGGAAGTATTGATGGCAATTTTCGTTGGGTTTCGCGATTCTATAATGTGCTTCAACGCTTGCCATTGATCGGGTTGGGCTTCTTTGTCCCATGCCTTTTCAAATAGTGAACCTACTGCGTATCGCGCTACTGCCAACTTTTCAAGGGGGCGACCATCCCCAGGATTATAAATGACTAACATGGTATGGCGCCTAGCAGCTAGCCATGTAGAGGGCAGCATGGTCTTTAAAACAGGATCTTCATTGTACTCTCGTGACATCAGCACCCACATGTCGATGCCTTCACGCTCCATAATTCCAGGGAGTACATCACTGAAACGTTGCTCAAGAATAGTGTCAATTAATGCGCTACGTTCTTTCATTGAGAGAACTGAGTTAGCTAGTGCACTGAAACTGAAGAGGGTGAGTAGAATAAATATAACTTTGTTCATATGCATTCCGTTGATCTTTTTCATAACTTTTCTAATTTCTGTCTATTATTTATATCGTTAACACGTAAATTATGCTTTGTATATATAAATCAATTGAGTGGCTATCTTGATGAAACCTGCTGCTAATAGAGGAGTCTTAGGCCATTCTGATCATACTACTGCGGCATAGGTACATAAGGTAAAAATAAGTTAGCTGTATGAAACTACCTCAACCTCTATATTTTGCTGAGCCATAAAATAAAAGCGTCGACCTGGCTCATAATCACCATGGCTGTAAGTATTAAAATTTAGTGCCAGAACCCGTTGTTCGGTCTCATCTAAATTTGGGACTACGATGCCGATATGGTTAATGTTGGCCAAGGTTTTGTAATCGCTCTGTATACCATTGATGGTTTTAGGTCTATATAGCGCAAGATAGTCTTTATCGTTCCCAACGTGTACGGTGTAGCCGTCATTTTTCGCACCGCCGCTCCACCTTACTTTCCAGCCAAACAATGTGCAAAGTAAGCTTGCCAACTCATCAGGGTTTTCAACGGTGATATTCGTGTGCTCTAAGTATGCAGTGGTCATGTGTTTTTCCTTGTGTAGATAATCAACGAAAAACAGCTTAATATCTAAAGTTAACTTTAGATCAAGCGTTTTTTTAAGCGGACTGAGAAATGAGACATAAAGAGGTACTATGGCACCGGAACCCTTGGTAAGTATTGGCTTTATTGCTAAACGTACTGGTAACGCAGTTTCATTGATTCGCTATTATGCAAACGAAGGGCTCATTCCTTTCGTGCGCACTAGCGGTGGAAATAGAGCATTTCCTCGCTCCGTCATTCGCAGGGTTTCTTTTATTCTAATAGCGCAAAACATGGGGTACTCCCTTGCGCAAATAAAAAGTTTGTTGTCTACGCTACCTGACAGCAGAACGCCAACCCAAGACGATTGGACAAAGCTCAGCACGGTGTTTAATCAACATATTGATGCAAAAATAGCGGCGCTAACTAGTTTAAAAACGTCGTTAGAGGGGTGTATTGGCTGTGGGTGTTTGTCATTAGAACGCTGCAGGCTATACAATAACGACGATAAAGTGGCAGCCCGGGGCAGTGGCGCCCAGTTGCTCGATGATAACGTGCAGTCTCAATTTCTAATTTCCAATAAAAAGTAGCGCTTCATGCACCCAAGAAATCTTCACAAGAACGGCTATCCCATGGATGCGCTGTGCCAGTCGTATCCCGCACTTAAACCTTTCTTAGTGCGCGCAAAAAGTGGCAAAACGAGTATCGATTTTACCAATCCCAACGCGGTAAAAGCGCTCAACGCTGCGCTGCTTTTCCACTACTATAAGCTTGAATATTGGGACATGCCGGAAGGATATTTGTGTCCGCCTGTTCCAGGTAGAGCCGACTATATTCACGGCATTGCCGATTTATTATATCAATCTGATGAAAAGCGAGACGCTGTTCGGGGTCTCGCTGTTCGCGGTCTAGATGTGGGCGTGGGTGCCAATGCAATTTACCCCATTATTGGTGTGGCCTCTTATGACTGGGAATTTGTGGGCAGTGATGTAGACGGCCAAGCGGTTAAAAGTGCTACGCGAATAGCGAGCAAAAATAAAAGGCTAACCAATAAATTTAGCGTGCGAAAACAAGCCGATAGTGAACATATTTTTGAGGGTATTATTAAGGATAACGAGCATTTCACTTTCACTATGTGTAACCCACCTTTTCATAAGTCTGCAGAAGATGCGTTACTCGGCACTCATCGAAAAACATCAAATTTAGCCCGTAATAAACATAAGCGTGGTGGCAAACTACCGGTAAAATCACCGAAGGGGTTCGCTCATAGCGCGAAATCAAAAGGGCATAACAAGGTTACAGAAAATGTCGCGAAACAGGCCAACCTAAACTTTGCGGGTCAAGCGAACGAACTGTGGTGTGAAGGCGGCGAGCTTGCGTTTATTCAACGCATGATTAAAGAAAGTGTTAACGTAAAAGACAATGTTGAATGGTTTACCTGCTTGGTATCGAAAAGCGCGCATTTAAAGCCACTTAAAACGAGCATCAATTACCACGGCGCACGTGAATGTGAAGTCATTGATATGGGGCAGGGCAGTAAGGTGAGTCGCTTTATCACGTGGTCGTTTTAACGACTATTTAGCAGCAAATTTCAACAAGAAAAGCCATAAAAAGCGTGCGCATTAATAACGGCATGCGCACGCGTTAACTTTATGCTTAGCCCTTGTTTTCTATATTAGAAAATAGTGCTTAAAAGCAGGCTTTAAAAGCTAAACGTTTTAGATACACCAAATACAATACGCTCATCAGCAGTATCGTAATCTAAGTTAGTATTTTCAGCCGCGATTTCGAAATCAAACCCTTCGTAGCTCGTTTGATAAGCTAAGCGGTAATGATAAAACGAGGTTTCATCGTCTTGCCAAATCCACTTGTCGCTGTCTAGCGAGTTCGACACGTCGAAACTTGCGCGTAAATAGTGATTCGGGGCGAGTTCGAAGGTATGGGCAACCATTGCGATAGCGTGTTTAGCGCCAGTGCCAAAGTAGTCCCATGTGTACCAAAAGTTAAGCTCTGAACTTCCGTAATCGTTAGCGTAACCAAATTTAGTATAAACTTCCGGGTAGTTGCCGTCGCTTGAATTGTCACCACCGTGATACGAGTAGTAGGCAATACCGTAGTCGATGCTAACGGTGTCGGTAACCATTTGATAGCTACCTACGTAAAAATCCCATTCAAGGTTGGTGTCGCCACCAAAATCTACGTTAGATGCCCACGTGCCAGCGTAGCTTCCGTTTTCGAACGCTTTATCAACACCGCCCTGTAGTGCTGGATCATTTTGGGTCTGGCTGACTCCGTTAAAGGTATAGTCAGAAACCGCTGAGATGTTCGCGCTCCAATCTGCGAAAGATGCTGATGAATAAAGTGTTGCCGCAATAGCAGCAGTGAATACGTAAGAAGATGTTAAAGACGCATACGATTTTTTCATTGTTAAACACCTGTTTTTATCATTGTTTGTATTCGCTTCTCAATTAACACCCTTTAGATGTCTTGCGATAGGCAAGACTTGCCCCGTTGGCTCATTACTGAGCCAATGGGAACAAAAAGTGGGAAGCGATAAATTGCGTTAATTAGTTAAGATTTTCTATTTTCGTAAAGTCGATTTTGTTTTCTTTCGGCGAGGTTTTAATCGCCGTTACCGATTTAAACTTCTGACTTAGAATGAAAGCAAAGCAGCTAAAGAATATGGCAATAACTAGCGCGCCAACCCACTGTATTTGCAAGAAATCTAATTTGAACAATAACGTTAGCAGCGACAGTGCAACGATATTCAAGGCGATGTAATTGGTCTTGCCTATACGTTCAACCGATATGTTGAGGTTATCTGTGTAAAGCCTTATTAATGAATCAAGAGAGTTGATTACAAACACAACGCCGACAAAAACCATCGCTAAATTAGTGATACCTTCCGTTGGGATCCCTGCGCTGTGATAATGGTAAAGCACAGAGAACCAAGCTGCGATAGGAATAGACGGAATGACCATCATTGCCAGTAACACTTGATAGGTTCTAAGGCCGCCTACAAATCGAGATGTAAATTGGCCGATCATGATGCTCCAGCTAAACCACCAGAACAGATAAAATTCATGATATTCATTGATAGGCAATACAAAGTTATCAATGTTAGCAAAGTAGCCACCAATAAGACCTAGATTGGTGAAATACGCCATCATTTTGCTTTCGCCAAATATGAATGCGCCGGCCCACATGCCAACAATTAAGGCAATAAACACCCACGTTGTGGTTAGGCTTAAAATACGTACATACTTAATGCTTGTACTTGAGTAAACCGCAAACGCAATGGCCGCGAAAACAATCAGGTAAAAGGCGGGTACGATAGATTCACCGTCACCGACAGAGGGCAGATACCAAGGTAGGTTCGAGAGCAACAAAAATGCCGTGAAAGCACAGGTGCCAATGATCACAACGTTGTTAACTAGCTTAACAACAGGGTTTTCAAAGAATTTAACCTTGGGTTCGATTACGCAGAAATAAAAGCAAGTAAGAAAGTAGAACCCCCAAATTAAGAAACCCCAAAAGCCGAACTCGATAGCGAGTGGGTTGGTGAATGCATATTCAGGACTTGCGCTTATGTCAGCATAACCTGCAAATTCGGTTAGCGGGAACATGATAAGGCCCACGTCTAAACCTGAGGTGAAAAGAATAGCAATAAAGGTAAAGGTTCTAACTGGCGTTACGCCAACCACTTTCATGTTGCCCCATTTAAACAAAATGTAAGCGACAGAAAGTAGGGTAAAAATAATGCCTGCACTAAGCCATACTGTCATTATCACCCTCCCAGTATTGATAAAAATGTAACATGTTTTTTCCTTTTTTAGTTATTAAACAGCCCACCCAGCTATGCATCAGCCATATAAAGGCAACATATAGGCACTGTGGATGATGCGCTTGAAGTAACTACAAGCGCATTGGTGCAAAATAGAATGAAATAATTAGCGCTGTTCGGTTTGCCAATTCGGGTGAATAGACACAGGTACGTCCTGTGATGGCAGCGCCGGCTTACCCAAAATCATATCCGCAGCTTTTTCTGCCACCATAATGGTTGGCGCATTCAAGTTACCGTTTGGAATAGTCGGGAAGATAGATGAATCGACCACCCGCAGGCCTTTAATGCCGTGAACTTTCGTTTGTGAGTTCACGACCGCCATGTCGTCTTCGCCCATTTTGCAAGAACACGATGGGTGGTAGGCGCTTTCAACAGCTTCACGTACAAAGGCGTCTATTTCTTCATCCGTCTGAATGTGTTCGCCAGGCTGTATTTCGCCGTCTCTGAAGTCGTCGAATGCTGACTGAGCGATAATTTCTCTTGTAAGTCTTACGCATGCTCTAAACCCTTCAATATCATCTTGGTGCTGTAGGTAGTTGAACAAAATCTTAGGCGGCACCGTTGGGTCGGCTGACTGAATAGTGACGCTGCCTCGACTTTTAGGCTTGTTATGCCCTACGTGAACTTGGAAGCCGTCGCCGTCAAACGCTGACTTTCCGTCATAGCGAATGGCCGCAGGCAAGAAGTGGTATTGAATGTCAGGCCATTCCACATCGGCCTTAGAACGGATAAAAGCGCACGATTCGAAATGATTTGTTGCTCCTAAACCAGAGCGGTTTAGCAACCAACGGGCACCAATAAGGCCCTTTGAAATAAGACCTAATTTGCGGTTTAGCGTAATCGGTTGTTTGCATTTATATTGGAAGTAAAACTCCAAGTGATCTTGCAAATTCTGACCCACGCCCGGCAGGTGATGCTTTACGTCAATTCCCGCTTTGGCTAAGGCTTCGCTATCACCAATACCTGACAATTGAAGGATATGTGGTGAGCCAATTGAGCCCGCGCTTAAAATAACTTCGTTAGACGTACGTGCCGTTTCGGTTTTACCCTTAACCACATACTCAACGCCTTTAGCCACTTTGTCTTCTAGCACAACTTTAGTTACGAGTGCGCCAGTTACGATGGTCAAATTCTTACGGTGTTTAACAGGGTCTAGGTATTCGCGACTCGCAGAACTGCGCACGCCATCTTTCACGGTCATATGCATAGGCCCAAAGCCTTCTTGTTGCTTGCCGTTATAATCACTTGTGATGTCGTAGCCCGCCTGTTCGCCGGCTTTGATGAACGCCGTGTAAAGCGGGTTCTTCATTTCATTACCGTTATTGACGCCAAGTTCGCCATTGCCGCCACGGTAAGCATCATTGCCTTTGTACCAGGTTTCAGCTTTTTGAAAATACGGGAGACAGGCTTGGTAATTCCAACCTTCAGCACCGTGGGCTTCCCATTCATCAAAGTCTTTTGCATGTCCGCGCACATACACCATGCCATTGATAGAAGAAGAGCCACCTAACACCTTTCCGCGAGGACAATGCATTTCGCGATTGTTTAGATAAGGTTCTTTCTCGGTATTAAACTGCCACGCGTACTTGTCGGTATTCATAGGAATAGACAGCGCTGTTGGCATTTTGATAAAAATGCTTTTATCAGAGCCACCGGTTTCAAGCAGCAGCACCTTGTGTTTAGGGTTTTCCGACAGGCGGTTCGCTAATACACAGCCGGCAGAACCTGCACCTACAATAATGTAATCAAACGTTTGCATATTCACTCCTTAGGACGCGCCTTAAAACGGGCTCTCTATTTCGCTCATGCCAACGTAAACCGACTTGGTTTGCGTGTAGCTATTAAGCGTTTCAACCCCGTTCTCGCGGCCAATACCTGACTGCTTATAACCGCCTACAGGCATTTCCGCGGGTGAGTTTCCATAAGCATTAATCCAGCAGATACCAGCTTCAAGCTGGTGAATAACGCGGTGCGCGCGCTGAATGTCTTTACTGAATACACCAGCCGCTAGACCTAACTCAGTGTCGTTAGCTCGGGCAATAACTTCATCTTCGTCATCAAAAACTAGCACGCTCATTACCGGGCCAAAGATTTCTTCTTTCACGATAGTCATGTCGTCGGTGCAGTCTGTGAAGATAGTGGGTTCAACAAAGAAACCGTTCGGAGCTGACGCAGGAGAGGCTGCGTTGCCACCCGTTAGAAGGGTAGCGCCTTCTTCCTTACCTTTAGCAATGTAGCCAAGTACAAGCTCTTGGTGCTTTTCAGAAATAAGAGCGCCAAGGTTTACGTTAGGGTCGAGCGGATCGCCCATTACAATGTTATTTTCCGTGCGGGTTTTTAGCTCGTCGATAAAGGCTTGATAGACAGAACGCTGTACAAAAACGCGTGTACAGTTGGTGCAGATTTCACCTTGGGTATAGAAATTACCAAGCATTGCCGCGCTTACTGCTTGGCTAATATCCGCATCTTCAAATACGACGAGCGGTGATTTACCGCCAAGTTCCATAGTGACATCTTTAAGGTTAGACGCAGCTGCGCTTTGCATTACCTTTTTGCCCGTACCCACTTCACCGGTAAATGACACCTTCTCAATGTCAGGGCTACTTGTAAGCCATTGGCCCACTTCAGCGGCACCTTGAACCACATTAAATACACCAGCAGGTACGCCGGCTTCGATAAAGATTTCGGCAAGTTTAAGTGCGCCCATCGGCGTTTCTTCAGAAGGTTTGAAGATAAACGCATTACCGGCAGCAAGTGCAGGGCCTGATTTCCAGCATGCGATCTGAATAGGGTAATTCCACGCGCCAATACCTGCACAAACGCCAAGCGCCTCTTTACGGGTATAGAAAAAATCACCGCCAACAGGCTGTTGCGTACCCAGTTGAGTAGGGGCAAGACCTGCGTAATATTCAATAACATCAGCACCGGTTTCAATATCTACGCAGTCAGCTTCTTGAATCGGCTTGCCCGTATCAAGCACTTCAAATTTTGCTAGTTCGTCATTACGTTCTCGAAGCAGCGCCACCGCTTTATTTAAAATGCGGGTTCTTTCAATTGGCATCATTGCAGACCAAACCGCAAAGCCTTGTTTTGCGCTTTTTATTGCTTCTTGTTGAATGAACTCATCAGCCACTTCTACGTGGTAAATTACTTCACCGGTTGCGGGGTTGGTTACTGCAAAGGTCTCTTTGCTTTTGTTTGCCATCGGCTTGCCGTGAATGAAATTCTGATAAGTCGGTAATGACATGCATAAACTCCTACGTTAAAAAGGTGCTGAAGATTCTCGCCAAATAGTTGAAGCTAAAAATGTGCAAATAAATACATAACTATAGTTTCAATACGATGAATAGTGTTGAAACTATTTTTCTCTTTCTTAAGAGATAACGTTTATATCAATTGCTTCACGCTTCATTAAAATCACCGTTACTTTCCAAGCCTGCTGTGCCTCGAACCGTCTATTTTAAGCGCTGAAACGCTTCGTTCTTAACAGTGATTTTATTTTAATTGGTCGTTCAATAAAAATAAATTGTATAGTGCTCTAATTATTATTTCAACTTTGTCTTAGTGAAGGAGAGGGAAAATACATTCATTTTAAGTGAGTGTTAATCAACTAAATAACTGCTACATAAGTAAAAATTCGCAATCATTAAAAAGTGTCTAGTGTCGGCATTTTTTATCACTAAGCGGGTATTTAGGCTCATGACCTAAAGGAAAATGTTTAGCTGAAACTAATTATGTTACGCGAGCGCTGAGATAGTTAGGGTATATGCTTGAAGGAACACGGAATAAAACAGCTTCGGTCATAACGCAAAAAAAGCGTTGTTCAAGTTCGCAGGAAGGGAGAAGGCGAGTAAGAATGGGTACGCTCACTCGCCTTAGGGCAAATTGCCGATTACGTAGCGTGTACGTCTACTTAATTAGGCTGCAGTAATAGTTACCTGAATTGACCGAGAGTGTCGCTTCATCGCCTTTATTCCAAAAAACGACGTTTTTGTTATTCGTATATTTCGCGCCAGATGCCGCGCGCGAGAGCTGCACAATATGATGTGTATTGTTTAGCGTTAATGCCAAAGTGTCTGGACCTAAGCTGTTAACTTTCAGTGAGGTAGTATTCGCGCTGGGGGTTTCGCAGTCATAAACCTTTGCACTGGGCTGTGGCGTGTTAACTCGATCCTGTTTTTCACTTACGGGGCGTTGCTGGAGGTTGGTCGCTTGCGGTCCATTAGGTGTCGGCTGCATAGAGGACAGTGACCCCGAGGTGTTAATGGCTTTGACCGTTTCTACTTTATTGCTGTCAAATAGGGTAAGTAATGTATTTTTATCGATAGCGTAAAAAGCGGTCTCTGTAAGTGCATCAATAAATTGCTGCTCTTGTTTCATTAATGCTGGGGCGCACATCTTTCTGCTTAGTGCGATATTGTCAGTGGTTAAAGTGAATCGCTCGTCGCTTTCACTTTCTACATTGATGGTACCCGTGTATCGGTTACATCCTGTGCTACCGCTTATACGGTTGTTACTGATGTTCATAGTAATATTGCTGTAATCAATAATACCGCCTTGTTTAATATTTTCCACTTGCCAGTGACTATCGGTAAAGGTCGTTAGCTCATTCGGGGTTGATTGCGCACCTAAATCTGATGAAGGTGAACCATCAATATCGGGTGACGTGCTGCAGGCTGCTAAAGAGAAAAGTGCGGCGCCAGTTAACGCCCCAAGATACGTCCTGTAGGTCATAAATACTCCCAATCATCTTTTGTTAATAGCACTATGAGTGAAATAGTATGACTAAGTTCACCTTTGCGTTACTACTGTCGTGAAGACGACAGTTTGTTCGTTAACGTACAGAGTAAACTGGTATTTCAAGATAACTTGTCGTAGATACAGTATGAAAAATTTAGAACAACATTTAAGTGAATACGCAAAGTACCACAGAGACCAACGAAATATATATACCCATTATATTGGTATACCGCTTATTGTTTATTCAGTGTTTTGCTTACTGAGCAAGCCAGCCTTTGCGGTACACCTTCCGCTAATTGGTACGATCAACGCGAGCCCGGCACTGTTTGTTTGGCTTATCAGTAGTGCGTTTTACATTAAATTAGATGTAAAGCTTGGCCTTATAATGGCGCTTATCACTGGCGCCATGGTCTATTTTGCTCAGCCTATTGCACAGTATGGCGTAGGTACATGGCTGGCTATCTCATTGGGCATATTTGTAGGGGGCTGGATCTTGCAGTTTATCGGTCATCATTTCGAAGGCAAAAAGCCTGCTTTTGTCGATGACATAATGGGGTTAGCCATTGGGCCATTGTTTGTATTAGCGGAGCTGAGCTTTGAACTAGGCTTCAGGAATGCACTAAAAGAAGAAATTGAGCGCCGCTCAGGCCCTATTAGATAGCACGAGATAAGATAGTCAGATGCGCGTTAACGTTATCAACATTAACGCGCATTTCGAATGCTGGGCCCTTTGCTCACCTTGCTATTTAAAGGTTTTTTGTTCAACCGGTGGTATCTTCTTACGTTAGCCTTTCATTTTTTCTAAGGTTTCTTTTCGCAGCTGAAGTTTAGATGCTGCGAATGCTTGGGAAGGCAGCATTTTAAGTTGTTCCGCGTATCCCATAGCCGTTGCTAACACTTTTTCTTGTGGCACAGCTACATCTAAAAAGCCCGCTTTCACCGCTTCGTTACCTTGATAAATACGAGAGAAAAGTAGCGCTTCGGTTTGGCTCGTGTTAGCAAGCCTTGCTTTGGCGAGTTCCATACCAAAAGGCGGTAGTACCATACCGATAGCCGTCTCGTTAAGGCCGTATTTCGTATCCGCATCTTTACCTATGCGCAAGTCTGACGCCATAAGCATAATCGCGCCCATTGCGATACTGTGGCCTTCTGCAGCAACAATAACCGGTAGTGGAAAGCTATAGAGGCGTACAATTAAATCAGCCCCTTTCGATACAAGCTCGTGTTGTTTTTCTTTGTCCCCAGATTTCATAACTGATAAGTCGAACCCGCCGCAGAACTTGCCTTCACCGCCATGCAGTACAACGGCTTTCGCGTTTTTTTCTGCTTCATCAAGGGCATTGTTGAATTGCTCAATAAGGGTAAAGCCAACTGCATTAACTTTTCCGTCATCAAACGTAATGACTGCAATATCGTTATTAATCGCTAAATTAAACGCCATGGTATGTCCTGTTACTTTCTAAGTAGGGGAAGTCAAAACTTCAATGTACGTCACACTGCATTCGGTGCAACTTTCTAGGAGTGATTGTAGGTAATTGATATTTATTATGATAGTGCTTTGTTGCTCATTATGGGGATAACTAATTTTAACCAGAGCAAGCGGAGTAATTCTTTTTTTCCTATATCTAGTCAAAAGCCCGTCCCTTTTTACGCTACTAAAACGACTTGCTGCTTTGCGTTTTTCGCTGCATACCTTACACTTGCGCCGAAAGTTAAGAAAAGGGCTGTGATAATGAAACTAAGTGATGTGAAGAAGCTTCATCAGAAGAAATATAGAAACCAGTTTGGCTTCTATTTGGTGGAGGGGGAGCACTTAGTTTTGGAGTTGCTTAAAGTGAGTGATGACGACCACGGCTTTTTTAACGACATTACGCTTTACGCGACGACTGAATATGAGTCTTGGATAAGCCAAAATAGCGATATTTCACGTGCTAATATTAAGGTACAGATCGTATCTTCTCAGCAAATGCAGCAACTCAGCGACACAACATCGCCTCAGGGAATCATTGCTCGGGTACCGTTGCCTAAAACCACAACAAGCACTTCAGATTTTAAAACTGCTATCAGCGAACAAGCGAAGTCTTCACAGAGCAAGTATATTTATCTTTATGAAGTGCAAGACCCAGGTAACTTAGGCACTATTTTAAGAACCCTAGCTTGGTTTGATAACTTCACGTTATTGCTTAGTCCCAATAGCGTAGATCCCTTTAATTCTAAAGTGGTGCGGTCCAGCATGGGCGCTATCTTTCATGTAAATATGGAGCTTAACGTTCCGTTAGATACGCTAAGCGAACGCTTTGAGCGCTTTGCTTTTTTAGACATGAACGGGGCTAATATCAAAACCAAAGGTTTTAAAGACTTTCAGTGCTACCTGTTTGGCAATGAAGCGCGAGGTGTACCTAGTGAATCATTAAGGCAATTAAACGCAACAGCCTTTACCATTTCCGGAAGTGGTAACATTGACTCATTAAACTTAGCCAGCGCCGTTAATATTTGCGCTTACGAGCTAAGGCGCTAAGTTCAGCGCCTACTACACGTTTACGATAGGAATTAACCATGGCATTACAATGGTTCCCTGGGCACATGCACAAAGCCCTTAAAGAAATAAAAGAGTCACTTAATCAAGTTGATATTCTTATTGAAGTATTAGATGCGCGAATTCCTTATTCGAGCGAAAACCCCGAGATTGCCAAAATTCGGGGCGACAAGCCGTGTATCAAAATTCTTAATAAATACGACTTGGCAGACCCGGAATTAACCGCCCTATGGCAAGAAAGCCTCGAAAAAGAGCGGGGGGTTAAAACCATAACTACATCGAGTGACAACCCGGGTAATAGCAAGCAACTCATGCAGTTGATTCGCAGTATTTGTTCCTATAAAGAAGGCCAGCCAAAAGCGATAAAAGCAATGATCACGGGTATTCCTAACGTAGGAAAGTCCACGCTGATTAATATCCTTGCAGATCGAATAATTGCGAAAACAGGTAATGAACCCGCCGTAACGAAAAGTCAGCAGCGCATCAATTTAGGCAGCGGCATTATTTTATTCGATACCCCTGGGGTACTGTGGCCTAAACTAGAAAACCCGAACTCTATATATCGATTAGCTTCATCTGGCGCGGTAAAAAATACTGCTATGGAATATGACGATGTGGGCTTTTTTGCTGCCGACTATCTAATTAAAGCCTACCCAGAAGTAATGAAAGAGCGTTTCAAGCTAGACGAGCTTCCTTCAACTGAAATTGAGTTTTTAGAAGCCGCGGCAAAAACGCGTGGTGCTATCGCTTCGGGGGGACGGGTTAATTTACATAAAATCTGTGAGATCCTTCTTAAGGAGTTGCAGTCTGGCAAACTTGGTCGGGTCACCTTAGAAACGCCAGAAATGCTAATTTGTGAAAAAGAAGAAATGGCTAAGGCTGCCGCTAAAAAAGCCGAGGCAAAAGCAAAAAGAAAAGAGAAGTTCAAAACTGGCTCTCTAACGCCTGACAAAAAAGATAGAAAAGAAAAGCGCGAGGAAAAGCGCCAAGAACAAAGCCGCAGAATGCGTAAAAAATAAGAAATTAAAAAGACTTTTAATTTTTGCATCTAAGTGTCTTTTTCATACGTTTGGTTAACGTGCTGTTAACATTTTGAGGGCGCCGCCCTTAAGTTAGCAGTGCGTACACTCAACAAGAATAGGATGCCACCATGCAAAAACGTCCGTTGTTTTTACCTGCACTCACCTTACTTTCTTTAAGTATCGCCTCACAATTTGCCATTGCCGATCGCAACAAGGGCAAAGTACCCATTGTGACGCCCGAATGCTCAAACATTGAAGTCTGCAAACAAAAAGGGGTTTTTACTGACCCGTTTGAAGAGCCACTCGTATCGGGCGAGTTTCCCGACCAAAACAACACCAATATAACCAACCCGATAAACAATTACCCTGACAACGGGAAATGTGAGGAGAACGAGGATGGTGTACTGAAGTGTAAACCTGCCGCAGGGAGTCTTGCGCTTTTAAACGATGGTCGTGTGCTCTATTTCAATGCGTTAGAAGGTACCGAAAATGTTGAATACAACGCACTGCTAGAAATTGGTTCTGCAATAATCAACGACCAAACTCGCGTTCTTACCATGAAAAATGACAATGCGAGTTGGATTGCTCCCTCGCCGGTAGATGCAGGCGCAAACCCAGATGGTAATGATTCAGAAACCATTATTGGGGATATTACCGGCCTGTTAGGTACGAGTTTGCCAGTAGACTTGAATACCGACGATGACCGAACTAATAACGATGGTGCGTTATTTTGCGCAGACCTAGTAGGCTTACCTAACGGTGAACTTATGGCAGTGGGCGGTACAGATTACTACCATGAACCTGGGGTTAATACCAGCTTACTAGGAGAGCCAATTAATTTTGGTTTATCTGAATTAGAAGGCCTTAAAAACAGCCGCATTTTTAATCCAGAAGATAACAGCTGGCGCAAAACTGGGGATATGAACTTTGGACGTTGGTATCCCAGTGCCTTGTCTCTGGCTAACGGCAATGTATTGGTAGCCAGTGGTGTAACTAAACTCGTGAAGCCCGTTTATTTAACGCGGCCTGAGACTTCAGGTAGAAATGTAACGGTGACTGAAACCTACGATACCTCGTGCGGAGAATGGACTGACAACGGGCCGCTAGCAGAGCGTTCACTACCGCTATACCCAAGGCTTCATCTATTGCCAAACGGGCACGTGTTTTACAATGGTGGCGGGCAAGCGTTTAATCCTTTTGGGCAAAGTTATGACCAGGCCTTATGGAATATTGTTGCGGCATATGATCCCTCTTCAAAGACGTGGGCAGATTTAGGCTTCGCTGGACTACCTCTCCACCTTAATGAAGCGGGTATAAGCGACTTGGCAAGTTTCCTAAACGTTACCAATACGCAATCAGACACCTCACTTAATGGCTTACTTACGGGGCTCACTGAAGAGTTTATTGCTAACCCGTTTGATGCATTGGCACCTGTTATCGACGACCCCTATCGATTGGCCGATGTACAATCGCTATTGGGCGCTGGCTTTAGAGGTTCTACGTTCTCAATGATGCTGCCGCTAACGCCAGACAGCGAAGGAAAGTACAGTAAAGCCGAGTTTCTTACCGCGGGGGGAGTGTTGACCGGTGTGGCTGCTACTAGCCCAGGGTTATATGTAGGCACTAACTTGGCGCGTATAGACTCGGTCACGATTGACGGCGAAAAAATGCTTTATGATTCACGTTCTACAGGCAGCCTTACGCAAGGACGTTGGTACGGTACGGGCGTATTGTTACCGACTGGAGAGGTGCTCGTTGTATCCGGTGCTGATAGAGATGAGGTTGTGTTACCTGGTTCAGGTAAGCCCATACTAAAAGCTGAGATATTTGACCCAGAAACGGAAACCTTTAAGCAGGTCGCAGAACAAAATAGGCCGCGTACGTACCACAACTCTGCAGCGCTTCTTCCCGACGGAAGCGTGTTAATTGGTGGGCATGCTCCGATTAATACCGCGTATGCGTATAGTGTTACCTTGCCAGGCTTCTCACCGAACGACGGTAGAGATCCTTCCTTTGAAATTTACAAACCTGCTTATATGTTTGGCGATCGCCCCGCAATTGGTAAAAAGAACAAAACGGTTTCGGTAGGCGAACGCTTCCGTATTGGGTTAAAAAACGGTGACGAAGCATCGGCGGCAATGAACGCCAAGATAGAGTCGGCGGTGTTAATAAGAAGAACAAACATTACCCACCTTATCGACGGTGATCAGCGCAGCGTTGTATTGCCCATCGTGCGCCAAAGTAGCAATAGAATAGTGCTTGAAATGCCTTCACAACAAGCGGTAGTGCCGCCGGGTGATTATATGTTGTTTGTTAATGCCCGTGACGAGGAGGGGAACTTGGTGCCGTCAGCCTCTAAAGCCATCACAGTAACGGGTGAACTTTCGGCAATGTGCCAATAGGGGAGGTTAATATGTATACACGTATCATTGCTTTAATCGCGTTAACAAGCGTTGCTAGCGTTTTATCGGCTAATGTTTTTGCCCATGGCGCTTCTGCTGTTGCCGGAGAGTGGCTTCCGGTAATTGATAAGGGAACAACAAACGACACGTCCATTTTATCCCAAGTTCAAAGCTCGCCTTTAGGCAACGAAATACTCGTGCAGTTTACGGGTGAAGGGAAGGTAGAAGTGCTCGGGGATGATAATGAACCCTTTATTCGTATCACCAAGGCTGGCGTATATGCTAATTGGGATCACCCCATGTGGTTTAAGGTGCAAACCGCAGGTCCGAGACCTTTGCCTGAATGGGTAACAGACGGAAAGCTAGAGTCTAAGTGGACATTAGTGAGCGATAAAAACTATTACGGCTGGTATGACAAACGCTTAGAAAAGACTGACGAACACTCGGATCATTGGAAGATTGCGTTAGCGGTAAACGGTGAGCGTAGTGATATTGTTGGGTATTTCAAATCGTTGGCGCCACCTAATGAACGGGTTTTGGTTACGGTTGACCGCGACTCTGCACCGATAGCAGACCTATCAGCCATGGTTATTCCAGGCGCTGAAAGCGCAATTAGAGTGAGTTACAGTGGCGATCATCATATGGTGGTACTTGATGAGTACGACGTGCCAATGATTCGTTTCAGCCCGAACGGAGTAGAAGTGAATACACAGAGTAAAGGCTGGCAACAGCTTGGCCGAGCGCCTTTGAATGGCAGTTCTGAGTGGGTGAAACTGTCTTCGCAAGCCGCCTATACGTGGCCAGACAGCCGTCTTAACAAAAGTGAGCAAGAGGGCTGGAAAATTCCTGTCTTTTGCCACCAAGATAAGAAGGTGAAGTTCATCCAAGGAGGATGGGTCGAAATAGCTAGCCTCTAAGCTTGTAACTTTGCTATTGCAACAGTAACTTAAGCGATAGGTTTTTATAGAAGGCTGGGAAGCTAAGCTCGCAGCCCGCCTATCGCTTATTACAAGTTTTCGGGAGGAAATGTTGGCCAATAATGAAGACGTTACTTCAAAGCAAAGCGCTGTTGAACGAATGGGGATAAAGCGGTTTGATAAAACGCTGTTTGAAAACCTAAAAGCCCAGGCTGACAGAAGTTCCCGTCGTCGCGCTCATTTAAATGTACACAATAACTATCAAGATCCCGTTCAGCGACTCTTTATCGCGATGATGCCCGATTCATATGTAAGGCCACACCGACACACTCAGCCGCATAAGTGGGAATTTTTTATGGTACTCGATGGTGAGCTCGACCTTATTTTTTTCGACGAGCAGGGGCGTTGCGAGCAAAGAATTAGCTTATGTGCGAATGGTGAAACCAGCGGCGTGGAAATTCCGCCAAACGTGTGGCATGCAACCACCTGCCATAGCCCTGTTGTCTTTATGGAAGTTAAGCAGGGACCCTATGAGGTTACCGATGATAAGGGCTTCGCCCCATGGTCACCCGAGGAGGGGAGTGCATTAGTCCCAGATTTTCTCGCGCGAGTAAAACAGGTAAGGGAAGGCGAGTATCTTAATGATAAGTAAAGGATTTAGCTCTTGTGCTTAAGGTTCAATAACACAAGCATATAGGCACTTTCCTTTTTGGAAAGTCATTGCTATTGCTTATGGACATGCTATGGTTAAGGATAAATGTACGCGGTAAATAGGCAAGTTCAGCGCCGATATATCGTATAGACATCCTAAAACGCTTAGTCACGGCATAGGGCCGGACCGACAAGCGCATCGTGAAAAGAGAATTATTATGCAAAACGTTACAACGGTTTATTTTTATAATTTTAATTACTGATTGCACCTGACCATCGGTGTTCAGGGGCAAGTATTGGCTTCTGGGCACAGCAGGTAGAACGTTTTGCAAAAGCCCAGAAGGTATCACCATCTGGGCTTTTTTAATGCCCGTAATTCTCGGTAAGAAACAATGAAAGAAATCACATTAGGTGACATTAGAAAGCAGCATAGAGTTAAACAAGAAGTCGTAGCGATGGCGTTGTCGGTAACCGCATCGGGCGTAAGCAAGTTAGAATCGAAGCGTATTCAAGACGTCTCTCTTCAGCGCGCGGCCGCCTATTTGGCTGCTGTGGGCGGTAATATGAAGATTGAGGTAACCATGCCTGATGGCGCTACCCTACAAGTAGGGTAGCGGTAGTGAAGTTAGGTTAGTGGTAGTAAGCCGCGCTATTTTCTTTAAACCGTCGAGATGTTGCGAATGTATGTAGCCATTCTTTAAATGATATGCCTCGCGCACTGTGTTCATTATAAAAAGGGCTGGGCGATGACGTTGGAAACGCGTTGTCTTCACAAAAGTCATTTAACACCATGTGGCATGTGCCAGCACCGATGTAGAATTGATAGTTCCACGTAAATGCTGATAAGGCATGGACGGACGCGTGAGCTTGTAGTTGCCAACCTAGAATGTAGCCCAAGTCATTTTCGGTCACCCCCCATGTAGTTGGGTCTAGGTTACCTTTAGCAACTTGGTCAGAAATTTTTGAAAATTGAATTTGAACGATATCTGTACCCGTAGAATATTGCGCAAAACGGTTCCAAGGATAACGGTAAGCTAAGCGCAACATAACCTGCTTATTAAGCGTAAGGTGATTGAAGTTTCCAATTAAAGACTGAAAATTCCTAGGTAGCGTATCTTCAATTCCCCAAGGTCCTTGGTAATTCAACACGGTTTGCACGAAGCCTTTTGAAATAACGCCAAGTGATGCATCTGCGAAAAGTGCAACTTTGGTGCGGCCAAATAACGATTGAAAGTAAGGGAAGTTGAAGGTAGCGCCGTAGCCGCCTGCACTGCTTCCGCTTAACAAGACCTTGTTCGGGCTAAGCTGAGCGCTACGCATTTTGTCTTTTATCCATTGCATTACAACTAATGCGTTGTCGTGCCCGCGATGTTTTAATGTTACCTGTGAGCCGGGGACCCCAGTGACGATACCGAGCTCATCGACATAATTTGTATCTTTCGAGCCAAGGTGTAAGTCACCAGTACAGTATGGGATAAAGACCTTCGACCACGTTTGAAAGGGGTTTTCTTCCGAATCTTCAAAAACGCCGCCAGAAATAAACGGGGTATTTTCTATTACGGCTGAGGGGTTGTATGCTGCTCTTGACATAGGGTCGTTATCGAACTCTAACTGCATGGAGGCTAAGCAAGTTGCGCTATCCCAACATGCGCCCCCACCGTTAAAGTAAATAAGTAAGTTGTCACTTTCACCTTGTTCAAAATAAAATGAAAATGGGTTGGGGACAAGACCTTCGGGCCCGGCCAACGCGGGTAGGGAGCACGATGGATAGACTATTTTTTCCCCGACACCGGGAATGGATACAGCGACTTCGTTTTCAGGGGTAATTTGTTCCCATTGTGCAAACGCATTATGGGCAAAAAAACTTACCGCAATAACAGCAAAAACACGAAAACGTTTAGCGAAAGATTGCATAAACAATTCCTTTTGAAATTAAGAATGATGGATGTGAGTTACGAATTGCTTCGGCCGTGATAAGAGTCATGTACTTCCTTTGGCTCTATCACTTGGTCTTGTAGCGTATCCCCGGTGCTTGAGACTTCAAAATATAGGGAGGACGAATACAAGCTCTCATTAGGCACTACGAAAAATGACACGCAATTGCCTATAGCCTAGTCTTAGGGTAAAGCAATTATTTTAGCTGTCTAGCACCGTTCAGACGTTTTTAACGCATTGAATAAACATATTTTCACGACTAATCGCTTTAACTAAAATATACCTTGGGTAAAATATAGCTAAATCGATTAAAAGGAGTCTCACATGGCCGTTCACGAAATAACTCACCCGCTCATTGCGCATAAACTCGGGCTTATGCGACATGGTAATATTAGCAGTAAGGACTTTCGCGAACTCGCATCTGAAGTAGGAAACCTTCTTACCTATGAAGCAACGCGAACACTACCTACCGAACGGGCAACCATTAAAAGCTGGTCTGGCGACGATGTTGAAGTGCGGCAGATCAAAGGTAAAAAAATTACGGTTGTGCCCATTCTTCGTGCCGGCCTAGGTATGCTTGAAGGTGTACTTGAGCTTATCCCCAATGCAAAAATCAGCGTTGTTGGGCTTTATCGCGATGAAGAAACGCTTCAGCCGGTGGCTTACTTCGACAAGGTGGTTAAAAACATTGATGAACGTACGGCGCTTATTGTTGACCCTATGCTTGCTACAGGTGGCACCTTAATTGCGACCATAGACTTACTTAAGAAAAAAGGGTGTACCAAAATAATGGGGCTTTTTCTTGTAGCCGCTCCCGAAGGAATTAAAGCGGTTGTTGATGCTCACCCTGATGTTGATATTTTCACGGCAGCCGTAGACGAACGCTTGAACGAAAAAGGCTACATTTTGCCGGGTTTAGGTGATGCCGGTGATAAGATTTTTGGAACGCGCTAATGGCGATTTTTTCTAAATATTAAGCCGTACAGCATTTCGTTACACAACCTACTACTAGGACGTTAAAAATTGTAAGTTAAACGTTTAAGATAGTGTTATAGTGAAGGGTAGTCGCAGCGTATGCTTTCTACCCTTTTTTTATAAGTAAGGGTATTAAGTTCGTTAAGAGAGCTAATAATAATGAATAAAACAAAACTGACCCTTAAAGTTGTTGCCGAGCAGCTGGGCGTCTCGACAGCAACAATCTCAAATGCTTTTAACCGCCCCGATCAATTATCGAAAGCAAAGCGCGAAGAAATATTAGCGCGGTGTCAAAAAATAGGATACAGCGGGCCGAATAAAGCGGCGCAAATCCTTAGAAAAGGCACGTCAAACATAGTGGCTTTGGTGCTCGCTGACAGTATTTCTTATATGGTAAGTGACCCCGTAGCGAGTACGTTTATCAAAGGCGTATCTTCTGCGCTACAAGAGAACAATAAACACTTACTTTTATATGCCGGAGACTCAGACAGCATCCTTGATGTTGTAGACTTTGTTGATGGCTTTATCTGCTATGGTCAGCCACGCAATTCCAATTTGGTAAAAGAGTTAGCCGCGTTAACAAAGCCTGTCGTCACAGTGGATTTTGATTTAGAGAAAAAGCCATCAATTAATATCGACAATGAAGAGGCTGCATATCGCGTCGCGCACCACGCGCTAAACGAAGGCGATAGTGTTGCCATTCTTGGTCTGCGCCTCATTGATTCACCTTCGACTTGCCGTATTTACGATAGCCCGCTTATTGATGTTGAAAGCTCGATTGCACACCGCCGTCTAGATGGTTACTTAAAGGCCGCAGAAGAAAAGAACGTCAACGTGAGCAATGATCGTATCTGGCATCTGCCGGAAAGTGATCGTCACTTTGCTAGACAAGCAGCCAAAGAGGTGTTGATGAGCTCACCACGTCCTAATGTGGTGCTGTGCATGAGTGACATTATTGCCTTAGAGCTCCTGCATATGGCGCTTGAAATGGGCATAAAAGTGCCACAAGAACTTAAGATTACTGGCTTCGATGGTATAGAGGAAGCTGAGCGCGCTCGACCAAGCCTTACTACTGTGTGCCAATCAAGCTCTGAAAAAGGAGTTCAAGCAACAAAAGCGCTGCTTGAAAACCTTGAGGCCAAAACTACATTGCCGTTTGAACTAAGAACTGGTGAAACGGTATAAGTCTCTAGCGTCGTTTATGTTGCAGCCTGCTTTTTAGTTCACAGCGATTAAAGAAGGTAGCGAGGTTGTCTCTTCAAAGCGCTCCTCTCGTACTTTTAATGGGGTAGGTTGATTAGGTGCTGGTGGCGTCATTATAGACGCTTCAAAATAGAAAAATTGAGAATCACTGTCTCAATAGTTGTGGGCCGCTACTAAGTCTTGGCATAGTAACGGCACCACGTATTTCTGTAATTCCTAATAAAATGCGTAGTTTAAATTGAGCATATAAGAAGGGCCAAACTCTCGGCGCAACGTAACGATGCCATTACCATCAATGGTTTCTTCTTTTTCGTCGGTAAGATTCACCCCTTGTAGTGAGACTCTTAAGCCTGCTAAGTATTCCATGCCGCTGTCAGCAAAGTCATAACTGATTTGCGCATCTACCTGCGTTACGGCGTCACGGGTAGCCGCTTCGATTTTATTAGAGCCGCCACGCTGATACGTTAAAAATTCAGAACGATCGGTTGCTGCAACCCTGAATTCAAAACCCTTCATTTCGTAATACGCGGTAATACTGTAAGTATTGTCAGATTGACCTGGAATAGCGGTGCCATCTTCAAGTTCTGCGTCTAAAATCGTGGCAGATGCTGCAATGCCAAATCCATCTAATGCGTCGGCGAGCATTCGCAAAGGAATATTGGCAGTTAGCTCAATCCCTTTCATTTCACCTTCAAGGCCATCTTCGAAGAAAGAGTAAAAGCCTTGATCAGGAGGCGTAACTAAGTCTCCTACCTCGTATGGTGTATCCTCAGGGCCGTAGTTGCCCGCTACGTCAATAATCCTATCGTGAAAGCCTGGAATGAAATAGTTTGCGCCATCATTCGTTGCATCATTAGTAAAATCAATAAGTTGGTTGCCGTCGCGGGTCCAATTAACTAAATCTTTATAGAAGAGCGCAACGGACACATAGCCTTCGCCGTCAAAATAGTTTTCAAACGATATATCGAAATTATTTGCCTCTAATGGGCGAAGGGTTGGGTTTCCTGAGAATTTAGACCAAGGCGATCCATACGCTTCTACCGCAGCTTCAGTATTAGGTGTGGCAATAAGTTCTATATTTTGGTCGAATTTCACAAAGCCCGACGCTTTCATCTGGTCGATACGGGCGCGGCTAATGGTTTTTGAAGCACCGAATCGCAGGTAGCGATTTTCGTTAAGCTCGACGCTAACGTTAAGGCTTGGTAAAAAGTGAGAGTAGTCGTCTCCGTCAGTAATGATGCAGTCTGCATCAACAACTTGGTTACCATCGTCGTCACACACCGCAAAGTTGTCACCAACGATACCTATGAAGCCGGTTGAACTTTGGTCTGTTTGTACATATTGAGCACCCACATTACCTTTGACATTGAAGCCCTGGACCTCTGTTTCGAAATCGATCTGGACGTAAAGCGTGGTCACTTCTTCGTCAATGGTGTAGCTATCACCTAATCGGTCTGGCTCTAGAAGGCCCGCATCATTTAAGGTGTATTCGCCGTCGTTATAAGGGGCAAAGCCGTCGTAAGCGACAACGTACCCCATACCTGCCCATGTAAGGTCGGCTAAACCGTTGTATAGATATTGAGATGGAATAGCCTCGGAGAATGGGTAAGACGACGCGGTTGCAAAAAAGCCTTTATTATCTTTTGCTTTGCTTCGGTCGCTGTAGTTAACGCCCGCGGTAAGTGTATTGAAGATACCCCAGTCAACATAGCCTACAGCTTCAAAGCGTGCCGTAGTTAACTCTTCTTCAAAGTCAGCAAAATTTAAGAAGCCATCTTGTGCATTGAAGTAACTGTAAGGCTGACCGTTTGCCTGTAAAACATCGGTGGCAAACTGGTCGGCAATATTTGCCATTCCGCCACCCCATACTTGCGGCCCCGCTAACTGCAATAGTGCGGGATCTGAAAATGCATCAAGTCCACTGCTATCAGTAAAATAAATGCCATCGGCACTCATTTGAAATTGGCGCGAACCCAGTTCGTCGTTGGTAAGCGCGCCAGAGCGTGCTAAACCTGCATAAGATTCCCCGCGCAAATCTCGTTTGCTTGATTCACTATCGGCTACATCAAGCAAAACTGACCAGTCGTCGTTAACATCATATCTAATATTCAAGCCAAAAGTTTGAAGTTCACCGTCTTTTTGCGCAGGGTCAGTACGCAAAACCGGGTTGGCGTTAATTTGTGTGCCTGTGCTATTAACGCCACTACCACTTACGTTCGCCGCTGCAAAGGGTTCGATAAACCCGCGGATAACACCTGAGTCTGAATAATCGATATCGAGTGCATCAAACACGATATCTAATCTATCTGTCGGTCGCCATTGGAGTATGGCTGAAATGGTATCTCGTTCAAGCACGCGGCTTATGGCCTGGGTGTCGAGCCCAAAGGGAAGTATTTGACCGTCATCGTTTTCCCCGTAACCCCATACGCCGTATTTTCTTTCATTTCTGGGTGACTCTGTCGACGCTATGGCGAGGGCTAGGCCAACGGTGTCATCGGCAAATTTTTCAACAAAAGACAGAGCGAAGCGGTTGCCACTGTTATCAAATTCAGGGTTATCTGAATCATTACCACCAAGTTCGTATACGCCGGTAACGGTAAGGGTTTCTTGTGCAGCTAACGGACGCACGGTTTGCAAATCTACAGTACCACCAATACCTTGGACGATAAGCGATGCATCTGACGTTTTATAGATGGTTGCGCCGGTCATGATTTCGGCAGGATAAAGGTCATATTCAACGCCGCGATTATCACCTATACCGATTAGCTCTCGCCCATTAAGAGAGGTACCCGTAAAATCTTCTTTGAATCCGCGAACCGAAATACCTGATGTTCTGCCGCCAACACGTTCACCGGATAAGCCTGGCAAGCGAGCAAGTGATTCAGCAATAGATGAGTCGGGTAATTTACCGATATCTTCCGCTGATATGGCCTCTACTATCGAGTCATTATCCATTTTTACAGCCTGCGCTCGCATCAACGAGCCTCGAATACCGGAAACTTGAATAACTTCCACCTCTGCATTTTCGGGTGTCTCTTGTGCGCTTACGGCGCCGCTATGCAAAGCTGCTGTGATGGAAAGCGCAATTAACGCTGGTTTAAATGTGTCAGAGTGCGTCATGTGTGTGTCCTTGCTGAGTATGTTAACCAAAAGTTTATTATTTACAGCAGTTTAACAGTAGTCGGTGTTTGCACTTGGCGCAAGTGTTTCTTAATGCTTTAAGTCAGGTCTGTGTCGTGCGCTTTTATAAGAAAACTAGATGGGGTGTTGTGAAAGGCTTGTTAAAGCGTCAGCCCTGTAACGTCGCTTTTGGGACTATCAACAATTGGTCTAAGTTGAAAAAAATTTAGATGACGTAGGCTAAAAGGTTATTAGCCTACGAAAGAAGATTTAAAATAAGTATGCTTACTTAAAAGTATGTTTACTCATCCCAAACTAGCGCTTTAAAATGTTTTCTGCACATAGACTCGTACGTGTCATTACCGCCAATTTGAACTTGGTCGCCATTTTTAACTGCATTACCATTTTCATCTAACCTGACTACAAAGTTAGCTTTTCGGCCGCAGTGACAAACGGTTTTCAATTCGAACAGTTTGTCAGCCCAAGCAAGCAGGTAATGGCTGCCTTCAAAGGTTTCCCCTAAAAAGTCAGTTCTCAGGCCGTAAGCAAGTACTGGAACGCCCAGTTCATCGACTGCTTCTACAAGCTGCCTGACTTGCGCCTTTGTTAAAAACTGTGCTTCATCTATAAACACACAATCCGGTTTACGCTTTTCACAGTCTAGTCGAATTGACGTGAACAGGTCGTCGTCTTTCGAATACAGCTTGGCGTCGGCCTGTAGCCCAATTCGAGAGGTGACTTTTCCCACACCGTAACGGTCGTCTAGCGCTGCAGTGTATATGATAGAGTGCATACCGCGTTCGCGATAGTTGTATGCTGATTGAAGAAGTGATGTCGATTTCCCCGCGTTCATCGCAGAGTAGTAAAAATAAAGTTGCGCCATGGTGGTTAGTAGTTTTCGTTATACCAAGAAATAAAATCGTGAGCATTCATAGGTTTGGCGAAGTAAAAACCTTGCAAATAGTCGGTACCGAGGCGGGCGAGGTGCTGCCTTTGCTCGTCGGTCTCTATGCCCTCTGCTATAGTTTTACAGCCAAACTCTTTTGCCATTAAAAGTGTAGCCCGTATTATGGTATCACTCTCTTCAGAGCTATTCTGTACAAAAGAGCGATCTATTTTTATAAAGTCAAATGGTATCGACTGAAGTCGGCTTAACGAAGAATACCCAGTACCAAAATCGTCAATAGATATCTTTACATTGCGCTTAACAAGGTCGCTTACTCTTCTGCTCACGACATTCTTATCGATGGCAAATACACTTTCAGTTACCTCTAAATGCAGTCGCTCTGGTGATACTTTCGTAGATAAGAGGGCATTGTCTAGTGATTTGAAAAAACTGTCGTTGAGCAGCTGTGCGACCGATACATTAACCGATATTGCTAACTCTTGATTAAGCTGCCAGTGAGATAAGTCGATAAGTGCTCTGTTCAATACCCACGCACCAATCTCTGGCATCAAGCCGCTTCGTTCAGCAAGTGGTATAAAAACGGTGGGAGGAATTTTCTCGTTGTCACATGTCCACCGTAACAGTGCCTCAACCGACGATAGCGCGTTAGTGCTAACGTCAATAATAGGCTGATAATGAACCTCAAGCTCTCCTTTTTCTATCGCAGAGCGAAGGCGCTCGCATAAACGCTGCTCTATTTTTATCTCTTTGTGCAAGGCTTCACTAAACACGCCTATTGACCCACGTTGCTTTCGCTTTTGGTCATACATAGTGAGATCGGCTTGCTGTATTAATGCTAAGGCGGTATCTCCATGGTCGGGGAACATGGCAATACCAATGGTGGCATCTAGCGTTATTTGATTGTCGTTTGCAACAATAGGAACGGTAACGCCGCTTCGCATGGCATGTGCAACAGCTTTTGCCGTGTCCACATTTGCGTAGGGAATGACAGCAACAAACTCGTCACCGCCCCAACGTCCTAAGTGATTGTCTTCGGTATAGTTACGCAGCCGTTTGGCAATCTCTGCTAGCACGATATCACCTATTTTGTGACCTAGGCTGTCATTTACCTGTTTAAAACCGTCTAAATCAATAAAAAGAACGGCTAGCGAGTTTTCCAGTGCGCGAGTGGTATCGATAAGTTTATTTAAGTGCTTTAAAAAACCATTTCTGTTAAGTAAGTCAGTGAGGGGATCTCTGTTTGAAAGTCGGTAAAGTTCCGCCGTTCTGCGCTCCACCTCTGCTTCTAGGTTTATATTTGAGGCATCGAGTTTTTGATTAGAGGCAATAAGTAACTGATTAACTTTTTCGGTTTCACTACGTTCAACTTTCATTTGCTCCACTAAACTATTGTTTTTAGCTTTGAGGTGCAACGTGTTAATAAAAAACTTGTGGTAGCGAAATGCGCTGGTAAAGATGCCAAACCAAAAGACCAGCCCAAGAACCCCTAAAATAAAAAACTTCTCGCTTTCATCGAGAAGAGCGCATAAAGACATAGGCACGAGTAGGGCGGTAGAATAAAAGCCTACCAAGTTCCTATTAGGTGAAAGAACGGTCCCGGCGCCACCCGCCATAGCAGCCAGTACCACCATGGTTGCTGCCAGTTCAATGGTCGACATGGCGTCGTAAACGCTAACAGAGTAAATCGCCCACAAGCTGCCGGTGACATATAAGCCAGCAGAAAATCTTATTAACGCTGGGCGTGGGCGGTAAGCTCTGCCTGCTAGGTTTATTCGCCAATAAATCGAATCTATTAACCGCGCAAGGCAAACGCCTACCATAATTACCCATAGCTGGAACTTTTGGTGAAACGCAGCGGGGGATTCACTTTCAAAGAAAAAGACAAGGCCAGAAAAGGCAAATATAGTCATCAAAAAACCGACGAAACTGTTGCCTATTAACATGTCCGTGGTGTCGCGTTCTATTTCAACCTTAGGGATTGATTCGTGATTAGTGTTCAACCAGTGTAACCTTCGCACATTTTGTTGTTGTTCCATTTTATTTACTTCAGAACTCTCGCTAGGGCAAACACGTGACCTTTGAGTGCCTACCTGTCATTTAGCATAGGCTAAATATAGTACGTTTTCTGTGTTTGAATGTGTATGGGACCATAGTTCAAATTGGTTTATCGAAATTAGCACGCGTTTATTTGCCATCATTAATTCTTCTTAATCGATAATGAAGAAGCCGCTAGCATCGTATTACTCTTTACTAAACAAGCATTTTACTTTTATTTTTGTTACCGCAGAGTTGCGCTAAATCAATTAATACAATAAAAGTTTTTCACAGGATGTTTACAATGTTGTTTTTTTGTTATAGATTCTTAATCGATTAAGTATGTTTGTGTTGCCACCAACCCTAGTAGTTAGGGGAAGCGGCTACTTAGGATTTAACAACTCCAACACATTGCCGGAGAAAATATGAAAAAACATCACACACTCAACGCACTGACACTTGCCGTTTGTACTGCGCTTTCTGGGTCAGTTATCGCTCAAGACGCTGCGACAGCAGATTCTGAAGCCAAATCTAAAGAAAAATTTGAGCAAATCGTGGTAACTGCAGCGCCAGGCGGTGCGACTATGCAGGAAGCTAGTGTATCGGTTAGCGCATTTGATGAAGAAGATATTTTAAAGCTTGCTCCTCGCTCTACTGCTGAAGTATTTCGTGCGCTTCCTGGTATCCGCGCAGAGTCATCTGGTGGTGGCGGTAATGCAAACATCACCATCCGTGGTATTCCGCTAGCTACAGGTGGTTCTAAATTCTTGCAAATTCACGAAGATGGCTTGCCTGTTTTAGAGTACGGTGACATCAACTTCGGTAATGCTGACAACTTTTTACGTTACGACTGGTCGGTAGCTAACGTAGAAGCAGTGCGCGGTGGTTCTGCATCTACGTTTGCGAGTAACTCACCAGGTGGTGTTATCAACTTAATCAGTAATACTGGTGAAGTTGGCGGTGGTGCTATCGGTACTTCATTCGGTGTTGATTACGAAGAGTTTCGCTTAGATTTCCGCTACGGCGGTGAAATCAACGACGATCTTTACTATCACATCGCTGGTTTTGCCCGCGGCGGCGAAGGCCCTCGTGAGACGGGATATAACGGTGATCAAGGTGGCCAGATTAAATTCAACATCACTAAGATGTTAGATAACGGTCATATCCGTTTCTTCTATAAAAACCTTGATGACAAAGTGTCAACATACTTACCTTCACCTGTACTAGTAAAAGGTGACGGCGAGTACGGCCCTGTGCCAGGGTATGATGCAAGCTCACAAGCACTAAACTCTGCATACAACACAAATATTTCTACTTTTGACAGCTATGGCAACCCTGAGAACCGTGATGTTCGTGACGGCATCGAGTCAAAAGTAAACGCATTTGGCGTAGAGGTTGATTTAGAAGTTGCTGAAAACCTGTTCTTGTTAAACAAGTTCCGTATTTCAGATATCTCGGGTGGCTTTATCGCGCCATTCACCGACGGTTTCCCAGCAGGCCCAGGTGACGTATCAAACTTCGCTTCAGCGCTTTGTAGTGGTGCAACAGATGGCGATGGAAACGCGCTTAACTGTGATAGCACCAGCGTTGTACTTGCTAACGGCCCAGGCGCAGGTGAGACTTACACCGGTCAGGCGTTCACAAACTTACAGTTTGATACGCGCATTAATGACTTAGGTAACATGATTAACGACTTTAGCTTGCGTAAAGAGTTTGATAACGGTATCGACCTAACTGTGGGTTACTACTACTCGAACCAAGATATCGCGACAAGCTGGTCTAGCTGGCAGACATTTATCCAAACCCTAGATGGTGACAATTCACAGTTGCTAACTATCACTGACGCAGATGGCGTCGAGCTTGTGTCAGATGGCTTACTGTCTGCAAGTTTCCTTTCTTGGGAATGGGACTTAAATTACGTAACGAAAGCCCCTTACATGAACGTTGGTTTCGAGCTGTCTGATAACATCTTGATTGATGCGTCGGTACGTCACGATACAACAGAAGCTTCGGGTGAGCTAATTAGTTCATGCTGTGGTGGTAATGCGGACTTTGACTTAAACGGTAACGGTGTTATTGAGCAAATTGAAGATGCATCGGCAACGAACAGTGGCTTTATCAGTGGCGGCGTGATTAACCTTAACCGCGCTGGCGCAGCGTCACAAATCGTAGATTACAGTGCTAACAATACGTCTTACTCTATTGGTGGCTCTTACTTGCTAAGTAATGACCAAACATTCTTTGCTCGTTACTCAAAAGGTGGCCGTGCTATTGCTGACCGTCTACTGCAAATTGGCGGTACGTTGAATGCTGACGGTAGCCTTACCAGCACAACGTCGGGTTACGACACAACCAAACAGTTTGAAATTGGTTATAAGTACGGTACATCAGACCTAATGATTAACGCTACGTTATTCGATACGGTTACAGAAGATACCCAAGCAGAAGTAACCAGCGGCCTTACGTTCATGCGCGAGTACGAAGCGACTGGTCTTGAATTTGAAGGTCGTTGGAATGCAACGGATAACTTCGTAATGTCAGGTAACCTTACGTGGACCGATGCTGAAATTAGTGACGATGCGAATAACCCAGCACTAGAAGGGAACACACCTCGCCGTCAAGCCGACTGGATTTGGACAATCACACCAGAGTACGTAACTGACACATGGTCTGTTGGTGCATCATTACAAGGCTCTACAGAGTACTATGTACAGGATAACAACGACCTTAAACAAGAAGGCTATACCCTTGTAAACCTGTTTGCCACTTACTGGGTTAATGATCAGTTCTCGGTTTCACTTAACATGAACAATGCAACTGATGAATTTATCATCACTGAGTCAGAAGAAGGTTCAGCGGAAGTAGGTAGTTATGTTCGTGCTCGCCCTCTAAACGGCCGTACAACAGTACTATCACTTAAGTACATGTTCGACTAATATCGAGTGATTCAGCGTAAAGACGCGCTGATACGCAGAGATTAAAAATGCCCACATTCTATGTGGGCATTTTTTTATTTTATTCAGTTTCTTCAGTGTCTAATAATGCAAGCTGCTTGGCTATTGACGCCGACAAATCATCGACTAAATGGGCGTGCTTTTTGTTGATTACGTGTACTAATTCGTGCTTAACAAGCGGAATATACTCAATGCCTGACTGTTCAAAAATCGCTTTTTCCGAGAAGTCACTGGGCATAATGGCATAATCAAAGCGACCACTGAGTAATAAACCAATAACATGATTAAAGTCATCAAACTCAAAGATATTTGCATTTAACTCGCCCGGTTTGGCGCGCATATTAATAAAAAAGCGGGTGGTTGCAGCAATGGCCTTATCAGGGTTTTGAATGACGTCTTTATTACATTCTGCCCCGCGAATACATAAAAGAAACGATGCTCCGTGAGAGAGTGCCGGCGGTACAATCACAATATTGTTATCCGCTTGACTCACAACATCATAGCGAATCACATCCGCATCTGTCATGCCTTCGTTTAGTAGACGGAGACCTCTTTCACCCCCTACAGTTTCAAACACTATTTCAATACCAATATCGCGATAAGCTCTTTCGATAAGCGGCTTATAAAAACTATTAACCCGGGGATGATTGAGATGTCCTACAACGTATTTTTCCTTATGACTTACTTCATGGCTTAGCGTGCCGGGCTCAGCAACGACTTCTGCATGTGATAGGGGAGAGAGTGGTAAAAGAAAAATTAAGTGTAAAACACCTTTTTTGAGAGTTGTGAGTGTTGTCTCCACTACCTAGACCTTTGAATAAGAATATTTCGATAGCCTAATGGTAGAGCAGAAACTATACAATATAAAGAGGGGGGACTTCTTGTAAATAAAAAAGCCCCATCGAAGGATGGGGCTTTACAGGTATGTAACGCTTAGTCTTAACTCGGCGTTTATGCCGCGCTTTGACCGCCGTCAATCGCTTTAAGCGTTTGTGACGCTGGAACAAGTTCCATATCAAACGTGTATTCGTCAACGCGAACCGCTAACTTACGCTTTTCGTTATAGTCGTGAAGCTTAGCCGCTTCATCAGCGGTAACCACGCCTTTTTCTTGAAGCTTATTAAGCGCATGTTCAAATGAGATGAACGGCACAACAGGCTCTTTGCGCAGTGCTTTTTGCACTTTACCAAGAAGGTGCGCAACTGCGTGCTTCGCTTTAAACGCTTGCTCGTTAATGTCGTTACCGTCTCCAGGGCATACGCGAACAAGGTGCGTAAGCTGGTCTTTCACGCTGTTATCTTGCATAGATGCAATTGAAAGCTCACGTACTAGGTCGTCGCTAATACCTGCAACACTGTTGGTGTAAGTGTTGGTAAGTAGGCGCATTAAACCACGTGTTGCTGTGTTCGGGAAATTGTTGATGAAGTTAACAATTGCCTGATCAGCTTGTTGTAAAGACCATTGCATAGCGTACTCGAAGTACGGTAATGCAAGTTTTCTATCTTCAATACGCTGCTCGTAGAAACGAATCGCAGCCATTGCACCGTATAGGTAGCTCATTACGTCACCTAGACGTGCAGATAGAAGCTCGGCTTTCTTAAGATCACCGCCTAGTACCGCAAGCGACAAGTCAGCCAGTGGTGCTAGCTTCGCTGAGATGCTGTTTACACGCTTTTCGTACTTGCGTACTTCAGGTAGTGCAGACTCGCTCTCACGTAGGAAAGGAAGGTAGCCTTTACCTAGGCTGCGGAACGCATTTTTAACACTAAAGCCAACCGTTTTACGAAGTACCTTGTTGAACTCAGCATCCGCAGAACTCTCGTTGCTGTGGATTAGGTCAACCATATCTTTCAGATAAGGGTGACAACGCATTGCACCTTGACCGAAGATCATAAGGTTACGGGTTAGAATGTTTGCACCTTCTACCGTAATCGCAATTGGAAGTGCAGAGTAACCGCCGGCCAACGTATTTTGAGGGCCGCGCTGAATCGCTTTACCTGCTTGTATATCCATTGCCGAGTTCATCACGTCACGACCAAGTTCAGTCATGTGATATTTGGCAATAGCCGTAACAACAGATGGCTTAACGCCTAGGCCTAAGCCTTCAGTTGTTAGCACACGCATTGCTTCAAGTAAGAATGTCTTACCTGCAATGTCAGCCATTTTCTCTTGAATACCTTCGAAGCGACCAATGGGAAGGCCAAACTGCTCACGTACGAATGAATACTCAACCGTGCCTTTAAACGCAGACTGTGCGGTAGCCACACCCATTGCTGGAAGTGAAATACCACGACCTGCACCTAGGCAGCTAACTAGCATCTGCCAGCCACGACCGATGTTCTTCTGACCACCAATGATAAAGTCCATTGGAATGAATACGTCTTGACCACGAGTAGTACCGTTGTAGAAACGCACACCCATTGGGTCGTGCCGGTTACCTAGCTCAACACCTGGGTGAGACTTAGGTAGAAGGGCACAAGTAATGCCTAGCTCTAGCTTGTCGCCAAGAAGTTGGTCTGGATCGAATACTTTAAATGCAAGACCAAGTACGGTTGCAATCGGAGCGAGCGTGATATAGCGCTTGTCCCAGCTTACGCGAAGACCAAGTACTTCTTCACCGTTAAACTCGCCTTTAGTCACGATTGCCGCGTCAGGGATTGCACCTGCGTCTGAACCTGCCTCTGGGCTTGTTAGTGCAAAGCACGGAATGTCGCGGCCATCAGCAAGACGTGGTAACCAGTAGTCTTGTTGCTCTGACGTACCGTAATGCATTAAAAGCTCGCCCGGACCTAATGAATTAGGCACCATGACCGTTACAGCGATTGCGCCGCTTTTCGCTGCGATTGTTGCAACGATTGTCGAGTTTGCATATGGGCTGAACTCAAGACCACCAAATTTCTTTGGAATGATCATAGAGAAGAAACGGTTCTTACCTAGAAATTCTAACACTTCCTGAGGAATGTGCTTGCCGTTACCTAGTTCGAAGTCATCGATCATGTTCAGTAGCTCAGCTACTGGACCATCCATGAATGCTTGTTCATCTGCGCTCAGTTTTGCCTGAGGGATATCGCGTAACGCCTGCATGTCAGGCTTACCCTGATAAATAGAAGATTCAATCCACACGTCACCCGCGTCTAGGGCTTCTTGTTCTGTGACTGAAATTGGGGGTAATACTTTTTTTAAGCTAGTTCTGATACTCATAATAACTCATCCGCTCATCTGACCAGTTGTGTGGGTTTATAGTACACCTAATTTGAAAAAGATCAAATTTTGTAAAATAGTTAATTATTTCATGGGCTTAATAGTAAGCCAGGTATTTTATATATACGGATTTGATAAACAATTGATTAACATTGCTGATATTTAATAGTTAAAAGCCTTCTGAAATCGGGTTCAGCAGAGGCGCTAATTGGTGTTTTTGATGTGTTTTAAACCAAACGATTACGCTTCTTTACATTTAAATTGTTGCTGTTGTCTTTTATAGTTAGCGTTCTTAAACAAGGAGATGTAATAAACATGCGCAGCTTTTCAAAAATATTCGCAAAACTTTTCATCTGCAGTGCAGCAATAGCAGGCGCATTCTGTTCTGGTTTAGTGTCTGCCAACGTTAACGGCTATGCTGTGGCGAATATTGGCTATGGAAATGTTGATACACAAATAGATAGTGAAGCCGATGTGAGCTATTCCGCTGCGCTAGGGTATCGCTTCCACCGTCAGTGGTATGTCGAGGGCGGCTACATTTCGCTTATTGATGCAGATACCGACGAACAATCGTTATCGAGCAAGGGGCCGTATTTAGCCCTATTAGGGAAAGCAAGTAGTCCGAAAGGCGAGCTTTATTACAAGCTGGGTGTTGCAAGTGTAGATATTGAGCAGGTGTCGATAAATAGTTCTGCCTGTGGTGCTGAAGCGTTGGCGTGCGGTTACGATGATACTATTGTGGCGGGTCTAGCTGGGTTAGGTTTCGACTACTATGTAGGAATGAAGTCGATGGTGCGGGTTGAATATACTTACTTCGGTGGTAAAGACGACTTTTCTGCACACATCGTAAATTTAGGCTTTAGATATAACTTTTAATGCGGACGCTATGCCTTGAATAGTGATCAAATGCGGCTAATTTTTCGATAGTAATTCGCAGGTGGCGGCGTGTTCTTATCAGTGTTCAAGGGGATAGCGCAAATGTGATTGCTTACTCTTATTAGCGGGAAACAGACATAAATACAAAGTACGTCAAACAAATCCAAAACCTATTATTCCATGTAAAAATAGGTAAATTCATAACAACGGATTTACAATGAAAAACGAATTAGACAGCAAGTTCCTACTTCAGGTTTTCGACAAGATTCGCCAGCATGGCGCGAAGGAAAACGAGCAGTATAAACTTAACGGTATTACCGCGTTTACTGACCATGACGGCTATACGCTATTTATTGAAGACGTAAATGTGAAACTGCAGTTTGGCTTTCATAATCAATATCACTTTGATTATGACTCGAAAGATAAATATGAGTCTTTCGAGAAAAAGTTAAAAGAGATAGATAAAGAATATTAAACGCCACAGTGACTGTCTTTGACTGACGCAAGTGGGGAGCGTCAATGCCACTTGCGTTAATACACCGCTTTTAGTTTGCGCCTGAGTTTATCGCAAGCGTATTGGCGCTTGTCTGGCGTTATTAGCCCCCGAAAAAAGCTTCTGCTACAATGCCGCCCAATTCAGTTCAAAGGATATAGACATTGGCAGCGGCGATCAAAGCTCCTAAGTTTAAACTGTCATTTCTGGGCCCTAAGTTTTGGCCCGTATGGCTAGGTGTATTCATACTTTATATGATTACATGGTTACCTCTACCTGTGATCCGCGCTATTGGTGGAGGCACAGGAAAGCTTATTGCGCTTATTGTGCCTAAACGAGCAAAAGTCGCGAAGCGAAATCTTGCCCTTTGGAATCCGTCGCTTAACGAAAGCGATATTAACGCTTTGTATAAAGAAAACATACGCCGCACCGGTATGGCATTATTTGAAACTGCCATGGGCTGGTGGTGGCCTAGCTGGCGAGTAAAGCGCGCCATTGAGATTGAAGGCACCGAGCACGTGGAAGCGGCATTGGCTAGAGGGAAGGGTGTTTTCGGTATGGCGCTGCATAATATGAATTTGGAGTTCGCCTGCAGAGGCATTGGTTTTTATCATCCAAGTATCGCTTTTTACAGGAAGCACAATAACCCGTTGGTTGATTACCTTCAGTATCACGGTCGTAACCGTTCTAACAAATACATGATAGATAAGCGCAACGCCAAGGCGCTGCTTGCTGCGTTAGATGACAAAGAGCTGTGTTTGTATTTACCTGACCAGGATTACGGCCCTAAACAAAGCATATTTGTACCTTTTGGCGGTGTAAAAGACACCGCCACAACAACGGCAACGTTAATGTTCATTAGGCGTAGCCATTCAGAGCCAATGATTATTACCTCACAGTACACAAAACGCGGGTACAAAATAAAAATCTATCCACCGCTCTCTGAGCTAGGTGAAATGGAAGATACTGAAGCATTAACGCTGCTCAATAAGCATGTTGATGCCGCAGTGAAAGAGCAACCTGAGAGCTACCTATGGATGCACAAGCGTTTTAAAACTAGGCCAGCAGATAATCCTGAGTCCCTTTATAAATCGTTATAAATAATGGTTTTAGGTACAAAGGCTGAAAGACAGCACTTTGCAATTGCCGCAAAATTAGATAAATAGAATAATGGGCTTATCGGGTATAGGTAGACTAGAATAACAAGAACAACATAAAGACGTGGTTATCACTTTTTTTACTGCGTTTCTGTTTTTGATGCGGCATTTTGGTAGGTTATGGGACAGACAAGTTATTCAAGTTCGTCATTTTGGGCGAAACAAATTGGTATTGCGGTTGTGCTTGTCATTGCTGCTGGTGTGCTTATTTACGTGATACAAAACCAAGAGCAAGCCCCTGCTCCTGAATCGCAAAAAGAGGAAAAGTCGGTATCTAAAGGGCTTAGCGAGTTCTATCGCGACTTTAGAATGTCGGCCACCGATCCTCAAGAAGACGAGCAAGGTGATTTTGTCATTGATGTTGCAGGCGTCGACCCTAATTTAGATAGCAAATTGGCGAACATGTCGAGCCAAACACGCCCTGTTGAAAAAAACTGGACGGGCGAACATAAATACCGCACGTTCAAAGAGGGCAATACACTTCGCGAGGCAATCTCACAGTATGCCCAGGCAGAAGGGATGCAGGTGATATGGAATTTAGAGCAAGACTTTGTTATCAAGCATCAGTTTCAACTAGATAATACGGTGTCAGGGTCGCTAGCAAAAATAGCCAGCGCCATTGATAGCAGCTTTGAAGGCGAAGTAAAAGCTTACTTATGCGCGGGTCAACGCTCACTAGTTGTCACCGCAGAAGAAACCGAGTTCCTCGCTACTAAGTGTCGTTTGGTTACTGGCTAAGGCTCAAGTACGCTAGCCGGTTTGATTTTGGTACTGAATTCACACCGCTATCGCTTAAGGCGATAGCGGCTTGTTCCTCTATACTCTTGTTCCTTTACACTCTTGCTTCCTTCCTCGCCCCAAAACCGGCTTTAATACGACTAACCGCTTTATTCGCGGCATGTGCCAAAGAGAGTGTCCCAATGCTGTCTAACCTGCTCACGTATAGCGTCTAACTCTTCGCTTTGGTCGGCGTATTTAGTGTCTGCAAGGGTCAAATGATGATATTGCTCTCGCAGTTTTAAATACGCTTTTTGCAGCTTACTCGCCGTAGATGGGTCGATAATACAAGCTTTAACCGCAGTATCAAAAATGCGAAGGTTGTCCGGGTAGGTCGTCATGCTATCTGCCGACTGCGCGTTGGCCAACACTAAATACTGCGCCATAAACTCAATGTCGGTAATACCGCCTACACATTGCTTTAAGTCGACTTTGTCATTGTTTTTGGAAAGCAGGTGTTCGCGCATTTTTAGGCGCATTTTGCATACGTCTGTCGCCAGTGATTTTGAGTCTCTTACTTGGCTTAATATTGTATGTCGAACTCGAGTAAAATCTTTTAGCAACCCGACGTCGCCGCATATTGCTCTTGCTCTAACTAGTGCCTGGTGCTCCCACGTCCACGCTTCTTCGGTTTGGTACTTCTCAAAGCCCTCTATATGGCAACAAAGCAAACCGGCGTTGCCGGAGGGGCGCAGGCGCAAATCGGTTTCATAAAGTTGGCCAAACAGGGTTTTCGTGTTGAGTAAATGCATGATGCGCTGCGCTAATTTGATATAAAACTGCTGCGCTTCAAGTGACTTATTACCGTCGGTGCTAATACCCCGAGGGGCGTTGTGTAAAAAGACCAGATCTAAGTCCGAGCCATACCCCAGTTCATAACCACCTAGCTTGCCATACCCTACGACCGCAAAGCCTTTGTCGTTACCTTCAAGGTGTGACGGCACACCGTAGCGTTGGCGCATTTGCATCCACGCCGCATTTACTACGTGTTCAAGTATCACTTCAGCCAGAACGGTAAGCTTATCGCTGACATTATTTACCGGGAGCGACTCGCTTATATCACTGGCTGCAATACGCAGTTGCTGGCAGAGCTTGAACTGGCGCAGCCCGTCCATAAGCATTTCGACGTCATCTTGCTCTATGCGCAGCATGGTTTCGCGCAGTTCAAGCAGGTATTCCTTTTTGCTGGTATGAATATCGGTATTTTGTTGACCTAAATACAAAGGCGTCAACAATTCATCAAGCAGCAATGGGAAGCGTTTGATTTCCTGTGCAATCCAGTCACTTCGCTCGCAAAGCTTAACCAGCTGCTTAAGTACATCTGGGTTTTCGAGTAAAAGGTCGAGGTAAGTGGTACGCCCAGTGATGGCTTCAATCACGCCCAGTAAACGCTTTAAGACCTGCGAGATGTGATTGGGATGTTGATTTACCAGCACGTACAAAATCTCGGGAAGCAGTTTGTTTAACGTATCTTCTCCTTTTTGACCGATTCGATAGTTACGCTGTTTGTCTTTAAACGCGACAAGAATTGGATAAACGCCTGTAATGTCCTTGCTAGATAAATGCTCGCTAAAGGTCTCTGCAAATTCTTCCTCTTGCAAAGAAAGCCGCCAAGCATCTTGGCATGCAATAAAAAGCTGATCTTCGTCGGAATGGCTGTCTTGTGATTCCTCCACAAGTTCATTGAAGTGACCGTGAATGCGCGCCATGGTTGCATCTAGCTGGTTTAAAAAAGTGCTATAGGAATCAAAACCCATTACCTCAATTAAGGCGGCTTGCTGCCATGCGCTATCTGGCAAGGTTTGAGTTTGCCGGTCTTGGCACTGCTGAAGGGTGTGCTCTACTTTTCTAAGGAAAAGGTAGTCGTGTTTCAGCTGTTCTGTTACATCCTTTTCCACAATATCTAGCTCAGTCAGCGCGTCTAACGTGCGCAGTAAAGACTTACTTTGTAGAGCTGGCTCTCTACCGCCATGAATCAGTTGGAAACTTTGGGCAAAAAACTCCACTTCACGAATGCCGCCAGCACCCAGCTTGATATTATTGTTAAGACGGCGTCGGCGAATCTCGGTCGCTATCAACTTTTTCATATTGCGAAGGGCATCAAGGGTGGTGAAGTCGAGGTAACGCCTGAAGGTGAAGGGGTGTAAAATACTATTTAGCCATTTTACATCTTCAGAGTTGTCGTCGTTGATCACCCGGGCCTTTACCATGGCAAAGCGTTCCCAGTGGCGCCCTTGGTCCTGGTAGTAGTCTTCAAGTGCAGCGAAGTGCATTACCAGTGGGCCTGAATCTCCAAACGGGCGAAGGCGCATATCAACCCGGTAAACCTGTCCATCGTTAGTAATTTTGTTCAGCGCTTGAATAAGCTTTTGCGCTAGTTTAGTGAAAAACTGTTGGTGCTCTATGCTCTTCCGACCGCCTTGGGTTTCACCTTTTTCAGGGTAGCTAAAAATTAAGTCGATGTCTGACGAGAAATTCAGTTCCTTTCCGCCTAGTTTGCCCATGCCTAAAATATACATGTGCATATCTTCGCCGTTGTTTTGTGGCGTGCCATAGCGAATGGCCAAATGTTGATAAATCCAGTGGTATGCGCACGTAAGTAACACATCTGCCAACGCTGAAACCCGTTCTAATGATGTGCTGATATCCTGTTTGTTTAACACATCAAGAAAGGTAACGCGGGCCATTTCTTGATTTCTGTATTCACGTAATGCTTTTAAAAGGTCATCTTCAGTTTTGACGGTTCTAAGCGTTATATTGAGCGCAGAGCGATACATCGCCACCCAGGGAGAGGGCGCTTCGCTGTCGACATTTTTTTGCAACTGGTCATCGCTATCTTGATCGGTTGTTTGCTCAACTGTTTGCTCAACAATACAGGAAATAAAGGAAGGCTTTTGTATAAGGGTTTCAGCTAGGAAAGAAGAACGGGCAAACGCGGTTAACAGCACGTCATGATGTTGCTTTGCTATGGCTTTGTCGTCGTCGGTAAGTGCAGGTGCTGTTAAGAACTGCTGCCAGTACTTTTCAGCTTGTTCTACGTTTGTCATGCTATTTTCGTTGTCTGTTGGCATAATACTCGCGTCTTTTGATGATACTCTCGTTTTTAAGATAAACCCGCGTTGAATTGGTTTATATACCCATTTTAAAACGCAAGAGTTCAAGGTTTGATAGCGTTGAGGTTTTTAACCACAAGCGCAATGTTATCAGGCCCTTATTAAAATAAATCTGAACAAGTTCGTTGTCATCTTTGTACAAGTTTGTAATAGATGGAAGCTGTTTATTTGAATGCCGCTGTTTTTGCGGCATTAACGCAATACAAATAACCAGCATGGAGCTTTGTGTGTTCAAGGAGCAAAGATAACGTGGAAGCCTTAGTAAAACTAGTACCGCTAACCCGAGAGCTATTAATTTACCTTGCCATGGATGTGGCAATAGCGTTACTGCTGCTAATGATTATGAAGTGGCTTACTGGTGCATTTAGGCAGTTTTCAGTAACAGAAGAGTTGGGTGTTAAGGACAACTTTGCCTTTGGTATTAGTGTTGCAGGAGGCATGCTTTCACTGTGCATTGTACTAAGTTCGGTAGTGGGGCGGCATATTGGGCAAGGCTATAAAGAAGCCGCTATCGGCATGGTGACATTCGGGGTCGTGGGGATTTTGCTGGTGAAATTTGGCCGTTTCGCCCACGATAAACTTGTATTAAACAAAGTTGATACTCACGCAATGATAGCTGAACGCAGCGTAAGCGTTGCGCTTGTCGATGCTGCCAGTTTAGTCGCCAGTGCCATTGTTTTACGTAACATCATGGTATGGGTAGACGGTAGCGATATGAATGCACTTATTGCGATTGTTACCGGTTTTACCGTAGTGCTTACCATGCTACTTGTGATGACCCGTATTTTAGAATTCAGATATGCAAGAGATAACCAAAATGACTCTTTCCAAGGGGCGCTTGAAAAAGGGCAGTTAGCGCTTGCTATCGAACATACGGGCAACTTGCTTGGCACCGCAATGATCGTGTCGGCGGCTAAAAATCTACTGGTTTATAACCCATCTGGGTATGTGAGCAATGTAACTGGTTGGCTTATTGTTAGCGTTGGACTCGCAATCGCACTTCATATACTGGTGTTAGCCAGCAAAAAAATTATTTTGTTTGGTATGAACTTCCGACAAGAAGTTGATCAGCAGCACAATGTAGGGGTGGCAGCTCTAGGGTTTACGCTTAGCATTGGTAATGCCATGATCATAAATGGCGTATTGGGCGGGTAGAGGCTCACACGTCAAATTGCGATTTTATACACGGCAATTCATTGAGCTGGCCTTTATTGATAATGTTGTCTTTTTGAAGGCGGCTCATTTTCTTCACAGCGTATTCAAGTTTTGACGCTTCAGACTTGTTTGCGACCTCAAATACCGCCCTAAACACCAAGGGCGATTTACCTTTAAGCGCTTTCGCACCGCCTTTTAATTCACCTCTGTGCTGCGCTATACGGCGTTTTGGTTCTGTAGTTATTCCTGTATAAAGTTGCCCAAGTTTGTTCTCTATTAAATAGAGGTACCATTGGGTATTTATGCTTCCTTGGTGTGTACTGCCTGCGTTGGCTGTTATACTCTGTGCCAATGTTTTCAATATCTAAAAAGTTATTCTCAGCATGATATTACCAGATTTTACTAAAGCGAAGGTGCTTATTGTTGGCGACCTGATGTTAGACCGTTATTGGAGCGGTGGCGCTGGGCGAATCTCACCAGAAGCGCCAGTACCTGTGGTAAACGTTAGTGGTTCTGAAGATAGGGCTGGAGGAGCGGCGAACGTTGCGGTGAATGCAGCAACATTGGGCGCAAACGTAACCTTGCTGGGGATGTGTGGCGATGACGAGAATGCAAAAATTCTCAAAGAGCGTTTGCAAACTCACGATATTGATTGTCAGTTTTTGACAGTAGATGGCTTCGATACCATCACCAAACTTCGTGTCATGAGCAGGAATCAGCAGCTACTGCGTTTAGATTTTGAAAAAAGCTTTGCTCACACTGATAAATCAGAACTGGAGCACGCATACGAGTTAGCCTTAGATGATGCGGATGTCGTTATTCTGAGTGACTATGCAAAAGGTTGTTTGAGCAACCCTGAAGTACTCATTGAAAAAGCGCGAAGCAAAAATAAGCGCGTGGTGGTAGACCCTAAAGGCAGCGACTTTGGTAAGTACGCTGGCGCCACATTAGTTACTCCTAATTTGGATGAGCTTCGCGGTATTGTGGGTGAAATAGAAAGCGAGCAGGTATTAGTAGAAAAAGCACTGTCGTTAAAAGAAACGTTAGATTTAAGCGCGCTGTTGGTTACTCGTTCAGAAGATGGCATGACCTTATTTGACGGCGATAACACCGAGTTTCACCTGCCAGCAAAGGCGAAAGAGGTTTACGATGTTACAGGCGCTGGCGATACAGTGGTATCGACGTTGGCAGTGGCAATTGCATGTAACTTGCCCCTTCAGGCGGCTTGCGTGCTTGCTAACTTAGCGGCAAGTGTAGTGGTTGGAAAGCTTGGCACATCTGCCGTCACTAATACTGAACTGGCTTTGGCGTTAGGTGAGCAGTCTGTGCATCTTGATGGCGGTGTAATGACAGAAGACCAGCTAGAAATTGCCCTTAAGGCAGCGAAAGCGCGAGGTGAGCGTGTGGTGATGACCAACGGGTGTTTTGATATTTTGCACTCTGGTCACGTTGCCTATCTAGAAGAAGCGGCGCAACTTGGTGACCGACTAATTGTTGCGGTAAATACCGATGAGTCGGTAACGAAGTTAAAAGGTCCGGGGCGACCGGTAAATAATGTAAACCGCCGCATGGCAGTGCTTGCAGGTTTAAGCGCCGTAGACTGGGTGGTTCCGTTTGAGGAAGATACCCCCCAGCGTGTTATAGCTCGTTTACTGCCAGACGTGTTAGTGAAAGGCGGCGATTATACAATTGAAGAGATAGCGGGAGGCACTGAAGTCATGGAAAACGGTGGCAAAGTCAAAGTACTCACGTTTGAAGACGGCGTGTCTACAACAGGTATTATTGAGCGAATTACTCAAAATAAACTGCGCTAGCGCTTCGTTTAATCATTAGCGGAGATAATACTTCGAGAACGGCGTGTTGTTGGTTACCATGTGTGTAATCAACACAGGTCGAAAACAGCGCGCTGTTACAAACCAATATTACGTTTGTTTTTTTGAACGCACATTCTTTAATGGAATAACGGTAAATTGCATGTACGAAAGTTATTATGGACTAAACTCGAAACCGTTTCAGTTAACCCCAGACCCTGAATTTTTCTTCGCCAGTAAATGGCACAAGCGCGCCATGTCCTACTTGCAGTATGGCCTTTCTCAGGCTGAGGGATTTATTGTTATTACTGGTGGAATTGGCACGGGAAAAACCACCGTAGCCAACAGTTTACTTGAAGAAATTGAAGACGACATTGCTGCTGCGCAAATTGTAACGCCGAAGCTCTCGCCCGATGAGCTGGTGAAAATGGTGGCGTCTAAATTTGATATTCCTACGGAAGGGCGTTCTAAAGCCGATATTTTAAAAGCACTTGAGCTATTTTTATACGACCTCAACAAAGCAGGGCGCCGCGCCTTACTGCTTGTGGATGAGGCACAAAACCTTCCCCTAGAAACAATTGAAGAGCTTAGAATGTTGAGCAACTTTCAGCTTAACGGTAAGCCGCTTATTCAAAGTTTCTTGCTAGGGCAGGAAGAGCTTCAGCCTATATTACGTGCGCCAAATATGGAACAGTTTAGGCAGCGTGTCGTGGCGTCTTGTCATTTGGCTCCGCTTTCATTAGAAGAGTGTAAAGAATATATCGAGTACCGTTTACATCATGCAGGGTGGAATGGGTCGGCATTATTTAGCGATGAAGCGTTGGAGCGCATACACATGTTCTCTCGCGGTATTCCTCGTAAAATTAATACCCTTATGGATAGGGTGATGCTTTATGGTTTTCTTGAAGAGCTTGAGAGCTTCGATGCCGATGCGGTAAATGAAGTTATCGAAGAAGTGAAAGCCGAAATGTTCGAACCTGATAAAACCGGCGCAGAAGTTACCGAGCATATGGGCTTTGCCGATCATCCTGAAAGCCAAACTATTATGACGCCGAAAGGCAATGTTATTCGCGATACCAAATACTACTTGGATATGCTGGCAGAGCTTGTAGACGCGCTAGACGACGCTATTTCGCAGAAAGTGAAAATGACGCAGTACGTGGATAAACTTATGAAGAAAAAGTTTAAGACCTATGTGCGGCTTAAGGGCGATGATAATAAGGGCTGATGTATTTGGTTAATATTATCTAAATGATTTGAGGTTAAGTAAAAAACGCCCCTATGGGCGTTTTGAAAGAAAAAAGTGTCAACTTTTTCTAGAACTAGTCAGCAATTAAAGGCTGAATAACTTAGCTCGTAAATTAAAGAATTATATAATCACCTAGTCGTAGGTGTAGGTGATAGAGGCGCTTAAGCGTTTGTCTGTGTAGTTATTTCCGAACTGACCGCCAGCGTTCAAGTCGCCTTCTTGCTCTAGGTATCTAGCGTCAATACTCGCTTTTAAGCGTCGGCCAAACTCTCGTTCTAAACCGATAGAAGCATTCCAGTTATCACTTTCACCTCTGAATGATTCCTCTGCGCCCTGACCGGTTATATTGGCGTAATTGATACTGCTTGTGATGTTGGTATAACTACCAATCTTATACGCTAAATTCGTACCGAACGAGTAGGTGCGTCTTAGCCTATCTTCATCTAAATAGTCGTCTTCAGAGTAACGCCAGGAAAAGGCAAGGGTTACTCTTGAAAAGTCATACCCTGCTTGAAAGTTAGCGCTTTTTCGCAGGATGATATTGTCATCGAATTCAAGGTTTTGCGTTGTAATTTGAACGAGCTGCTCACCGGCATTGGGCGTGTAGCTTAGGCTGTTAGGTTGGAAGCAGTCTGCAATAGATGTTGAAGCGCTAGGGCATACAAATACGCCTAAATTTTCTGGGTCTGCTAGTAGACGAGAGGTGTTTGTAACATCTTCTGAATAGCTGAATGAGGTACGTAAGTATTTAGAATTATAGCCAATGCTTGCTGATGCCGATTCACCATAAAAACGACGTCCGTAGGTGGCGGCAATTTGAGTACGGGTACTCAAGGCCCATTGCATATCTAGCCCAACAAAGGTTTCGCCATCGTCTTCGTCTAAGTCTGAGTCGCTTTTGTTAGCTGTTATAGAGATATAACGGTTTTCAGCTTGACGGTACGTTAGACCCGCACCGTAAGAATTAAACTCTCTGACTAAGCTATTGGTATCGTCTCTGTCAGATATTTGGTTGGCTTCGTGCCGCGCTGTAAGGCGGATGGCCCAATTATTGAAAATTCGTGTATCGATATAGCCATCACCCGTTCTTGACTCGAAATCTCCGGTGCTGGCTTGGCCACGTTCGGTATTCTGATAAGTACCAGTAACCGACCAGATAAAGTATTTAGCTTCGTCACCATTTAATACGGTGCCCGATAGCTGATAGCTATCGTTATCTAAAGCGTTGTTATTCGTGAGGGACTGTTCAGAAGCCGTGTCAGAATAAGATGCTGTACCTTGACCTCTTATCCAGTCACCTTGGTCTAGCGTTAGCGTTGAGGATAGGCGGTTTGAACGTGTTTTTGCTAAACTATCAGAGTTTGCAATAAAGTCACTAATTAGAAAGTTGGCAGAATTAGTATTTTGGTAGTTAAGTGCTCCAGCCGCTTGAAAAGATAATAGGTTTTCAAACGGTACCCACTGCGCTGAGTAACTGTACTCCGCGTAATCTTGGCGCTGACTAGCATCGTCATTATCGCGTTCAAGGTGTGTATAGGTACCAGACCACAGCCCTTGAAATGTTCTGGTTTGATACGTTGCGTTTAATTTTGGCGCGATAGTTAGTGTTGTAAGAGAGCGCTGGCCCTCCTCTTCGGTATCTACACTCTGATAAATCGTATCTGCTGTCGCTATTGCGTTTAGATCAAATTTAGCACTAGCAGGAAAGCTAGCGACGATTGCACATGCAACCAAAGATACTCTAATTGGTTTGATATTGAGAGAGCGAATAATATTATTCGCTTCGCTCTGAGTAATAGTATCCATAATATCCGCTTCCATCGGTGTCATTATGTACAGACTTGTTTACCACAAATCCAATGGCCATGTCTGGGTTTAACCGTTCTACAGACATTTTGATATCGCTAATTTTCGCTTTACCTTCCTCAACTACAACCACTGCTTGGCCTGCAAAGTTAGCGAGTATCGCACTTTCGTTTATTCCAATAAGTGGTGGTGTATCGAAAATAACAATCCGATCTGGATACCTGTTTGCGAATTCATCTACTGTTTCATGCATCTTCTGACTTGCAAGTAACTCTGTAGACAGGTGGTGTGACTTGCCTGCTGGGATAATCTTAAGTTTATCAATGTTTGTTGGGTATAATACGTCGGAGATATCTTCTACATCACCGGTTAAATACTCCATCAAACCTTTACGACGCTCTAACCCTAAAGTGTTTAATACGTTAGGCTTCAGCACATCTGCATCAACAAGAAGCACCGTTTTATCCTGCTCAGAGGCAATACTCATGGCTAAATTTGTTGCAGTAAACGTTTTTCCTTCTGAAGGCCGGCTGCTGGTAACCATAATAATATTAGGATTATGCAGGGTTTTCGCGAGTGAGCCGAAAGCATTAGCTAAAAGTTTACGTTTAATTTCACGGTACTCTTCATTTATCTGCTTTCGCTCACCATTTAAAGAGATATGCCCATTTTTATCGAGCTTCTCGAAGTCTATTGTGAACTCATCAAGCGGAGACTTTTTATTAATAAACTCTTTCTCATCGACTACAACTTTGTCTGCTGGAATATTTGAAGACGTTGGTATTTCAATTGAAACCTCAGATTCCTCCGATTGGCTAGAAACCTGCGTGTCCTCTAATGTACCTTTAGCAATATCGTTTTGCTTAGCCGCTTTTGCTTCTTTTTGCTTTTGAAGTGCTTTTTCAATGGTGTTTTTCATTAAAGAAGACCTCCAAATAAATCTATATTCATGATTTCAGCCGCGACTAACGCTCCATACATAGCCAAAATAGTACCACTAGACAATAAAAATACGATAAGTCGAGTTCTATTCGTTTTGTTGATTTGTTCAATGTTTAAATGAGTGACCGTGCCCCAAATTGGATAATCCGAAACATTTAGTAACTGCTTAGGTCGTATTAAAATTGGATTAAGTTGGCTAATTAGAAATGCGATACCAATCCCTGTGCCAAAACCTAAAATTAACACAGCAGTGTAAAAAATAAGCCGGTTAGGACCCGAAGGTCGTTTAGGTAGTAACGGCGGTTCTATTATCCTAAATTGAAGGTCTTCTGCTGATACATCTGCTCTTCGAGATAGGTCGGCTGATTCCTTTCTCGACAGTAGCTCTTCATATTTACGCTTTGTAACGTCGTAATCTCTATTCAGTGCTGAAGACTCTGCTTCAATTTGGGGAATAAGATCTACTTTGCTTTCGAGTTCGGCAATTTTTCTTAGAAGGTCCGTTTCTTTAACACGCAACGAGGCAGTTTGACTTTCTAGCCGGCTTGCTTCAAGTTTAATTTCTCTATTAAGCTCTGATAATGGTTGAGAGTTATCACTGCTATCAGCGTTTATAAAAGCTTCAATCTCTTTATTCCTAGATTTCTCCAAACTCTCAAGTAACGCCTTTGTCTCGATAACATCTGGATGAAGATCTGTAAATCGAAGAGTAAGTTTATCTAACTCTTCTTCTAAAGACTTTATCCTTGCATCATATCTGGTTTGTAAAACAGGCTCATTCTGATTAGTCACCCCAAAACTATCAGTACGCTTTACATTGCCAATCTGATTTTTAAGCGAGTCAACCTGCTGCTGAGTTTGCTTGATTTGCAGTCGAGTAGCTTCTAGCTCGTTGTTCAAGCTCTGGAGGTTTGAATAATACGTGCCAGCAAGTGGTAAAATATCATTGTATTGACGTTTAAAATTAGCCAATCGCTGTTCAGCTTCTGATAGCCTAGATTCATATTCTGCAATTTGTTCATCTAAAAAACGTCCAGCGGTATCTGTATCTTTTCGGTTATTTCCCAGGGCTCCTTCTACAAATAAATCCAAGGTCTCTTGAACGACACGTTGAGCTATATTGGGAGACTGATTTGAATAAGTAATGTTATATATATTGTCCCTCCCAGTCTTTTTTAATTGAATATCGCTCGATAGCCTATTGACTAAATTATCAAATTCATCTTCATTTTCGGTTGTTATATCAAGATCACTTTCCCGTGCAATTTTCTCAACATTACTTCTGCTAAGTAGTGTTTTAGCCATCATCTGTATTTCTTGATCAGGATTAGTTTGGATTGCTAATCCTTTAAGTAAAGGCTGCAACACAGAGCGAGTATCTACAAATACTTGAGCTTTCGATGAATAAACGTCAGGTAGGCTGGCTACATATAAAAAGCCGATAGGGCAAATTAACCAAGAAAATATGATGACGTAACGCTTTTTAATCCAAACCCCTTTTACATAGTCAAGGATTTGGATTAGCGTTTGTTGTAAGTCCTGCATTTTTTTATTTGTTCCGTTTACCGCTTTACAACTAGAACCAAGCTTCTGGGATTATTACGATATCGCCAGGCAGCATATCGACGTTTTTCGAGATGTCACCATCTCTTATTAAATCGTCAATGTTAATTTCGTAGGTTTGTTGTTTGCCATTTACCACACGCACTAATTTAGCGTCATTGCCATTAGCGAATTCCGTTAGTCCACCTACTGCAATCATCAGGTCTAGTAGCGTCATGTGTTCGGTATAATTGACTGCGCTAGGGTTAGTGGCTTCTCCAATTACACGAACTTGTTCGCTTAAAGGACCCGTGAAGTTATTTACACTTACTGTCACCCTAGGGTTGTTAATATAAGTAGAAAGCTGCTCTTCAATTTCTCTGGCAAGCATAGTTGGCGTGCGGCCTGCCACGTCAATATCTTCGACTAATGAAGTTGTTACTTTTCCATCAGGGCGCACAATAAAGTTGCCTGATACCTCTGGGTTACGCCATACAAAAATAGTAAGCGAATCTCCGGGCCCAATTAAATATTGGTAGTCGTTAACGTCGGTAGTTAGAGAAGGTCGAGTGGTTGCTTCAGGCAAAGCCCCAGTGTTACTACAACCGTTGATACCTATAAATAAAAGTGGTGCACAGCATGTTAGTAGCGTTCTAAAGCGGTACATAAGAGATCATCCTACACTCATTATGGTTAATAGTTGGCTTTTGTCGTTTACCCTACGGGAAATGTCACTATAATGCCAATATCAATTGTAGTCTATTGGAATAAATCCCTTTATGATGGGAAAAACGCCGCAGTTTTAGGGGGCCAGGGGTGGCATTAAACAAGCGCAATCAAAATAAACGCTCGAACATACTTGTAATAACAGAAGCGCTACTCATAGCCTACATGGGCTATATTTCTCATTTTATTCTTACGCAAATTGGAATGTCGCCGAATGTTTCGGTAGAAAAACTAATTATAAACGTGGGAATGCTTACTGTTTCAATATTACTTTGCTCATTATCTGTCGGCTTGTATGAAGCCAAATTGAGAGAAACATTTCGCGGCATTATTCGCCGAATTTTTGTAAGTGTGGGCCTCAGCTATTTTTTAGTTGAAGTAGTAAGTCGTGCGTTTTTTGACGACTTGGTTATGGATTCATATTTCTTACCGGCTGCAGTTAGTTCAACAATTATTACTCTAGTTGTCTTTAGATATTTTACGAATCGCTTAGGGCTATTAGGCTTAGGTAAAGTACGCATTTTGGTTTTGGGCGCAGGGGAAAGAGCATCTATTATTGAAAAGCGTATGCGGAGAGATGTTGACAGAATAGGGTTTGAGTTAGTTGGTTTTATTCCTATTCCAGGTGACAATCGCGAAGACGGTATTAAGAAAGAGAAAATAATTCATCTAAAAGTTGATGAGAGCTTCCAGCAGTTTATTGCAGATAACGACATCGAAGAAATTGTTATTGCTTGCGACCAAAGGCGCGGAACATTACCTGTAGAAGTGCTTTTCGACTGCAGATTGCGCGGTATAGAAGTGACTGAGCTATTGGATTTCATGGAGCGAGAAACGGGGCAAATCGTTGTAAATCTCATGTACCCTAGCTGGGTAATCTACTCCAATGGCTTTCAAAGCCAAAATTACCTGAGAGATGCGTTAGATTACACGCTAAATGTTATTTTAGCGTTTGTTATATTATTGTTTGTATGGCCCATCATGCTATTCACGGCCTTTATTATTTATTGTGATGACGGCAGACGTACTGGGGTTTCCGTTTTTTATAAGCAAGAACGGGTAGGCTTAAACGGCAAGCTTTTCAAAATAATTAAATTTAGAAGTATGAGGCCCGATGCGGAAAAAGATGGAGCTAAGTGGGCCAGCAAAAACGACGACCGTGTAACTAGAATAGGGCACTTTATAAGAAAGTATCGCGTCGATGAGTTACCTCAGCTTTTAAATGTGTTTAAGGGCGAAATGGCGTTTATCGGCCCTCGCCCAGAAAGACCACAGTTTGTAGAGCAGCTCGTTCGTGAGGTGCCTTACTATAATCAGCGCCATAACGTGAAGCCGGGCCTTGCCGGTTGGGCGCAGTTAAATTATCCGTATGGAGCAAGCGTTGAGGACTCCATGGAAAAGCTTAAATTCGACCTCTACTACGTAAAACACCAAAGTTTATTGTTGGATATTCTCATTTTAATTCGTACCGTTGAAGTTGTACTGTTTGGTAAAGGGCGATAATCATGAAATTAGATAATCGTCTCAATGCTATGACAGTAGATGTGGAAGATTACTTTCAAGTTTCCGCATTTGAAGGTGTAGTTGAAAAAAAAGATTGGGATAGCATTAGTCTTAGAGTGGGAGACAACACACATAGGCTGTTGGATTTATTTGCAGCGAATAATGTTAAATCTACATTTTTCACACTTGGCTGGGTAGCGCAGCGCTGCCCAGACGTAATTAAACGAATAGTAAATGAGGGCCACGAGTTAGCCAGTCATGGCCTAGCACACCAACGGGCCACCACGATGAACGAGCAAGAGCTTTACGATGATATTAAGCAAAGTAAAGATATCCTTGAAGATATAGGCGGTGTGGCGTTAAAAGGATACAGAGCGCCCAGTTTCTCTATTAATGATTCGAACACGTGGGCTTACGACATACTTAAGGACCTCGGTTTTACATATTCGTCCAGTACTTACCCAATCAATCATGACCTCTATGGTGTGCCTGAATGGCCTCGCTTTAAGTATGAGCGTGAAAATGGGCTTATTGAAATACCTATCCCTACAGTTCGTAAAAAAGGAAGCAATGTTGGAATTGGCGGTGGAGGTTATTTTCGTTTGTATCCTTACTGGCTCTCGAAACGTCGCATTACAGAGTTTATGCAATCTGAAAGTGCGCCTTACAGCTTTTATTTTCATCCTTGGGAGATAGATCCAGAGCAACCGAAGTTTTCATCGGCACCATGGAAATCAAAAGCTCGTCATTATATCAACCTTTCGAGAATGGAAGGAAAGATAGAAAAACTACTTGGTGACTTTAATTGGGTAACGATGCAGCAAGCTTACGAAATAGAATAAGCCTATAATTACTAAAATAAAAAAGGCAGGGAAATGCATATGGATAACAGTGATACACAAAGCGATAAGGATAGAGGTTTTACAAATTTTTCATTTGGTAAGAATAAAACGTTCTTCACTTCGGGCTTTTTATTGCTTTGCTTATGGACTGCTTTTTGTTGGCAGGGACTAACCACTGTTGTTCAAATATGGTACGGAAACGAGATATTTAATCACGGCTTTTTTATCGTTCCAGGTGCCATCTACCTAATTTACCTAAAGCGCGATGTGTTATTTGCTCAGCCCATTAAAACAACGTCATTGGCTTTTTTGGTTATAATACCCGCATTGCTTCTGTATGTGATTGGTATTGCAGGTGACATTCAATTGTTTATGCATACCGCTGCTTTCACGCTATTACCCGCACTCATTTGGTTAATGGTGGGCACTCAAGCTGCAAAAATAATCCTGTTTCCATTGGTGTTTATGCTTTTTAGCATTCCAGTGGGTGAACAGCTTATTCCTTATCTTCAAAAAATAGCTGCCGATGGTTCGGTTGCCCTATTACACTTAACTGGAGTGCCGCTTTTTCGAAGTGGTCTTTACATTGAAATACCTCAAGGTCGATTCCTAGTCGCCGAGGCGTGTTCCGGCGTCAGCTTTTTTATTGCAAGCTTTGTTATAGGTAGCCTATATGCTTACTTAAACTTGGTATCAGTCAAGCGTAGAGCTATCTTCGTTTTTATATCATTAATATTTCCAGTATTGGCGAATATTGTTCGAGTGTATGGCATTATTCTTATCGCATATCGGACAGACATGGAGCATGCGGCTGGCGCAGATCATCTTATCTACGGCTGGTTTTTCTTTGCTTTCGTAATTATGTGTTTGCTGGGTATCGGTGAATTTATGCGGCAATCACCGTGTGAACCTAGCAAAGTCGGGCCGCAAAATGCGACAGTCTCAGTGAGCATGCCTGTTATTATCAGTTCAATCGCTATTTTTGCAGGTTTCTTTGCATGGATCGTAAATATTTCAAATATCAGCAACTCTCATTTTGAGACGCATCTCTCTACTCTGACTTATGATTGGGACAATAATTGCCAAAGAACGGATTGGCAACCCATTGTAGTAGACCCGGATGCAGAAGAATTTGGCTTTCTTAAACATCAAGGTTGCAATGTTAAAGTGTATAATGCTTGGTTTAGCGAACAACATAATGAATTAGTAAGCGATCTGCATAGGTTATTCGACCCTGAACGCTTTTCGCTTAGTCACACTACAAGTATAACTACAAACGGTTTAAACCTCTCTGTCTATCATGTCGTATCATCAAGTGGCGATAAGCTCAGTATCGTAAGGTTTTATGAAGTCGACAATGAGTTATTTACCAGCGCGGTTAAGGCCAAAATATATCAGGTCAAAAATGTGTTATTTGGAAGTTCTCGAGGCGGAAGACTATGGATTCTTGCAGCAGATGGACATGATGTTTCAGCTATAAATGACAGCCTTTCTGCTATTTCATCTCATCTATAAACTTAGAAAGTAAGATGACTAATTATTGATGAAGCGAATTGCTTGATTAAAGTAGAATAATATAGAGTTCCAATAATACTCAAAGATACCCGCAGATTTATTAGCTAATATTATTCCATCTGCACCATCTCTGGCGACAATTGATTTGTTAGTAATATTATCTTTTATAATAACACCTTGCGTATTAGGAAAGCGGTATTCAATAGCATTCGGATAGTTTGAGTTTAGATAAATCTCATTGTTTGTAACGATGGTATGTGGACTGCTCTCTAAGCTAATACCTACATCTGCAAAAGCGTGGTTAGGATTATCATGTGTTATTTTATTAAAAGCTATGATCCCGCCCGTTGACTGGTTTTTATTGTTTCCTAAACCAAAACCTATCCCTCTGTCCGAGTTGATAACAATGTTACTGACAACAGTATTATCAAATGAATGCTTCCAAAAATGAATAGCATGCTCAGCAACCTTTTCAGCAGGGCTTGCGATATTCAAAAATATATTGTTGGACACTACCCAACCTCGTGACCTATGCGCATCTATGCCGCCAACATAATAGTTTGGTGCAACACCAGCGGTGTATTCAAAGCGACTATTTTTGATTACACCAAAGTCTGAATATTCACCGTTGTCCTTTCCGGACACTTTGAGTAGTTGCTGATACGAGTCCTCGAGGATGCAGTTGTCTAATGAAAAAAAATCGACGTCTTTCTCTGCGCGTACTTGAATAAGATGATGAGAAACGTTTCTAAGAGTCATACCTGAAAGCGTAACATTGCTTGCACTTATATCAAATATGACCTCAACGGGGCTTTTCTTCTTCATACCTGAACCGCTAAGTACAACGTGCGCTGGATTATTTGAAATAGAGCGAATGGTGATGTTATTTCGTGAAATTATGATGTTTGATGAATTTTTATATTCGCCGTCATCCACTAATATCTCTATTACGTTTCCACTTTTATCATTGTTTGCAATATGAACAGCATTTTTAAGCTCTTTTGTATTAGTCACTATCAACTCTAGCGAAAAGCAAGGTGAGTACGGGGTAAACAATGTGATAAAAGCCATTATCCAAAGCTTTCTAAGAACTTGATTCATAAAGCCGATAGATCTCGAACTGTGCAACTATAGTCATTCATAATAGTAGCTTTATACAACCAGTAAAATTGCTTCTTTAAATATCTTTTATATTGTCACTTCAAAGTGTTATCTTATCGATAAAAGTTGAACGACTTTTTCGATATTTATTGCTTAGCCTTTTCAAAATATAAACACATGAGGTCACTGAATGGGCGTTGATAGTCTCGCAACCTTAATACATTTCTTCGTAATGATGATGATAATCATCTTCTATATGAAATTAGAAAAGAAAACCAATAAAAATAGTGCCGACAAAAAAGTAGCAACAAACAAAAAAGAGCCAACAATAAGAAGTAGAAAAGAGACTATTTAATGGTTACAGATATTTTCATGAGCTTAATTTTATTAGCTCTGATGTTTTATTCTTTTACTCGGCCGCATGTAGCTGCCTGTATGGCGGTGTGGATAAACCTTGTTAAACCTCAGAATACTTCTTTTGCCTTCTTGGCCGGGCAGCCACTTTCTTTAATTACTACGGCATTATTCTTTTTAGTTTTAATTTTTAATTTTAATAAGCTGCGTGCTCCCAAAAGCAAATTTTATCACTTTTCGATGATAGGTTTTATGTTTTGGATAACAGTAGCGTCATTTTTAGGTGAATTCCAAAACCTCGTTTGGCTTAAGTACGACTTTGTTATAAAAACACTTATCTTTTCGTACTTTATCCCTTTTACTCTAACCAAAAGGGAACACGTAGAAATGTTTATCTGGGTGTGCGTAGCATCTTTCGGTTTGTTTATTACTATGGCTGGTCTTAAAACCCTTCTAGGAGGTGGAGGGTATGGTGTATCCCTAATTGGGATTGGAGGCTTTATGTATTCTGAGGGGTCTACTCTCGCGACGCTGGCGGTTTGTTTACTTCCGCTGATTTTCTGCCTCCGAGCCTCGTCGCAAATCGCTAAAAACTGGAAAACTTTTAAGTGGTTGTCACTAGTTTTTTCGGCACTTTCATTGCTTACTGTAGTGGGCACACAGGCTAGGACTGGATTGGTTGCTCTCGCTGCCTTCATAGGCTTACTGATGAAGAAACATAAGGTCAACCTAAAGGTAATTGTTGCCATATGCTTTATACCCGTGGTGATTTATGCTGTAGCTCCTCAGTCATGGTTTGCCCGAATGTCCTCCATTGGGGATTCCACCACATCGGAAAAGTCTGCAATAGGTAGGTTAGTTGTATGGCGTTGGACAATAGATTACGCGTTAGAAAGGCCCTTTTTTGGCGGGGGGTTTTATAGTTACAACGCTAATGCTGGTGTTCTGCACCAATACCAAAGGGGGCAAGAGATAACAATCAGCCAGCGAAGCGGTAAAGCATTTCATAATATCTTTTTCGAAGTATTGGGGGAAACAGGCTTTGGGGGGCTATTTTTCTTCACTAGTATCATTTTGCACACACTAAGTACAAATAAAAAAACTCGTTCAACAAAAGACACAGAGTCACAGGTGATTAGTAGTGCTCTGAGCCAATCGATTTTAATTTATTGTGTTGGTGGCTTTTTTGTGGGGATAGCATTTTATCCTTGGATATATTACATCTATGGCGTGTCTATAGCGTTGAACGGCATTGAAGAAGACAATGAGTAGAGGTCATATTGACTGTATGGTTTTCTTTGTTGTATTTGTGAAGGTGGTTAAGTGAGCACTATTAAAGGTTCAATAAATATTCCTCAAAGATATAGAGTAGCTATTGATGCGCGATTTGTTCTTCGTCCCTTGCGAGGAATGCCGCAGTACGTTTATATGCTGTGTCAATTATTACCTACATTGATGCCAGATGTTCACTTCTTCTTTTTCATTAATAAACAATTTGAATACAACGATGATAAAGGTAACTATGAAAAAAGGCTGAGTAAAATAAGGAATTTCTCGAATGTATCTGTTGTGAACATTAGTGCTGAAACGGAAATACTTTGGGAGCAGTGGTTGTTACCCAAAAAACTAAAAAAATACAAAATTAACCTTCTTCACATGCCAGGTAATAGGGTTTGTTTGCTGTCTCGCGTTAAACAAATAACCACAACTCATGATTTAATGGAGTGGCATTCTCTTAATGTTTTTCGCTACTATAAAGGCAGAACTTTAAAAGAAAATTTTTATTTTTTAAGACAGAAGGCGTATTTGTGGGCAGTGTATAGGTTAGGGCTGGTTTTTTCTGACCACATTTTGACCATATCAAATTACTCGCAGGGCGATATCACGAGTACTTTTCCTACATTAAAGGGCAAAGTTTCCTATGTTTACCATGGTATTCCCAAAGGCTTCGAGCCACCTGCGAATCCAGTCTTGAAGAAAGGCGTACTCATGCTCGGTGGCGACAGTCATCAGAAGAATGCAGAGAACATGTTAAAAGCATGGGCGCAGTTACCTAAAGAGCTGCAGAAAGCACATCCTCTCACTATTTTAGGGTTTGTTGGGGGGCAAGACTCCATTATTTCCAAAACCATTCGAGCTTTAGAAATTGAAAGTGACATTGTTATAAGAGGTTGGGTTACCGAAGACGAGCTTATCGAAGCAATGCAAACCTCTAAGGTGTTTATTTTTGCATCGCGCGAAGAGGGCTTTGGGTTTCCTCTTGTGCAATCAATGGCTTCTGGAACACCAGTAGTAACGTCTGAAGCTGACGTGCTTATAGAAATTGGGCAAGACGCAGTTTGTAGCGCAAAAGCTGAAGACTTTCTAGCGTTGAGTAGTGCAGTTCGCAGCCTCCTCACAGACGAACAACTCTACACTGAAAAAGTACAAAAAGGCCTAACGATTTCTTCCACGTTTACTTGGGAGCATACCGCCGAACATATTGCGTCTACATATTTAACATTATTGAAATGAAAGTAAAAAAGGAATGTATTTCTTGATTTCCAAGTTGATGGAACCTTTGCGATGGCGTTTTGAACTGTATTTTTCTGAAAAATTTGATCTTTATGGATCACTTTCATTCTACCTAAAGCAAAAGTTCACAAGAAAAAAGTACTTAAAAACCGCTCCTGTCGTTTACATTTATGCAAACAAAAGAAACGTTGGGGACTATATTTCCCATCTTGGTTTAAAAGAAATAGTGGGTAAAGACGGCCCCGACCTTTTTTGTTCTCCTGTATGGTTAAAGGAGTTCAAAGCGCACATTGACTACTTAAAACAGCATAATCCAAGTGTGCTGCTTGTGATTGGCGGAGGAGGCCTTCTACAGCCAGTCTTTGAACCTTTTTGGCAGGTTGTGCTTCAAAGTGGATTACGCTTCACCGCGCATGGTATTGGCATTAATAAGATGTCTGGAAGAGGGGAAATGAAAGGTGATTTATTTCCTAAAATAGCGAAAGGCGCCGACCATTTAGGCGTGAGAGATGAATATACCTTCAACTTTTTAGAGCAATTTGCACCAAACAAACTAGTTCTTACCGCTTGCCCCTCAATAAACTATCTGGTTCCACGTTACTGTCAATTACAAGCACGCTCTTCAAAGGTTCTTTTGCATCTAATCCATCCGTCAGATGTAAGGTTGGCAGGCGCTGACCTAGATACAATATCAAAAAATCTGATGGCTGTAGCTGAAGCTTTGGGGCTGGAATATCAAGAACATACTAATATGGACTCTTCTCATGTTCGAATGTTGAAAAAGGTAAGTAATGCTCGCGTTATTGTGAGTAGTCGTCTGCACGGCTGTATAATGGGTTTCGGTATGGGGATTCCTTTCTTGCCGTTACTGTGCGATGACAAAATTAAGGCATTCTTGACATCACATACGGAAGTTGACGGCGTTAAAGTTAAGCAAGCGGAAGACGCATCTTTCTTGAAGCATAGAGTTGAGTTGCTTCTAGCTGAATGTAGCAGTGACCGAAGTAAGCTTGATGTGAAGCTTGCTGAAAATGCAGAAGCGGGTAGTTATATAAATAGCCTAGCGTCAAAAATCGCCAAAGATTAATCATAAATGCAATAAAGCAGCAAGCCATGGTGTTAATGCAAAAAATAATTTGTGGAATTGCGTGCATTGAACAAAATAAGGGATAGGTATGAATGTTACCTTTAGTGGCTTCTACGGTATGAAAAATACGGGCGACGATTGCTTTTGCAAAGTCGCAGAGTGGGGAGCGCAGCATTACTGGGGCGCTGATAACAGTTATTTCTTTTCTAAAAAAATCCCTAAGCTATCCAACAATGCAAAGCCGATTATGAAAACATTGCCATATCGTCTGCAGTTCATTAACGAGGTATTGTTAGATAGGCATTTTAAGAAAAATAAGCATCTTGTGTATTCTGGTGGTTCTATTTTCCACGGCAAAGACTGGTGGGAAATGGAATATGCCAATAAAAACTTTGAAAAGTATGACTTAAAGATTGGGGCTATTGGGGTTTCTGTAGGTCCTTTTGATTCGGTGGCACACGAAAAGAAAGTTATCGAGTTTATGAAACGCATGTCCTTTCTTTGTGTTAGAGACCTTAAGTCTTATGAATTGGTACAAAGTTACAATTTAGACTTACCTTGTACACATGCCTTCGATCTTGCTGGGCTGTTGCCAAAGGTTGACAAGTTAGATTTAAAAGCAAAGCAGGAGAGCACTAAATCAACCATCGGGTTAGCACTGTGTTCGTTCAGTGGAAAAACAGGAAAGGTGCGTCACGAAAATAGCGAACGACTGCAAATTCTTGCCTCCGCAATTAATACGTTGAATGCTAAAAGGGGGGGGGATGTTACGCTTAGACTCTTTGTGTTCAACGGCCATGAATTGCACGGTGACATGGCTGCAACGCAGGAATTTGTTCGACTTCTTGACCTGACTGTGAGCGTTGAGCTGTTCGACTATGTCACCGACCCTATGAGTATGTGGCATCAGATTGGCGACTGTGACGCATTTTTAAGCTTTAGACTACATGGCGCAATTTACGCGTTTATGGCGCACGTTCCTTTTTTATTAGCCGAAGTGCATGAAAAAGCCAGTAACTTTCTTAAAGATATTGATTGGCCAGAGAAATTTCGGGTAGGGGATTTTGAAGTGTCGCCTGATAGTTTGGTTAGTAGTGTTGAAAAAATGCTGGAAGGGCACGACTTTTCGCAAAGTATAAAGCGTTGCGAGAATGACGCTGAAAAAAACTTCACGCATGCCGTGTTTGACTGAATATTTCACTGACTCAAGGAATGTTGATAAATGAAAACTGTTGTGCGTTCTACATCAAGGCTTCTTGATGTGTGCTTTGTGTGGAACACAGTCGATAAGGATTTAAAAGTTTGAACTTAGCGAGAAAAGTGGCCAGCAGTACGTCGCTGATCCTTATTGTTCGATTATTCCAACGCGGCATAGGTATTATTAGCCTGCTGATTCTTGCGCGTTTATTAACGCCCCAAGATTTTGGCGTAGTTGCAATAGCTACAATGCTTGTCTTTCTTTTCGATACATTGTCTGAGGGAGGCACTCAGCAATATATCATTCAGAAGAAGACCCTGGATGATAGCGATATTGTAACGGCATGGACGATTTCAATATTGTCTAAACTCGCGCTGTTTGTTGCGCTGCTTGCACTTACGCCTGTACTGGCCAACTTTTTGAACGCACCAGAAGCTGAATCTGCGATACGCGCTATGGCACTTGTGTTACCAATTTCTGCCTTTGCTAGCCCCCAACTCTTTATGCATAGAAGAGATTTGGAATACGGCATCATTTCTAAAATACTCTTGATTGAGAGAGTTGTGAGTTTCTTAGTTACAGTGGTACTGGCTTTCATTTTAGAGAACTATTGGGCCATGATAATAGGCGTGCTGGCAGCATACACCAGCAAAACACTGCTCTCTCATTGGTATGCGCCTTATCCTTTGAAGTTTTCATTGAGCCGCATAAAGGAGCAAATGAGTTTTTCATTGTGGATGCTCATTCGTTCTATTTTGGGGTACGTGCGCGCCGAGTTCGACGTGATTTTCATTAGTAAAATGTACGGTGCAGATCAGCTTGGTGGTTTTAGCTTAATGAGAAACCTTTCATTCTTACCAAGTAGAGAAATAATCGCTCCTGTATCTAATGTATTCCTAGCAAGCTTTTCTGAAATAAAAAGAAGGGGCGATCCAATTGGAGAGCACATTGTGGTAGTGCTTACCATATTGCTGTGTGCGATTTTTCCGATTATTGGTTATTTACACGTTTTTAATCAGGAGCTTGTTTCGCTGTTTTTAGGACAGCAGTGGCTGCCCTTTGCGCACTTATTACCGCTATTAGCCGTGTTTACCATTACATTTGCCGTGTCGACATTTGTTCAGCAAGGGCTTATTGCAAATGGTGATGTAAAGCTATTGTCGGTTTATGAAATGGTAACGTTGAGCTTATTATTAGGCCTGTTTGCGTTTTTCTTCTCAGGCAGTATGGAAGAGTTTATTATCGCAAGGCTAGTATTCGCTTTTATTGTTCTAAGCATCTTGTTGATATTTTGTTTTATGCGGTTTGGGCTGCCCGTGGTTAGCTTACTGTTTATGTGTGCGCTATTGGCCACGGCGTGTTTTGGCGCTGTCTTATCAGCACAAATGTTGACGGGGCAGGGAATACTCTATCTTGTATTAGGGAGTGCTCTGTACTTTGGAGTTTATCTTGTAGCGTGTTTATTTTTTCTGTTTTTATTTAAAAGGCACAGAATACTTGAAGAAGTTAGTTCGTTAGGCTTGCGCTTTATTCGCTCTAGGCGGGCAAGTTGATTTAATGAAGAGTTATTTAGTTGTTAAGTCGATTGAGTTGCAGCGTTCCTATTGCTGAGCATACTTAAAGTATGGTCAGCAATAGATAGCTTAATAAATATTGCGCTTATTCTTTCCACACTACGTTTGCGTATTTTCCTTTAAGTGAATACTCGTAAATAGCGCGTATTTTAAAGTAGTTATTACCGTATAGATTTACTTTTTTACCTAACTTAGCCGCCGCAATGGCTACGTGCAGCCTGTTGGTGTTCACCGTTTCAAAGGCGTTAATGTGAGATAAAAAACGAAATGTAGACAGCTTGGCGAGCTTAGGTTCGCATGAACTCAACTCATACAGTGCCGATACGTCAACGTTGTCTGAGGGAATGGGAATGTCAGTTTTTTCAACGTCTATTCTAAATGCATTGAGTTCACCGCTTTGAGGTTTGCTCGGGTAGGGATGACCAAACAGTGATTTTAAAGTGTAGGCAAGGTAGTGCTTCAGCGATATACCAAAATCTTCATTTTTAAAGAGTGCGCGGCGCTTCAGTTCTGAACCAACACTACCCAACGCCGATTGGCTGGCAGGTTTTGATAGCATCTTTTCCACATCTGCGCTTAACACCATGTCATCGTGAAGGTATACGTTGGCTCTTGTTACCATTTTGCTAGCAAATTCATAAGAAACTCGTTCTCGACAAAAGAGATGAACGGTTTCAGGAAGCGATTGCAATAACTCTTCTGCACCAAAAAGCGTGTGAGGTAACAATATAAAGGCTTTCACGCGAGAAGCGTATTTTTTGATGTAATAACCAACACGGCTATTTTCACCACCAAAATTGCCGCCTCCACCATAAACAAGAATATCATTGTCTGAAATATCTTTTTCTGACTGGCAGCATTTGTACTCTATATTGTTTCTTTCAAAAAATTGATACGTTGCACATGCGATAAGTGAGTCACCTGCATTGCCAGGATTGGGAAGGTAGTTTATCTTTCCACCAAGCTGTTGGATTAACACTACCAACTCATCATCTTTCTCTTTATTCATTTTAGTTTCTTTTCAATCCAGCTATAACAATCGTCAAATGCATCCTGCTCTTCATAAAGATAATGCATGCCATGTAAATCATTCACTTTTACTGCGAGGTTTGAGTGCCATTTTACGTCGCTATTTTGTTCTATCTCGTAGTCTCTTATCACTTCTTGCATCATTTGAGTGGCTACGTCGCAATTCCTGTTGTTTAAAATATACTCTCTTGGAGAGAAGGTTCCCTCATTGTTTAATAAACTCAATACCTTAATTTCAAGATCTTGCTCGTTTGCAAAGCAACCTGTTTGTGCATTTATAAAATCGTATTTTTCACCGTAATTATGGTTTTCTCTCATTATAACCGGTGTATCACATAACATTCCTTCTATAATCGCTCTATTGTTACCCTCAAACTTTGACCACAAGACGTTTATTTTTGCCCGTTTATATAATTCAGCGACTTCTTGAGGTGTTATCCATTCGTAAATCTTTACATTATCAGCAAGCCCCATTTCATCTGCATACGAAAGGATATCTGACTGTGATATGTCACCTGGGTATCCGACTAATACAATATTGAAGTCGGGTTTTCTTGACACTACGCCCTTTAAAGCTTGGAAAAGTGCTCTGTGGCGCTTGTACTTTGCCCATGCAGCCACAACAATTAAATCTATGTCTCTTTCTTCATCTTTAAGAGGGGGCGCGAAATTCTTATAATTTATAAACCAGCTTGGGCCGACCTTAATTGGAATAAGATTTGAATTAAGTGCTTTAACGAAGTTATAGTCTCTTTCTTCATAGGTTTGAATGAAAATTGGAAACTCTAGCTGCGTGTAAATCAGAATATTCGACTCGCAAAACCCTGCCCAACTAGGCTCCAGAATGAGATGATAATTTCCTAAAATGTCTTCTGTTTTGAAAAAGCGCAGGAACAAAGGGAAGTAGTAACTATAGTTAATAATAAGTACGCCTTTCTCAGACTCATTTGGCTTTTTGAGTACGGTGATAATTCCATTTAGCATCTTCTCAGGTGCGGTAAAGAATTCTTCCGTATTTGATAGAGGCTCAACGGCATTGATAAATGCGTCTTGTATTTCGTTTTCATATTGCTGACCGTTAACGAAATACCGTTTTGCGTATTCTACACCTAGTGAGTAACTGCCAGACCACCCCGTTCTGAAAACTGCTGAAACCAGAGCGAACGCCTTACTTCTAGAGCCAAGTTTCCATAGTACAAATGCACATAACCTTACACACGCGACAAGTAGCCCTTTTTGGCTGTTGTGATCGAACTTAACAAATTCTATCAATCGATCCTTACTATGTCCCAACTTCATATTTATCACTTCTTTTGGGTGATTAAGTTAACAAAAGTTCGCAATATGCGCTTAACGCTCATAGCATTCCCTTTGCATAGAAAAAGATTTAACGAACATTGTAGAGAAAAAAAATGATCGTTTTTCTCTTCAGCGATATAAGAAAAAATAAGATAAGCACGGCATTTAGCTTCTTTTTTTAACGTGCTGTTTCTCAATTCTTCGTCGTTGAAGGTTTTATCAAGAATTTCGAGATGTACAGGTAATAATGAGCGTGCATTGCGAGACGTAGATTGTGGTTGTACCCTATAATCTAAAAGCACTTCGTTACATAGAACGATTGGATGCTCTTTAGCAATTTGAAGCCATAGTTTCCAGTCTTCCAGCGCCACTAAAGACTCATCAAACCCACAAAAGCTTTTAAAAATATCCGACTTAATTAAAAGTGATGAAGTAGTGATAAAATTTTCGACAGCTAAATGCGCGAATATATTTTCGTCATAAAGGTGGCTGTAAGTAGAGCGGTAAACCGTTTTGTCCTCGTATCCCAGACCAATATATCGCGAATCACAGTGCGACCATGCCGCGCCTCCAATTGTATCTAATTGGCGTTCAAGCTTGTTTGCATACCATACGTCGTCCGAGTCACAAAATGCGATAAAATCCCCCGTAGACTTCGAAATAGCATTGTTGCGGGCCGCAGAAACACCTTGATTTTCTTGATTCATAGCAATTATGCGGTCGTCACGTTCTGACCATGCATTTATGATAGACCATGTTTCATCTGTAGAGCCATCGTCAATCATGATAAGCTCAATGTTTCGGTGAGTTTGATTCAGCACACTGCTTATTGACTCTTCTACGTAGTGAGAAGAATTATAAGCAGGCATAATGACGCTCACTTTTTGATTATTCTGTTTCATTTTTTAGTGTTGATACTTTACGTTTATAAGTAAGAAACAAAGGTGGTCTAGCATATTTTCCAAGCGTGTCGCCTTTTGTTAAGGAAATAAACAACCTTCCTTGCTCAGCATCATAATCGGCTCCACCTATAGCCAATCCTTCGTACCTTTCTGGTAAAGGAAACTTGCCGTGTTCGTAAGGTTGAAGATTGTAGGGCATTGTTAAATTAAGCTTGGCTTTCAGTAAATCTACCACGTCCCATGCCCAATAAAAGCTATAGTAATCAGATGCATCGTATGGGCATGGACCTCCGCATTTATGTCCATTATTTTGCTCGATTTTATAGCCAATACCACTTTCGTGACCAGCTGATTTACCCAGTGTCAAATAAGTGCGTGTACCAGGGATAATGAAACCAAAAGAGGCCCCCGAAGACAGTGTCCACATTTTGTTTAACCCGTCTTCATTAATACTTAAGGGTTTAAATTCCGGTTGATATTCATATACGCTGTGGTCGTAAAGTGGGTTTTTCATTGAAAAGTCGAGCAGGGCCTGTGTTTGAACAAACCCTGACGGACCGTAAATAACATCTTTTCTGGGGTTAAAGGCAAATGCCGTCGGGCCAATAGACAACCTAGAGGATATCGCTGCGTTAGATTGCGAGCCCGTGATGTGCGAAGCGTCAAAAAGGTCGGTTAAATTAGACGGAATTTCGCTTAACCAGCCAGCTGCATGAGCTGCGCCTTGTAATTGGTAAGGGCCGTACATTTTGCTCTCAGCAAGGTTATTTGCATCCCATATCATAATACTCGTATCAGTTTCCGTGGCCGTTGCATCATACCAGTTGATGTAGTTGACCATTAACGCATTATCAATTTGCTTAATGCCAGTAATGCGAAAGTAACCCCCAATACCGGTTGAAACTCTTGGGTTATTTATTAGCGGAATAAAGTTCTGCAGAACAGTTTCGCCTTTCACAAAATCCCTCAAGTCCTCTGACTTTGTTATTTGAGGGATAAGGAATTCACCAATGCCTCCTAATCTTGGGTTACTAGCCACAAACATCGATTTTTTAGATGCACTAAGACTGAATATACCCAATGAAAAATCGACAGTTGAGTTCTCCGTTTCGCCTGCGCGTTTGGTCGATAGCCGGAAACCGCCTTCGTATTCCCATGCAGAAATGTCAAGTTTAGGAGCGTGAATTAATTCGTACGCTTGTTCAACTTGCGAGCATGTTAACAACGCTTTTTTCTTGTTTAACCCCAGATATTGCGATACTTCTTGTCGTTTATCGTCACATTGCTCACTGGCAGAAGCTTTAGTCACACAGGTTGAACCAAAGACACTAACCACAATTAGCAGGAGGAGTTGAGTAGAATGTTTTATCAAACACATAGTTATCTTCCTGTTATTTCGCGATAAAGATGAGCGTATTGTGCCACCATATTCGTCGCATTAAATTTTTCGCAAAATACCCTATAGCCATTGGCCCCCATTTCCTTGAGAGACATGGGGGATGAGCAAAGTGTATTGATAGCGCTAGTGAATGCCTTCTGATTTGCGTTTTCTGTAACCAGGCCAGTTTGTAGATGTTCAACAATCTCGGAATTTCCTCCAGCATCGGTAACAATGCAAGGCTTAGACAATGACATAGCTTCAAGCAGCGTCATTGATGTGCCTTCACTCAACGAAGAAAGTAGGAAAATATCCATAATGGCAAGATGGTGGCTTGGATCTTTTATATAACCAGTAAAGCGCACATGATCTTCAATTCCTTCTTTTTGCACAAGTGCTTCAAGTGTTGGTCGCATTTCACCGTCTCCAACAAGTACAAGAATTAAATTTTGATTTTCTTTCAAAGCTGCTGAAAATGCTTTTATCATCATTTCTTGATTTTTAATCGGGTCAAAACGCGCTATCGTGCCTAGGACAATACTCTCTTCTGGAATGGCTAATTCGCTTTTTGTAATGGCCTTTATTGTATTATCGACTTGAAGTGGTTTAATGCCGTTATAAATAACGTCTATTCGTGTTTTAGGAATAAACTCATATTCTTCGAGCGCGTCTTTGGTGGCGTGCGAGATTGCAGTTGCCTTTTTAGTTGCTCTCATTAGAACTGGGTTTACAAGCCGGCGTTTCCAGCTCGTTGAATCAGGGTAAAATCTACCGTGCTCTGTGAAAATAACTTTGGCTTTAGTGAACAATGCGGCAAGCGTGCCGTAAACCCAAGGAGTATATTGATGACAATGCACGACGTCGATGTCATAATGCTCGATATGCCGTTTTAACGATTTAATAAGCGAAGTGTCAAAGCCAGGTTGACGATGAGCGGTAGAGATATCCGTGCCAGCTTTTCTCAGCTCTTCTCCCCAAGGTCCTAAAGGCTCTTCAATACAGAATATCGACATCGCAATGGAACGATCAGAATTGCCGTCAATAATATTCTTTATTACCATTTCAGTGCCGCCAATACGCATGTCATAGGTAACGTGTAGAACTTTAATCATATACCTTCCATCTTCATCTTTTGAGTTCTATCGTTGTGCGCACGGGACTGCGAAAACGAAAACTTAGAGCGAGACTTCATAAAAGGCAACTCTACGAAGCGATACAGACACTCAGATAACAGCAGAGTAATAAACAACGCCGCTACGTAGTAGATTGGAAAAGCAGTGTTGTTAAGGTCGAGTTTATTTAATACTGCAAGTGCGTCAACGTGCAATAAGTACATGGCATAAGAACGTGTAGATATGTGCATGACAGCGCGCGACGCTATACCTGTTGGATTGAAGTTGGTTTGCTCGCCCCAGACAATCCAAATCCCAAACATGAATGCAAGCCCCAAGCTGCTAGGGTCACCGATTTCCCACTCACGATTGTACCTGGCGATATAGAAAAACGCGTAGGCTGCAATTGAAGCAATAAAAAAAACGTTAATTTTTTTCTGTGCTTCACCCCAAACATGCTGCTTATAGTGCTTCAAATAAGCTAGTAATACACCCATCGCACAACAATCTAACCTAACGTGAGTTTCGGTATGAGAAGAGTAAAGTTCGAGGTAACGAAAAATAGAAGGGCAAACTAATAACGTTAATAAGACGAAAACTTGATACTTTTTGTCGAGAGCTAATGTAAGTACGAACAATGGGGCAATAAATAAGTAAAATTGCTCTTCCACGGATAAAGACCAACTTACATAGAAAACACTAAGATCACCAAGGTAGTTTTGCAAAAAGAACAGATGAGGCCAGGGAAAAGAGAAATCTTCTTTTGTTAAGTAAAGCTGTAAAATAGTGACAAGTAGCACAGCATAATAAGCTGGCATAGTTCGCATCCACCGCCTGATCCAAAAGCGCGGTACATCAATATCACCAAATTTTTTCTTTTCCAGCAATAATTGGTTGCCTATTAGCCAGCCTGACAACACAAAGAAAAGGTCCACGCCAGTTCCTCCGAATTGAAACGGCGCCAAAATGGCAGGTGCACCAAAAGCTAAAATGCTGTGTGCGGTAAACACTAACATAATGGCGAGAGCTCTAAAGCAATCCAATGAAAAATTACGCTGCATATTTTTCAAACCACATTTGATACATCAACATGCTCCACAGTACTATGCCGTGGTCAGCTTTACGCGTTTGATGTTCTTCCCAAAGTTTCTTTATAACACCGCTATCGAATACGTCGTTAAGCCCGCGCTGTGCACCAACAAGTCGAGATTTGGATAGTGCTTTCAGCTCTCCTCTAAACCACTCATCTAATGGCGTGCTGAAGCCCATTTTCTTTCTATACAGCAGTGAATCGGGGATAAAGGGCTTAAAGACTTCTTTAAGTAAGTATTTTTTCTCACCGTCGCGATATTTCTGTGAAGAGGGTAGGGTAGCGGCGAACTCTGCAACTTGGTAATCGAGAATGGGCGCCCTTACTTCTAACGAATTTGCCATACTCATGCGGTCGACTTTTACCAAGATGTCGCCTGTCATGTAGGTCTTGATGTCGGTGTAAAGAATTTTGCTTAAATGATCCGGACCGTCGGCTTTGTTATACATGTCTAAGGTATATTGACTAGGGTGGTAATCGGCGAGCTGCTGTGCAACCTCAGGCTTAACTAAGCTTTGCCACATTTCATCTGTCATCATACTGTTAGTGATATAAAAGCCCATCGCTGGCTCGTGAGATAAGCTTGTGAGTAATGATTTCGCTTTTTTACCGACCGTGCCAGGCACTTTTCCAGCCAATTTCGCTAAATGTGGAAAAACAGACTTTCGAACCGTTTCGGGAAACTTACTTCTAAGTTTATTTTCAACGTCGTCAACTGAGTACTTTTCGTAGCCCGCGAACATCTCATCGCCGCCGTCTCCTGCGAGGGCAACGGTTACAGCCTTTCTGGCCAGTTCCGAAACGAAGAAGGTTGGCACTAACGAGGGGTCAGCAAAAGGCTCATCAAAAAAGCTCACGATATGCTCTAGTCTGTCGCTAACGTTTTGGTGAACGGTAAATTCATGGTGCTCTGTTTCGTATTTTTCAGCTATTTCACGAGCGAAATCTGCTTCGTTAAATGCTTTATCATCAAACCCTATGGTACAGGTTTTTACGGGATTTTCGCTGGCTTGTGCCATCATAGCGACAACACCCGAGCTATCCACACCTCCGCTTAAGAAAGCGCCAAGCGGCACGTCACTTATCATTCTTTGTTTAGTGACTTTTTCAAGTAAGGTCTTTAACTGCGCTTTATTAGCATCTTCACTGGCACTTGTGGTGTTTTTAAAGCTCAAATCCCAATATTCATGAATGCTGAAACCGTCTTTATTAAGAATTAAATAATGGGCAGGTGGTAACTTGTGAATGTGCTTAAAAATACTCTTTGGGTCGGGAACGTATTGATACGCAAAGAAGTCATATACGGCGTCCAAGCGAATTTCCCTTGGAATGTTCTCCAACGCCAATATAGCTTTAATTTCAGAGCCAAACGCAAATCGACCATTATCATTAAAATAGTAAAGGGGTTTTTTACCCAATCGATCTCGTGCAATAAACAGTTCTTGCTTGTTTTTGTCCCACAGAGCAAAGGCAAACATTCCGTTTAGTTTATCTAAACACTTGGTTCCTTCGCGTGCGTATAGCTCTAAAATAACTTCGGTATCTGTATGGCTTTTAAATGTAACACCGTCGTTTTCAAGCTCGGCTCGCAATTCAATGAAGTTGTAGATCTCGCCATTAAAAACAATAACCAAGTCACCATCTTTCGAGTACATGGGCTGGTTGCCCGCTTCTGAGAGGTCAAGAATACTTAAGCGTCTGTGACACAGCCCAATATGTTCGTCGATATACATGCCACTGGCATCTGGGCCTCTGTGATGAATAGCCTTGTGCATAGCCTCTAATGAAGTTTCACCGCCTTCGTTGAAATTAAAAAGGCTAAATCCTGCAATGCCACACATGAATGGTTATCCCTACAAACTGATATAAGGTCGAAGAATTGACCCAGTTACAATAGTAAATTTTAAGGGAAGTTCACGCCATATATTTTCGGCCATTTCTCTTACCCTGCTTGAGCCTGACTCAGTGTCGCTTTTAGCGTTTATCAACTCATTATTCTTATCAAAACTCTGCCAGTTAAGCAGTTGAGGCTCTGCGCCCCATTGTTTTTTAAACTTATATGTACCTTCTTCAAAGGTTGAGCGGCCAAAGTCAAAAACTTTCACGCCATTGTCGGCGCAATGGGAAAGCAAAGACCAATACAACAACATATTAGGAGCAAGGCGATTGAAGTCTCGAAGTGTCGAGGCCCATGGAATAGAAGCGTTGTCACCCGATTTTATGATAACGCCACCACCAATAGGCTGGCCATCGTGATAAACCACGCTAATTAAACTACTTTGGCCGTAACTTTTTATAACTGCCTTAAACCATTTTTCGGCATGAACAGGAGAGCCGAGATCCCTCATGTTTTGAGCATATACGTTGTAGAAATCACTTACCAGAACGTTCGATGTGCCTAATTCAAAGGTAAGCCCATTTTTTTCCGCCTTCCTTATTTGGCTACGCAATTTAGACTTAAAACTTGATAACAGTGTTTCACTAGACTCAGGCAGAGGCAAAAGCATGCGTACCTTTTTGTTCTCAAACTGCGTTTTGTCTAACGGTGTTTGCTCTACATCTCTAATTTCTAGTTTTTTTCCTGTAACGTTTCGCATCTGCGCAGCAAGAAATGCATGCATGTCATTTAACACCTTGTCGTTGTCGGCTAAGCCATAGCCTACATCGCAATAGGGTAAAGAACATATTCGCTTGCCCAGTAACGGTATATTCATTAAAACAGCAGGAAAAACACCAACAACTTGATCCGTATTGGCACATGTGGCAAGCACACCAATCATGGTATGGCCGTAGGCTTCTTTTACCGCTTCAAGCCACGCAAACTTATGATAGGCGGAAGCATTTTTGTGCTGTGAAACATAGGCATCCCACAAAGGTTTGTCGCCGGCTGACGCTATTCGTAACTTTGTATTTTGATGTGCCGTCATTAATTTTGCTCACCTTTAATAACACCGCTTGAAGCGCTGCGGTTACTTAAATGCACCTTGGCTTCTGAGATAGTGCAAAATTTCACATTGGCGTTTTCCGCTAAGTGTTGAGTTACAACCTCAATGCGCTGGCATATTGTTTCAAATGCATTTGGCCCGTCTAAAAGGCCTGTTGCTCCATCAATCAAACTAGAGCTGTGTAAGTACATATGAATAACAGGCTGTTTTTTCTGAATGCTCTGGTCGACTAACGCAAGCATGTCTTCGATTTCGGTAAGCTCTGGACTCAAATAAATCTTTCTTAAAAGTTTACTGTGCCAAAGCAGACCGACAGATTTAACCCAATTAAAAGGCGGTTTAGATAGTCGATTATGAATGCGTTCACCAAGAGAGAAGTTTTGAATATTAAACCCTGCGGTAACAGGGATCTCAAGCAGTTGACGCTGTTCTCCAGGTGCCAGTGCATTGTCAAACGAAGGCCAATAAGGCGATTCTGGTGCACCTAGGCAGCTAAAATAGTCGTTCCTGTAAAAGGGATAAACGCTTGAATCTACTACATAGCCTCTTGATGCAAGTAATCTAAGCATTTTGGCACTTACGCCCCACCGCCCGCTTCTAAAGGACTGTGGGCGAACGCCTATTTCGCCGTGTAAAAGCGCGTTTAGTGCATCGAGTTTTTGCTCTACTTGCTCTAAAGGAAGGTTTATTACGTGAGATTCCGCTTCGGTTGTCTTACCGAAATAGGGAGGATTACACCAAGGGTGTAGATGTGCTCCAATCTCCGCGCTGTTAGACTTAGCAAAGGTTCGCAGAGTTTGACTACCAACCTTATTGCTTGCAACGGCGTAATCAACAAAATAGGTAGGGCGTATACCAATGTTTTCACAGAAAGTTTGAAATGCAGGAAGCTTTTCAACGTTTTCAACTGAACAGTTATGCTGCGGAAACTCTTCGTCCCACTGCCATTCTTCTTCAGTATCAATCGTTAAAACGAATAACACGTCCTGTTTATGCATTTACACTCTCTTTCAGCATGCCTTTGAATAACTCGAGATATTCGTCCGCCATTCGTTTGGCAGAGAAATTGGCTTCTACAAACGACTTTGAGTTTTGAGCTAGTGAGGAAGCGAGCTCTTTGTCATCTAGCAGTCTCTCCCAATCTTTCTCAAGCTGATTTATGTCGTGAAGCGGCGCCAACAAACCTGATTCGTTGTGTGTAATTAACTGATCGATACCCGGAATGTCATAAGCAGAGACCGGAATTTCCATGGCGCATGCTTCCATTAAGCAGCGAGGAATGCCTTCAAGCGTCGACGTCATTACGAACAAGTCAAAATCGCGCAGCAGTTGTAGCCTGTCATTTCTAAAGCCTAAAAAATGAATGTCGCTGGCACTAGCTAGTGTTTTTGAATACGCCTCTAAGCTTGGGCGATCCTCGCCGTCACCCAGCAGTACCAATTCAATATCTTGTCGCTTTTTATGTAAAGACTCGAAGCAGTCTAAGATGGCTTTAATATTTTTCCGGCTGATCATTTGGCCCACAAAGCCAATGGTCTTCTTTTCTTTTGGCTTGTCTGTTTTTGTTTGTCTAACGGCTTCTACTTCAGACAAGTCCACGCCATTTTGGATATACTCAAGCTTGTAAGACGATATATTAAACTTCTCCACATCACTCATCAGTTGTTTAGAAAGTGGAACAACTTTGTCGGCAAAGCGCATCGACTGACACCCTAACCAAATAAAGAGACGTAGTTTCAAGTCGGCAGCATTTTCAAAGCCGTGGGGTGTTACAACACACGGAATACCTGCTTTTCTAGCCGCCATTACGCCCAAAATATCTGACTTATAGCCGTGAGTATGGATAATATCGATATCTTGTTCTTGAATTAAATCCGCTAATTTCGAAACGGCACGCAGGTCAAAACGACCCTGCATAGGAATGTAGTGAGTTTTTCCTATCGCTTTGAACTGTTTTACAAGTTCTAGCTCTTCTGTACCCGGCTCTAAGGTAACAACAAGCTCACTCGAAACACTATCTGGCAAATGCTTTGATAAGGCTAACACCCATCTTTCTGCACCGTAAAAACCGGTTGAACAAATAAACTGTAAAACTTTCATTGTTATTTATGCGAGCTGGTACTAACAGCGCCGCGTACTCCTATTAATGTTCCAAGTGCTCTAGCCGGAAAATAAAGCAGATAAAAAAGTGAACAATGCCACCAAGTTACTTGCTGCTTAACAAGCTTTTTTAGTCGCCACGTGTAGGCTGCAAAAGGCAGTAAAGCGCCTACTAACATAACTATAGCGACAATAGGTTGCGAGAATATTATCGCGAGAAAAGCCAGTAAAAGACCACCTGTAAATGCAAAAGGCACGACAAAACTTGGCCATTCTCTCAGCGGAATGCGCCTTCCTTTTAAAGATGCAATATTGGACTGGCCGCGCCATATTTCTTTTTTATACATCGGTGCGTAAGCTTTGTCTTCGCCAATGTGAATATACTGGGTTCGTGAGGTGTAAAACAACTCACCTAATTTATTAACCTTATCGGTAAAGAAATAATCTTCACAAGTAAGAAGGTGTTCAGGGAACTTACCTGTTGCCTCAAACGTTTCCTTTAAAAGAAATAAGTTGCGGCCAGGTAGAAAACTGACAGGCACATCAAGTTCAGCATTGCTTAACGCCGTTCTTATTCTCTCTAAAGGCGGCGCGTTAGGGCTGTTCACCTGCATGGCGCTAACTAGAGCCGTATTGTCTCGTGTACTTAGAGTATTAATCATTACGTCTAGCCAATTCGATGCAAGTGCAACATCTGCGTCTAAAAATGCCAAGTATTTACCTGTGGCCAAGCCGGCACCCAGATTCCTAGAATGTGAAATCGTGTTATTTTCTTCGTTATATAAAACTCGCAAATTTACTTTTTCGATAAATGCGCTGAGCGCTTCTGAAATTTCTTTGTTTTGGCTAACCAAGATAACTTCGTATTGTTCTTTAGGTGTTTTTAGCTCCGCAATGCTCGTTAACGTTTCAATGAGCATGTCTTCACGCCCCTTATGCGGAATGATAAAAGACGTATTGATACTCATGGCTTACCTAACCACTTCTGAAACTGTGGAAAACGTTTAACTAGTTGTTTTCTCTCTCTTGACGGAGATAAATCAATAAGGCTGGACAAAAGAGAAAGTAATGAACTGGATTTCTCTGTTAAAGCCTGACCTTTTTGTGTAGAAGTCGATAAAAGGGGGCGGGCAGCCTGCTTAAAACCGGAGTAATGTCCGTTTTGCATCATTAAACAAATTACGCGCGTGGTGCTCGTTTCAGTACTCGTACTAAGGCGTTGATAAATTGTATCTGCTAGTTGCTCGGCTTTTTGTTCAGCAAGTGCACGTTGGGCTTCAGTTAAATAGTTAGATGCAAAATGCAGTACGCATAGTTTTCTTAAGTCTTGCCCACTCCATGTCTGATTCGGAAACTCAAGAATGTCAGGCTTATCTAAATAAGCGTATTCGTTCACTGCCATCCAATTGGCATAGTGAGTAAGTGAGTCTACTGCGTATTGGTAGCTAGCATCACACTCACTGCGCTGTTCTTTAACTGATATAAATCGGCAAACGGCTTGTAAGAAGACAGTATAAAACCAGGTTGCTTCGACATTATCTAATTGCAACTGGTCGAAGTCATCGGTGGGGGAGACCGTATGCGCTATAATATAGGACGCGGCCTCAATATCGCTATCACAACCTTGTAGTTCGTACCTATCTAGCCTTGCTTGCAGATAGTTACCCGTACCTCTATCTAAAGGGTACTTTCCTGTTTTCACATTTTTTACACCCGGAAGGTCGCTATTTTTTAAAGCGAGTAACGCTCCCAAAAGCGTGCCGTCACCTTCATAATAATTGATTACCCATTGCGTAATGGATAATGCGGCGTCTCGAGACGGCGTGTAGCCAGTGAGCAAATAATGCAAAGTGAGGCCATTAGTATAACAATGCTGCCCACCCGGACCGCCGCCTCCAGCATGATCATCATAAACACCCGCCGGCTGATGTTTAGAGTACGTTCTATGTGAAGCGGTATATGCCTGAACATAATGGTCCGTATGCCAAAATAGTCCGCCGCTATATTCAGGTTTATCGTCGCTGGTGTGATAAACATCAATATCTGCAACATGCTTGGCAAGGTCATCGGCTAGCTCAAACCAACGAGAATCGCCGCTTAACAACCACTGTATCAGCATTCCAAATATGGGGTCGTATTGATTGTTGTAATGTGACACGAAAAAGGGCTCGTCAGGTGCGAGTGCCTTTTCGTGATCCGCATACAACTCACCAAAATGTCGCCAGCCAAATTCGTCGATATCGAGCCGCTTTTGATAAAAAGAAGACGGACCTTCAATGGCATTTTTTATAAGTGAGTCAAACTCGCATGATTTAGAAGGGAGAAAAGGCAAAACAGATGCGTTTTTTAACCAAGCGCTATCAATGACTACCTGCAGCGATTGTATGTCAAAAGGTGCGATTGAAATGCGCCGTGTTTTTTGTTCACCAGGCTGGAGTTCAGTACATTCACTATGCCTAGAACCTAACAAGCTAACGCTCAAACTGTCTGCTGTTAAATGTGCTGAAGAAGGAAAATTTTGCCAAAACTTATCAACATGAATACTAAAAGTGCTACCGATGTTTGAAATCTGAATTTGCGGTTTTGCTTGGTCACCCGAAAGCAATAAGTGGTCTGGTTGGTAAAGCTTAAAACCGCGAAACGGAAGCGAGTTAACGTTGTCTTGATTTACATGAACTGGACTTTGCCAGTTTTCAAAACCACTGGAAGCCTGATGAAGTGTCAGCTCTTCATGTTCAGATGAACTAAAAACATCAGAATTTAGCGTCAGCGTAGGCTCTAGCGATTTACCTTTGAACGAGATACAGCATTCTTTTAAATAAATACTGTTTGGATCTCCTAAGTCCCACTTCCCATTTGGGTGTGACGCAGCGCTTGGGTTTCGCATTGTTAAATGAGCACAAACCGTCCCGGTACTAAGGAAGATTGACGCTTCTGTTTCAACAATCAGCTTTTTATTGCTGCCAAGCCTAATCTCGTATTTTTGTTCAACGGTTAATGCGCTGTATTCATCGTTGTTGCAATGAAGAGCATAAGAGAACGCAATGGGTATTATCGATTGTGGGGTTATATCAACGATGTCGATTGAGCTAGAAAATTGCGTACCATTTGAAAACTCAAAAGGCCTGGCTTTATTAATGGTGAGGGTTTTGCCATGGCCCAGCGACAATAAAAGCGCCTCATCGTTATTGTTCACAGGTGAGGCAAGCTTTTTCGATGGTGAGCCGCTTTCCACCGCGTCTAACGTCAGAACTATTTCATCGCTTACCGAATGGTGCTGTAAATCAATCAAACCTTCACACAACAACCATTTTATTGAACCATCTGGCCATAGCTGCGAGGTTTTGATAAAAGCATCAGATAGAAGTATTCCGTTTGCGGCAAGCCGAAATTGAGTGACGGCGGGCCACATCCCCTTGGGGCAGGGCAATCCTGTTTTAAAATGTCCGCACGTCTCTTTGGCTAAAGAGGCAATCTGGATAGTTCCAACCGTTAGTGTCATTACTGCTTTCTTTATTTCTTCCGTGAGCAATGTTCTTGGTGAACATATGCATAATGGCTCTAGTATGCCAATGGAAGTGCCACTTGTGTAGTCTTCATCACTAATTTGTTGCTTTGACCTTATATTTGCTTCGAAGTAGTATGACAACAGGACAAATAAAAACACTAAAGATAGCTTGGAAGGCGCTGATGTCGAAAGTTTGCGTGTTGTCGCAACGAGTACCGTATCCCCCAAATAAGGGCGAAAAACTTAGAACTTATCATCAAATTGAATTTCTAAATCGCTTAGGGTACGAAGTCGAAGTTTTTGCTCTCATAGAAACTGCAGAAGATAAGAAAAATGCCGAAGCGTTAGCCAAGCATCTTGGAATTTCGGTTAACTCTTACCAGTTGGGTAGTAAATTTACGCGTTATGCTTCGGCCTTACTGCAAGGTTTGCCTATAAGTGTTGGGGCGTTTTACTCAAAAACACTTCAACATGTTATTGATGAAAAACTGAAAGAGGGTGACGATGCGCTGCTGTTAACCGCGTCGAGTTTAAGCTATTACATCTTTAACTCGCCTTATTACAACAATACCCATTGTCGCTTGTTTATGGACTTTATGGATGTTGATTCAGATAAGTGGGCGCAATACGCAGATTCTTCTTCTTTCTTAATGCGCTGCGTATACCAGCGTGAAAGCAAAGGTATAAAAAAGCTTGAGGCTAAAACAAACCAACGGTTTGATGAGTGCTTTTTGATTGCAAGCGAAGAGGCCCAGCTATTTAATTCTTCAGTAGACTCATCGAAAGCGATAACAGTGCTTGGAAACGGATTAGACTTCGATGCGTTTTATCCAGCGAAAGCGCAGCCTTGCGCGGCGACAATAAGCACTGCGCCGCATTTCTTGTTCACGGGAGTGATGGACTACAAACCTAATGTAGACGCGGTACTTTGGTTTGTTAAAAATTGCTGGCCACTCATTCGTGAAAAAGCGCCGAATGCAAAATTTACCGTGGGTGGTATGAACCCTGTTGAAGAAATAAAGGCGTTGTCAGACCGCGATGGCATAGATGTCACGGGCTTTGTCGATGATATACTGCCTTATTTTCACCAAGCTCATGCGTTTGTTGCGCCATTTAGGTTGGCCAGGGGCGTGCAGAACAAAGTGCTTCAAGCGGCAGCATGTAAACTACCGATAATAACCACGTCTATGGGAGCTGAAGGGATCTCGTTTGCCAACGCCGACAGCATGTGGATAGTGGATGACGTAGACAGCTTTGTAGCAGCATGCGTGGAAAGTATCGAAAACTTTGAGCTATCACAACATAAAGCACAACGTAGCTACCAAGCAATAGTTAGCGAATATAGCTGGGAACAACAACTGAGCCCACTGAAAGTGGCAATGGCACGAATATGAAATCAATAATTAAGAAAAGTTTTTTTGTCCTTTGTGCACTTGTAATGCTTCCTTTCACGCTTTTGTATTTAATGCTGTCTATTGTGGTAAACAAAGACTCGCTGCTTTCCTCATTTAGCCAGCTATTATCGCTTATACCCGGTAAACTAGGGTGTTATTTACGTTCGGGCTTTTATCGGTTTGTCATGACCTCGTGTGCGCCAAACGTTCTCATCGGTTTTGCGACACTGTTTTCGCAACAAGATACTGAGATTGGCGAGGGTGTGTATATAGGCCCGCAATGTAACATTGGTAAATGCGCTATTGGGAAAAATACTTTGTTGGGCAGTGGTGTACATATCATGAGTGGCAAAGGACAGCACAATTTTTCTGACCCAGAAAAGCCGATTAAAGATCAGGGTGGCGTTTTTACCAAAGTCATTATCGGAGAGAATTGCTGGTTAGGTAATGGGGCCTTAATTATGGCGAACGTAGGCAAGGGGAGCGTTGTAGCAGCAGGCTCCGTGGTTGTTGATGATGTGCCTGAGGGGGTAGTTGTTGGTGGGAATCCTACGAAGGTTTTACGCGCTTTGCGAGGATAACTGCTATATTCGCCAAATAATTTTTCAAACGTGAAAGAACACCTTTGAATGTCATTGTTGGAATTTGTAACGAGTGAAATACAACGGTGTCATTGGATAAAGTTTGTTTGTATTGACTTGCGCCCCCCATAAAGTCGTACCAACTTAACCCACGTTGTGCGTAGTGCTCCATTAAAACAAGATGTAGAACGTAACCGGGCTTAATATGCTTCGACACAAATTTAAGGTTTACTCCAGAGCAGTAAAAAAAGACCGTGTCTTTTTGTATCAAATTCAACGTGTACCCTAGCAGGGCGTCTCCTGCTGTAACCTTTGCTATTTCACAAAACTTGCCTTCACTTCTTAAAAGGCCCTTTAGCGTGCCTTTGAATATCTCGTTTTCAAACCCGCTGCCAAAATCAGAGTCTCCCCATCGCTTGACGTGAAGCTTTTCTAATTGCTCTAGAAATGAAAGTTTTTGCTCCAAACCTTCAGCAATGGCCACTTTAACTGGGCCAAACTGAAGGTGCAGCTCTTTTATACTTCGTCTTAATTTGCTTCTACTATTTGCAGAAAGGCAAGAGATCAACTGCTCGACAGAAAGCTCTTGTGACAAACTACGCCGAAAGCCGTGTGAAATATCGGCGTTGTTGCACAAACCGTTCAAATACTTTTTGGGGAAAAGAAACTCACATGTCATTGAGACATGCAGAATATCGAAATGTTGGCGCTCCAATTCTTTTAAAAGCAAAAAAAAGAAACGGTTTTGGTGTTCTTGGAACCCAAACGACGTGTTGTACTCTATCCACACTTGGTCGTTACGAGGACAACCGGTTTGGTTAGTATGAGCTAACTTAAAAGTCAGCCCATATTTCTTTTTAAAACTTTCACCAATTAACGCGAAATGGCGAACAGTACCTTGTTTGTAAAGTAAAAACAGATGAACTGGCAATGCCTTTTGGGAAAACCACGCTTGAAGAAATTCCTCATTCAAAAAAGGCGAAAAGTTTTCACAGTTTAGTTCATGTAAAACAGTGGAGAGTTGCTCCCAAGTTACATCTGTTAGCCATCGTGTTTCTTCCATGTACTAATTTTTTACGCCTTTTGAAACATGCTCGTACAAAGATAAATCTTTCTCACTCAAACTCGACTTTTCCACTGTCGCTAAAGCCTTCTGAGCTTGGACTTGTTCGTCAAGGTGCATGTGTGCGTTTGCTAATAAAAGCGCATTGGTGTCAGAACTCGCATTATTTGAAAACGCGGTTATCTCATCATAACGCTTTGAAGAAGTTAAAATGCGAAATAACGTATCTAAATAGTCTTGGTTTGACGCATTTAATTCGACCACTCGCTTAGCAATTTCAAAAGCTTTGTCGTTCTTCCCTTCAAGGTGAAGGACCCATGCATAGTTGTTTAATACATCAGTGTTACCACTTGTCTGACTGACGATCTCTTCAAAAATAGCTATTGACTGATCGTTATCTAGTCCTATTAATGACTCAGCTAATAGTGCTTTTATTGATAGGTCGTTAGGGTGCTGCTCAAGGTGCGCTTTAAGAATGCCATAGTCGACATTGCCACGCCTTAGGTTTAATGCATGAAGTAATTTAAGCGTATGGGAATTACTTGACGCGCTATAAGCTTTTGTAAGTAATGATGTCGCTTCATCTAGATTATTTTGCTTAACAGCGTACGTACCATTTAGATAGTCTAATAGCCCTGGTGGAAGGTTAAACTTTTTCTCAAGCTGTCCAATTTTATACTTCGCTTTAGATAAGTTACCTTGATGAATGTAAAGTGACACTAGCTTTGAATCTAGCGCAAGGCTTTCTTTTGGTCGGTCAAGAGAGTGCGGGACTTGTTCTAGTACTGAAATCGCTTCTTTTAATTGGCCTGCGTTCTCAAGGTATGTTGCAAATGCAATATTCGGGCGTGTGCTGTCCGGGAACTGTTTATTCCATGCCTTGACTATATCTCTTGCTTGATTTGCGTTATTCGAACGGCTCGCTAGGTAAAATTGTAACTCCCAGTACTGATTGATTAGTTTTGCCTTTTCAGCATCTACAGTGTTCAGAACTCTTTGAGCAAGCTCATTTGCGCCTTGAGTAGCGAAAATACCCGCTTTCATTAATTTAAAAAGAACATTGTCGTCAAATTCTGAAATAGCGTTATCAATATAACTATGTAACTTCGATTCGTATTTTTCACTTTTAGAAAGCTTTTGGAAGGCAAGGTATAACTTTAATACAACGACGTCGTTGAGATTATTTTCTAATATTTTATCGAGAGAATTCAGTGCACTCTCATAATCTTTATTCTTTGCTGCAAACTGAGCCATGAACATGTGAGCGGCTCTATTTGTAGGCAAAAGCTCCAAAGAGTCCTGATAAACTGACTTTGCACTGTCTCGGTCACCTTTAGCAATAAGGATGGCAGCTTTATAGTTCATGACTTTTACTTTGTCATTTGTTCTTTCTAGCCACTTGTTTACATAATTTAGCGCATCGTCAAATTCAGCCTTGTTCATCATCATCGCAACTTGAATGAGATTATAAGTGCTATCTGAAGTGTCGCCTGGTTTACCTAATGTTTCAGAACTGCCTTCACGTGCTAACTCGATAAGCCCGCTAAGCACTCTTGCTCTAGGTGATTCGCTTTGAGCAAGCTTTGATTGAAGGGTAACCCACTCTCTGGCATGGCTTTCCGTGCCAATAAGTTGTCCAATGGTAGACACATCCAGCTCTGAGAAGCTCTCTTGAGTTGCTAGAGTTTCCAGTGCGTCGTCGGTAATGCCCAGTTTGACTTTGGTAGCAACAAGCATGGTATTGGCCAGTTCATTGTCTGGGGCCATATTTGTTGCTTTCTCAAAGCTACTTAACGCTGATTCATAATTTTGAGAATTGAACTCTAAAAGCCCTTTTGTTAACGAAACAGAAGGCATATCTATTCCGTAGGTATCAGCTAAAGATATGGCGTTATATGCTTCATCTTGTTTATTTTCGCTCAACAGAATTAAGCTATTAAGATAATTAGCCATTGGGTTTTTAGCGAATTTTGCAAGGACAGGGTTAACAAGTTCTTTGGCTCTTTTAAAATCATCCTTGATCAGCATGGCTTGAGCCAACGGCAAATTGATATTCAATACGTTAGGATTATTTTTCTTATACGCATCATAAACAGTAATCATTCCGTTGAGATTATTCGACCGTCTCAATAAATCGCCCATAACAAGCAGTTCAATATTGGACGTAGAACTGTCAATTAATGATGAAATATCTAAACTTGAGAGAGTTTTATTATCAAATGCCTCAAAAACTTTATATGCGACCGTGTCACTTTCTATTTTTTGTAAATCTACGGAATTTGACGACGCGACGCCAGACCACGCTTCCGCCAACCGACATGCTCGGCAGTTGGTTTCGCTATCTAAAAGTCTTTGGTAGTTGCTATCAAAGCTAAGAATAGCTAATTGCGCATTTAAGCTCTCAGCTTTGCTTTGTTCAGGTGGGGTGAGCGTTTCAATATCTACTTTTTCGATCTGCTGTGTGGCGCCAATGATGTTGCCGTTTAACAAGTAAACCTCTGTAAGCAATAATCTTAGGCCAGATGTTGGCTTCTCACTCATGGCTTGTTTAATTAATACTTCAGCTTCTCTTGTTTGCCCGTTTTTAAGCGCTGTTTTGGTTTCTTGAATATAATCCTGTTGAGCTTTTGGAGAGCATCCAGCACAAGTTAATAAAGCTAGAGCAGCAGCAACTCGAATATTATTTTTTAGCATGTTAACACTTCTAACGTCCGTGAATTTACCTTAATAAAAGGTATCGCGCTTTTTAATGAGTCACAAGAAGTATTAACATACTATAAATAAAAAAGCCGGATTAAAATCCGGCTTTTCAAATTGAAACAATGATTACTTTTGTTTTCTTCGGCGAGCAGTTAAGCCTAGGCCAAGCAAACCGAAAGCAGCCATCGCTAAAGTAGTAGGTGCAGGAACAAGAGTGGATTGAACAGTCGATGTTTGAGAAATTGTCAACTGATAAGTTCCCTCACTAACGTTAGCCCAGCCCGACGTAAAGTCTACGTCGTTGCCCGAACGAACAATTAAGTCACCCAGTCCAGGTTGATCTATAGCGATATCATTAAATGTTACGCCTGAAGGGCCATCATTAAGAGATACTGTAGCTCCGGTGTCAAAGCTCACTAACTCAATTCCAAATGTCGCCTTAGCTGTAGATGTAGCTGCTCTTAAGCTATCGTTAGCAATGTCAGGCGAGATGAATGCGTCAACGAAGTAATCCATTAAAGCACTGAATCTAACATTAATATCCGTTAAAACATCAAGCGTAAATCTAGTAAGAATATCGTTCGCGATGTTACTGTTCGCGCCCGCGCTCTCATCGTTACCGGCTGCAATACCTGCATCTGCGTAGGTAAAACCAGTTGCGCCTTTAGTAGGGTCAGTAGGGTTACCAAGTGCACTACCCGTAACTTGTGCGTCAGCTACTGAGTAATAAAAAGCGTCACTCGCAACTAGATTGCCACCATCCACAGTCTGGCCATTATCACTGAGGCCTAACACTCCGCAAGATGCACCGAGGCAAAGTAAGCCAGCATCAGAGTCTGCTGTGGCAGAAGATTTTGAATCTAAGTCAGAGTCTGAAATACCATTATTGTCAGCGAACGTACTAGTTGACCGTGAACCACCAGGTAGAATAGTGATAAAATCAAGAGGGTTAACTGGATCTGGAACCAAGTCGCCATCGGTATCGATTTGAACAACTAGATCATTTAATTCTAAATAAGCTGTTGCGGATACCCCAGCCGTCGCGTTTGAAGCTGTAACGAGAGCTCCCGCAATCGCTGCATATTTGATAGTTGTTGCAAATTTCATTTTCCACGCTCCGTTGTTTTGAACATTAGGTTTGCTATACATTATTAACTAAGCATGCAGCGTGCCATTTATTAAATTGTTGAATTTTAAGGTAAAAAATTATTTGTGAAAATGGGTTGTAAAATTTTTAGACACTAACTCGTATTTTGAAGGTGAGATTACGTTGCACGGATCGAAAAAGGTTTTAAGTGTTGGTAGCGGATGAAGCAGTGGCAAATGATTTTGGTTTAAAAACTGATTTGATAACGTTGACATTCGGTATTGAAGAAAGCCCTTTGAAGCGCACTCCAGCATTATTTCTTTGTAACAAGCTAATGCTAGTTCATCTCCTTTTGCTTCTTCTCTATCCCACGAAAGAGACAGTACGCACTCCATTGTTCTTTCATTGATCAAAGTTACTGAAATTGGACTTTCTAAGTTATACTTCTTACATGTTTCACTCATAATAGAAGTGATTAATTTAAAGTCTTTACTCGATATTTCAGTACATGGCGCCCCCCATAGCAAACCAACTTTGTCTTTACCTGGGTTAGGTACCGAATCTGTCAACTTGTGTAGATTTCTCCAATAAATGGTTCGAAGAAATTCATTGCTAGGGGTCCCTTGCTTTATTTTACACAACTCTAGGACGCTCTTTCTTAAAGCAAGTTTAGCGCCTATTTTTCTAGCGGAACCGTTTTTACTGGAAATTAGCTTTTTAACCAAAGCCTTGTTAAATCTAGGTGAAAGAGACAACGTTTTCTTTATAAAGCCGAGCTTTCCTTTGTCAATGAATAAAGGTTTTATTCCAATCCTCTTCATTACGGCCTTTAAATCTTTGATGTGTGCCTTGACTTGGTTTGGTGTCCCGTACATTCCCCCCGATAGCGTCCAATCATCTAAGCTGAATTTGCGTATTAACTTATCTAACTCATTGAAATCGTATGATGTAATTAACTCTGGAAATTCCACTGCAAGCAACTGGAGCGTTTTCATATTGTTTCCAATATGCGCTGCGCTGTGAATTGTATTTTGCTTCCGCAATTCTGCACAGGCTTCAATCATATGTACAGTGTCTTCATTTTTGAATGGAATAAAGTACGCTACGAAACATTCAGGTTTTTTTAACAGCTTAACTGTGAGGTTTGTGACAATTGAAACGTTGTTTTGAATTATCAGTCCGGTTAGATCTGGTCCAATATTGTAGGTCCTATGCAATATCTCTCCGTCAATTTCACACAATGTCCCATCTGTTGATGTTACGAAATGTGAAGGTGGTTCGTCTTTACGGTTGGGAGTGATAATTTCTGCGTGAAGAATATTTTTAGCGTGTTCAGCGAGTGGAGTATGACCAAAACCGCGCTCAAGGTAGTTTCCAATTATGCTTGCAAATTTTGGCGCTCCAGTAGTGTCATGTATATGAATATCTCCATTCTTTATCAAAAATTCACAAATCGCTTCTTGAGATACCCCGGGCTCTACTGTTACGTGTCCACTTGTTTTCTTGTAGTGACTTATTCTTTTGAATGCACTTAAATCTAAAGCAATGCAATTTGGGCCGTAGGGTTCTTTACCGCCATAGCCTAAGTTAGCACCTTTGCTGTAGGGGTGAATAGCGAAACCATTACATTTTGCAAGCTCTATTATCTTTATTATTTCGATATATCGTGAACCTTTACCTGATTCGGAAGGGTATGGTTTGACAATTAATACAGCAGAATTTTTCTCGGGGTACGTGAGGTACGCATCGTTAGTATCGACAGATGATATCTGTGATGCTTGAAAGCCAGAAGCTAGTAGAAGGTTTTTAAGTTTATCAAACCCAAAGTCTATTGTTCCCATAAAGATTTCCTAACGCGTCTGAAAAAAGTATCGCAAGACTGAAATATAATTTATTTATTAAAGAGCGCTAGGCTCGACAAAAGCAATCAGTGTTTTTAAACGATTTCCTAGTATCGAGGATACTTCTCAACTTCATGTTGTATGTTTTTCAACATTATCTTAAAGCTAGGCCTTAAATTAGCGTAGAGCAGTGATGGATTGATATAGTACGGAGCACGCCTACCATGATAGTCAATAACAGGACCTACTTGCTCAAACTGAATGCCCACAAACCTCATACTTCGGGCAAGGCGAGGCTCCATCATAACATATGTATGTTTTATGTTGTTGTGCATGACTAAGGCTGCAGCAGAGAAATAAAGCCCAATTGCGATAAACGGGAAACACCTTAATTCATTCTCTGAATACGTATGTTCATTAATAACACCGGTCGCAGCCCCAGAAAACCTGTCCATTTGACGCTTTCGAAACTCAAGTGGAACAGCGAGTCGAGAAATTTCGCAGATGTCTTTTCGTTTAAAGTTTCGAGGGTTAAGAGTTTCATGAGTAATTGAGTTAAGGCAATACTTCTCGATTGGGAGAAGTTGGTCCTCAAGCTGAGGCCTTACTAAACGGACTGTCCCAGCATAATGACCTGATCCCTTGTGTTTGATCAAACAGGGGCTCGAGAAGTCATCGAATTCGTCAGTTTCAAGGCAATTGTCTCTGAGTGGTTCAAATTCGAGTTCTTCACAGTAGACTTTATGTCTAATATTGTAACTTTCAGCACGTGTATTGTCAGATTGTGCAACCACTGGGTCCAAGAATTCAGAGAAATGTTTTGAGATAAATCTGGCTTCTTGAAGCTTTTCTAAGCCTCCCAGCGCCTTTCCCAATTTACTCTCTCGGCCGACGATTGACTTTACGCGCCCTATTATTGTTTTATTAGCCACTAAACTTTGGTCCACACAAAATTCATCCTTCAAGTCAGTCTAGCAAATCTTTTCAATAATTTGCCTAATCCTTTTATACTATTTTTCTAAAACATAGTATTTCGCGATTGCTAAATATTCATATATTGCCCTTCTGGTGCGTTCTAGTGCGAGAATTGAAGGAACTGTAAGGAATGGTTTTAATTCCCCAGAACTCTGAAAATCTACTTGAATAAATTCCGAATTAATATTAGCGTTTTCCAAGAGCTGAGCTAATCGGTATTGGTGAGTGGCACTTGTTACAGTTATTAAGCTTGAGTACTTTAAGCTATGGGTTAATGCGTCGACTTCTGATTGTGAGTCAGTGCCTTCTGGAATTGAAATTACCTTACTTGGTATTACGCCCAACATTTCCAGAAATTGCTTTGCTTTCTCTGAATATATAACGTCTTTATCAGCAAGGAAGTTTCCCCCTGTCACTATAATCGGAATTTTCAATTCATCAGAAAGAATCTTCGCTTGAATTAACCGTTGGATCGAACATTCGTGCCAACGTGAAACTTCTGGTAAGTCATATTGCGTTTGGTAGTAGCAAGCAGGAACAAATATAGCGTCACTTTTAGTTAAATCGGATGAATTATAGAGTTTGCTATTGTATTCTAATGGATAGAGTAGAATGTTTGCCACCCATGGTTGAGAGCAAACCATCAACACAAAAGTACCCATAAGTAACATTTGCTTCCCGATGTTTAAGTGATTCGCCCTTTTGAAAGCATAAGACAATAGTATTAGCAATACACTGATCGTGAGGGGTGATATTAACAGCAGAGTTATTTGTTTTAAATAATCCATTTGTATCTTACGGTATACATTGATTAAAGTTCTTAAACTAACGCTCAACGTGGGAAAAATACATGAAAACTTTAATTATTGGGATTTTAGTGTTGTTAGGGTCACTGGCCCGCACTGAAGCAGTAGAAAATGAAACCGTTACTTTTACATCTATTGTAAAATCAGTTTCCCAAGGAACTGTTGCTGTTGCTGTTGATGCTCCAATAAAACACAGTGCCCCAAGGGTCTTAGGAACTGGTTTTATTGTATCAAACGGCTTTTTCGCCATTACAAATTATCATGTAGTATCAGAAAATCTAGATCCCACAATTGTTGAAAATTATGTAGTCTTGAGTGGTGAAGGAACAGTCGCAAAAAAAATTAAAGCAGAAGTTGTAAAGATTGATCTCAAGCACGATTTAGCGCTACTGAAGTTAGATTCTCCTTTGTCAGCACTGAAACTCGGAAATGATGAATTACTACTTCCAGGGTCTGAAATTGCATTGACAGGCTTCCCTATTGGTGCTGTTTTAGGCCTATATCCAGCCACACATAGAGGATATATATCAGCCATAACACCGGACGCAATCCCTGCGTCCAATAGTAATCAATTAACTAATACAATGAGGGCGCGACTGAAAAGTGTGAGCCTCATTTATCAATTGGATGCAATTGCTTATCCAGGCAACAGTGGTAGTCCTTTGTATAATCCTTTCACAGGTGAAGTGATAGGTGTCATAAACAAAGTTTTAGTAAAAGACACAAAAGAAAGTGCGCTCGCGTCGCCTACCGGTATTTCATATGCAATTCCTGTTAGGTTCGTGAGGGAATTGTTGAAAGGAGCCACAAGTTAACTCTAGAGCGGCATTAGAATATTTCTATGGTGCATTATTTGCTTAGAGTTTCTTTTTATATCTATTGCAGTTTTATAGGAGCTTTGTTGAGCCGAGTGCTGAGTGTTCGGCTCCAGATAGCTTAGTTAACAGAGTAGGCTCAATTTGTTGAGAAAGAGAACGAAAGACTTTTTAGGTGTGCTTAAACTAAACTAAAGTCAAGTGCGGGCTTATCAATGAATTTTAATTCAATACACAAAACCCAAGGGATTAATAAATGAAAATCTTAGTCACCGGAGCAGCTGGTTTTATTGGTGCAGCTGTATCGCAATACCTTATCAATCGTGGTGACCAAGTTGTCGGGATTGACAACATTAACGATTATTACGATGTAAATCTAAAGCACGCTCGACTAGACGAGATTAAATCATCGAACGCTGCTGATTTGTTTTCATTCGTTGAAATGGGCGTTGAAGAGCGCGAGAAAATGGCAGCGCTTTTTGAAGAACATAAGTTTGATAGAGTAGTGCATTTAGCCGCGCAAGCTGGCGTACGTTATTCCCTTGAAAACCCGAACGCTTATGTCGATTCCAATATCGTCGGTTTCGTAAATATTTTAGAAGGGTGTCGTCATAATAAAGTCGAGCACTTGGTTTATGCGTCATCTAGCTCAGTCTACGGTGCTAATGAGACCATGCCGTTTTCAGAGCAGCATAATGTCGATCATCAGGTAAGCTTGTACGCCGCCTCTAAAAAAGCCAATGAATTAATGGCTCACACTTATAGCCATCTGTATAACCTGCCTACAACTGGGCTGCGATTTTTCACCGTGTACGGCCCTTGGGGGCGCCCAGATATGGCGCTGTTCAAGTTCACGAAGGCTATCCTAGAAGGTCAAACCATTCAGGTTTACAACTACGGTAATCACCGTCGTGATTTCACCTATATTGATGATATCGTTCAAGGCGTCATTCGCTCGCTTGATAATGTGGCTAAACCGAATGAAAACTGGGATGGCAGCAATCCTGACCCAAGTACTAGTAAGGCGCCATATAAGGTGTATAACATTGGTGCACAAACGCCAGTACATTTGTTGAAGTTCATTGAAACGCTGGAAAGCGCATTAGGGATTGAAGCGAAAAAAGAGCTGCTTCCAATGCAGCCAGGCGATGTGCCAGATACCTATGCTGATGTATCTTCTTTAGTTGCTGATACCTGCTATCAGCCTTCTACTGACGTCGAAACCGGCGTAAAAGCGTTTGTCGATTGGTACCGCAACTTCTACAAAGTGTAAATGAAAGGGCGTCTCGAAGAAATTAAGACACGTCGAATGCACTGCTTCTCATAAATCCCGCACACTTTTTGGGCAGGAATTCCTTGGTAGTGGAATATCCCAGTTCAAAAAGTGTGTTTTTAATTTCTGGCGTTAGCGAAAAGTCTACCGCAGAAACTTCTCCCGTATTGACCACTACCGTATTGTGCCAATACTTTGCATTCACATACTCTCGCGATATCGCCGTCATAAACGTACGAATAAGCATGCCCACATATTGTGGAAGTTGCAGTAGGTTTTTCTTAATGGCTTTTCGCTTTTGCTCCGTGCTTTGAAGTCTAAAGCATACCGACGGCGTGCCGTCTCCTCGCCAGTCTTCAAACAGCGCATCTTCAGACAATATAGCACCGTCCACCAGCAAATACTCTTTAAAGGGTTTGAATGAAAATATTAGCGGGATAGACATGGAGTAGCGCACGGCCTCTGATACCTTCATGTCAGGCGTAGCGTGCTTGTTGAATAGAACCGGGCCGCCGCCGTTTACATCTGTGGCGAGTATGTTTAAATCGAGCGGCATGTCGGCAAATACCGCGCCTTCAAGCTGTTCATCTATCCAGTTTTGAAATACATCACCCGAGGAGAGCCCGCCTTCACGTAATAATCTTACAAGTGAGAATTCAGTAAATTGCTTAAAGTCGGTGACAAGCGCCAGCTCTCGCATTTGTTCCACGCTATAACCTTTAGCATAGAGCGAGGCAATAATGGAGCCGCCTGATACGCCTACAAGTGTATCAAAGCCAACTTTCATATCATGCAGGGCTTTTATAATGCCTATGTGAGCGCTTAAACGTGTGCCGCCCCCTGAGAAAATAGGAACGATTTGCGTTAAGTCTGAGGTTGATAGGTTATTGGGTATCGCTGCCGAGGCTACCTGCATATGCATACTCCGTTTTATTAAGGCTAAAGCGTATGCAGTTTAATTTTTCATTGAGCACAACCGCGTCGCCTTTTAATAGAAGCTTAGTTGACAGGCTTTATAACGGCAAAATAGCGAAGGGCTTTTCGTTCATCTCTTTAGTATAAGGTGTTGCTGTTTAGCTACATTGTGTGAATAACGCTATTTGGAATGTGTTAATTGTCACAGCGCGAGTTCTAAAAAATTTGATTAATAAAAAAGCCCACTCCTATTTAAATAGCGAGTGAGCTTGATATGTGTGGTATCAGGAATTTAAGTTTAAAAGGCTAAGCCTAATTACCTGATAGCTTCGCCTTCATCTCGCGTCGACGGGCGTGCAACAAAGGTTCGGTATAACCACTAGGCTGTTCTTTACCTTTGAAGATGAGGTCGCTTGCAGCTAAGAAGCCGATTGAGCTATCTAAATCAGGCGTCATAGGAATATATTCAGGGTCACCTGCGTTTTGCTCATCTACCAGTACCGCCATGCGTGCTAAAGATTCTTTTACCTGATCTACACTTACAATGCCGTGCTCTAACCAGTTTGCGATATGCTGCGATGAAATACGTAAGGTCGCGCGATCTTCCATAAGGCCAACATTGTTGATGTCTGGAACTTTAGAGCAGCCAACACCTTGGTGAACCCAGCGTACAACGTAGCCTAAAATGCCCTGAACGTTATTGTCGATTTCACGCTTTATACTTTCACGTGTAAGCGTTGAGGCATCTTCTAACAAAGGAATAGTGAGTATATCGCTTAACCCATCAAAATTCGCATCTAGTGACTTTTGGACGTCAAACACATTCACGTCATGATAATGAAGCGCGTGCAGTGTCGCTGCAGTAGGAGAGGGCACCCACGCCGTATTTGCTCCAGCCTTAGGGTGACCAATTTTAGCATCCATCATATTTTGCATTTCATCAGGTATCGGCCACATACCTTTACCAATTTGCGCTTTACCAGAAAGGCCACAGCGAAGACCTACGGCAACGTTTGCGGTTTCGTAAGCTTTAATCCATGGCATAGCTTTAAGGGCGGCTTTTTCTGCAAACGGCGCGGCAAGCATTGAGGTGTGTATTTCATCACCTGTTCTGTCCAAAAAGCCTGTGTTGATGAACACAACCCGAGAGGTTGCTTCAGCGATACACGCTTGTAGATTAACACTCGTACGACGTTCTTCATCCATAATACCCATTTTAAGGGTGTTGGTGGGAACGTCGATGATAAGCTCGATAGCACCAAATAGCGCATTAGAGAACGCCACTTCTTCAGGCCCATGCATTTTAGGTTTAACAATATAAATACTGCCTTCGCGGCTGTTTTTAAATTTACTATTACCTAAAAGGTCATGCTTTGCGATAAGGGAAGTGATTAAACCATCCATGATCCCTTCTGGTACTTCTTCACCGTCAAAAAGCATGGCGTCGTTGGTCATAAGGTGACCGACGTTTCGAACGAACATTAGGCTTCGGCCTGAAAGAACAAGCTCTCCGTCTTTTAACTGATTCTTTGCAGCGTGTTTAGAGGGCTGATACCTTCTATCGTCATGCATGGCGCGAACAAGTTGTTTTCCGCCTTTTGTCATTTCAATGCTGAGCGTGCCTTTCATCAAACCTAACCAGTTGCTGTACACCAAGGTTTTGTCTTCAGCATCAACAGCGGCAACGGAATCTTCGCAGTCCATAATGGTAGTCAGAGCGGCTTCAACCAACACGTCTTTTACGTTCGCTGGATCACTCTCGCCAATCGGGTGAGTAGGGTCAATTTGAATTTCAAAGTGCAGACCATTGTGCGCAAAAAGCAGGCTTGAGGGGGCACTGATATCGCCTTGATATCCTTGCCATTGTTCAGTATTCGCTAAGGTGGTTTCATCGCCATCGGTAAGCGTGATAGCCAGTTTACCCGTATCAATTTTATACTGTGTAACGTCTGCGTGGCTGCCTTTCGCTAGCGGTATCATGTTATCTAGGTAGGTTTTCGCTTTCGCTACTACTTTAGCGCCGCGCACAGGGTTATAACTTTTCCCTGCTTCTGCGCCGCCTTCATCGCTTATAACGTCAGTGCCGTACAATGCATCATACAGGCTTCCCCAGCGAGCGTTTACCGCGTTAAGTGCATAGCGAGCATTATTAATAGGTACTACAAGCTGTGGCCCCGCCATAGTAGCAATTTCTGCATCTACGTTTTGTGTGTCGGCGGTAACGTTCGCAGGCTGCTCAACGAGATACCCAATGTTTTTAAGGAAATCTGTGTATTCGCTACCACCTACCGGGTTCCCAGCTTTGTGGTAGTCATCAATAGCGCGCTGAAGTTGCTCTCGCTTTTCTAGTAGCGCGCGATTTTGAGGTATGAATTTTTCGAAGAGAGCTTCAGCGCCTTGCCAAAAAGCCTCTTGGTCGACGCCAGTGCCAGGAAGTGCCTGTTCGTTGATAAAGTTATCGAGTTGTTCGGCAACCTGTAGTCGGCCCTTTGTAATATATCCTTGCATAACTACCTCTATACATTTGTCTGTTAACCCAGTGTAGTGTGTATAGAGATAGTTTTTTAATTTATGGTTTGTATTTTTGCCATATATTTTGTGAATGTTTAACCCGCGTTCATTTCGCTGGCCACATCGCTTATCAAACGGCGTAACCAAATGTGGCCTGCATCGTGGTGAAGTAGAGCACTCCACGCCATTTTTAGGGCTATAGGCGGTATATCAAAAGGTGGCTCTTTAATTACCACATCAGGGTCGTGTTTAAATAAACGGGCCGCTTTGCTTGGCAAGGTTGCAATAAGTTTTTGCTTTTTCGCAATTTGAAGGGCTGCGTGATAGTGGCGTGTAAACACACGAATAGCACGTTGCTTTCCAATTTTAGTTAACTCGGCATCAACCCACCCCAGTTTTTGTACTTCATTGGGGTCAATACCCACGCCCACACCAAACCCTGTCTTACTTACCCAAATGTGTTGAGCGCTTAAGTAGCCTTCAAGGTTACATTTTTCAACAAGTGGGTGGTCGGCACTCATTACACAACTGAATGTGTCGTACCAAATCACTTTTTGGTGAAATGACAAGGGAAGTTCGTCGAAACGGTTAATCGCCATATCCACTTTCCCTTGTTCTACATCGTGGAACGTTACGTCGCTGGGAGTAATAAGATCTAGCGTGATGTTTGGGGCTAAGTCAGCAAGTCTTCCCACTAACTCAAGCAGCAGCGTACTTTCTGCATAATCACTGGTCATGATGCGGAAGGTTCTGTCGCTGGTCAGCGGGTCGAAGTCAGTTTCTGGCTGAATAGAGCTTTCTAACCGGCTAAGCACGTCGCGAATAATTGGCTGCAGTTCGAGGGCGCGCTTAGTGGGCGTCATCCCGTCGCTAGTGCGAACGAGTAAAGGGTCTTTGAAGAGGTCGCGAAGGCGTTTTAGACCGTTGCTCATTGCAGGCTGTGTAATACTTAGCTGATTTGCGGCTTTTGTCACACTGCCTTCGCGCAACAGCACATCTAAGTACACTAATAAATTCAGGTCGACCTTCGCTATATTCATTATTCTAATGCTCTTTTGAAACCTAATTAAACAAGTCTATTATAAAGGGTTTCTAGTTGAATGTCAGATAAGCGTTTAGTCTTAATATAGACTTTTGTATAGCTGTAAGTTATTGAATTTTGGCTGTTATGTCAGTCGTTTATGCGTTTCTTAAAAAGATGCATTTGTTTACTTTTTCAAGTTGATATAAATAGGCTGAATAAAAGGCGTAAAAAAGGGCACCCGAAGGTGCCCTGTAGGAAAGGTTGGGATACTTTCCGTTTAACTCATTGCTGGTTCGCGTTATACGTCAAACTGATTCATGGTGTTATCGTCACCAGACGCTTTAAGTGCACCTTCACCAGAGAAGTACTCTTTGTGCGTATCACCTAGGTCAGAACCTGCCATCGCTTGGTGTTTAACACACGCAAGGCCTTGGCGAATTTCTTGACGCTGAACACCGCGTACATAAGCAAGCATACCTTCTTCACCGAAGTAGCCTTTCGCAAGGTTGTCAGTAGACAGCGCCGCAGTGTGGTAAGTAGGTAGCGTGATAAGGTGGTGGAAGATACCGGCTTCACGTGCCGCGTCAGCTTGGAAGCTCTTAATCTTCTCGTCAGCTTCTGCTGCAAGTTCGCTATCATCGTAATCTGCTGACATAAGCTTCGCACGGTCGTAACCCGACACATCTTTACCTTCCTCTGTCCAAGCATCAAATACTTGCTGACGGAAGTTAAGTGTCCAGTTGAACGATGGAGAGTTGTTGTATACCAGCTTAGCGTTTGGTACTTGCTCGCGAATAGCGTTAACCATTTCAGCAATTTGACCAACGTGAGGCTTTTCAGTCTCAATCCAAAGCAGGTCAGCACCGTGCTTAAGCGACGTAACACAGTCAAGTACTACGCGGTCAAAGCCTGTGTTGTCTTTAAAGCGGAACAAACCGTTTGGCAAACGCTCTGGCTTAACTAGCTTGCCACCTTGTTTAAGAACTAGGTCACCTTCAGTTAGGTCGTCTGCGCCAGCAACGTCGGTAGTCTTAAGGAAGGCGTTGTACTGAGCTGCTAGATCGCCTTCTGACTGAGATACTGGGATCTTCTGGGTAAGACCCGCACCTAGTGAGTCAGTACGTGCAACAATAACGCCGTCGTCAACACCGAGTTCAAGGAATGCATAGCGTACAGCGTTGATTTTTGCTAGGAAGTCTTCGTGTGGCACGGTTACTTTACCGTCTTGGTGACCACATTGCTTCGCATCTGACACTTGGTTTTCGATTTGGATACAGCATGCACCTGCTTCAATCATTTGCTTTGCAAGTAGATAAGTTGCTTCTTCGTTACCAAAACCTGCGTCGATATCCGCAATAATTGGTACTACGTGAGTTTCGTAGTTGTCGATTTCAGCTTGGATAGCCGCTACATCGCCGCCGTTTTTCTTCGCGTCGTCTAGTTTGTGGAAAAGGTCACCTAATTCACGGGCATCTGCCTGGCGAAGGAAGGTGTAAAGCTCTTCGATGAGGGCAGAAACTGACGTTTTTTCGTGCATTGATTGGTCAGGTAGCGGACCAAACTCAGAGCGAAGCGCCGCTACCATCCAACCAGATAGGTAAAGGTAGCTTTTGCTGGTTGTGCCTTGGTGCTTTTTAACTGAAAGCATTTTTTGCTGGCCTACAAAGCCATGCCAGCAGCCTAGTGACTGTGTGTACTGAGACGAATCTGCGTCGTATTCAGCCATGTCTTTACGCATGATGCCTGCAGTATAACGGGCAATGTCTAAGCCAGTTTTGAAACGATTTTGAACTTTCATGCGAGCAGCGAACTCTGGGTTTATACCTTCCCACGTTCCTTTCTGTGCTGCCTTTAAGGTGGCGAAGTTATCAATGTCTTGTTGATATTGCGACATGAGCGTCTCTCCCGACTATAATTAAAATACTTAACGTTGTTTGTGTTTACGCTGTAGGGCGTTCCCGTTGATTCCATTTCATCCTAGTGCGTGGTTTGGAATAATAGAAATATATATTTTGCATTGCGGTCATTTATTTTGTGAATGTTTGGTGGTAGGAGTGGGAAGTAGAGTAAGTGAAGTGTAAGTGCGAGCGTGCCACACATCGTTGGTTATTTAGTCTGTCTATTAGCTAAAAGAGTAATAGCTTTGCCAAATTGGGCGAGGTAGGGTTAAGCGCAAAAAATCTTGCTGGGTAGCTGAAGGCCTATGTGTATCTAGCTTTTTGATTATAAAGTGAAAAGTGAATTTTATGAGTAGCAGTGTATTGTCGTCGGTTGACCAAAGAACCAAGCTTGTTGGAGAAAACCGGCTTGAACTTTTGATGTTTCAACTTGGAACGCGGCACATATTTGCAATGAACGTCTTTAAAATTAAAGAGGTTATCAATGTGCCTAAGCTCAACATCATGCCTGGTTCTCACCAGAACCTTAAGGGCGTGATGAACTATCGCGGCAGCTCAATACCCATTATTGATTTACGTCAGGCTATAAAAATTCGAGGGGGAGCCACCGAAGACACCGCTAAGAATGTGATCATTACTGAATATAATAGAAGCGTTCAGGGGTTTATAATTGGCAACGTTAAAAACATTGTGAACACGTCCTGGGGAACAATTCAGCCTCCTCCCTCCGGCATAGGGAAAACAAACTATTTAACCGCCATAACTCAGGTGAATGTTGAGGGTAAACAAGAGCTGGTGGAGATCATCGATGTAGAGAAAGTGCTCGCTGAAATCATAGATTACGACACTTCTATCTCTGAAGAAGTCCTTGATAAGGACATCGTCAATCACTTTTTAGGGAAAAAGGTACTTATTGTCGACGACTCAAGTACGGCGAGAAAACAAATTAGAGACACATTAGAACAGCTTGGCGTCACCATCATTGAACGCAAAAATGGTGCAGAAGCTCTATCACTGTTGAAAAAGTGGGCTGATGAAGGGGTAAACCCAACAGACGAAATACTTTTAATGTTCACTGACGCCGAGATGCCTGAAATGGACGGGTATCGATTGACCTCTGAAGTGCGTAACGACCCAAGAATGGCCGATTTGTTTATAGCCCTAAATACCTCCCTAAGCGGAAGCTTCAACGATGCAATGGTTGAAAAAGTCGGTTGTAATAGATTTATCTCGAAATTTCAGCCAGATATGCTTGTTGACGTGGCTCAGCAACGCATGCGCGAGCACCTATCTTCATCTACGAAATAAATATTATAACGTCCACGTCATAGTACACGTTACCAAGGGGGCCGGCTGGTCGCCCTGTCCCGTGTTTATTTTATCCAAAAGCTTTGAGCATAGCGCTTGCCTGATTTACACTAATACGCCTTATCGCTAAACAAACATCACAAAATTATTCGCGATAGTGTCGTTTTTTGCATCTAGGCCTCATCAACATGTCTAGATGCCTTTACTTACTCAGGGAAGTTTAAATGATTAAACAATTTGTTCGCACATCCATTCTAAGCTGTGCGTCTATCGCCGTTCTAGCGGGTTGTGGTATCACTGAATCCGCACACCAGCCAGCCAATCAAAATAGCGCCCAGCTACAGGGCGTGCCAAAGAATATCATTATGGTTGTGGCAGATGGTATGGGCCCGGCCTACACAACGGCATATCGAAACTATGTTGACGACCCAACTACACCAAGCATAGAGCCCGTAGTGTTTGATGACATTTTAGTTGGAAATGCATCCACGTATCCGGCTCAAGTGTCTGGTTATGTTACCGATTCGGCTGCAGCAGCAACAGCACTGGCTGCGGGTGTGAAATCATATAATGGCGCTATAGGCGTAGATGTAAACAAACAACCTGTTAATTCGGTTATGTACTATGCGAAAAGCAAGGGCATGCGAACAGGTCTTGCAGTAACGTCTCAAATTGTTCATGCCACGCCGGCTTCGTATATTGCTCATAATGAAAGCCGCAAAAACTATAATGAGATTGCTGACGACTTTTTTGATGTGCGCGTAAACGGTGAGTTTGTCGCAGATGTAATGTTAGGTGGTGGTACGTCTTATTTTGAGAGAGAAGATCGCGATATTTTGGCTCAGTTTATCGACGCAGGCTATGAATATGCCGATTCATATAATCGCCTAGCTTCTGTGACTGCCGGTAGTAATGTTTTGGGCTTATTTGCCCCAGTGGCGTTGCCCGCTGTTCTCGACGATAAGCGTAAGAACCGTCTTGAGTATCTAACAAAAAATGCCATTAAACATTTAGAAAATGATAACGGCTTCTTCCTATTAGTTGAAGCAAGCCAAGTCGACTGGGCAGGTCACGCTAATGATATTGCTTCTGCTATGGCTGAAATGCATGACCTTGCTATTACCATGGAGTATTTGCGTGACTATGTAGAAGCGAACCCAGACACCTTGGTGGTATTGACGGCTGATCACAGTACCGGCGGTTTGACCATTGGCGCGAATGGCGACTATCGCTGGAGCCCGGAACACCTTAAATCGCTTTCTGCATCGGTAATGACGATTGCACTTGAAATGGCAAACGAAGAAAACCCTGGCGAATTCGTCGCCGCTAAATTGGGCCTGTCACTAAACGAACAAGAGTTAGCCACGTTAAATAGCATATCAAATCAGGATGACAAAGCGCGCTTTAGTGCGGTTAAAACGTTTCTTGACACCAAGACAAACACAGGCTGGACCACAGGCGGTCACACAGGCGTAGATGTTGAAGTGTTTGCCTTTGGCGCGGGTTATCAGTCGTTCATGGGGCAAATTGACAACACAGATATTGCGAAGAAAATTTTTAGCTTTATTGATAAAAAACAACCCGCAAAAATCGCTTTTCCGTCAAAGAAAGTATCAACTAACATTGAGCTTACTTCAGATGAAGATGACGACGAGCTTTGTGACTTTAAAGAAGACTGGCGCTGTAATTAACGGTCAGTTTAGCGTTTTGCTGAAGTGCTAATAGGGCTTCGCGCTTAAAACAAAGTGCACTAAGCTGTAATCGATTGAATAAAGCGCCAATGTTTTTTTAAGCTGGCGCTTTATTTTTATCTGTTGGGAAATGAGGTAAAAGGAAAACATGAAAAGCGAAATGCTGTCGTTACTTCAAGATATATACGATGAAGTTGAACCTATGTTGGGTATGGGCAAGGTTGCAGATTACATACCCGCGCTGGCTACGGTAAACCCGAGGCAGTTTGGCATTTCAATTTGTGATACCCAAGGTCATATAACCTCTATTGGCGATGCCAGCGTGCCTTTCTCAATTCAGAGTATTTCAAAGGTGTTTAATTTGGTGTTATCCATTAACCACTATGGGGAAACTATGTGGGATAGGGTAGGGTGCGAGCCATCCGGTTTGCCTTTTAACTCATTAGTGCAGTTAGAGTACGAGCATGGTCTTCCCCGTAACCCCTTTATCAACGCCGGCGCGTTGGTGGTAAGTGATATGGTACAGTCTCGTTTTGCCTCGCCGCATATTGCCATGAGAGACTTCGTTAGGCGCTTAAGCTGTAACGGCGAAATTGTGGTGAACAAAGAGGTGGCAGAATCGGAATTTGAGCACCGTTCTCGTAACGCAGCCATGGCGTATTTGATGAAAGCTTACGGTAACTTTGAGAACGAGGTTGAAGACGTACTTCGTAACTATTTCCATAATTGTGCGTTAGAAATGAGCTGCGAAGATTTAGCCCGCTCCACTAGTTTCCTAGCCAACGGCGGCTTCTCAACCTGTGCTAATGAGCAGGTATTAACGCCTTACCAAACGAAACAAGTTAACGCGCTTTTAGCAACCAGCGGCATGTACGACGAAGCAGGTAGCTTCGCCTTTAAGGTAGGCCTGCCGGGTAAAAGTGGTGTGGGCGGCGGTATTGTTGCCGTTGTGCCGGGCCGTTTTTCAATTTGCGTTTTCTCACCGGCACTTAATAGTGTGGGCAATTCACAACTTGGTGTAGCGGCATTAACCTCGCTCAGTGAGCGAATAAACTGGTCTATTTATTAGTGGGGCGAAACGAAGCGGAGCGTTTAATGGTGGAGTAACGTGCAGTATTAGTAGCCCGTTAGCTCCATAAAGCCGCTGCCTGAGTGTGAACCACTTATTTTAACGCGCCCTTCATAGTAGGGGAAAAGGCTGTCGTTCCACTGGTTTTTCTTAAATGCGGCAACAGTTGCGTTGATGTTCTTTTTTGGTATGCGTATTTGCCAAGCGGTTGGGACTGTTCGGTTAGTTTCACCAGATTTAATCGTTTCGTATTTCACCGGTGTTATAGATATGCTCGCTTGGTCGATGGTTTCTTTTATACCTTCTGCAGTGATATAACTGGCGCTAGTGTAAACCTCGTTTTTTTCGTTTTTGCTGCGCCCAGTGCTTGCATGCATGCGAAAAGCCATGAGTTTACTGCCATCGTCTAGGTGCAGTGAAAACCAATCCCACCCCATTGCTTGGCTATTGGCTAAATGGCTCGTCCACTCGTGATCAAACCAGCCTTTACCGCTTACCTTTAGCGTTTTACCTTCGATATTAACGGTGCCATTCGCCTGAATAAAAGGCTGACTGTAATAATACGAACGCAAGCGCCCGTCTTCTGTTTTCTTGCTGAAGCCGTTATCGCCATGTTTTATAAACGGGCCTGTAGCACTTAAGTTTAGTGACACGCTAACCGCGTTATTATCTAAGGTGTATTGTGATGAAGGTGATGTTGCTGTTGGTAGCGCTGCATTTATTGCCACTACGCTGCTCTTTGCGTTTTTCTTTTCATTGCCAAACGTAAATAATAACGAAGAGGGGTACATCCCATTACTTTCACTCGCGGCTTCTTTACTGTTATTAATCGCAGTGCTTTTCCATTGCCAATCGTCAATGACAGCTGTAAAGGGTTGTCTTTTTACGTAAGCATTACCCACGTTGCCGGCAGCAAAACGCTCTTCGAAATAATGTCTGTTTTTTGTATGCAGCGATGCATGTCCCATCCACTGTTGGGTATTCGCCCAATGGCTTTTAACGTGTTGCTGGTCGCCCCTACTATCGCTATTAAAGCGGAAAAGCGTATATTGAAGGCCTAACTCTTCACCTGTATCGCTTGTTAGCACAAAGGTTAGGTACCACCATTCTAACTGAAAATCGGGATGGCTTTCGTGGTCAGAAGGTAAGGATAGATAATTATCGCGCTCAACGGTAGCGAATACCTCGCTTGACTTTATATCGCCAAAAAAACGGTTTGGCGCGCTGCTTTCTTCACCTCTGATGTCTCTCAATGCCGCATTGCCTTCAACAGGTGCGCTATCGCAGGCGTTAAGCAAACAGCACGCGGCAAATAACACTAACAGCGAGAATGAAATGCGTGTAAGCGGTTTTAAACAAAGCGCGCTAAGCATTTTGTTAGCAGGTCTACCTTGTGTCATAGCTGCGCCTCCTGTCTAAGATCAATTTTGGGCCTTAGTTTTCCTAAGGGAAGCAAAAGCACGAGCGATACAATAAGTAGTGATACTCCTACGCTTGCGAACAGTACCTGAGTGTTTATAGCAAGCGGGTACACCCAATTAAATGCATACCTATTTACCAAGTTAATAAACACATACGCCAGATAAATACCGAAAGGAATAGCGAGTAGTGCGGAAAGCAAACACAGCAACATGTACTGCATAAAAAGCGCTAACTTTACTTTGAACTGGCTTACGCCAAGCGCCCTTAATACAGATAGCTCGGCAGCACTTCCTAAGGTAAGTACGGTAAGGGAAACAGCAAACGCAATGCCAGCAACGAGTAAAGTAGTAATATTAAGGCCATCAGTTAATACAAAGGTACGGTCGAAAGTTTGCATGGAAATATCCAGCAGCTCTTGCTTTGTATAAAGTGTGTATTCCCCTTCCTTTGCTGTCAGCGCGCTTAATGCATCGTCAATTTTTGTGTTAGGTGTAGTATTTTGCTTGGCCATGCCATTAAATAAAGCGCTATTACCGGTGTCTTGGTTGGCGGGGTACAGGGCCATTACTCCAGAAAATAGCGCGTTTTTGATAACGTCGTTGTCTTGGGGAAAGTAGGGGAGGGGCACTAATATTTGGCCGTTCAAATTGCCGTAATCAGGATAAATACCCAAGACTTTCCACGTTGGTGTGGTAGAAAAAATGTCGGAAACCTCCTCCAAAGCGCCCGGTTTGGAGGAGGTTTGCGCAAAGTTCGCAGAGGAAGGCAAATTACGCAGCCTAATGTTTTCAATACGTAGCGTATTGCCTAATTCAATACCGTGGGCAAAAGCCAGTTGCTGGTTGATAAATACCCCTTTTCCTGTCACAAATTTACTCCACGCAGCATCTAGGCTCGGCTCGGCGAGTGCATCAAGTACTAGGGCGTTTTTACCCGTTTGATGCACCGGGTAACTGCTTATTGATACCGCCGAAGGAGGCGTATTAGCAGCTATTGTTTTCGAGCTATTAGGGTAAACGCCTAACACTTCACCTTGCGCTTTAAGTAGCGGTGTTGAAGAAAGGGATGGCGAGAGTGTGACCTTCGACAGCGGTAAATCGGTGTACAGGTAATAGGGAGAATAAAGTCTTTGAGTTAACCACTGCTCAGTTGCGTTTCTAAAACTGTCGGTCATGGTGTTCATGCCAATGTTGGCCGTTAACGCAATGAAAAAAGCACACACGGCTAACCGGGTTTTGCCCGAGAGCAAGTGCATGTTTGCAATAACATAATAAAATACCGGCCACTTTTTGGGAGCCATGCTCGCCAAGCCTTTAGATAGTATTGGCAGCCAAAGTAATACCAGTGCGCAGCTAAATAGCAGCAGTAACGCAACGAACAGCAGCGCTGTTGCGGTCGAAGCAATAAGCTTTTCAATAAGGATTAAAAACACGACAGCCGTTACAGACGCCGCAAGTACCACAACCAAAGGTAGGCTTTTCCCTTCTTTTGCCCCTTTTAAGGTTAATGCATTAGAAAGTGTTTTAATGGGAACTAACGCAAACAGGACTAACGATGAAAAGGTTACGGTAAGGGCGAGGGTAAACAAAGCAAGTAAGTTTACATCTGGGTTCACGAACACCGCACTGAACAGCGATGTAAAGGTGCCACTTATAACGGGCGACAAGAAAGAGGCGGCTTGAAAGCCGACGAAAATGCCTAACGGGGTGCTCACTATGCAATACAAAAACAGTTCTACATATAGGGCGCTGATTAGTGTCGCGGTAGAGACGCCAAGCTGACGCAGCCGAATGATATTGGGCAGGCGAGTGCGGTACATTAAATTGAGCGCATTAAGTACAATAAACAGGGCTACCACGCCCATAAGTGCGCTCATGGCCCACAGGTTTAGCTTAAAGCTCTCTGGCAGCGAGCCCGTTTCGTTGATTGCATCGCCGCCGGCCACAGACACTCTTGTGCCAAGGAGCGCTTCTAAATGACGGATATCTTCTTCGGTAAGGGAAACGAACGAGATGAACCCCGCAAGCGGCACCTGCATTGACGTTGGTTCCTCATGATAAGCGTGATTCGCTGCATCGTTGGCTATGCGTACTTCCCCTTTGTAAAAATCAGCAATAGCAATTAAAAGGGTATTGTGGGGCGCAGCGCTTGTCGTTACCGCGGTAACCGATGCAGGCCATAGCGGGGGCTTATCCACTTCGCTTAACACCTTGTGACAAGAAAGCTTCGCGCTGGTCGCAGGGTGAATAAGCCCATTGACGGGAAACGAAGGTGAGCGTCCTGATCTAAATACACGGGTTTTACTGTTTACCTGTGGTGACGTTGAAGCCGCTTGTGAAGCCATACTTTGAAGGCGACTTACTTCACGTTGGGGTAAACCTTTAAAAGTGCTGCCTAAAAAGGGCTGCGTGTCTACGCCAATGAGTTTGAGCATTACCGGGCTTTTTTCATTGTCTTTGCAGGTTAAAACGACGTTTCGTTCGGCAAATGCAATAAGTTGAGTAAAGCCACTTTGTCGAATTAGCGAGTATTGTTCTTTGCTGAAGTGGGTAGCCTTATCAGCAGGTACAATGATGTTGTTAGAAAGTAGCCCTTGCTCGCGCTGTAATAGTTCTCCCTGGGTGGCGCCCTCGTTTATAAGTAATACGGTGATAAGCCCAGCGTTTGCTAACAGTATTGCAAACATAATAAGCAGTGGCTCCCAAGGCCGCTTTCTCGCCATGGCAAACAGGGCCGATGTGGTTAGAAGCAACGTACGCAACATTTTCTCCTTTGGCGTCTTACTATCTCGGTAAGTTTACGTGTAGCAAGAGTAGACACTAACGAGCTGTGGTTAGTGTGGCATTGTCAATGTTAGCGCGTTCAAGCACGCCTTGATGTAACTGCAGCGCGCGATCGGCTTTTACCGCCACTTCATTACTGTGTGTAACCACTACAAGCGTGGTGTCAGTGTGTCTACAGGTTTCAAAGAGCAAGTCAGATACTGTATCGCTGGTGGCTTCATCAAGATTACCGGTGGGCTCGTCGGCAAGGACAAGGGCTGGGCGGTGAACCAGCGCTCGTGCAATAGCACACCGTTGCTGTTCGCCCCCAGATAAGCTACTTATGGGGTGTTGGGCAAGAGATAAAATACCGAGCTGCTTCATAAGCGCAAGCTGGTAGTCTCTATCAACGTTTCCTTTAAGCCTTGCGGTAAAGGCAATGTTGTCCCACGCGTTGAAACAATCGAACAGGTTAAAGCTCTGAAAGACAATGCCAAGGTTTTCTTTGCGAAAATCATCAATTTTTTTGAGGTTGCTGCCGCTATTCACAATCGACAAGTTATTAACCAAAATGTCGCCGCTATCTGGCTTCTCGAAACCTGCTATTAATGAAAGCAATGTAGATTTTCCGCAGCCTGATGCCCCCTGAATGCTAATCGACTCGCCTTTTCGTGTGTTAAGAGAAAGGTTATTAAGCAAAGGTGTTCCGGCGTCTGAAAATGATTTTTTGAGCTCTTTTATAATTAGCATACGTAGGCTTTGTCGTTGTAGTTTTGGGTCGTAGTCGTGTCGTAGTCTTTATTTGGCGCGTTTAGTATTTTTCAGTATGAGTATACGTAGTGTAAAAGTATTTCGGTTAAAACGGCGAGGTGGTTTTTCTATTGGCAATAAAAAAGGGGCTTACCGCCCCTTATCATTATTTGAATTTACTGGTTTATGAAGTTATCGAGCTCTTCACCCGTAATTTTTTTGATTTGGGCAAATAAATACCAAAGCGCTGCAATAAGCAAAATCATGCTGGGAATAACAATGACGGGGTAGCTTAACGCGGTCATACGTCCAAGTTCTTCGGTGTAGGCCGTGGTACCCGGCTCACTGACCAGGATCATTTTTGCCAAAATATAGTTAAGTGCTGATGAAAGGAAAAATGAGCTCGCTACGATATATGAGCTTACTGCAATTTTCTTTTTGAATTCGGGCTGCTTCCCTTTAGCGTCAAGTACCTGATTCAAGTGCGGCCAGTTTATTATCTGGTCGTTCAAGATGAGCATTTTCACTAACGGCTTATTAGAGTACTGCGTAGCGAGGACGGCAATACCGATAAGGCCCGGAATGGCGGCCTCTTTGATTGCGATATATTCAGCCGGAAGCTTGAGCAAACTAAACCCGCCGGTTAGTAGTACGCTGATAATACCCAAAACGGAAAAGCCGTTAACTTTGCCGGACTCTTTTAAATCCCATAAACCATAGCCTATTGGGAAGCTAAGGGCTGCGACTATACTCCAAGCTGGGCCTAAGTAATCTTCTGAACTTGCATAGCTCATTAGCACGACAGGAATAACAATGTTAAACGCTAAGTTGCCGAAAAAGCCCTGGTTCTTCTGTGTAGGTTGTTGTACTGCTGACATAACTTTTTTTAACGTCTTATCTTAAGGCCAATTATACGTAAACTAATTAGCGTGCCCAGTGCCATGCGGCAAATAAGCCGCCTAGAAAGCCAAACAGATGATATTCAAAGGAAATAAATTTTGAAGTTGGCAGCACACCCACCAGCATCCCACCATAAAGCGCGGCCACCACTAAGGAGATAAGCAGATAGCGTATTTTATTGCTGCGAAATCCGGCTAAAACCAGAAAGCCAAAGTAGCCGTAAACCATGCCGCTAGCGCCTATATGCGTTGCGCTTCGTCCAAAAAGCCACACGCCTACGCCACCTACAAGTAACGCGCTTAACGTGGCAATTAAAAACGTGCGTCGCCCCCATTGCATAGTAAGCCACATAAATAACAGCAACGGGACTAAGTTAGCCATTAAATGAGTTGGCGTACCGTGTAAAAAAGGCGCCGTAAAGATATAGGGCAGGTGGGATAGCGTGCGAGGTACAACACCGAATTGGTTGAGGCTATTACCGGTAAGCAGGTTGGCCACTTCAATCACAATAAGCAGTGCGCCTAAGGTCAGTAAAACTCGAATTTGAAATGAAAGCGACTTCATGTAATAACCCTTCACGTCAATTAAAGAATGATATGGGGAAGGTAGCGGGATAAATCTTGTGTGATGGCAGACGCGTCTTCTCTTACAGAGATGCCTGCTGGCATATCGTCCACTAACCAACTACCAATAAGTGTATGGTTACCCTCGAAAACCGGCAAAGGTTCAAATGCTTGGACAATAAACCCTTCTTCACCGTAAGGGCCGTCACTAAGTAGGTTTTCGACACCATCTTCAATAATAGACACGTTTGCCCCTTCCCTGGAAAACAGCGGTTTTTTAATCCACTTCCCCGACAAGCCATTATTGCTTACTTCATCTGAAAAAAAGGCCGGTAGAAGGTTAGGGTGTCCTTCAAATTTTTTCCAAAGCTGGGGCAGCAATGCTTTGTTTGAAATTATCGACTTCCACGGCGGCTCAATCCAATTGACTTGCGCGTCTTCCAACACGTCACCAAACTCTTCCCGCAGCATAAATTCCCATGGGTAAAGCTTAAAACAGTCTGTTATTGGGGCGTCTTTTAGGTCGGTGAACACGCCCGTATCGGCAAGCCCGATATCTTCAATAAACACAAAGTCTGCCTGAAGCCCCGCTTCTTTCGCGCAATCTTGAAGGTATTGCACCGTGCCTCGGTCTTCCACTGTGTCCTCACAGCACGCCATGTGCATCTGGTTAATGCCATAGTGAAGCGCAATTTCACGAAAGCGATGAACCAACTTTTCTTGTAAACTATTGAATTGGTCGGCGTGCAGAGGGAGCTTACCGGCATCTACATTTTGTGAAAGCCATAGCCACTGCCAGAACCCCGATTCATACAAGCTGGTGGGCGTATCTGCATTATTTTCCAGTAGTTTGGCTGGGCCCTTTCCGTTATAAACGAGATCTAAGCGTGAATACAGGCTTGGGTCGCGGTCAAGCCAGCTATGTCTGACCAAATCCCAATGCGTTTCGGGAATGCGAAATCGACAAAGTAATTCTTCACTGTTAACCACATCTTCGGTTACTGCCAAGCACATCTGGTGTAACTCGGCGGTGGGGTCTTCAATGTCGTTTTCAATCTGTGCAAGCGTGAATTGGTAATAAGCCGTTTCATCCCAGTAGGGCTCGCCATACATGGTGTGAAAGTGAAAACCGAATTCATTGGCCAACTGCTGCCAGCCTTTGCGAGGCTGACAAGGCATTCTAAACATATTTAGCCGCCCCAGCCGCCCTTACGGCTGCTGCTTCCCCATGAGGATTTTGCTCGTACGCTGCTGCCAAAGCCGCCTCGTTTCATCGTTTTATTAACCGTGGGTTTAGGCTTGTAAACATCTTTGTTTACACGGTAGTTGCGCTTGCGAATGTCACCGTCAAATACATACCCATCGGCAGTTATCCAACGTGAACGAAACGGTGAATTGTACGAATAAGAGGTATACAAAGGCTGTGAGTAGTAGCGATTTGGCGAAAGCAATGAGCTCACCATATATCCCGCCATAAACGGCATGAAGAAGCTGCCACTGTTGTTATTCACTTGTTGGCACTGGTTGGGACCAAATTCGTGCTCACAGTCGTATTCGGAGTTAAAGCGAGGACTTGTGCGCATCGCCTCATCTACGGCAGTTTGATACGCGGCTTCACAGCGCTCAACAGCATCGGGATAATCTTGTTTACAGTCTTCTAGCGACGTGTAAATGGTGGCGTCTTTTTTTTCAGCGCCACAGCCACTTAATATCACGCTGGCTACACCTAAGGCCAATGGCTTTACGCTAAACCCTTTGCGCATGGTATTAAGGTTGATGTGTTTGGTGCGCTTCATCGTTGGCTTCGCCGCGCGCTCGCGGTCGGTTACCTGAATTTCAATTTTGCTTTTATCGGTCATCGCTGCCCCCTTAGTAGGTCATGCAAGCGGCATTTAATAAGCCTACGGCAATCGACATACTGGCAAGCATTACGCCAGCAGAAACTTCATTATTGTTAATGCGTTCGGCGATTTTTGGCATAAAGCTAAAACGCAACAGCGCAAACGCTAACGACTGGGCAATAACAGCAACCAGGGCCCAAATGGCAAAATCAATAATGGCAACAGAGTTTGACGCTGCACTGCCTAGCGCAATAGCAAAGCCAATAATCGCGCCGCCGAAACCGATAGCCGCCGCAACGTTTTTCTCTTCTTTCACCAGCTTCCACTCATCATGAGGGGTAACAAGTGCGTACACCAACTTAAAAATGAAAAGAAAGACAATCGATAAGCCAAAATAAAGTGCAAAGTTATCTAGGCCAGCCAAAGATTGCATGATGGTATCCATAGTTATTCCTTTTTAATTAACCGTTTATCGTGATATCTGCAGGTTCAACATCAAACCCTGTAGAAATCACTAAGCATCTGTCTAAATTATTGCCCACTTGCTTTTCTTCACCAACAACGAGCAGAGTCTCAACCCTATTGTTTCCTATAGGACGTTCGTACAACATCATAAACTGGTCTGTTTTACTTACATCACCATCTTCTTCATAGGTAGTTTCGGTCACCGCAACTGGCGGAGATTCGTCACCTACTGAATCCCACACCCGGGTAAACACCTTACCGTCAAGCTCGTAGGTAGGCTGACTAATCACGTTTTTTAAACACGCATTCCATTGTGCAGTATTGCCAATGGTTTGGGTCTCGTAAAAATGCCACAGCTTCACATCAGTAATGTGGTTTTCTGACAGGCCGCCGTCAGTCACTACTTGTAAAAAGCCATCATCGTCGGTGTAAAAGCGCAACAGGGTGCCGCCCGTATCTAAAGGCGCTTCACCAACCGCCTGAATAAGCTGAGAACGGGCTGCTCCTTCAATGGTAAGTTCTGGTTCTAATAACGAGAGCTTTAAATGATCCAATTCAAATGACCCCCCTAAATAGAGGCCCATAATTTCTGGCGTTTTAGGTTTCTTGGGTTCTGACTTTTTAAATAGCTTACTAAACATTGTTTGTGCCTTTTAGTCCGCGTCTAAAGACGACCAGTTAATGGCATTTATACGCCGCTCTGCAATATAGAAAAGGGTATCGCCTGGGTTTAACGTAGCATCTAGCGACGGATTAACTACCATCTCTTTTACCATGCCGTTAGGGGCGTAACCAATAAATATGGCGTCGTGTTTGCGTTTCAAGTTAACAAATAGCTTGGCGACGGAAATTGTTGGGCTAGTCTGTGGAATCTTTACAGAAAATTGTGCTTGCCCCTCATCAATGCTCAATAAATCGTGATGAAGCATGCTTGAGCCTGGGTCAAATGCGGCCTTAACCAGCATCTCTATGGCAACGCTCGGCGTGCATTCGACTTTTGGACAATGATCCTGAAGTAGGCTAACTAAGCTGTCGTCATCAAAATAAGCCACTTGGTGCGCGTCTGGATTACGCTTCGTGCAGTACAGCGCTGTAGTCATGGTGACGTCGTCTTGGGGGTTATCAATAAGAATGGTTCTCGCTGTTGCTACACAAGCGCGATCCATGTCTTCGTCTTTGTTAAACGAGTCGACTTTTACAAACTCTATTACACCGGGTAGTGGGTTGGTGATATCCGCTTTTACGCACAGTACAATATCGGGGCGTTCAGGCATGGCGTCACGCTCTTGCAGAATTAAATCAAGCAGCAGCATGGTGCGCTGCTCGTTCCATCCTATTACTAAGATGTGACCGTCAAGCATTAAGCTATTCATACCCATAAACCCTTTTTTCCATTGAAGTGAAACCCAAGCTGCAATTCGACCAATCACCATGGCGAAAATACTTAACCCTAGCGGAATAACGTAAAGCGCTACGACAAGCTTTCCGGCAGGGGTAACGGGCGATAGATCGCCATAACCCACTGTTGAAGCAGTAACGGCAAGCCAGTAAACAAAGTCAGTATGTGCAATGAGGTCGTGTTCATTGGCAGCGTAAAGCAGCCAATAGCTTGTTACTGCGTAAAAAGCGGTGGCACCGACAATGGTATACCAGCGTGACTCTGCAAAATATTGCAGCATGATTTTTCGCAGTTTTATCCATGGAGACATAAAAGAAACAGCCCTTGTTATGCGTGCCCTTACTCTGCCTTGAAGTGCTTGATTTGTCTAGGTAAGCTTGCTGCTATACCGCTATATTTGAAGATAATTTTGTAACAAGCATTAAAAATGGGAGCACTGGGCTCCCATGTGTTTTACTTACTTGCCAAGAATTCGCGCTAGTTCGTCGTCGGCAGAGGTTTTACCCCCTTTGATCCCCGCTTCTGCTAGGCGCTTTTCAAGGTCGCTACTCGATTCTTCGCTAGCAAGCTCTTCTGCCGCTTGTAGCTCTGCGTTGCGCATCTTTTGCTTATCTTGAATACGAGACAGCGACTCTGTTGCTGTTTTCATCTTACTATTTGCGCCCATGTGGCGTGAAGATACGGCAACTTGTGCTTTTTGCACGCTTTCGGTTGCTTTAACCATATCAACCTGCTGTTCAAGGCGACGCAAGTTTGCTTTAGCCTGTTGGATATTGCTGGCAAGCTGCTTTTCTGATTGCTTGAACTGGTCAAGATAGGTTTGCTCTTGTTCACGTTCTTCTTTTAGCTCAGAGACTTTTTGCGCACAATCTAGGGCCAGCTGTCGATCGTTATCAATCGCTTTACGGGCGTGTTCTTCGTACTCAGCAATCGACGAATTAAAGCTGTCTACTTTCTGTTGAGAAAGTTTACATTTCGCCAAAATTTGTGTGCGTGCATGATCTGATTTGCGCAATTCTTCTTTGGCTTCTCTGATTTCTTGTTCCAGAATTCGAATAGCCTGACTGTCTGCAACAGACTGCGCAGCTTCGGTAGCACCACCTTTTACTGCAGTAATTAATTTTTTCCACACTGACATTCGCTTCTCCTTAGAAGTAAATTTTAAATTAGGTGTGTTTCGTAGGCATCTAGGAATGATGCTACATTCTGAAACAGAGTTTCCACTTCAATAACAATACTTTCGGCTTTCGATTGGGCGCTTAATGCACCAAAAGCCGTGTAATACTCTTCGCCACTAATCGTCGAGATGCCTACTGTGGTAAGAGGGAAGACCATATGAGTTGAGAGTATTTCATGGTCTAACGCCGGCTTATCTTTTACTTCAGACGCTGAAAATAAAAGGCTTTCAACTAAAATCTGTTCTCCGCTTATGGCAAGCCACGCATCGATACCGTCTTGATTGGCAATCTGCAAGCAGCCCTCTTCACGTGTTACCACAAAGTCATCGTGCTCTTTAAACAGGGCTTCGATGCTTTCTAGTTCCCAGCTCATACCTATCTCCTTTAATTATTGAAGCGATAATTTCGAAAGTGAATGTCGTGTCAGTCGTGTTTGCCTTTGTGCGTTTCTCAATAATGAGACAAGGCGCTGTAAGGTGAATACACTGGCTGTACTGTAACGACTATTTTCACTTTCGCCAATATCTTGACTTGCAGTGTAGACCTAGTGTGCCATAATCGTCAATATCAAATGCGTTCTTTAAGTGTAAAAAAGTGTGTTTTTGTAAAATATATATCACAATTGTATGTTTTTATGGGGGGTTGTGTGAACACTAAAAATGGGTGGCGACAAACGGTTGCACGGGTGGTCAAATCAGAAATGTCTGTGCGCGGTGTGAAATATCAAGCCTTAAGCCAAAGGTTGCAAGAAATTGGGGTAGAGCAGAGCGCTGACAACCTGCGCAATAAGGTGAACAAAGGAATTATGGGGGCGGATTTATTGCTTCAAATATTGTACGTATTAAAAGCACGCCCAATAGATGCCGCGCTTTTAGAAGAAATCTTAACTGATCTTGAGCGCCAAAACGCGTAAAATACCGTTACTTTGAAATTTGGCTGTGGTTTGAAAAGTACGAAAGGGAAACCGTAGTATAAAAATAGCGCGCAGCAAGGTTTAAAACGTGCAGATAAAAAAATACCCAGCAAGTGCTGGGTATGAATGATAAGGAATGTTTATGGGAGAACATCATCACTATCTGGGCGTATCTTAAGCGATTAAGTGATTAAGTGCTATCGAATAAATGGATTTGTCCGTATGCTGTTCGATAAGTAGTTATATAAAAATATACATGTCAACTCAAGCATTTGAAAATATTGAATAAATTTTTTAATTTAATGCAGGGGGTAATTCAGTGTGTGTAGGGTTTCTTAACCTTTAGTAGTAACTTAAACGAAACTTAATCTAGTACTTTTGTCTAACATTAAGACCTCAACATTGTCGTATTTATGAAATTATCTGATTTTAGCTTTGTTCTACCCGAAAACCTTATTGCCAAATATCCAACGCAACAGCGCACTGCCAGTCGTTTGCTACATTTAGACGGTAAAAACGGCAAGGTTGAACATACCATGTTTGCAGACATGCTCAAATTTGTAGAGCCGGGTGATTTACTGGTTTTTAATAACACCCGTGTTATACCTGCGCGCCTTTTAGGTAAAAAAGAAACCGGCGGTCAAGTGGAGGTGCTCATCGAGCGCATTACATCTGACACCACCGCACTTGCTCATGTGCGCGCAAGCAAAGCGCCGAAACCGGGTACTAAGCTCATTCTAGAAGAAAAAGTGAATGTAACTGTTACCGGTCGAGACGACGCACTGTTTATACTGCAGTTTGACCACGATGAAACCGTATTAACGCTGTTGGAAGCCCACGGTCATATGCCGTTACCGCCTTACATCGACCGTCCGGATGAAAACTCGGATAAAGAGCGTTACCAAACGGTGTACAACGAAAAGCCTGGTGCTGTAGCGGCACCTACAGCAGGGTTACATTTTGACGACAGTATTTTAAACGCGTTAAAAGAAAAGGGGGTTAACCTGGCCTTCGTTACCTTGCATGTAGGCGCGGGCACGTTTCAGCCCGTTCGTGTTGATAATATTCAAGAGCATAAAATGCACGCTGAATTTGCCGAAGTGCCTCAAGATGTGGTTGATGCCGTGTTAAACACAAAAGCGAATGGCAAAAGAGTAATTGCAGTAGGGACCACTTCGGTACGCTCACTAGAGTCGGCGGCGAAAGCGAGTGCAGAGCGGGGCGATGAACAGATTATCGCGCCCTTTAATGAAGATACCGAAATCTTTATTTACCCTGGTTTTGAATTTAAAGTTGTGGACGCTATGTTTACTAACTTCCATTTACCGGAATCTACGTTAATGATGTTGATTAGCGCATTTGCAGGTAAAGAAAACGTGATGAATGCCTATCAAGAAGCGATAGCGAAAGAATACCGATTCTTTAGCTATGGCGATGCTATGTTTATTGAGCGCGCTTAAAACGGTAGTGGTTTGATAACAACACCTCGTCATGTGCTTTACGCTACGACGTTAAAAAACCGTTGCGATTTCGCTTAACTCGTTTCGAAATCGCAACAAACCCATTGGGGGATGGCCGTTTAATATAGCCTTATTTTACGCAAAAAGCTGGCAAAAACAGGCTACAGTATGCGCGGTTCTAGCCCAGTTACAGATAAACATAGATACGGGGCATGATCTCAGCCAAATTACTGGTATAATCGCCGCCAATTTATTTTTATACCCAGCGCAAAAGCGCACCAAAGTGGGAATGCTTTCACATGCAATTTGAGTTGTTAAAAACCGAAGGCCGAGCACGACGCGGTCGTTTGGTGTTTGAACGCGGTGTTGTTGA